>Ga0182019_10001465_pt1 | contig 12052 bp, 13 predicted proteins | sample 812E2MmetaG_FD_120483 | JGI IMG/M metagenome (GOLD analysis project Ga0182019, IMG submission 120483) | Permafrost microbial communities from Stordalen Mire, Sweden - 812E2M metaG | ecosystem: Environmental > Terrestrial > Soil > Wetlands > Permafrost | place: Sweden: Stordalen | collected...
AGCCGGGAAGACCACGGCCATGGGCCGTGGATGAATCGGCATTAGGGATGTCGCCCGCTTGCGGGGCGCAACGAGAGGTACCACGGGCTCTGCCCGTTGGGCTCCATAACCTTCCGTTCATCATCATTATATTTTCGAGGAGGATTGCATGAGTCTCATTGTTGAAAAACTGACCGCCAAATTTCCGGGATGGAGGGAGGAGGTCAAAGGCCTGCAGAAAGAACACGGCGAAAAAGTCATTTCCCAGGTCACCGTGGCGCAGGCCTACGGCGGCATGCGCGGGGTGAAATCCCTGGTGTGCGACACCTCCGAGGTTCCGCCCGACAAGGGGCTCATCATCCGCGGCATTCCCGTCAAGGAACTGACGGAGAAGCTCCCGGAGGAAGTGCTGTGGCTGCTGCTGACCGGTGAACTCCCCTCCGCGGCGGAGCTGAAGGACCTGCAGAAGGAGCTGACGGCGCGGAACAAGGTGCCGGCCTACGTGTGGGACGTGCTCAAAGCGATGCCCAAGGATTCCCACCCGATGACCATGTTCAACACCGCCATCCTGGTGCTGCAGCGCGAATCGGTCTTCCGCAAAAAATACGACGAGGGGATGAAAAAGGACGTCTACTGGGAGGCCACGCTGGAGGATACCCTAAACATCGCGGCCGTCCTGCCCGCCCTCGCCGCCGGAATCTACCGGATGCGCTTTGAAAAGGGCGACCGCATCGCCTCCGACCCGAAGCTGGATTGGGGCGCCGATTATGTCCGCATGCTGGGCCTCGGCGATCCCAATGGGGAATTCACCAAACTCATGCGGCTTTACCTGGTCTTGCACAGCGACCATGAAAGCGGCAACGTCTCCGCCATGACCACGGCCACGGTCAACTCGGCGCTCTCGGATCTCTACTATTCCCTCTCCGCGGGGCTGAACGGCCTGGCGGGCCCGCTCCACGGCCTGGCCAATCAGGAGTGCCTGGCGTGGGTCCTGGAAACCAACAAGAAATTCAACGGCGTCCCCACTGAACAGCAGTTGAAAGACTACGCCTGGGAGACGCTGAACGCAGGCCGCGTGGTCCCCGGCTACGGGCACGCGGTCCTGCGCATCACCGATCCGCGTTTCGACGCCTTCCTGGCCTTCGGGAAAAAATACTGCAAGGACGACCCGGCCTTCGCCACGGTGGCGCGCGTCTTCGACGTGGTGCCCAACGTGCTGAAGGAAGTGCAGAAGATCAAGGACCCGTGGCCCAATGTGGACGCCGGGAGCGGCGCGCTGCTGTACCACTACGGCCTGAAGGAATTCTCCTATTACACCGTCCTGTTCGCCGTCTCCCGCGCGCTGGGCGTCTGCGCGCAGGCGGTCATGGCCCGCGGTCTGGGGCTGCCCATCACCCGCCCCAAGTCCGTGCCCACCGCCTGGATCAAGAAGGAAATGACAAAGTAGGCCTGCGGAAGTTCAAACCCGACCGGGGCGTTCTCCAAGGGACGCTCCGGTTTTTTTCTTTCTAACGGGAAAGTGGCGTTTGAAGGGTAACCCCGCGTCGGTTTTAGGAGGCGGAGCCCGTCCCCCTTGAAATGGAACTTCCGCCCATCCTTCCCCATGAAGCCCGCCTCGCTATTTGAAAGCGTTCCACTTCCCTCAGCCATCGTTCCTCATTCCAGCCCAACACAGGCGCGCAGATTTCCTTGATCCTGGGAAGCAGGGCATTCACACCCTCTCCCAGGATGAGCCCCAGGCGTGTGCGCCGCAGGAGCAGATCATCCAGATGTTCCACGGCCTCGTGCCGCGCAGCCCAGGCCAATTCCGCCCAAACGGTGGCCGTGCCGGGAACGGGGTCCCGCAGGTCCGGATGATCCCGGAGCAGCATATCGGCGGCCGAACCGTATCGTCCGCAAAGTCGGCGCGCGAGGAGCGGATCCAATCCGTTCGGCAGGCAGGCGGGGTCCGCTTCCTCCACCACGGGCAGGGCGGCCGACGCACGGGGGATTCTGCCGGAAAGAGCCCGGGCGGATCGCAGGGCTTCCAGGGCGATCAGCCGGAAGGTGGTGAGTTTTCCCCCCGCAACGGTCAGCAACCCCTTCTCATCCCAGAGGATGTGTTCGCGGCTCTCTTGTGAGGGATCTTTCTTCCCATGCCGCACCACGGGGCGGACGCCCGCCTGGACCGCCAGCAAATCATCCTGCGCCAGATGGAGTTCCGGGAACCGCGCGTGAAGGGCTTCCAGGAGGTAGGTTTGCTCCTCCCCGGAGATAAAGGGTTCCTCGTCCGCGTCAAAAGGATGATCCACGTCGGTGGTTCCCACCAGGGTCACCCCTTCCCAAGGCAGGAGGAAGAGGGGACGCCCGTCCCGGGGATGTTCCAGCATCAATGCCGTGGGGATGGGAAGACGCTGTTGCTGGAAAAAAAGATGGCTCCCCCGCAAGGGACGCAGGCGCGCGGCGAGGCCGAGTTCGGCCCGGATGGCATCGGCCCAGGCGCCTCCGGCGTTGATCACCACGGGGGCAAAGGCCTCTCCCTTCCGTTCCGAATCCCGGTCCGCAACCGCCGCACCCGCCATTTTTCCCCCCATCCTTAAAAAGCCGTCAACGTGCGCATAATTGAGCGCCAGGGCGTTCCCCTTCGCCGCGCGCAGACCGTCCGACAGTACACGCAGGACGAGGCGGGCGTCGTCGGTGGCGGCATCCCCAAAGCGGTAGCCTTTGATCATCCCCATGCGCGCCAGATCCGAAAACTGCCTTCCGATTTCCGCCGGTTCGAGGGTCGCATACGTTCCCGCCTGCGGGCTGAGGTGTGTGTAAAGGCTCAGGCCCAGTTTCATCAGCCACGGCCGGGTTCCGCCCGGAGCATACAGTGGGTAGGTGAAATCCAGGGGTTCCACCAGCCCTGGGATGCTATTGAGGAGATATTGCCGTTCCCGGACGCATTCATAGGTCAGCCGGAGGTGAAGCTGTTTGAGATAACGCAGGCCCCCGTGCACCAGCTTGGAGGACCGGCTGGAGGTGCCGGAGGCAAAATCGTTTTGTTCGAGGAGGAGGACCTTCAGGCCGCAACGCGCGGCCAAATTCAGGATTCCGGCGCCGGTGATCCCCCCACCGATGATGATGAGGTCCCAGGGCCGGTTCAGGCCGGCCCAGGCGGCCTCACGCCACCCGGGACCCCATGGAAGGGATGGACACGGGGAAGAGGCGGCGGTCAACGCCGTTCCCCATGGAGGCAAAATGGATATTCGTTATGGGGAGCTATTTGTTGCATCGGATGGGAACATCTTTGATCGGTTATGGCGGGCTCCTTGATTGGATTCGGGTGAACTTTCCTTGTCCGTCACGTTCAGCATACACCTTTCAGAGGAAGCGTTGCAACATCCCCGGCGGGCCGGAAGGGGCGACCGCCGGGGAGAGGGCGCACGTCAGATTTGTGAGAGGGGTTAGGCGGCGGCCATGATCCTTCATTGCTTTTTGTCGGGGGCGGAAAAATGCGATAATGGACCATGCTGATTTCAATCCTTCTCGCCCTTCAACTTCAATCCGGCGGCGACCGCCCCTTCCGAGCGGACCAGGGGTACGCCTCGGACAAGCACCAGATCTATTCGGTGGTCGAGCTTTCGCGCAGCGCCAATGCGCCGGACCCCGCCAAGGCCTCCTACGGCCCCATGCTGGCCGCGGTTTGTCCGCACGACGACCACGCCCTGGCGGGCCCCGTCTATTTTCCGGTGATGGAAAAGGTGAAGGCGAAACACCTCATCCTCTTCGGCGTGGCGCACAAGGCCTGGAAGTGGAACGTGCGTGACGTGCTGATCTTCGACGATTTCCAGAGCTGGCAGGGACCCCTGGGATCCTTGGGCGTGGACACCGGTCTGAGGCGGATGCTTCTGAAGGCCCTTCCCGCCGCAGACGTCCTGGTCAGCAACGCGCATCATGCCGAGGAGCATTCGCTGGAGGCCTTTGTGCCGTTTATTCAGTTCTACGACCTCGATGCGGAAATCGTGCCGATCCTTGTTCCCTCCATGGATTGGGAGCGCATGGGCGCTCTGGCGTCCAAACTGGCCGACGCCCTGGCCGCCGTCGCGAAGCAGAAAGGCTGGGAGTGGGGGAAGGATTATCAGATCCTCATTTCGAACGACTCCACCCACTACGGCGATCAGGGATGGGACGGAAAGAATTACGCCCCCTTCGGTTCGGGCATCCAGGGGCTGGTCCTGGCCAAGGACCAAGACAAGGGCCTTATCGGCCAATACCTCACCGGACCCATCACGGCGGCGAAGCTGAAAGGACTCCTCTACAGCCTGGTGGACGCCGGGGACCTGCAAAAATATCGGATCACCTGGTGCGGCCGGTTCGCCGTTCCCTTCGGTCTCGAGTTTTCGCGCCGCCTCGCCGGCGCGTTGGGGCGTCGTGTGCCGGATGGGCGCCTGTTCGCCTACGGCACCAGCGTGGAGCTGGGGCAGTTGGATGTGCAGGGCTTGAATCCCACCGCGCCCGCCAACCTTCATCACTGGGTGGCCTATACGGCGATGGGATGGTTCGCGCCTTAGGCGAAAACGGGGACTGGCTCGGAAAGGGGTGGAGGGAGGGTGTCCGTGCCTGTCCCCGCTTTCGCCGCCGGTAAGCCGGAAGGCCGGAACGCCGGAAGGCGAAAGGACGGAAGGTGAAAAGCAGTAGCTGGCAGATAGCAGCTCGCAGTTGGTAGCATGCAAAAAGAAAAGATGCAGGAATGCGGGAAGCCAGGGTGACTTGCCGGACTATTGACTTGTCGCGGCCGGAATGCGAAAACGGGGCTGATGGGGACTGTCCCCTTTTTGTCCGCGAAAAGAGGGACTGTACCCATCCCAGAGCGGTGGTGTCCGTGCCTGTGGGGCTGCTGAAAAACCCCATGTCTGAAAAAATGGCCATTGAAACCAAAAGGGTTAGTTTGGCAAATTTCGCGCAAATGGCACTTTTTCAACAGCCCCCCTGTCCCCGCTTTCGCCGCCGGTAAGCTTGAGCGGGGGCAAAATCCTTGGCGGGCATCTCGGACCCTCACCGGTGACAGCGGGGGCTTAATCCTGAGCAGCCATCTCTCACATTCGGCGGGCCAGCGCGAAGGGGACCGAGCCAAGGGCGGAAGGCCGGAAGGCCAAAGGCCGGAAAGCTGCTGACCCGGATTTCATAGAAAGAAATGTAATCAAGCATTTACGGTTGTTTGACAACATATCGGGCGTGTGGTAGCTTACCAGTGTGTATGAAGGATGAAAAGAAGTACCGGCGTGATGGAATAGACAAACGGGAAAATTCGGAATCGCGCCGTCCGAAGGCACGCGCCGGCGCTCAGCTCGCCCGTTCGGCGGAGTATAATAACCTGATATGAAGCTGCGTTTTTACACAGACCTTGAAACGGGACTTCCTCACATCTATAAACATGGCGTGCGGGAAGTAGAGGTCGAGCAAGTCCTCCGCCATCCCGGCGAGGACCGTCCCGGAGCAAATGATTCGCGTATCGCGTTCGGCAGGACTGAATCCGGACGCTGCTTGCGCGTTATCTATGTGCCGGACACTGAACCGGACAGTTGTTTTGTTATTACTGCCTACGATCTCGAAGGCAAACCGTTGGCGGCATATAGGCGCAGACTCCGCCGAAAAGGAATATCATGAAAGAGAATAAGTTTCCGCCAGGTTGGGACGAGGATCGCGTTAAAAGAGTACTCGCCCATTACGAAAGCCAGAACGAGGATGAAGCCGTGGCTGAAGACGAAGCTTCCTACGAAGATCCGAACCAAACCACGATGGAAATCCCCAACGATCTCGTTCCCGCTGTACGTGAGCTCCTGGCCCATCGAAAGACATAAACGTTACTGAACGCCGCCGGAACACCGGAAGTCGGGACGGCGAAAAGAGGCAGCCGGCAGCTTACAGCCAGTAGATAAGGAAAGAAAGAAGCATTTTTTCGGGGAGGGCTGAGCCCCGATAGCCATCGGGGCGAATCCCTCCCGCAAGCCTCGCAGCAGGTTGAAAAGAAAAGGCTGGACAGCCGGTATGCCGGAATGCGAAAACGGGGACTCGGAAAGGCGCAGAGGGTAGGCTTCCACCGAATGATCATGGAAAATATGGGGCGCTAATCTAAATTCGGGAGGGAATTTTGAATTTGCATACCACCTGAAACGGTACTCCCAACAGACCTCGGGTATAATAATCGGCCCATGACTGGATCCCACCCCCTTCATCTCGACCGCAATGCCATTCTGCTGACGACGTCCTTAAGCTCGTTTTTAAATCCCTTCATGGCCTCATCCATCGTGGTGGCCCTGCCGAAGATGGGGGACGAGTTCTCCCTGGGCGCCGTGATGCTGGGATGGGTCTCCACCTCCTTCCTGTTGTCCGCAGCCGTCTTCCTGGTGCCCATCGGCCGCCTGGCGGACATTTACGGGCGGCGCAAATGCTTTGTATGGGGACTCCTGGTGTACGCTTTGGCCTCCCTCGCCTGCGCGGTGGCGCCCACGGCGGGGGTCCTTCTGGTGCTCAGGCTTCTTCAGGGGCTGGGAAGCGCCATGGTCTTCGGCACCGCCATGGCCATCGTCACCTCGGTCTTCCCACCGGGGGAGCGGGGGCGGGCCATCGGCCTCAACATCGGCGCGGTTTATATGGGGCTTTCTTTGGGGCCCGTAGCGGGCGGATTCATGGTCCAGAACCTGGGCTGGCGCTCCCTCTTTTATGCCAGCGGAGGCGTCAGCCTGCTGTTGTCCGCCGCGGCATGGGGGACGCTCAAAAGCGAATGGGCCGACGCGAAAGGCGAGCGTTTCGATTGGCCCGGTTCCGCGGCTTATGCCGTCATGCTGACGTTGATCATCCTGGGATTCACCAGCCTCCCGAAAATGAACGGCGCATGGCTGCTCGCCGGCGGACTGATCCTGCTGGCCTTCTTCCTGGCCTGGGAGGCGCGGCAGGAGTACCCCGTGGTCCCCATCCGGATGTTCATGGACAACCCCCTCTTCACGTTTTCCAACCTGGCGGCGCTCATCCACTACAGCGCCACGGCCGGCGCGGGATTCCTGCTGAGTCTCTATCTCCAATACTGCAAGGGATTTTCGCCCCAGCACGCCGGGCTCGTGCTCGGCGCCCAGCCGCTGGTGATGGCCCTCGGTTCCCCTCTGGCGGGAAAAATCTCGGACCGCGTGGAGCCGCGCCTGGTGGCGTCCTCGGGGATGGCGCTGACGGTGGTGAGCCTCTTCCTCTTTTCGCTGGTACACGAATCCACGCCGCTTCCCTTCATCGTCGCCTGCCTGCTCCTGAGCGGCCTGGGGTTCGCCCTCTTTTCCTCACCCAACACCAACGCCGTGATGGGCTCGGTGGAAAGGAAATTCTACGGCCTCGCCACGGGGACGCTGGCCACGATGCGCGTGACGGGACAGATGGCCTCCATGAGCCTGTTGATGCTCCTCTTCGCGCTGATGCTGGGGAGCGCCCGCATCACGCCGGATCTTTATCCCAAATTCATGGTGGTGATGAAGACGGCGTTCATCTGCTTCACCATCCTGTGCGTCTTCGGCCTCATGGCCTCCCTGGCGCGCGGGAAATTGCACGATTGAATTTGTAACCGCCCTTCTGCGAAGGGCTCAAACAAAATCAACCTTCCCGCCTTCCCGCATTCCGGCCTTCCGGCTTTCTGGCGATCACGATCAGGGTCAGCCCCGGCCAGGGGAGGACCTTGTCCAATAGCTTCCACAGCCAGATGAGGAAATCGAAGAATTTGAGCTGAAGCCGTCCGATGCGCTTGCGTCTGAGGAGGACGCCGTTGACAAGCCACAACAGTACGCCCGCCTTGTTGAACTGCATGGTCGTTTCCACGTTGAGGCCCGCCCCGGCGATCTTTTCCAGGATCTCCGCGCGGCCATAGCGTCGCTTGCGCCCCAGGGCCGCGTCCAACGGGCTCATGAGCCATTTCCCCTGCGGGACCGCCAGGATGAAGGCGCCGCCGGGCTCCAGGCGGCCGGCGAGGCGCTTCAGGGCTTCCGCGTCGTCCTCCACGCCGGACATTCCCCGCAGGCACAGGACGGTGTCGAACGCTTCATCCGGCAGTTCTCCCTTCGTGAGGGAATGGTCCGCCTTCACCGTGCCGGCTCCGCGGATTCCCGCGAGGCGGTTTTCAAGATACGCGATGTGAAAGGCGTTTGCGTCGGCGGCGATGTAGCGCTTGCGCGGGATGAAGAACAGCGAATAGGTTCCCAGCCCGGCCCCGACCTCCAGCACCCGGTCCCCCATCCGCTTGTGGACCCGGCGGGCCAGCCACACCCCGTAGGCGGGGCTGCGGTCGAATCGGAAAAGGAGGTCCCGCCCATACTCCTCGTTATAGAGGTCGTGCACCAGGCGGAACCAGACGATGGTGAATAGGGCCTTGAAGCCGTCCTTCCATGTGATCTTCTTGCCCTCCAGATAGGTGCGGCCGCGGTAGGAGATGGGCACCTCGTAGATGCGGCAGCGGCGCTTGGCGAACTTGGCCGTCATCTCCGGCTCCAGGCCGAAGCGCCGGGAGCGGATGGGGATGGAGCGGAAAATGGAGGCCTTGGCCGCCTTGTAGCAGGTTTCCATGTCGGTGAGGTTAAGGTTGGTGAAGGCGTTCGACATGAACGTGAGGAAGCGGTTGCCCATGGAGTGCCAGAAGTAGAGGACGCGCGTGTAGCCGCTGGGAAGGAAGCGCGAGCCGTACACCACGTCCGCGTTGCCGTCCAGGATGGGCTTGAGCAGTCGCTGAATGTCGCGCGGATCGTATTCCATGTCGGCGTCCTGAATCACGAATATCTCACCCATCGCCTCCCTCACCGCCCGCACGATGGCGGCCCCCTTGCCCATGTTGACGCGCTGATGGAAGGCGCGGACAATGCCGGGATGATCGTGCTGCAGGCGGTCCGCAATCTCCGCCGTGCCGTCGGTGGAGCAGTCATTGACGATGACCAGCTCCCGTTCCATTCCCTCCGGCAGGGGCGCCTTCAGCACTTCGTCCACGATGGTTTCAAGGGTCCGCCGCTCGTTGTACACAGGCATCAGAATGCTCAACAGTCGGAATTCCATGCTTCAATTATACTCATGATTGCCTGTTGCACCAACCTGAAACTTGAAACTTCGAACCTGAAACCGTCTCTTCACTTTCCGGCATTCCCGCATTCCGGCTTTCCCGCGGCTGTTTTCCCCCTTGACTTTCGCATCTTTTTCGCCTACACTTTAAGCATGAGTCTTACGCCGAAGCAAAGACGCATTCTTGACTTCATCCAGGAATACCGGCGCGAGCACAAGGGTGTTTCTCCCACGCTGCATGAAATCCGACAACACCTGGGATTGGGCGCCGTTTCCACCGTGCACGCCCACGTGGTCCGCCTCACGCGGCAGGGGCTCGTCCAGCGCGCGCCCAACGACAAGCGGGGGCTGATCGTCACCGAACTGCCGAAGGGCGAGGCGCGCATCCTGCCCCTCACCGGGCGCGTGTCGGCGGGCCTGCCCGTGGAGGCGCTGGAGGAGCCGGAGACATTGCAGGTGCCCTCCTTCCTGCTGAAATCGGGCCAGCACTACGTGCTGAAGGTGGCGGGGGATTCCATGATCGGCGAAGGGATCCACGACGGCGACTGGATCATCGTCCAGAAGCGCGAATCGGCCGGTGACGGTGAGACGGTGGTGGCCCTCGTCAATGGCGAGGTGACGCTGAAGCGCTACTTCCGCGAAGGGCGCTTCATCCGGCTTCAGCCGTCCAACCCCTCTGTCCCGCCCCTTAAAGTCCGCGAAGCCGACCTCACCGTCCAGGGTGTGGTGGTGGGGCTGATGCGGAAGTATTCGTAAACAAGTAAAACACTCTCGATTGCATGCGTCATTTTGGTTTGCCTACGAATAATTGACTTTTTCCGACCGTTTTAGTTATGATATGAACATGTTGGAACGGTCGCCGAAGGAGAAAAGCATGATCCACCATAGGGAACATCTGTTGGAAATGCCTATTTACCCTACGGCCGAAGCTGGCCGTTTAGTAGGGTTGCATCCGGCGCGTGTCAGCAGATGGCTGCAAGGTTATCATTATCCCTATACGCCGCGTAGTGGACAAGCCGGGGTTCACCGCCAAGCACCTGTGCTATCGCGCGAGAAAACGCCTTTGCCCACTTATGCATCATTTCTTGAATTAATTGAATTGCTGTTCGTGAAGCGCTTTGTGGATAATGGCATGAGTCTGCAAAAAGTGCGTAAAGCTTTGGAAGAAGTAAAGCAGAAAATAAACACAAAGCATTTTGCGCAGCAGATCTTCTTCACGAATGGGCATGATATTTTTCTCAAAATGGAGCATCACGGGAATGCTATTATGCAAATGCTTGCAAATGGGCAATGGGTCATAGCGCCCGTAATTCAAGAGCTCGGACATCGCATTGAATTCGATCAAATTACGCGGGTGGCTACAAGGTGGTATCCACTTAAAAATTCAAAACTTGTTGTCTTGGATCCTCATTATTCCTTCGGCCGCCCCAGTCTATCGCGCAATGGAATTGCGACCGCGAACATATATGATCTTTATCTGGCCGAAAAGAAAAAAATAGAGCGCGTATGTTCTTGGTTTGATATAGATAAAGATGAAGTTAAAGCCGCAGTTTCATTCGAAGAACGCGCCGTGGCATGACCTTTTTTTTCGACACGAATTTAAGCGAAAAAATTGTTAATGGATTCAAAGAATTTGGAGAAGATGTTGTCCACTTGAAGGAGTATTTCAAGGAAGATACACCCGATGAAGAGTGGTTACGGATGATCGGTGCGAACAAATGGATTCTAATCACAAGGGATAAACGGATTCGTTACAATGCATTAGAGATAAGCGAAATCAGGCGTCATAAAATTGGAGTGTTTGTCTTGCTATGAAAAAATATAGACGGCTGGGCCCTTATTCATCAGATTGTCAGAAATTGGCAAAAAATAAAAGAAATATGCATAAGAGAAAAGCCGCCGTTCATTTTCAAAGTGCCTCCATCTGGAACAAAAATTGATAGAATTCCGATTTGATAGAATCAATCAGTAACGCTTCCTGCCCTTCATTGTTCAGAATTCAATTCCCCGCCTCGCCATGAGGCCCTTGTCGAAGTAGTGCTTCACCTTCGTCATCTCGGTGACGAGGTCGGCCTTTTCCATCACCTCGGGTTTGGCGTAGCGGCCGGTAAATATAAGCTCAAAAATCGGATTGGCCTGGTGCATGGCGATGATTTCCATCACCTCCTCCATCGTCACCAGCCCGATGTGAAGGGCCACGTTGATCTCGTCCAGAATCACCACCTGGTGCAGGCCCTCAGCGATCACCTTGCGGGTGATGCCAAGGGCGCGTTCGGCTTCGGCTCGGTCCTCGGGAGTGACGCCGAACCTGAATTTCCCGTCCTTTTGAAAGCGTTCGCACCCGGTGGGATATAAGTCAATGTTGGGGATCAGCCGGAGGGAGTTGCGCTCGGCGTAATGCTCCTGGTTGATGTACCCCTTGTCAAACTGGATGAAGGCCACCTGGAATCCCGCCCCGGCCGCGCGCATGGCCAGCCCCAAGGCGGCGGTGGTCTTTCCTTTGCCATCACCCGTGTAAATCTCAATTTTTCCGTTCATACCGTGACCTCCTCGAAGTCCCAAAGCATAAGCAAACGTTTGAGCACGGCTTCGCATTCCGGGTCGGCATGCCCGTCCAGCCAGGCCTGCGCGGCCTTCCGCGCGTCGGTCAGTATACCGCGGTCCTTAAAAATATCGGCGGCCCGGAATTTGGGAAGGCCCCACTGCCGCAGGCCCAGCAGATCTCCGGGGCCGCGCATATCCAGGTCCTGCTCGGCGAGGGCGAACCCGTCGTCGGTTTTTTCGAAGATGCGCAGGCGCGCCAGCGACTCCTCTGAGGCCCCCGGCCCCGCCATGAGGATGCAATAGGAGGCGTGCCCCGCGCGCCCGATGCGCCCGCGGAGCTGGTGGAGCTGCGAGAGGCCGAAGCGCTCGGCGTTTTCCACAACCATCACCGCCGCGTTGGGGATGTCCACGCCCACCTCGATGACGGTGGTGGAGACCATCACGTGGATGTCGCCCGCGGCGAAGGCGCGCATCACGGAATCCT
>Ga0182019_10001466_pt1 | contig 12051 bp, 10 predicted proteins | sample 812E2MmetaG_FD_120483 | JGI IMG/M metagenome (GOLD analysis project Ga0182019, IMG submission 120483) | Permafrost microbial communities from Stordalen Mire, Sweden - 812E2M metaG | ecosystem: Environmental > Terrestrial > Soil > Wetlands > Permafrost | place: Sweden: Stordalen | collected...
CGCGGTGAGCGCGGTGGATTACCGTCGCGGCTGGTGCCTCGTAGATCTCGCGGCTCTTGATGCCGACGAGACGGTCCTCGACGTGGTCAACGCGGCCGACGCCGTGTTCGCCCGCCATGACGTGCAGTTTCTCGACGAGCGCGACCGGATCCATCCTGTCGCCGTCGAGTGAGACCGGCACGCCGCCCTCGAAGCCGATCACGATCTCGACCGCGTTCGGGGCCTTGGCCGGGTCAACGGTCCAGCGGTAGACGTCGTCCCGCGGCGCCATCCACGGATCCTCGAGGATGCCGGCTTCGATCGAACGCCCCCAAAGGTTCACGTCGATCGAGTAGATCGATTCCTTGGAGATCGTGATTTCGATGTTACGGGCCTTGGCATACTCGATCTCCTGTTCTCGGCTCAGGCCCATGCCGACTCGCATCGGGGCGATGACGGCCAGGGATGGGTCGAGGGCGTGCGTCGCGACGTCGAACCGAACCTGATCGTTGCCTTTGCCGGTACAGCCGTGGGCGACCGCTTCGGCGTTCTCCTTGTGGGCAACTTCGACCAGCAGCTGGGCGATCAGCGGCCGGGCCATGGCCGTGGCCAGCGGGTAGACGCCCTGGTACATCGCCCCGGCCTGCACATGAGGCCAGCAGAAGTCGCGCACGAACCGGTCCCGGCCGTCGACCACATAGGCGCGGCTGGCGCCGGCGCTGATGGCGCGGCGGTCGACATCCTCCTTGAGAACGCCGCCGCCGAGATCGACCGTGAGGGTCACGACCTCAGCGTCGTACTGCTCGCGCAACCAGGCAACGGCGACCGATGTATCGAGTCCACCGGAATAGGCAAGCACTACCTTCTTCATCGAGGGGCCTCCGTGAGCGTGTAAGGAAGTACCGGCGGCAGCCCGGAGGCCCCGGCCGGTTGATAACTCTGGAAACGGACCAGCCACCGTTCGAGGGCGGCCTCGGTCTCGAAGAGCACGAGCAGGGTGTTGTCGCCGGCCAGCGTGCCGACCTGGTCTTGCAGACTCGACTGGTCGATCGCCTGGGCGATTGCCCCGGCGGAGCCCGGTGTCGCCAGCAGAACAAGACTGAGCCCGCTCCGCCCGATGCGGACCGGAATGTCTTCGAGGAGCCTGCGAAGCCTCGAGTCGTACAGGTTTCCGGTTGCGGCTGACTCTGGTGTGGCATACACGTGCCTGTCGTCGCGGGGCACCTTGACCAGTCCGAGTTCGGCCGCGTCGCGACTGACGGTGGCTTGCGTGACCTCGAACCCGGCGCGTCGGAGAAGCTCGACGAGCTCCTCCTGACTTCCGATCGGTGAACGGTTCACGAGTTCCAACAGCGTCCGCTGGCGCCGCTGCTTGGCATTGATAGAACTGCCGTTGAGGACCATGGATGACATCCGCTACGCCGTCCCGGCCGAGGCTTCGGTCGCTTCGCGAGTCTCGGGAGTCTGGCGCGTCGCGGTGATCCGAGTCCCGAAGGTCGGATCTCCCAGAGCGCGAGTCAAGGCCTGCGGGTCGGAGGAATCGGCGATGACGGCCTCCGCGCCCGGCCAGTTGACGGCCTGCAGAGCGGCCCGGATTTTGGGCACCATGCCGCCCTTGATGGTGCCGTCGGTGATCAGCTTTTCGGCTTGATCCGTGGTCATCGTGGACAGCTTCTCGCCCGCGGCGTTGCGGACCCCATCCACGTCCGTCATGAGGACAAGCTGGCGGGCGCCGACACCCGCGGCAATTCCGGCGGCCGCGTCATCGGCGTTGACGTTGCAGATCACGCCGGCCTCGTCGCGTGCCAGCGGCGCAACCACAGCCACCTGGCCGGCCACGAGGAGTTGATCTAGGAAATCGCGGCGGACGCCGACCACATGGGCCACGAGTCCAAGGCCGGGAACGCGCTCGGCGATCATGAAGCCGCCGTCCACGCCGCTCAGACCCACCGCATCGACGCCACGGTCGCGCAGATCCGACACGAGCTCTGAGTTGACCACTCCCCGCAGCACGGCCGCGGCCACTTCGAGCGAAGCAGCGTCGGTCACGCGCAGGCCGCCCTCGAACTTGCTGGGAACGCCGAGCCGCTCGAGCCACTCGGTGATTCGCTTGCCGCCGCCGTGGACCAGGACAACCGGTCGCTTTCGGGCCACGGTCGCGACCTCGTCGAGGACATGGGCCTGATCGGCGAGTGTTGTGCCGCCGAGTTTTAGGACGAGGACTTCGCTCATGTTGTGTACTCCGCGTTTTCCACCACGTACGCTTCCGTCAAGTCGCAACCGAAGGCTTCGCCCAGACCGCCACCAAGGGCAAGGTGGAGTCGGATCAGGACCTCGGGTGCGTCCATCGCCCCGCGGACCGCCGCTCGATCGAAGGGCAGGGGAGCGCCGTCGAAGACCAGGGTTCCGGCGATGGCGATACGCAGCTTGTCGATGTCCAACTCCGGCGCCCGCCCGGCCCGTGGGGTGGCCTCGGTGGGGTGCAGACCGGCCGCCGTCAGAAGCTGCTCATCGGGGAGGCGAGCGTTGCCGGCCGCGCTGGCTACGCGTCCCCAGTTGGGGTCGCGGCCGTGTACCGCGGCCTTCAGGAGGCTGCTGCTGACCACCGACCGGGCGATCGCCCGCGCGTCGTGATCGTCCGCGGCGCCGCTCACCTGGCATGTGATCAGGGTCGAGGCGCCTTCGCCGTCCGCGGCCTGCTGGCGGGCCAGTGAGCGGGCGACGGCCTCGATCGCCTTGCCCAGCAGGATCGCCTCGTGGCTGGCGGGCGCGACCGAGGCTTTCGAGGCTCCGGAAGCGAGCAGGAAGACGGTGTCGTTGGTGCTGGTGTCACCGTCCACGCTGATCTGGTTCCACGTCCGCTGGACGATCGGCGCCAGCAGCGCGTGGAGAGTTGCCGGCGCGACGCTGGCATCCGTCAGGATCACGCTGAGCATCGTCGCCATGCGAGGGTGGATCATGCCCACGCCCTTGGCGATCCCCGATACCGTGACGGTGACCGGCCGTCCGTCCTGGCCGGCGATCTCGACCGAAGTGGTGGCGAGCTTGATCTTGGTGTCGGTGGTCATGATCGCCCCGGCCACGCCCCGCAGACCTTCATCGGTGGCCGTCAAGGCCGGCACCAGGCGGCCGAGTCCCTCCTTGACCTTGGAGACGGGCAGCCGCACTCCGATCACGCCGGTCGACAGGGCAAGCGTTCGTTCGGCCTCGGTATGCAGCAACGCCGCCAGGGCCTTGCCGACCTCTGCCTGGTCCGCATCTCCTTCGACGCCGGTGGCCGCGTTCGCGGAGCCGGCCGTGGCGATGATCGCGTCGGTCCAACCGAACTTGCCGCCGCCGCTCGCCTCAGTGGCGTTGAGATGGGCGCGGGACAGCTTGATTGGCGCGGCAACGACCTGATTGCGGGTGAACACTGCGGCCACAGCCGCCGACTCCCCGGTCGTGGCAATGACGGCCAGGTCCGGGCGGCCCGAGGGCTTGATGCCGGCGGCAAGGCCACCGGCCCGGAACCCGCCCGGCACGACGGCCCGTTCTTCCACGTCGGGCAGGGACGTTGGTAGCGGCGCCAGATCGACGGAGTGAGCCTTGCCGGAGGCGTCGTGACGCGAGCCTGGATGCATCAGATGCGGTTCCCTTCGACTCGGAATTCGGGTGATCGGTGTAGTTGCCTTTGTGGCCGCCCGCCCGGGCGGCGGCTTTGACGCTGCTATGGCGCGATCGGGTAACCCTCGAGGCCGGTCGTCTCGGGTAGTCCGAAGACGACATTGAGAGCCTGAACGGCTTGACCGGCGGCTCCCTTTATGAGGTTGTCGATTGCGCCGATTGCCAGGACGCGGCCGCTCCGCTGATCCACCCGACACCAGACACGGCACAGGTTGCTGCCGTAGACGTGCTTGGTCGAAGGCGCGTCGGTCACGACCTGGACGAATGGCTCGTGGCCGTAGGCCTCGACGTAGAGCGCGTCCAGCTCGTCCTGCGTGACGGCCCGCGTCGGTCGGACGTGGCAGCTCGTGAGGATGCCCCGGGTCATGGGGATGAGGTGCGGCAGGAAATCGACCGTGGCGACGCCAGGGTTCGCGGCGCTGCTCCCGAGCGGTCCGCGTTCGCCCTGCTCCTGCAGTTCTTGCTCCATTTCGGCCGTGTGGCGATGGTTGAACATGCCATAGGCTTTGACGCTTTCGTTGACCTCGGCGAAGAGCAGGTCCGCCCTGGGCTCGCGGCCGGCGCCGGACACGCCACTCTTGGCGTCCACCGCGAGATCGCCGATCAGGCCGGCTCGGGCGAGCGGCGCCAGCGTCAGGATCGTGGCCGTGGGATAGCAGCCGGGCAGGCCGATGATCGTGTTCGCGCGATCCGCTGCGGCGCGCATTTCGCCGCGATGCAACTCGGGCAGGCCGTAGACGGCCTCCGCCAGCAGTTGCGGCGCCGGATGGTCGAACTTGTACCAGAGCGGATAGTCACTCGCTGCATGCAACCGGAAGTCGGGCCCAACGTCGAAAAGCGCGGAACCGTTGGCGACGATTCCTGCAGCCATCTCGGCAGCAATCCCGTGCGGTAGGGCGGTGAACACGGCGTCGGCCTCGGGGATTGCCTGATCGATCACCAGCCCGGATCCGCTCAGATGGGGATGCGCCGTGGCGATCGGTGCGTGATCGCGGTTACGGCCATACAGCCCCGCCAGCTTGACGTTGGGGTGGTTCAGCAGCAGTCGAACCAACTCGCCGCCCGCATAACCGGTGGCGCCGACGATGCCGACGGTGATTTCGCGGCTGCCGGAAGCCCGGTGGGCCTTGGGTCCCAAGAGGTGCCGCGGCGCGTCCACGGCGGGCGTGTTGGGCGTTGGTTGGGTGGTGGTCATGGTCGGCAGAGTATACGGTCCAATGAATAGTCATGCAACCGGACTGCACGCGGGCCGCCCGGGCCGCTATCCGTAGCTGGCGACTACCACGAGAACCCAGGCCACCATGAACCAGTGCAGCAGCCAGCCATACAGGAACGACTTCGTCCGCCAGGCCAAAATGCCGAAGAAGACCCCGCCCAGCACCGTGGACAGCTGCTCGACCTCGGGTTTCCATACGTGCATCAGCGCGAACGGGATCATCTGGAGCCAGATAGCGTCGGTTCCGTACTTGCGGCCAAGGCCCCAGAGCAACCAGCCACGGAAGAAGAACTCCCAGGCGAAAAGGTCGACTCCCGTATCTACGACGAGCCGCCACGCCGGCCGACCCGCGATCGACTCGGTGTAGTACGACCGGAAGTCCGGCTGCCGGCTCACGAACCAGATGACTACGGTCATGACGGCGATACCGACGATCGCGATCGGCAGGCCGCGGCGCCAGTCGCCGAGGGTGAGTCCGTAGCGTCGCGGGTTCTCGCGCCAGGCCAGAACGATCACGCCCACGGGAATGATGAATTCGAGGACGAACCGATCGTAGGCGGCTTCGACGAACCTGTTGTTGAAGGCCAATATCAGGATGAGCGTGGCGAGGGCGACGATCTGGACGATCCGAGCGTCAAAGTCCACACCCCAAATCCGCCACAACTTGGAGGGGTGGGCGCCGCCGGTTGTCTCGATGGCGGGCTCGCCGTTCTTGGTAACTTCCACGGTCATATGATCGCAGGGCGAGACGCGTCCGGTCGAGCCGGACTGCCGTCCGCGACCACCACGCACCGATCGATTACTCGGTCAGGAAGTCCTTCATTGGGCCCGTTACCACCACGTCGCCCGACTCCTCGGTCGGAGATGACCCGGCGCCTGCCGGACGCCTGATCGTGTAGCGGTGTGTGATGCGTGCCGGGCCACCCGCGATCTGGGCGCTGACGGTGCAGTACCTCGTGGCCGAGAGTTCGATCGAGCGCCGCACGGCCTCGGTGGCCACATTCCCTTCGACTACGTGGTTGACCGTGATTTCCGTAAAGATGTTGGGTGCCTGCTCCCGCTGGATGCCGTCGACTTCGACCGTGTAGGCGTCGACGACCTGGCGCTTCTTGGCCATGATTTCGACCACGTCCATGGCCGTGCAGCCGGCGATGGCGGCGAGGATAAGTTCCGTGGGTCTCGGGCCGGTGTTGCCGGAGGCATTGTCGATGATGACGTCATGGCCGGTGCCGGTCCGGGCAACGAACCGCAAACCGCCCTCATGCCTGAGGCTGACCTTCTTCTCGCCCACGCTTTCCTCCTGATCGATCACATGCCGTCGCGATTTGTTCCAGCCTACCTGGCTCCGCGCATCTCCAGTGGCCGAAGGCCGCCGCCATCCCCGGCAGCGGCCCCGGCACCCTCGCCGACCCTCGGATCGTCTGGCGCGGCGAACTGCTCGTGATAGAGCCGAGCGTAGAGCCCGTCCGCTGCCAGCAGTTGCGCGTGGGTGCCGCGCTCGACGATGCGGCCGCGCTCGTATACGAGGATCAGGTCTGCCCGAAGGATCGTGGACAGCCGGTGGGCGATCGCGATCGTGGTCCGGCCCGCCTCGAGCCCTTCGAGCGCGGACTGAATAAGCCGCTCGCTGACTGTGTCCAGGGCCGAAGTTGCTTCGTCGAGTATCAGCACCCGCGGGTCCTTGAGAAGGACCCGGGCGATGGCGATGCGCTGTTTCTCGCCGCCCGACAGCTTGTAGCCGCGCTCGCCGACGATGGTGTCGTAGCCTTCGTTGAGTTCCAGGATCCGGTCGTGGATGGCAGCCGCCCGCGCTGCTACCTCGAGTTCAACGTTCGTGGCGTCGGGTTTGGCATAGCGCAGGTTGTCGCGGATGGAGCTGTGGAACAGGTAGGTCTCCTGGGTCACAAAGCCGACGATCTGTCCTATCGACCCGAGGCGGATCTGCCTCACGTCCACGCCGTCGATTTCCACCGACCCCGAGTCGGCGTCGTAGAGGCGTGGGATCAAGTAGGTGGTTGTCGTCTTGCCCGCGCCCGATGGCCCAACGAGGGCGACCAACTGCCCTGGCCTTACCTCGAAGTCGATGGCCTCGAGGGCGAACGGATGGTGACCGTCGTTGCCGCCCAAGACGGTCAACCCGCCCGCAGGAACCTCGCCCGCAGCAGCCTCACCCGCAGCAGCCTCGTGCGATTCGGACGCTCGGGGAGATTTGGCGGGGTAGCGGAACCAGACGTTCCGTAGCCGTACCCCGCCCTTGACGGAAGCCGGCTCCAGCGCGACCGCGTCGGGGGCGTCGGCGATTTCGGGCTTCATCTCCAGGTACTCGAAGATGCGATCGAACAGGGCCAGGGCCCCTTGCAACTCGACCTGGACGTTGAGCAACTGCCCGAGCGGGAAGAAGAGTCGGCTCTGCAGCGTGGTGAAGGCCACTATGTCGCCGATCGTCGGCGGATGCGGGTCGTGGTGAATGGTGAGGAAGCCGGCCAGCAGGTACACGAAAGCCGGAATGATCGACATGATCGTCCCGATCAGGGCAAAGAACCAGCGCCCGACGAGGGCCTGGCGGATCTGGTTCCGGGCCACGCGTTCGTTGAGCGTGTCGAATCGGGCGGTCGACGCGGCCTGTTGCCCGAAGGTCTTGCTCAGAAGGATGCCACTGACGCTCAGGGTCTCCTCGGTCGCAGCCGTCATGTCGGCCAGCGATTTCTGTGTTTCGGTCGAGACGGCACGACGGACCTTACCGACGCGATTGGCGATGAACGAGAAGATCGGCAGCATCGCCAGTGAGAGAGCGGTGAGTCGCCAGTCGATGAAGAGCATGGCGATGATCGTGCTGACCACCACGGCGACGTTGCTGGTGATGCTTGCGGCCGTGTCGGTCACGACCGACTGGATCCCACCGACGTCGTTGGAGAGGCGACTCTGGATCTCGCCGGTCCGAGTTTCGGTGAAGAAACGCAGCGGCATATCCTGGAGGTGGGCATAAAGAGCGTGGCGCAGATCGCGCATGACGCTCTGGCCGACCTTGTTGTTCAGGTAGCTCTGGCCGACGCCGATCAAGCTCGAGATGATCGGGATGGTGACCATCAGGCCGAAGAACAGGTACAGCAGGCCTTCCTTGCGCTGTCCGATCGCGACGTCGATCAGCAGCTTGAGCAGGATCGGGTTGATGACGCCCAGGCAGCTCGTGAGCAGGATCGCCCCGAGGACGACCAGAACCTCGGTCTTGTACGGCACGAAGAAGCGCACGATCTTCCGAGCCGTAAGGTAGCGGCGCTCGCGCGGAACAGGCGTCTGACCGTCGCGTAGCGTTGAGTTGGCGAACCGGTGGCGGCCGCCGCCTTGAAATGACATCGGGGCTCCTGTGTCTGTTCGGCGACCCTACCAGGAGCGCGCGACTGCTGTCTTCGTGGGTCGCCGCCGGCTCGGTATCCGACTTCCGCGAGCGGTCACCGCAGCCCCAGGCTCGACACGTCGACGGCATATGCCGCCTTTGACCACCCGTCGCTGCTGGCAGCGACCCACGTCAGGATGCCGTTCTCGACGTTGAGCCATATTGGTTGCTGGAGGCTCGGCAGGACAGCACCGGCGCTGCCATCGACGTAACGTAGGGCCGGAAAGACGGCGCCGCCCGGCGCGGTGGCGAACCAGGCCACGACCAACCCGTCGGGCGTCGCCGAGACGGCTGCGTTGCGCGCTACCGCGGCGTGGGCGACGGTCAGCGTCGCCGGGAAGACGATGTTGCCCGGGTCCAGCTTCTCAATCCCGACGACGGGGAGCGGCTTTGACGCGGGGTCCATCGCGACAGGTGGCAGGTCCCAGGTCAAGTACGAGCCATCCGGCGAGATCGAAGCCGATGACGCCGGCCCGTCGACTCTGTGGAGCACCGTGTTCGACGCGTCGGATCTCCACAGATCCAGCCATCCATCTGCCTGGGTGATGACATAGGTCAGGACGGCGAGCGTTCCGCCGCCCAGCATCACGTTGGCCACGGATGCCGTGGTCTGGCTCGTCCAAAGCAGCTGCCCCCGGAGCGAATGCACCTCGACGGTCTCGCCCGGTCCGGCGGCCGTCGACGAAGGCGGCCTGTCAAAGGCGTAGGCCGTCGGCGTTATCGCCACGTGGATCGGGAATTCCGCGACCTCGATCGAACTCTTGTCGCGGACGCCGTGGGCGACCTGTCGCGGGCTGCCCCCGTTGAGGTCGAGCAGCCAGACGCTCCAGGCCACGGTCGTGGCGGCTCCGCAGCCGGCAACCTGGGCCGTCGAACCACCAGGGGACGTGACTACGTATGCCAACTCATGACCGGACGCGGCCAGCTGGTTTATGCCCTGGCAGGGGGGCACCGTGGCCAGGGTCTGGCTGGCGTCGTTGGAACCCACCTGCGTCGATTGGATGCGGTCGCCGTCGACCACGAAGAAGAGCCGTCCGCCCACGACTGCCATTGACTGACTCGTGATTTGCCCGGGCAGGGCCGATTCTCTGATCTGACCAGGCGCCGGATTGACGTGAACCAGGCCGTCGAGAGGATCGGTCGTGTCCGGGGTCGGTTCCGGAGATGGCTGCGAGGGGATGGCCGATGGCCCCGGCGGCGTCGCCTTCTGAGCCACGAGAGACGGCTCGGGCGGTAGAGTCGGGCCGGGCGTCGGGTGCGGTCCAAAGAGCCCCAACCCGAAGATGGAGGCAGCCGTGCCGATGACCAACGAAATCTTCAGGTACGGCCGCCCGAGCCGTGCCCGACCTTCGATCGGTCCCTGCAGGTCCTCCGTGTCGACTCCTAACGCGGCTTGGCAAGAGCCCGTTATCGGGCAGTGACCGCGCCTGCTGTCGTGGCTCGAGGTGGGTGCGTTTCCTGGGACTCGAGCCAGCGTTCCGCGTCGATTGCGGCGCGGCATCCTTCGCCGGCGGCAGTTACCGCCTGGCGATAACGATGGTCGTCAACGTCGCCGGCCACGAAGACGCCGTCAATGTTCGAGGCAGTCGTCGCGCCACCGTTGCGGAGATAGCCTTTTTCGTCTGTCTCGAGCCAGTCACGGAAGACTGCCACGTTGGGCCGATGGCCGATGGCGACGAACAACCCCTGGATCGCCAGGCGCTCCTCGCCGGGCCCGTCTGTCTTGCCCAGTCGCAGCGCGTCGACGTGGTCGGCTCCCAGCACCTCTTCGATGGTCCGGTTCAGGTGCAATTCGACCTTGGGGTGGTTGGCCGCGCGGTCCTGCATGATCCGGCTGCCGCGGAAGGCGTCGCGGCGGTGGATTAGGTGGACCTTGCTCGCGAAACGGGTCAGGTAGAGCGCCTCCTCGAGTGCACTGTCGCCGCCGCCCACGACCGCGATCTCCTTGTCTCGGAAGAAAAAGCCGTCGCATGTGGCGCAAGCGCTTACGCCTCGGCCGCGAAGCCGAGTCTCGCTCTCGATGCCCAGCCAGAGTGCCTCGGCGCCCGTAGCCACGATCACGGTCTCGGCGCGGTATTCGACGCCGTCCGCCCAGAGGCGGAACGGCCGACTGCCTAGGTCCACGCGGTCCACATCGGCGTCGACGATTCGGGCGCCGAACTTCTCGGCTTGGGCTCGGAAGAGGGCCATGAGCTCCGGACCCTGTATTCCGTCGGGGAAGCCGGGGTAGTTCTCGACATCGCTCGTGATCATCAATTGGCCGCCGCCGACGACCCCGCCGATGACGACCGGCGCCAGGTTTGCCCGCGCGGCATAAATCGCGGCGGTCAGTCCCGCCGGACCTGAGCCCACTATCACAACTCGTGCCTCCACCGGCTTGCCGGCGGCGGTCTGTGGAGGCGGCGCGGCCGGCGCGGTCTGCGCGCCATCGGTGGGCGCAAGGAAGGTCAGGTTCAAACCCGCCAGCGAGGTTTTGGTCTTGGCAGTGGCGTTGTCGCTCATGTGCGTATCGTAGCACCAGGGCGATACTCCTGGGGAGTATCGCGACCCGCCAGACGAGCCGACGGCCCGGCCATCCTCGGCGCCTAGATCGCCTTCGGCTGCATGGGCTGAATCTGGGGCACCAGGTCGCGGCCGATCGTCTCTAGGATGCTCGGATCTGCAAGGCCGCGGACGCTGAAGATGACATGCTGGACTCCAACCTCGGCCAGGGTCCCGAAACGGTCGACGATCTGGGCCACCGAGTCCCTCGTCAGGTCGACCGACTGAAGGTTGGTGCGCTCGATTTCCGCGAACGGCCGGCCTATCTCGGCGCAGCGCTCGCGCAGGACCGCGAACTTGTGGGTCAGCTGGTCCGGCCCGCCGAAGATGTTGCAGCCGTCGGCATACTTGGCGACGAGACGCAGCGTCTTCTGCTCGCCCCCGCCGCCGATGAGAATCCGCGGATGTGGCTTGCTGATCGCTTGGGGCGAGTTCAGCAGGCGCGCGGCCTGGTAGTGGGCGCCGTCGAAGGCGGCCTCGGAGCCACGCTCGCCCTGCCACATTTCGAGGCAGATCCGAAGCGTCTCATCGAGCATCTCGAATCTGACTCCCAGGGGCGGCATCGGGAAGCCGAGGCCGCGACTCTCTTCCTCATTCCAGGCGGCGCCTATGCCGAAGACGGCGCGCCCGCCACTCAGCACGTCGAGCGTGGTCGCGGCCTTGGCCCACAGCGCCGCCTGACGGTAATGGATGCCCCCGACCATAAGGCCGAGGGTGGCCCTCTTCGAATGCGCGGCCATGAAGCCCAAGGCAGACCAGCCTTCGAGCATGGGTTCCTGGGGCTGGCCCACGCCGCGGATCTGATAGAAGTGATCCATCACCCAGAGCGAGTTGAAGCCGATGGCGTCGGCAGTTTCGGTGATTCGGGCAAGGGTGGGCCCGATCGCGTCGGCGCCGCCCGGCCATGTGAACGAGGAGATTTGGAGGCCGATCTTCACGCTGCTTCTCCCAGACTCCGGGCACGACAATGGCGCCGCAGCACTCGTGGAATCGGCGGGAGCCGATTCCTTCAACGCCAATTCGGCGACTGGCCGTATGGCTCATAGTCTAGGTCCGGATCGCATGAATCGCCTCGTGGCGTTTGCACGTTCCTCGGATCGTCTGGTAGGGTGTCCCAAGTTCGACACGGCCACTCCCCGCCGTCCGTCGCGGAGCCGTTCCAGCCGGAGTCCGTATTGACTGAACCTAAGATCGTAGTCAGCCGTCTCCGCGCCCGTCTCGAGGCCATTGCGGAAGCAGCCGACGCCCGTTCGCAGGC
>Ga0182019_10001471_pt1 | contig 12029 bp, 10 predicted proteins | sample 812E2MmetaG_FD_120483 | JGI IMG/M metagenome (GOLD analysis project Ga0182019, IMG submission 120483) | Permafrost microbial communities from Stordalen Mire, Sweden - 812E2M metaG | ecosystem: Environmental > Terrestrial > Soil > Wetlands > Permafrost | place: Sweden: Stordalen | collected...
AGAACAGGACGCTATAGCCTATAAGCTGTTGCTAATCAATGGATAAGGATGCGACCGCGCCCGGACTTTAGTTCCCAGAGTCAATCTTTGGGCGGTTACCCTGTCGCCACCAGTTAGGAATCCGACGGTGATGGGCAAGATATTGAGTACACCACGGGCGTGAAAATTCTGTATTGGCGAGTGCTTTCCAATGGGGGCGGGTTTAACATGGATATAGATAGAGATGTGAGTGCCGTAGGGCAGGGTGCGCGCATCAAAAGACAAGTGGCTCAAGATTCCGGAGCAAGGGATTGCGGGCAGGGGATCAAAAAAAGATGAGATTTTCGTTGGCGGTTGTGGTCGTACTGGCGGGGATCAGTGTGAACGGACTGGCACAGCAAAAAAACACGTACAAGGTTAAGCCTTCGCACGCCGCGAAGCCCGCAAAAACAATCGCGCCTATTGGCAAGACTGCGGGTCCAACAACAGCTTCCGCGGCCGCGTCCAAGGACTTACAAAACTTGGAGCGTCAGACTGCCAAGTCGTCCGCGCCGCCGCGGTCTGCCGGAAAGAGGACGCCGCGGGCGGCCTCCGCAGTGAAGCCTGTAAAAGACAAGCCCAACCCACCCATCAACTTCGGTAGAACAGGCGGCAGCAAGAGTCCAGGAATGACCCAACAAAGTTCGAACCCCTACAAAGGGCGACTCCGGCAGAAACACGCTCATCAGTAGCAAAGCAGCAAAGCAAAGAGCAAGCAAACACTCCACTCGAGATTCATCGCGAAATGGTTGAGCGATCCGAGGCTGGTACGGCTTGTGCAACCGTTTTTGTCCGGGGCTCTTTCAGGGAGTACTTCAACAGGCAATACAAGGCGCGCACGCCGTCTTTCCATCCGATCTTCTTGCCCTCCTCGTACGTGCGCCCCCAGTAACTGATGCCCACCTCGTAAATGCGCAGTCTTCGCCGCGCCACTTTCACCGTGATCTCGGGCTCGAATCCGAAACGATTCTCCTCGATTGGGATCGACTGAATCACTTCGCGCCGGAAGACCTTGTAACAGGTTTCCATGTCGGAAAGATTGATGTTGGTAAGGCAATTGGACAGCAGGGTGAGAGCCCGGTTGCCGACCGAGTGCCAGAAATACAGCACGCGATGCGGCGCGCTGCCCAGAAAGCGCGAGCCAAACACGACGTCCGCCTTGCCCTGAACCAAGGGCTCGATCATCAGCGGATACTCCGCCGGATCGTATTCCAGATCGGCATCCTGAATAATGACGAAGTCGCCCGTGGCTTCCTGAATGCCACGGCGGAGCGCTGCGCCTTTACCGAGGTTCTGCGGCTGAACAACAACGCGGATTTGCGGATGCTCAGACTGCAGTTCGGCCAGAATCTCCCGCGAGCCGTCCCGCGAGCCGTCGTCCACGCAGATCAGTTCGATGTCCATGGCCACCGCAAGAACCTTCAGGACCACCTCGCGGAGCGTGGCGCGCTCGTTGTATACCGGCATCACGACGGAAAGTTTCATACCTCGAGATCGTAACAACGCGCACTTCCAAGCACAACTGATCGTCACTGCGTTCAACAACCGCCAGAGCTATACTCGCTTGTCGCGCGGGAATCTGAATCACCCATCTCGCCCGGTACGAAACGACTAGACCATGTAACGACGAAACCATGAGGACCTCCCGTCATCTCAAGTTTCTCGCTACCGCACTCGCCTTCGTGGTTGGTGTCGGCACGCTGGGTTTTCACTACATCGAGGGATGGCCCTGGTTCGATGGTTTCTACATGGTCATCACTACGCTGACCACCATCGGATATCAGGAAGTGCATCCCCTGTCGCAGACCGGGCGCGTGTTCAACGTGGTCATCATTCTGGGTGGTGTCGCGCTTGTGTTTCTGGCCATCGGTTCCCTTACTCAGGCTTTGCTAGAATTCGAGCTGCAGAACTTTTTTGGAAGGCGCCGCATGGAGCGAGACATAGGCCGTCTCACCGGTCACTACATCATCTGTGGTGCCGGACGCGTCGGCCGCAGCGCCGCCCGCGAGTTGGCGCGCCGACCCGCTCAGTTCGTGATCATCGAAAGCAACGAGTCCAAAGCGCAGAAATTCGCCAGCGAGAACTGGCTCATGCTCGTCGGTGATGCCACCCAGGAACAAACTCTGCGCGACGCCCAGATCGACCGCGCGCGCGGCCTCGTCGCTGCCACTACCACCGACGCCACAAATCTCTATATCGTCCTGACCGCCCGCAGTCTGAATCCGACCCTCCGCATCATTGCACGGGCCAGCGAAGAGATGGCGGAAAAGCATCTGCGAAGCGCGGGTGCCGATGCCGTCGTCTCCCCCTATATTTTTGCCGGACAGCGTATCGCCCATTCGTTCTTGCGTCCGCACGTGGTTAGCTTCCTGGACACTGCCACCACCCATCTCGGAATGGATCTCGAGATCGGCGAAGTGCCGATCACCGCGCGCAGTCCGTTTGCCGGTAGGACCATCGAGAACTCGCGCATCCGCCAGGACCGCGGCGTCATAATCCTCGCCATCAAGCGCGAGTCGGGCATGCGCTTCAACCCCGCCCCGGACGATCGCATCGAAGCCGGCGATTTTCTGATCGCTATGGGAGAACCGCAACAACTTCGCGAACTTGAAGAGACGGCCGGGTCCGCACCATGAAAATCGTCAACGTGGCGGAAATGCGCGAGATCGATCGTGCCACCTCAGAACGCTTCGGAGTATCTTCCCTCACCCTAATGGAGAATGCAGGCTCGGCCGTAGCCCGTTTCGTTCTCTCCGACCACCCGCAAGCGCAGTGCGCCGGGATCCTCTGTGGCAAGGGCAATAACGGCGGCGATGGATTCGTCGTAGCCCGCAAGCTCGTCGAAGCGGGTTGTTCCGTCCGCGTTCTGCTGTTGTGTGATCCGGAAGAGCTTCGGGGAGATGCTGCGGCCATGTTTCAAACCATGCTGCAGAAGCTCCATACATTGAATGTCGTGCCCCTGATCGTGCGCGAAGCAAGCGGGCTCGATTCACCCGATGCAGCGAAAATCTTCTCGGCCGATGTGATCGTCGACGCAATCCTCGGCACGGGTTTTCGTCCGCCAGTCAGCCCGCTCTATGCGGCAGCGATCGCGAAGATGAACGCTGCGGCGGCTCCGATTGTTGCCGTCGACATTCCATCAGGCGCCGATGCCGACGCCATGCAGCCCGGCGCCGGTTTGATGGACAGAGCCCGCGCCGATGCCATCGTGACCTTCACTGCCCCACGTCCGGCCCACGTTTTCGCAGCGTTGACGAGCGGGACAACCGTGATTGCGCCCATCGGCTCACCGCCGGAAGCAATCGTCTCTCAGCTCGGACTTCATCTGAGCTCTCCCCGCGATTTCGCTCCGCTGCTTGTACCCCGCGCGCGTGAAGGCAACAAGGGCAGCTACGGACACGTGCTGGTGATCGGCGGCTCGCTCGGCAAAGCGGGCGCAGCGGCGATGGCGGGATTTTCCGCGCTCCGAGCGGGCGCAGGCCTTTCAACCATAGCCACGGCTAAATCCGTGCTCGCCACCGTCGCCGCCTTTCATCCTGAACTCATGACCGAACCGCTGGCAGAAACCGAACAGGGCACGATCTCATTGCAGGCGGTCGGACAAAACCTCGATGCGCTGCTGGTGCGCAAGACGATCGCAATTGGTCCCGGTATTTCGCGCAATTCCGAGACCGCCGAATTCGTGTGCACAATCGTAACCCGCGGCGACAGGTCGCTGGTGGTGGATGCCGACGCTCTGAACGCCTTCGAAGGAGCGGGCGATAAGCTGAACGGCCGCGGAAGAACCCTCGTCATCACTCCGCACCCGGGAGAAATGGCGCGCCTGACCAGTTTGAGCATTGCCGAAATTCAAGCGAACCGCCTGGAAGTCGCGCGCAATTTTGCTCGCGAACACGAATTAATCGTCGTACTCAAAGGACATCGCACCTTAATCGCAGCGCCCGATGGCACCGTCTGGGTGAATCCCACCGGCAACCCGGGCATGGCCACCGGAGGCACGGGAGACGTCCTCACAGGAATGGTCGCTGGCCTTATCGCGCAGTATCCGGATCACCCACTTGGAGCAACTGCTCTCGCCGTCTACCTTCATGGATTGGCTGGGGACCTGGCCAGCGAATCCGTCGGCGAGAATTCCTTGGTGGCGACGGACCTGCTGCGCTTCCTGCCGCAGGCGTTCACGGAGGTGCGGAATCAGAAATTTGAGGAGATTCGCCTTCACGCTTGACTACCGCGGAATGTAATTATCAAGTAGCGGAAGGAACTGCGACCCCAGCTTCATCATCCGCGCCTCGGCGGCATCGGCAGACTCGCCGTCGAGCATCGGGGTCATCAGACGCACCAGCGCGCCATCGCTGCGATTCAAACGAACCGAATCGGCGATCAGATAGTACTTGGCCCAGTACTCATTGGCTACGACGCGCCCATGCGCCTGAAACCAGTAAATCGCCAGTTGCCGCTCTCCCGATCTGGAACCCACATATCGGTTAGCAGGGAACGAAGAGCCGTCACCACGAGTAATGTGAATCCGTTCCCGCGAAATCGGAACCCATCCCGCGCCCGGCAGGCAGTGGTTCGGCGAATGGATCGTATCGCCTGCCTTCTGCGTCGGAAAGTAAGCAATGTAGAGATTGATCCAAAGTTTAGGCTGGCTCGCATTTTCGTAATCGCGCACCAGAAATTCGCCCGGCCCAAGAATGTCGCGGGTCTGCTGGTCGAGAGGGTCATCAGTTGCCGTCCAACCATCAATCTGTGAGGGCAGGGTGCTCAGTGAATCTCGCGGCGGAAAGTACTCGTTGTTCGAATGGGCCTGCAGCAAGAGCGCCGTGGCCAACATCAGCACAGCCGCAATCCCAAAACGAAGCGTCCCGGCCTTCATGCGGATTTTACCTCCGGCCCGCTCCTCCAAATGAGCGAGATCACCCGGTGCACGGCGAACAACATAATCAGCGCCACCACGAAGATCAACCATCCCCCTAAGGCATGATAGAACCCCTCGGCTTTATCCGGATCCCAATACTGCACCAGCAGCCCTGTGCCAAAAATGCGAAAGCTGTTGGCAGCCACTGCGATGGGCACCGCCGCCAGCGCCAGCAACACACGCACCCATATCCGAGTCTCCATCAGGTATCCGTAGATGATGGCCAGCGTCACCAGCGTCAGCAGCGACCGGATTCCACTACACGCCTCCGCCACGTCCAGCGGCATGGAAGCTAGCCCGATCACATTGCCCTGCCGCAACACGGGAACTCCGGCCAGTTCGAGCAGCACCGTCGCCAGCTTTGAGGCGAGCAACTGCAGGGGGAAGGTGATCTGCTGCAGAATCAGGTTCGGAATCGGAATCATCAGAATCAGAAAAGCCCAGGGGAACAGCACCGCGCGAAAGAACGTCCATCCCTGAAACAGAATGACCAGTCCCGCCAGCAGGATCAGCAGCGACGCGCGCGCGAAAAACAATTCCGCGCCCAGGGTCCCCAGAACCAGCATAAGCAGGCTCAACACCACCAGCGGAAGGCCAACCCAAGACGGGGCTGATGCAATTGCCGCCAGTTTCTTGCGATTCTGCCAGAGGACAAATAAAGCAAACAGGGGGACGAAAATCCCGTGCTCGAAGTTGGGATCCCGAGAGGGACCGACCCATTGCAGGAACAGGCGGGCGAGAGTAGGGGCATAAAGCCAGGCGATCAGAAGCAGAAGCGCCACGACTTGCCAACGGGGCAATTTGGAAAACAAGCGACCCTCGTTCGTTGAAAGAGGCGGTGCTATCTCTACTGAGTCACCCATATGGCGTGCGCTTGAAACTGAGAATATGCGAAAGCGAGTCTTCGCGCAAAGTAAAACCAGCACCCGGGCCCGCCCGCACTATCGGCTGCGAGCACCAGGGACCCTCCGGCGGCTCCGCCTCCCCTTGGGTAGTTGACCAGCGAAGCCCTTCGCCCTCAAAAATGGAAAACTATTTCCCATTCCACGCCAACACACTGTCAGCAGCCCTTCGTCCCTTTGGGCAGACATTAATCTGCTAGTGCTTACAAAGAGTTAGGACTTTATCCCCAAGATAAGTGGAAAGTAATCCCCATAGAGTACCTGGGATGTGGGCAATAATTTTCCCATTTCTCCGCAATGTGGTAACGTATGGGTTCCGTCGCGATCCCGGACTAAGTTGCAAGTCATTGATAAATAAGCTTATATTGTTTCGGTGACTCGCGATCATCTTGACGGGATTGGCAGCGAGTGTGCTCTAGACTCGTATAAGCCTTTGTCCAAGATGCCCCCCAACTGTCTTGGCCGCGGAATAGCAAAGCGGAAAAGTATGGATCTAGACAGAACCGAAACCACGGCAAATGCCGGAGCAGCGCAGAACGGGGGCTCCCGTGTCTGGCTGGAAAGCGTCAGCGCCGGTATGCGCACCGTCGAAGCCGTGATCCGCGAGCTGTCGCAGAATGACGTTCCTGTGCTGGTGGTAGCCGAGCGCGGTTCCGGCAAAGCAGCGGCGGCGGCCCGCATTCATGCTCTTTCGAGCCGTGCCTCGGAATCTTTTCAGGTCGAGCAGGGTCGCGAAGCCAGTGCAGAAATTCTGGCGGCTCGCGACGGTCAAGGTGGAACCGTCTATCTTCAGGAAGTGGGAGATCTCACTGCGGCGGCCCAGAAGGAACTCGTTCGCCAGATTGCGTTGCATGGCAATAATGACGATGAGCAACGCCGCGTGCCTCGTTTCATCTGCGGCACCTCGCGAGAGTTGGAGCCCGAGGTCAAGGCGGGAAAATTCCGCGAAGACCTCTACTACGGAATTAGTGGTGTTTGTTTGCGGCTGCCTCCTTTGCGCCAGCGAAAAGAAGACATTCCCGTGCTGCGCGACTGGTTTCTCTCGGCCGCTGCCCGTGACTTTTGCCGGGCCGTACCGGTGCTCAGTCCTGAGACCCAGAACTTCTTCCTGGAATACAACTGGCCGGGAAATATCCGCGAACTGAAGGACGCGGCTCGAGCCATTGTCGCGCTCGGCGATGAAACGCTTGCCATGGGAGGATTGCGCTCTCTTCTGCGGCGCGTAGATCGCGGTGGCAACGGCGAAAAAATTTCGCTCAAAGATGCGGCGCGCGCCGCCTCACGCGAAGCCGAACGGGAAATCATCCTTCAGGTGTTGACTCGAACCCGCTGGAACCGCCGCCGGGCTGCGCAGGAGTTGCAGATCAGCTACAAAGCGTTGCTCTACAAGCTGAAGCAGATCGGGTATGAAGAGTACGGAGCCTGAGGGCCGCGCTCACGCGGCGCGAGAGTAGTAAAGGAGTTTAGGAGAAGACATGAAATCGACATGGAAAGCGGCGGTCGCAGCACTAATTCTGATCAGTAGCATCGCGTTGGCGCAGGATGCGCCCGCCCAGCCCGCAGCCAATTCCGCTTCCGACAAAACGTCCAATGAGGTTTCCAACAGCCAGGCCGGACCCGAGTATGTCATCGGCCCCCAGGATGTGCTGCACATTGCGGTGTGGAAGGAAACCGATCTCACCGCCACGTTGCCGGTGCGTCCCGATGGCAAGATATCTCTTCCCTTGCTGAACGATGTGCAGGCCTCAGGCCTGACGCCGAAACAGTTGGCTGATTCGGTAACCGAGAAGCTCAAGAAATACATTGCCGACCCCCGCGTTACCGTGGTCGTGACCGAGATCAACAGCAAGCGGATCTACCTGACCGGCGAGGTCTTGCATTCCGGGGCCACGCCGATGCTCCCCAATATGACCGTTCTGCAGGCTTTGTCCAGCGCCGGAATCAGCCAGTTTGCCAACACCAAACGGATCTACGTCCTGCGCACCGAGAACGGCAAACAGCAGAAACTTCCGGTGAACTATCGCAAGCTGGTCAAGGGTGAGCAGATCGAACAGAATTATCTGTTGCAGCCGGGAGATACAATTGTCGTCCCGTAAACAGATAAGGCGGTCCCACAAGGAATCTACGGTGAAAAGCATGGCAAGAATGCGAACAATACGGTTGGCGGTGCTGGTCTTCGGCATCAGCATGTGCGCTACCGCTCAGACTAGTTCCCAGTCCCAGCCAGGGACCACTCCGACGCCTGCGCCAGCTTTCGGCCAGAACGCGCCCATATTGAACCCGGAGAACCCGCCGGTAACCGGTCTGGACGAACCCAGCCTTGAACTGCACACGGCGACCCGGAGCTTCATCGCGCCAGCTTTACAGGTGAGTGAGTCGGTGGACACAAACGGCGCCAACCAACTCGGCGGCGGGAACAACTTAGAGTCCGTTACCCGCGTTCTCGGGGCCCTGGACCTCCAGCAATTCTGGCCCAAGAGCGATCTCTTTCTCGAATACTTCGGCGGTGGAGCGTTCTACGGAAATCCTTATGACGTGAAGCAACTGCAAGCCGCTGGACTCGAGGCCGTGACGCGCTGGCGAACTGGCCAAGCCACACTGCGCGACTCCTTCAGTTACCTGCCGGACGGCTCCTTCGCGATCGGCACCTTTGGTGGTGTCCCCGGATTGGGTCTTGCCACCGGCGGTGGCGCGACGCTGGGTGGTGGTTTACCCGGCATGCACCTCAACGGTCAATTGGGCTCGGTTGGAAATATTCCCCGGCTCGGAAACACCGCCATTCTCGATGTGGTGCAGGCGCTAAATCCCGTCTCCGCCATCACCGTGGCGGGCGGATTCAGCAACGCTCATTTCTACGACCCTACCAATACGCTGCTCAACAGCGACCAGATCACGGCTCAGGCCGGATACAGCCATCTGTTTTCCCATCATGATCAGATCGGCGTAATCTACGGCTTTCAGCTGTTTCAATTTCCGCAGAACACCGGCGGCGAGATTTATAACCACGTTATCAATCTGCGCTGGAGCCACACCATCAGCAACCGGATGAGCGTGATTGCCGGAGCCGGTCCGCAGTACACCGACCTCCAACAGCGTGGCCAACTCAAACATTGGTCAGTAAGTGCCCGCCTTCAGTTGCGCTACAAGTTCGCTCATTCGTCCCTGGTTGCCACCTACGAAAAATTCACGTCGGAAGGATCGGGCTTCTTCGCCGGCGCTGATACCCAGGCTGCCCGGCTCGGGTACAAACGCCCGTTGGGACGCACGATTGATTTCTATGGCGACCTCGGCTACTCCCATAACAAGAAACTCCAGAATGTGGCGTTTGGCGGCCTGGCCGCGGGCACCTTTGACGAAGGTTATGCCGCAGCCGTCATCCGCAAACACATGGGACGCTACTACGACTTGTTTGCCGCCTATCGCTTCAGCGAGGTGGGCTTCGATATTCCTGTTACGGATTGTCTAAGTGGCTTCGGCTGCGGCCGGATTGATCAGCGGCACGTCGGTACCATTGGGGTGGAATGGCACCCAAGGCCGACTCGTATCGAATAGTTTATTGGCCGCCGCGAGCGGCCGGATTGGTGAACAGCATGAGTGAAAATCGCGAACTTTCGATGGACGATTATCTGGCGATGTTGCGGCGTCGCCTTAAAGTCATTTTGATCCCGGCCCTGCTCGCCCCGCTGGCCGGCTTCATGGTCTCTTATGTCTTCCCGCCAAAATTTACCTCCCAGTCTACGGTTCTGGTGGAAGGCCAAAAGGTTCCCGACAGCCTGGTCCAGTCGGTAATCACGGCTGATTTTACCCAGCGTATTCAGACCCTCAGCCAGCAGGTTTTGAACCCCAGCCGCCTGCGCCCCGTCATTCAGAGTCTTGCGCTCGTCAAGCCCGATGAAGAGAAGAAGCTCATCTCGGACATCCAGCAGAATATGTCGGTCGAGCCGGTGGTCACCTCGATGAGCGCCGCCGCGAATGCGGCGGGAATTTCCGGCGCCAAGAAAAAGAAGGCCGCTTCCGAAGGACCCTTGCCCGGCATCAACGTCGCCTACACCGACAGCAACGCCGTCCGCGCGCAAAAGGTCTGCGATGCCATGACCTCGCTCATCGTGGAAGAGAACCTCCGCTCTCGCGCCGAGGTTGCTTCCAGCACCACCGACTTTCTCAGCCGCCAGGTCGAAGACGCCAAGCGCGCCATTGACGATCAGGATGCCAAGCTTGCCAACTTCAAAAGACAATACATGGGTCAGTTGCCCGGTGACGCCGACAACAACATGCGTATGCTGATGTCGCTGAACTCGCAACTCGATGCCACTACGCAGACCCTGAGCCGCGCCCAACAAGACAAGGCCTACACCGAAAGCATGCTGGCGCAGCAGACGGCCGCCTGGAAGAGTTCGCAGTCCAGCACCAATCCGCAGACCCTCGAACAACAGTTGAACCAGTTGCAGTCGCAATTACTGCAACTACAGGCGCGCTATACCGAAGATCACCCCGACGTGATCAAAACCAAGGCCGACATTGCCGAGGTCCAAAAGAAGCTGAAGGAGATCAACTCCGCAGCCGCCAACGCCACCGAAAGCACCGACAAAGCCAGCGGTGCCGAACCACCTGAAGTTCGCCAACTCCGTCTCCAGATTCACCAGTACCAGAGCGTGATTGAGCAAGCCACCCTCGACCAGAAGAGGCTGCAAAGCCAGATTGGCGTCTACCAGAGCCGTACCGCCATGAGCCCCAACGTCGAAGAGCAATACAAGCTGCTTACCCGCGACAACGATAACGCCCAGGCCTTTTACAAAGATCTGCTGGCCAAGAAAAGTTCTGCCGAACTGGGCACCAGCATGGAGAACCAGCAGCAGGGCGAACAGATGCACATTGTGTCCACGGCTAGCCTGCCCGATTTTCCCAGTTTTCCCAACCGGGCGATTTTTTCCGCTGCCGGCCTGGGTGCTGGTCTGGCCCTCGGCATGATCATCGCCGTCTTTCTGGAGTTTAGTGACAAGTCCATCCGCACCGAGAAGGATGCTGCCGCCATCATGGATCTGCCCCTCTTGATTTCCGTGCCCTGGCTCGGTGAGGACGCGGACGATGCCGCTGCCAATGGCCACGGCCGACGCCATTTCTGGGGCCGGAGTGATCCCGCCTCGGCCCAAGATCATGAGAACGTGAAAGTTTAGTGCAAGCGTATGTATAAAGAATTTTTTGGACTTCGTGCCAACCCGTTCAACGTCAATCCGGACCCGCGTTACCTGTTCCTCACGCGGCACACCGAAGAGGCGCTGGCCTGCCTCACCTACGGCATACAAAGCCGCAAAGGCTTCGTCTTGCTTACCGGCGAGGTCGGTACCGGAAAAACCACCCTGATCAATAAATTGATGGAGTGGCTCCGCCTGCAGCAGGTAGCCACTGCCTTCATCTTCAACTCCCGCATGGACGTGCCGCAGCTCCTCGATTTCATGATGGCCGATTTCGGTATTCCCTGCGATGCCAAGTCGAAGAGCCAACTCCTGCAGCGCCTCTATAACTGGCTGCTCGATCGCTATCGTGCCGGAGAGACCGCTGTCCTCGTCGTCGACGAAGCCCAGAGCCTCTCCGACGAAGTGCTCGAAGAGATTCGCATGCTTACCAATCTCGAGACCTTCACCGAAAAGCTCCTGCAGATCGTACTGGTTGGACAGCCGGAACTCGAACAGCGCCTGAAACAGCCCCAGTTACGCCAGTTGCGTCAGCGCTTGACCCTGCGCGCCAAGACGCATCCTTTCAATCTTGAGGAAACCAAGTCTTATATCACCCAGCGCCTCCGCATTGCGGGATCGAACGGCGACCCGATTTTCACAACCGACGCCACCGTCGCCATTTTCCGTTACTCGCTGGGCATTCCGCGCATCATTAACCTGCTCTGCGAGCACTGCCTGGTCAGCGCCTTCGTCGATCAGAAAAAGACGGTCCCGGCTGAAGTCGTCGATTCGGTAGCCCGCGATTTTGATCTGGCAGATGGCAATGCCGCCGCAGCCATGACTGCGCCCGCGCCGCCCTCATCCGAAAAGTTCGATCTGGTCGAAGCCTTACGCACCTTGGCGACGCTGGCCGACCGGCTGCGCCAATCAGAACAACAGGATCTCCCCAAGGAAAGGAAACTATGAGCCGCATCCATGACGCTTTAAAACGTGCCGAGCAGGAAAGAGCAACCTCTA
>Ga0182019_10001472_pt1 | contig 12026 bp, 11 predicted proteins | sample 812E2MmetaG_FD_120483 | JGI IMG/M metagenome (GOLD analysis project Ga0182019, IMG submission 120483) | Permafrost microbial communities from Stordalen Mire, Sweden - 812E2M metaG | ecosystem: Environmental > Terrestrial > Soil > Wetlands > Permafrost | place: Sweden: Stordalen | collected...
CTGGTTCCGGTCTCGGCAACCGGATTCCCGCGGACACTTCGATCAGGATTTCTGCTGCCTCTGAGCCGCGGCACGGTCCTGCAGAGCGATCGTAACCGCGCGCAGCATATCTCCGGCGGGAGCGGGCTTGCCCGTCCAGATTTCAAACTGGCGCGCAGCCTGCTGCACAAACATTTCAACTCCGGGGATGACGGCGATTCCCTTGGCGCGCGCCACCTGCAGCAGGTGCGTCTCCACTGGGTCATACACCATGTCGAAGACAACGCGGGCTTGAATCTCGTCATCTTTGAGCGGGCAGTCGCGCGTGTTCCCCATGCCGACGGGAGTGGCGTTGATGATGACATCGAACGCGGTCTTGCGGAGGTCGGCGCGCTTGATGGTGCGCGCTTTGGCTTGGCGGGCGAGCTTCTGCGCCTTGGCCGAAGTTCGATTCAGTATCCAGACTTCGGCGCCACGCTCTTTGAGACCGTATACTGCGGCACGCGCCGCTCCCCCGGCGCCAAGCACCAGAACTTTCGCGTTCTCGATGGAGAGGCGCTGCTCAAGCGGACGAACCACCCCGGCGACGTCGGTATTGAAACCGTAAAGCTTGCCATCCTGTCCCCGGACGACCGTATTGCAGGCGCCGATTTTCGTCGTGTGCGCGTCGGTGTTGTCGAGATGTGTAAGGATCGCCTGCTTGTACGGCATGGTGATACTGAGACCGTGGAGGGGTATCTCGCGCACGCAGTGAATCAGATCCTTGAGTGTTTTGGCGTGGAGGGCGAGATAAACCCCGTTCACGTTCTCGCGGCGCATCGCCGTGTTCATGATGACTGGCGACAGCGAATGTTCGATGGGATCGCCGGCGACTCCGTAGATGCGTGTGGCGGCGTCAACTTGTTCGATGCGGTAGATACTGCGCAGATCGCGCGCACTAACCTGACCGGGCGCGGTTTTGAGATCGTCGCTGATCGCGCCAAAGGTGAAAACACTCCCCGCGCGCACGCTGAGCACGCGGCTGATGATGCCTTGCTCTCCCATGCACAAGCCGATCAGCGCATGCTGGCCGCTCTGCGCCTGCAGAAACTTCATCATGGCCACGTTGTCGGAGAGCGTGGTGGCGGTGCTGACGACTTTGTAAAAGTCGGCTGGGATCTTCAGCATCTTCTCCAGCGTCTCATCGAGGTTGCGCGTGGCGCGGAAATCATGGAACGACAGAATGAGCCCGGCACGGCTGCGCAAGCGCGCAACCGCTTCCGGTTTCGCTTGCAATGCGCTCTGCAGTTCCAGGTCGACGATCTGACAGCCCGCGGCATTGGCCTTGCGGAGCACTTCCAGTTGAGACGCCAGAGATCCCTTGAACTTGCCGCCATTGTCGACGCGGCGGCAGGTCCCTATGGCGGTGACGTACTGGTGGGTTTCAAGAAAACGATGGATCTTGGGAAGCGCCCCCATGGGCTGCTTCAGGTAATCCAAACGGAATTCGATGAAGGGGTTATCCCGCGCCATGGACTCGGCCGTAGCTAGCATGTCTTCGGCAGTGTCGCCGCTCAGCGCCAGGCAGACCTTGGGCAAGCGCGTAGGCAGAAAGCGAGGCGCGAGAGTGGAAGACAGAGCCAAGGTCATTTGTTTTCAACGACGGCGCGATATTACAGGGGTGTAAGCGCAGATGCAACATAAGGATTGCCAAACCGCTCAGGAAAACACTTTGGGACAACGGGGCTAAACACCCTCGTAACCTTGACCCTTCCCCAAGCGCTTGTTACTTTTCGGCTGTAACCCTTGTCTTCCGAGAGAGATAGCTGGGTCAGCCCCGGAGCGGATTGGAGTCGGAGGTAACATGAAGAAAACAGGATTGTTATTGCTACTGACGGTAACGGCGACCCTCGCCGTGGCCCAGCAGGCGACGACGGCGATCACGCCGGATTCGTCCGGTATCGTCAACACCACGGTCAACGTACCATTTGTGCGTTTTCAGACGCCTACCGCGGCCGACATTTACTGCGCCGGATTTCTTACCAAAGACCGGGTTCCTGACGCCAACTACGTCAACGGGGGCCTGCAAACACCCACTTCAACCAAGTTTGAGATCGGGGAGCTCGTCTATCTGGCGGGGAACGGCTACCAGGCCGGACAACTGTATTCGATCGTCCGCGAACTCCGCGACGTCAACGAGTACGAAATCTATCCCGGGCAGAGAAAAGTACTGGCCGCCGCGGGACGCCCTTATGGGGAAATTGGAAGGGTCCGGGTAGTCGATACGCGCAGTCATAGCGCTATCGCCCAAGTGGAATTCAGTTGCGATCCCATCAACCCGGGAGACGTCGCTGTGCCTTTCGTGGAAAAGCCGCCAGTTACGTTCCACGTGCCGGGGCATTTCGACCGCTTCGCGCCCGCGAATGGGAAGCTGAGCGGACGCGTCGTGCTCGGCAAAGACTTCGACGGCGTGCTCGGTACGGGCATGAAACTTTATATGAACATGGGTTCGAACCAGGGTGTAAAAGTGGGCGACTACTTCCGCGTCGTTCGTTCCTACACGGCTACCTTGCATGATCCGGTGGACTCACTCTCCTTCAAAGCTCAGACTTCAGAAGACACGCAGGCGCGCCAGCCAGCCTTTGAGGCCAATCGGTTCACCAAGACCAAGGGGCCGAACATTCACGTGGGCGATCTGCCGCGGCGCGGTGTCGGAGAAGTGGTGGTTCTAAACGTAACCCCGACCGCATCGTCCGCCATGGTCGTCTTCGCGCTGGAAGATGTATACGCCGGCGACACCGTGGAACTGGACGAACAGCAGTAAGAGCACCCAACAATTTAATCAGAATGAGGGGAGAGCGAATCTCCCCTTTCTCTTTTGCCCGGAATTCGCGTAACGGAGTAGGGCGGAAGAACGCCAGCAGAATGCGGAAAAACCCACGTTTCGTATCAGGGCATCGCTTTAGCGATGCCGTTAGTTCTTCGAAATCGGACGCCCCTTTAGGGGCTGGGCTCTCAAGGTGCTGAACAACTAAGTCGCGGGGTGCAACTTCCTCGCAATAAAACTTGGTTTCAGCGGAAGAAACGGATTTTCGGATTCCCGGGAATCATCGCGCCAGCGACGACCACTACGACGATCACAACAACGAGTTCCATGTATCCCTCACAACGTCGCTAGAAAACAAAACGTCAACGATCAGCTTACGTCATCTATTCGAGAAGACAAGGGTACGAAAGTGGGGGAGCGGGGAAGAAGCGGAATGCGGCCTCCAGAACAGGTTTCGGAAGCGGCTTCAGCAGGGAACTTCTACATCGGCGTCGGAAAAGACCTCGGCGGTGAAAGCCTCGATGGTTGCGGTCTCGCGCCAGGCATCCAGCGGCAGGCCCGCTTTGCGGCAGGTTTGCTCCAGGAAAGTTTCCCGGTCCCAGCCATTTTCGAACGGAACCTGCGGCAGCAGCAGCCCGCGCCGAGCGCCCTGCGCAATCATGAGTCCGTGGCGCCCGACTTCCACTGCCTCGGGATGAATCGGCAACAGACGGGAGAGCACGCTCAGGGAAATCTCCAACTTCGGAGCTTCTTCCTTCGTCACCGGGAAGAACCGGGAATCATCGAAAGCAGCGGCACGGGCCGTTTCCGCCACGGCACGATACAGGGGAGCGATGGGCACGGCATAGCCGACGCATCCCCGAAGTTGGCGGTGGAGGTCGCCAGGCAGGTAAAGAGTGGTAAAGACACCCCGCGGTTCCGACAGCCCGGCCAGATGAGGCGCCCCTTCCGGAGAGGGTTGCCCCTCCAGAGCCGAAACAATCGCCCAGTGCGCGATACCGAGTAGAGTCTGGCGTTGCTCGAGAGAAAATTCCGGGGATGGAAGACCGGTGCTACTCACTTGGCGAGCGGCGGGATTTTCAGACGGCGTTTCAGACAGCTTGGACATCGCGTTTTCTCCGGCGGGAGAGGACGAAAGCACGGCGCCGCCGCTTTTCCGACTTGCGGTCGATCCGCGACCAGAAGGCGACGAAGTAGTCGAGTGCGGAAACCAGCGAAAGCAGAACCATGAACCAGATGGCGAGCCACGCAATCCAGTAGACCGGGAAAATATAAATGCGGTATACGGGCCACTCGTGCCAGCGCCGAGCGAGAATCACGGCCACCACGGAGATAATCTGCACCAGCATCTTGAACTTGCCCAGTTCGCTCGCTTGAATCGTAAACCCTTCGGAAGCAGCAATGGACCGCAGCCCGCTTACCAGAAACTCGCGGCCGATCACAACCACGGCCATCCAGGCCGGCACCAGCGCGGGATTGAACTGCACCAGCGTGATGAAGGCGGCTGCGACCAACAGCTTGTCCGCCAGCGGATCAAGCAGCATCCCCATGGTGGTGATCTGGCCGCGTTTGCGCGCCAGATAACCGTCAATGCCATCCGTGATCGAGGCCAGGATAAAAACAGCGGAAGCCAGAATCTCTCTTTCCCCGGTCTGCTCGCCGGAGAAGCGCGGAGTGCAAAGAATCCAGATGAGAAGCGGAATCGCAGCGATGCGCGTGAGCGTGATGTAGTTAGGAAGATTCACGCGATAACTGAGCCAGAGCCGCAACGGCGGACAATGTGATTATCCTCTACATCCGAGGCCAAGGCAACGGACGGGAGACTATGCTCCATGAAGGGTAGTCCGTGAAAGTAAGATGGCAGGGCTGAAACGGGTACCATCTGGACCGGCCCGAAGGTAAGAAAAGAAGTGGCGCATGGTCAGAACAACCGCGCGCCACATAAACTTCAGGAGGCTTTCGTCCCCAGGTTCTTGAGCATGCTGGACGCCATCTCGAGAACGTTGCCGTGGTCGGGAACCGACCCATTCGGCGTCAGCTTGTCCACCAGTCCGGGCAGCAACTGGGCGATAGCAGTACTGGCGATGTCAGGATTGATTCCGGCCTTGGCGGCCAGCGCCTTGACCTGATCGCTACCGAGAACCTCATGAACCTGGTCAGCAGAAATCGGCGGATTCGGACCCACACTGATCCAGGAAGAAACCAATCCACCCAGCCCCTTGTCGTGAAACGATTGCACCAATCCCTGCAATCCACCGGGCTGATTCTGAATCATCTGCAAGATGCCCGCGGCCAGCGGATTGGAACTGCCACCTAACACGTTGCCTAATGCCTGATTTTCTAGGTTGTCGAGCAAACCCATAACTGCCTCCTGAAAAATTGCGGGGAAACGTTTTACCGCGGAGAACGCAGAGTTCGCAAAGGTTCTCGGGCCATTTTCCTCGGCGGACTCTGCGTCTGGGCGGTGTTCTTACTTCTGTTTCGCGATGATCTTGTCTTTGATCTTGGCGTAAGTGGCTGCGGGAAGAATTTTCTTCTTCGTCAAGTCGGTCTTCTTCGCATAGGGACGGCCGTCGATAATTTTCTGTGAGTAGGCCGCTCCAATGCCGGGCAGAGCGTCAAGCTGATCCTTGGTCGCCGAGTTGATGTCGAGCAGATCGGCGTCAGCAGCCATGGCAGTTGCAGCCTTGGCCGGCTTCTTGGCTGCTTGCGCCACAGCCATCCCGCTGATCAGGCTGAGTGCGACGAGGGCGATGAGAATTCTGGTCATGAATTTCTTGATCATAAGTCGTTTCTCCTTATTATTAAATTGGATATCTACTCCTTCTCGGCCGCTTTGTAGCCGGCACTTTTTGCCTCGCCTTCGGTCATGAATTTCCCTTGCTTGGTCTTGCCATACCAGCGGCCGCTCTTGTGATAGACACCGCTCTCGGTGTTGACCCAGACCTTGCCACTGGATTGCGCGGCAGCGATCTCAGGACTGGAAGCCGTCGCGGAAGCTGCCTTGGTCGTCTTCTTGGGCGCCTCCATATTGCTAGAGGAAACCGGGGCGGGGGCTGGAGCAACCGCTGCAGCCGGGGCTGCGCTGGAACTAGCCGGAGCTGCGGGGGCTGCATTGGTGGGTGCCGCCATAGCATCGGCTGCCTTCGATTTCCTGCGGCTCTTCTTGCTTGTCGTGTCAGCGGGCGCCGCGGCGTCGGCAGCAGCCGGTTTCGCAGCGCTATCTGCCGCTTCCGCTGCCTTCTTGCTCTTCCGCGACTTCTTCGTAGAGGTCGTATCGCTGGCAGCGGACTTGTCCGCAGCAGTAGCCTTCTCTTCGGCAGCGGCCTTTTCCTTCTTGGCTTTCTTTTTGGCCCTCTTAGTGGTGGTATCCGAACTGGTGTCGCTCGAACCCGCCTGCGGTTTTGCCAAAGCCGGAGCAACGACAACCGTGAGCGTCAGACAGAAAGCGAGCAACCACAGAGTAAGTTTGTTTTGGGAGCGCTTCATTTTTCCTCGCGAGATTAAGAGGCATCAAGCCCCGTTTTTTTCGGATCAATACTTCGCACGTATCTGCAAAGACATAAGTGGTGCGGAGATGCCCCACATGATTACACTGCCAGGGACTGGGGGTCAACCACAACTGTTAGGGCCTCCGGACGGAGGCCCCCGGAAATATGGCTAGGCATAGATTCCGCGCTGGCGGATGGTATACGCCACGCGGTCGATCGCCAGCATATAAGCTGCGATACGGTTGTTCACGCCGTGAGTTTCAGCGTACCGGACAACATCATCGAACGCGGTATTCATGATATCTCCCAAGCGTTCGTTGACCTCCGATTCCTTCCAGAAGTAGCCCTGACGATCCTGCACCCACTCAAAGTAAGAAGTAGTAACACCGCCGGCGTTCGCCAGGATGTCCGGAATTACGAAAACCTTCTTCTCCGAAAGGATATCGTCGGCGGCCGCGGTAGTGGGACCATTTGCACCTTCCGCCAGAATCTTGCATTTCACTCGATCCGCATTCTGGCTGGTGATCTGGTTTTCGGTCGCCGCCGGAATCAGAATGTCACAATCGACCAGCAAGAGCTCCGCCGGATCGTACTTCTCGGCGCTCGGGAAGCCATGAATGGCGCCATTGCGCTGCCGGAATTCCCATAACGCTTCGACGTCGATGCCGTCCTTCTTGTACAGGCCGCCGCCCACCTCTACGATCCCAATAATTTTGTATCCAGCTTCCGCCATAAGCCGGGCCGCGTTGGAGCCGACGTTGCCAAATCCCTGCACGATGACTCGGGTCGTGTCGCGATTCAGGCGCAGTTTCTGGATCGCCTTTTCGCAGACCATGAGCACCCCGCGTCCAGTGGCTTCGCGCCGCCCGCGAGATCCGCCGATGTTGATCGGCTTTCCCGTTACCACCGCGGTACAGGTCTGCCGCATGTGCATGGAGTATGTATCCATGATCCACGCCATCGTTTGCTCGTTGGTATTTACGTCGGGAGCGGGAACGTCTTTTTCCGGGCCGATGAATTCAAAAAGTTCCGCTGTGTAGCGGCGCGTCATGCGCTCCAGTTCGCCCTGCGACATTTTGTGCGGATCGCAGATGATGCCCCCCTTCGCGCCACCAAACGGAATATTCACCACCGCGCACTTCCACGTCATCCAACTGGCCAGCGCCCGAACTTCATCGAGATTGACATCGGGAGCATAGCGCAATCCGCCCTTGGCCGGCCCGCGCGCGATGGAGTGCTGCACCCGGAATCCGGTAAAGACTTCAAGGTGCCCGTTATCCAGCATCACCGGAATATGCACGATAATTTCGCGGCTCGGGCTCCGCAAAACCTTCCACAGCCCTTCATCAAGATTCAGCTTGTGCGCAGCCAGGTCGAAGCGCGCTGCTTGCGCCTGCCAGGGATTAGTTTCCTGTTCGAGGTCCACTATCGTCGTCATAAAAGTCTCCGCATGATTGCGATTCTCAGCGCTGACCCAAGTTCGCGGGTAAGCCTCGCAAAGTATATTGCTGGGCAGCGGGCTAGGCAAGCGAAGGTGCGAAGAATGGGAAACGTGCACAACGATCAGCTTCCTTATAATGAAATTCTCGGAAAACACTCGGAGAACGCATGATCCGTCCTGACTACAAAGAATTCGCCCGGCTGTCGCGCGGCACCACGCTGGTTCCCGTCGCGAAGTCGATCTCTGCCGATCTGCTGACCCCGGTTTCCGCCTTCCTTGCCGTGGCCGACGGAGAACCAGATGCGTTCCTGCTGGAATCGGTCGAAGGCGGAGAAAAAATTGGACGCTACACCTTTCTCGGCGTGCGCCCGTTTCTAAGGCTGGAGTCGCGCGGCGCCGAGATCAAGATCCAGCGTGGCCGCAAAATCGAGCGGCGCTCGGGAAATATTTTCGCAGTCATCAAGGAACTCCTGCAGCAGCATCGTCCAGCGGCGATGGAAGGCCTGCCCCCATTCACCGCCGGCGCAGTCGGCTATTGCGCGTATGACATTGTCCGGCGCCTCGAGAACATCGGCGAGCACGCTGCCGACGACCTCGACGTTCCCGATTGCGTGCTGATGTTTTTCGACCGCGTGCTCGCCTTCGATCACCTGCGGCACCAGATCCACATTGTCGCGTCGGCCGACGTGACCCGCGAACCGCCCAAAGTCGCCTACGAGCGCGCCGTGAAAGACATCGCACGCATCGAGAAGAAACTCGCTGCGGGATGGAAGCCGACACACTGGCGCCAAGCGTCCGCTAAATCAAAACTGGCGAAGTTAAAGCTGAAGCCGCGGGCGCGCACCCCGAAGCCCAAATTTCTCGAAAGTGTCCGGCGGGCCAAGGAGTATATCACCGCCGGGGATATCTTCCAGGTCGTGCTTTCGCAGCGCTGGGATTTCGAGCCCGAAGTCGCCCCGCTCGATCTCTACCGCGCGTTGCGAGCGGTGAACCCGTCACCGTATATGTTTTTCCTGCGCTTCGGCGCCGACAAAAAGGGAGGCAGGAAGAATTCCGGAGGAATGCACGTCCTGGGTTCCTCTCCCGAAATGCTGGTGCGTGCCAGCGGACGAAGGCTCGAATACCGTCCGATTGCTGGAACGCATCCACGTGGTCGCGACGAAGCGGAAGATGCCGCTCTCGAAAAGAAAATGCTCGCGGACGAGAAGGAGCGCGCGGAGCACGTGATGCTGGTCGATCTAGGCCGCAACGACCTCGGCCGCGTCAGTGAGTATGGCTCGGTAAGAGTTCGCGATCTGATGTACGTGGAGCGCTACTCGCATGTGATGCACCTGGTGTCAGCGCTCGAAGGCCGGCTGCGTCCGGAACTGAATGCGATGGACGCTTTTGCCGCCTGCTTTCCCGCGGGAACCCTAAGCGGAGCACCGAAAGTGCGTGCCATGCAGATCATCGAAGAACTGGAGCCGACGCGCCGCGGAGTCTATGGCGGCGCTGTTCTTTATGCCGATTTCCTAGGCAATCTCGATTCCTGCATTGCGATTCGGACGATGGTCATGAAAGGCAAGAAGGCATACCTGCAAGCAGGCGCTGGAATCGTGGCCGATTCCGATCCCCAGCGCGAGTTCGAAGAGACGGAGAACAAGGCCCGAGCAGTGCTGCGGGCGGTTGAGATGGCGAGGGGCAGTGGATAGCGCAGCGATTCACCGCCGCGATCCCGGCACCCAGGATGGTCGTGTAGAGCGGACACCCCTGTCCGCTGGCTTTGACTCTGATTTTTTCGAACCATAAAGAGCGCCTGCCCGCTGTTGCACCTGATTTTGAATAGCGCAACCCTCCATTGTGCCCGCGCAAAACGAGTATGGATCGGGTATGCGCGAAGGCAGCCGCACGACCCGCGGCAGCCCGTCGATGAAGAGCTCCCAGCGCGGGTTTGACGCACAGCGAGCGAGCGCGTATCGCCAATCACGCCGCTATGGCCGCAGCTTCGACGTTTTTCTTGCCGGCTTTGGAGAGTTCGAACTTGAGCACTCCTGCCTGCAATTCGACTATTGCATTCTCCGCCGTCACATCTGTTGTTAGCTCGATGACCTGCAGTATCTGGTCGGGATTCCAGTCGATGCGCCCAGTCTTTCCTCCCTCGGTTTCCGTTGCGCTCACCGGTCGTTTCCCAAGAATCGTGATGCGTCGCGTCTCGATGCCGATTTTGAGTTCGTTCTCCTCGAAGCCGAGCACGTTGGCGCGAACACTGATCCGATACTCTGACTCCGACATCGTGACGGAAACCGGGCGTAGCAGCTCAGATTCCGCTCGGAACCAGTCTTCCCAGTTGTGTCCGTGTTGACAGCCGCGAGTCTCAAATAACTCGTAGGCACGACGGGCGATCGCAAGCTGCACCTCTTGCATCTCCCAGCGGAGATCGTCGGGATTGCATCGGCTCAGCAATGTAGCGGGCGGCTCAGGTTGTTTCTGCTGGGACGCTCTTTGAGCTTTCATAAAACCTCCTTCGCATGTTGCGCTGAAGGACCATCGCTCGCGCTTTGTCGCTATCGGCAGAGGCGAGGGCTAGCGGTCATAGAGGCTCGTTCTGAGACAGGACGCTTAGGGCATCTAATGCTATCGCCTCTGGTTCGCATCGCCGTGATATCCATCATCAAGGCCTGTGTCTGCACCCTCCAACGACATCGCTATCTTCGGCGCTCGAATTCTCAGAATCTCTGCCGTGAATTTCACGCCGCCGCGGGATGTGCCTTGTCTTCGGGCGGCGTTTCAATATCCTCCAGTTTTTGCCCGCGATGCAGGAACACGTACGCGGCGAGCAAGGTAAGCATTAACAGCGACAGAATCATCACGAAGAGCGCGAACGCAGCCACATTTCGAATGGGTCCAGTGATTTCACGCTCTTCCTGACTGGCCACGACGATCCAGGAAAGGTTGGGAAAGGCATCCTTCAATCCGGCATCGGCGAACCCGACGAGATAGGGCTCGCCCTTGGAAAACGCGGTGAAAAGATACCCGGTTTCGCGGCCCCGCAGGCTCCCGAGAGAGTCACGGATCGCGCCGTATTCCTCGGAGTGCATCTTCAGCGACGGGCTTATACCGGCCGCCTGAATCACGGTTCCATCGTCGCGCACCAGGGTCAGTCGTCCGGCACGTCCGATCTGCTGCCGGTTCAGTTGCATAAACAGGGGCGAGACATCGACCAGAGCAGTTACCGCACCCACGAACCTGCCGGTGCCTTCCTGCAGGATCGGATAAGCGATGCTGATGTACGGCAGCCGGTTCTGTTCGTCATAGCGCACATCGGCCACATGGATTGCGCCCTGACCTTGGGAATAGAGCGCCGCCCAATACCCGCGATCCGTCTGAAAATAGTGCACAGGCTTGTCCGTGGCTGCGACCGTGGCGCCGCTGGTATCCGCAACGGTAACTTTCAGCAACATCGGATTCAGATCCCGCATGCGCCGTAGCTGGCGGGCTAAATCGGAGGCAAGTATGTTTTTTGCCAAAGCATCGCCCTCCGAGTTGTTCCATTTCTCCTCGAGGGCTTCAACCTTGCTGAGAACAGCGTCCTCGGGAAGGCGCTGGTATTGCTGGTTTGCAGAAATGACTGCCTGGACGACGCTGGGATTGTTGGCGATCACGCTTACATCCCGCAGCCGTCCTGCGATGAATTGGGATGTAAACTCAGCCGACGTGCGTGTCACGGAGCGTATGTTTTCACCCGCCATCTGGCGAATCTGGCTGTCTCCTTGCAAGGCGACATAGAAGCCAAACACGGTCAGCGGAACCAGAATCAAAATCAGACCAATAAGCACTCTTTGGAGAGAAGTACGGAGTTCCAAGGAATCGAGAGGCATGGGAACCTCCTTTGCGGCGCGACGGCCGTCGTGCTGGGGGCGCACCTGCTTGGTCCCGAGAGCGGAAGAGACAGGTGTCCATTTCAACAATATCTGTGTTGAACGATTCTGTCTGTGATTGCACGCACAGGCCGTGCCTGATTTTCCGTGTTCAATTGAGTCTTGAGACCGCCTTTAGTGCGGACACTCCGTCGCTGTCATAACATTGCGCTTACACTAACGATTCTCAGGGTCGAAGACCGCTTAACCACTCCCGCGCAACCTATTGAAAACAAGCCTGAGCGATTTTCATGAGCTTTCGCGGGCCGCTAGGCCCTAGAAGGACAGGTAGGTGAAGTCGAGGGGTGGCGCGACGGTTTAGGTGCGGCCTAGCCGAGACCGGCCCTTTCGTTTGCCGGTGCCTCATTAGCATCACCGTGCCACGTTTCCACACCCCCGCTTATCGAACTGGA
>Ga0182019_10001473_pt1 | contig 12025 bp, 12 predicted proteins | sample 812E2MmetaG_FD_120483 | JGI IMG/M metagenome (GOLD analysis project Ga0182019, IMG submission 120483) | Permafrost microbial communities from Stordalen Mire, Sweden - 812E2M metaG | ecosystem: Environmental > Terrestrial > Soil > Wetlands > Permafrost | place: Sweden: Stordalen | collected...
ATCGGGTTCGTGTATTCGGGAATGCCGCCGCAAGACGCCGCCAATAATCTGATCCACAAGATCAAGGAATCGGCGAAACCGGTGCTTGCGGATGGGCAAGACGTCGTGGTCCCTATCATTCTGGATGGCGAGAACGCCTGGGAATATTACCCGCAGTCGGGACGGGAATTTCTGCGCAGGTTTTATGAGGCGTTGCAGAATGATACGGGGATGGAAGCGGTGACGATGACGGAGGCGGTGGCGCGCCACAAGAACGTCAGTCATCTGAAGTCGCTGGTGCCGGGGTCGTGGATCAACGCGAACTTCAACGTTTGGATTGGAGCCCCGGAGGACAACAAGGCGTGGGACTACCTGTATCACGCGCGCGATTTCTATGCGCAGGCGGCACCGGGCGCGACCGAGAAGCAACGCAAGCTGGCGTTTGAAGAGATCATGATCGCCGAGGGTAGCGACTGGAACTGGTGGTACGGGCCAGAGCACCACTCGGCGAACGACCGCGAGTTCGACGAACTCTATCGCAAACATCTGTCGAATGTTTACCAGGCATTGGGTGGCACCCCGCCAGATTATCTCGCACAGCCAATCACCGCGGGAGTGGCGCGGCCTATGTTCACGCCGCAGACCGCCTACATCCATCCGCGGGTTACCGGCGACATGGTGCGTTACTTTGAGTGGATGGGGGCGGCGTGTCACACCGCTGACCAGCGCTCGGGCGCGATGCACGGCAAGCAATTTCTGATGGATGAAGTATTTGCCGGGATCGACGAGGAGTATGTCTATGGCCGTCTGGATTTTGCCGGTAAAGTGCCGCAAGACAAATTCGAAGTGGTGGTGAATGTGGAATCGTGGGCCAACCATTCCGCCAAGCCCCGGCGCGAACTGCGGTTGGGGGCGGAGGTGGAGGGAGGTCGCATGCAATCGTGGAACGTGACGCAGGGGAAAGACAAGGCGGTGGCGGATTCGACGAATGCGGGAGACATTGCCCGAGTGGCGCTTGTCCGAAATTTTGAGTTTCGCTTGCCCCTCAACTGGCTGCTTGCGGCTCCGCTCCCTATGGACAAAGTACGAGGGCCGAAAAGCTCGGATTTGCTGACGGTCCGGCTACGCCTGCGCTTCAGTTTGTGGCAGAACCACCTGCCAGTCGACGCCTTGCCCGTGGAAGGATGGATCGAATTGGAGTTGCTGGCGGAGGAGGATCTGCTGGCGGTGGGCGGGTGAGGAGTGTGCCCGCGGGCTGCGCAGCGTTTGGGACGGGGCATAGCCCCGCCCCAAACGGTTTAATTGCTGGTTACTGTCCGCTGCTCGCGCCAGTCATCGTCATCGGCCGGTTCAATTCCATTACTAGTTCCGTGCCTGCGGGAAGCATCGCGGAACGGTGTTTGCCGAGCCAGTGTGCGACCGTTACGGTGGCGCCGACCGCTCCGCCAATCAGCAAACCTTTGCCGCCGCCCGCCAGACCACCGATCAGCATTCCGCCGCCGGTACCCATGCCGATTTCAGTAAGATCCTTGCCGTCATGGCCCGCACCTTTGAACTGACCTTCGGTATTGACGTCGGTGCCGCGTCCCCGGTTGGTATCAACGAGCGAGGCGTTCAGCATGAACTTGTCGCCATTCGGCAGGACGAGATTTTCCGGGAAGATGGCAATCGTTGGCTTGCCCGCAATACGCCGCGGTTCGTTGGACTTGGTGACGCGTCCCTCAATTGTCGCGCCGATGGGAATCACGGTTCTGCCATCGACGACGACCGGCTCCGTGACTCTGGCCGAGAACGGATCCCCGGCTTTCGAGCTGAAGGTGGCTAGCGTGGTTTCAAGTTTCATCTTGACGGCGGTGCCGGTGGGCAGGGCGGTCTGTGCCGAGGCGAAGGCTGCGATCAGGATGAGCGAGGTCAGTGAAAATGTTTTTTTCATGTTACTTCTTGCCTCCAAGTAATCAATTGTGTCTCGTTCAAAGTCCAAGCAAAGCCCCAAGAACTTCATCGATGGGCGCGCGGTCGAGCTGGCTATCGCCACGATAGATGTAGCGCACCGAGCCGCCGCGATCGATGACGAACGTAGCCGGGTGTGCGATGTTGATGGCATCGGTACCGAGCCGGTGATGGAGTCCGTAGCCTTTAGTCACGGCCCGATCCTGATCGAGCAGAAAGACGCTGGAGACAGGATGTTTCTCCAGAAATCTTCCCGGCCTCCACACGCCATCCCGTTTTTCGGCGGCAATGAACGCCAACTGTGCTCCCCCCGCTTCAATTTCCGTTCTCCGCGACTCGAACTGAGTCATGCGTTTCACGCAGTTCGGTCACCAGGTCCCGCGCAGAAACTCGAAAATCAGCGTGCCCTCCGCGAGCAGGCCACCGAGAGTGAATGTGCCCTGGCGATTGGCTGCTCCCAGGGAAAAGTCCGGGGCGCGCGAACCGATTTCCAGAGTTTCGGTGCGGTTCTTCATGTTGAGTTCGACTTTAAGCGAGGTGGAAATCAGGAACAATAACGGATGGGGTTCGGGGAGGCTCTTTGGGACATTCAATTGGGCAGTTCCCAGCGCACTCACCGGGTTCTTCTGTGTCCGCTATAATTTTGCTGGGCAGGGAGGAGACGCGGCAAGCCGCGTCTCTACGATTAGTAAAGTTCAGCTACGATGTTTCTAAATCAATCCAATGAATAAAGGACGCAATTATGCCTCTTACCAGTATTGCTGATATCCGCGGACGCCAGGTGCTTGACTCGCGTGGCAATCCGACTGTTGAAGCTGAAGTTTTTCTCGATGGCGGCGCCAGCGCGCGGGCCATTGTGCCGAGTGGCGCGTCGACCGGCGAGCATGAGGCCGTCGAATTGCGCGACGGCGACAAGACCCAGTACCTCGGCAAGGGCGTTCTCCGGGCAGTTGCGAACGTCAATGGCGAAATTGCGGAAGCCCTCGGCGGGGTGGACGCCGCCGACCAGCGCACGCTCGACGCCAGGTTGATCGACCTTGATGGCACGCCCAACAAAGGGCGTTTGGGAGCGAACGCGATCCTGGCGGTTTCGATGGCTGCGGCGCGCGCTTCCGCGAACGCTTGCGAACTGCCACTCTATCGCTACCTGGGCGGGGCCGCGGCGAACACATTGCCGGTGCCGATGATGAACATCCTTAACGGCGGAGCACACGCCGATAACAACGTTGACTTCCAGGAGTTCATGGTGATGCCGGTGGGAGCGCCGTCATTTTCTGAGGCGCTGCGCTGGGGTGTGGAAGTTTTCCACACGCTCAAGGGCGTGCTGAAAAAGCGTGGCTACAACACGGCGGTCGGAGATGAAGGCGGATTTGCTCCGTCGGTGAAGTCGAACGTGGAGGCCATTGAAGTCGTGCTGGAAGCGATTCAGCAGGCCGGCTATAAGCCAGGTGAGGAAATTGCGATCGCGCTCGATCCGGCGGCCAGCGAGTTTTATCAGGACGGAAAATATGTCTTCAAGAAATCCGACAAGTCGGCGAAGAGTTCCGAAGACATGGTGAAGTATTGGGCGAAGTGGGTGAAGGACTATCCCATCGTCTCGCTCGAAGACGGCTTGTCTGAAAATGACTGGGACGGCTGGGCGCTCCTGACGAAAGAGTTGGGTGGCCAGATTCAGCTGGTGGGCGATGACATCTTCGTCACCAATATCGAGATATTCGCCAAGGGCATCGAGAAGGGAATTGCCAACTCAATTCTGATCAAACTCAACCAGATTGGCACGGTTAGCGAGACGCTCGACGCGATCGATCTGGCGCGCCGCAATGGCTATACGTCGGTGATCTCGCATCGCTCAGGCGAAAGCGAAGACACTTTCATTGCCGACCTGGCGGTGGCGACCGGTGCGGGGCAGATCAAGACGGGTTCGGCCTCGCGCACGGATCGAATTGCGAAGTACAACCAGTTGCTGCGGATCGAAGAGGAGTTGGGCGGTGCGGCTCGGTTCTTGGGGGTTAATGCGCTGAACTATAAAGGGTGAGGAGTAGGTTAGTGGGCAGTAATCGCTTAGCTTCGAGTCGTCCTTTTAAGGAATCAAATGGATCAGAAGCCCGTAGCCTCGTTGCTGGCCCACATCGCTCATTCGATAGTCACACCGGCACTGAAAAAGAGATTCTTCAGGCCAGCATATGTTCAATTTCCTACATACCTGTTGATCTATCAGCAGGCGTTTGAGATTGGGGTGGTGCTGGGGCACGCGTACAGGGAAAAGATCACGACCTTCGCAAAACTCTTGTGTGCGCCGCGGAAAGAGACGGGCTTTGTCGAACTGTTGCAGGAGTTAGCAAATAACAGACTAGTCGGCGTGAAAACGCGAAAACTTTTATCGACCTGGGGATGGCATGGGAAGATGACAGGATTAGAAGTACTTGAAGAGCATCTGGAGCGACGGAATCAGAGATCGCTCTTTCTGGCAAGTCCTTCAAAGTGCCTGCCAAAACGGCATGGGACAATGTCGGCGGTCGCACTGCATACGGGTGTCGGTTTCGGTAGCCGATTTCCGGAACAGACGGAGAAACTGTGGAAGAACGAGCACGAGTATTCCTTGAGCCCCGAACGATTAGACGCCGCGAAAGCAAGGGGAGTGATCGGAGCGGTTGAAGTGATGGAAAAGGACGTAACCCTCGCAGAAAAACAGTGGGAGCTTGTTGCAAAGGTAGAAGCTTTCGTCTCGGATCACCACCCGGAACTTCTTCCGGCACTCCGATTACGTTTGAACCTTGACTAAGTCCATGACTAAGCTATAATAGCCTCATGGAAGTGAATATCCACGAGGCCAAGACCCACCTGTCGCGCCTACTGGAGCGAGTTGCCATGGGCGAAGAGGTAATCATCGCCAAGGCCGGAACGCCCGTGGCCAAGATCGTACCAATCAAGCGGACAGGCGGTTTCAAGTTTGGATCGGCCAAGGGAGAGATTGTCATTGCCGATGACTTCAACGATCCTCTTCCAAAAGAGATTGAAGATCTTTTCTGGTAATGAAAGTCCTGTTGGATACGCACACTTTTATTTGGGCTCTCATCGATGAGGGAAGACTATCTCCGAGAGCGCGCAGGCTGATGGGTGCGTCTGAGTTATGGTGGAGCGTCGTGAGCCTGTGGGAGGCGATTCAAAAGGCACAGTTGGGAAAGCTCTCGGTGCCGCTGCCAGCCGGACCATTCTTAAGCGGCCAACTGATTTCCAATCATGTACGGCTGTTGCCGGTCAGTCTGAGCCACGTCCTGCGAGTCGAGGAATTACCGCTCCATCATCGCGACCCGTTCGACCGCTTGCTCATTGCGCAGAGCATTGAAGAAGGATGGCCAATCATTACAGCCGATCCCTGGTTCGCCCGCTATCCGGTGGAAGTGATCTGGTAACCTGACAAACTGTTTTCTGCCGCCCATCAACTAGAATCCCAGCGTATCGTCCGCCGAAGGCCCGTAGGTCGCGGGCACCGGCTTGTCATTCAAGCGCAGATACACGCCGAGTTGCGCGCGGTGGTGTACGAGGTGGTTGAGGAACATTTGCCGGTAGGCCAGAAAGCGCGAGCCTGCAAAGACGGGCTTGTCTAGATAGCTGAGCTTCCAGCTTTGTGTCCAGGCTTCATCCGGCAGGTTCTTGAGGGCAACGCGCACCTTGGCAGCGCCCTCTTCCAGCACACGGACCAACTGCGCAGCCGACTCAAAGGGCAAAGGCTTGTAGCCGCTTTTTCCGAAATCGAGTTCGGGAGTGGTGAGGATCGAAAGACCAAAGTCAGGCAACTCCGCGACGTGCGGCGCGAGTTTACCTAGCGGCATGGATTTCGCGTGGGGCGTGAAATCTTTCTTGTCTTCCGGAATGCGCTCCAGCGTCTCCCGCGTCTTTTTAATTTCTTCATCGAATTCGGATAGTAATAGTTCGCTGATAGCCATCTTGATCCCCCGCGATAGTATAAGACGCCAACTCGAACACTGGAAGTGAATTGCCTCCGATTTATTCTTGCGCGATTTGAAAAGCTGCCTGCCCTCCTATAAATTCTTCTATTGCCCCTTTTCTCCGTGTCGGAGCCTGCCCTGAGCGTAGCCGAAGGGTGCCTCCGTGGTGGATTTGTTCTCGGAAGCGAAAGCCAAAAGCCAGGAGCTAGAAGCTGATTTATGCCTCGTCCCAAACCTCTCGTCCTAATCATTCTCGACGGCTGGGGATACCGAGCCGAAACCAAGGCCAACGCCATCGCGCTCGCGCGCAAGCCAATTTACGACCGATTGCTCCGCGAATACCCCAACACGCTCATTCATACCAGCGGGCCTTTTGTGGGATTGCCCGAGGGGCAGATGGGAAACAGCGAGGTTGGCCACCTGAATATGGGTGCCGGGCGCATCGTTCATATGGACATTACGCGCATCGACCTGATGATCCTGAATGGCGAATTCTTCTCGCATCCCGTACTCGTCGAGGCGATGAAAAATGCGCGCATTGGCGGCCGCAAACTGCATCTGTTCGGCCTGCTATCCGACGGAGGCGTGCATTCGCGGCAGGAGCATCTCTACGCGCTTCTGAAAATGGCCAAGCAGCAGGGAGTTGACCGCGTCTTCGTACATGCCTTCATGGATGGCCGCGACACGCTGCCGACGAATGGCGCGGGCTATCTCGAGCAACTGCAGCAGAAGATGCGCGAGTACAACTCCGGCAAGATCGCGACCGTCAACGGCCGCTACTACGCCATGGACCGCGACCGGCGTTGGGAGCGCGTTGCCAAGGCCTACAGCGCGATGGTCGAGGGCAAAGCCGAGGGTGGCACCTGCGCCGACGCGGTGCAGGGAATGAAAGAGTCGTACAACAGAGGCGTGACCGACGAGTTCGTGGTGCCGTTCGTTTGTACGGATGCACGCGGCGACTCCCTAGCTATGGTCGGCGACGACGATTCCTGCATCTGTTTCAATTTTCGTGCCGACCGCGTCCGCGAAATCACCCGCGCCCTGTGTCGCAACAGCGCGTTGAACGACAAGGGCGGGAGCGATTTGCCGGGCGCGGCCGAACTCGACGCAACCATTCCCCGTGACCGTGTGCCCAGGAATCTGAAATACGTTTGCATGACGCAGTACGACAAGAATTTCAACCTGCCGGTGGTGATTCCTCCGGAGTCGATGGCGAACATCCTGGCGAACGTCATGGGCGGGCTGAATATGCGCAACCTGCGTGTGGCGGAGTCGGAGAAATATGCCCACGTGACCTATTTTTTCAATGGCGGCGTGGAGCAGCCTTTCCCGGGAGAAGAGCGTGTTCTGGTTCCGTCGCCTAAAGTTGCGACTTACGATCTGAAGCCGGAGATGAGCGCCGCCGGCATTGCCGCGGCCGTCGTCAAAGCCACGAACGACGGCACGTTCGACGTCATCATCGTCAACTTTGCCAATGCCGACATGGTCGGGCACTCGGGCAAGATCGAGCCCACCATCAAGGCGGTCGAGACCGTCGATGCCTGCCTGGGCGAGATTGAGAAAGCTGTACGCGCCAAAGGCGGAGCGATGTTGATCACGGCCGACCACGGGAATGCTGAAATGATGATTGACCCCGTGAGCGGCGGCCCGCATACGGCGCATACGACGAATCCGGTGCCATTTATCGTGATGGCGGAAGATGCGAAGCAATTCAGGCTCAAGCCGAATGGGTCGCTGCGGGATATTTCTCCGACTATGCTTGGCATGCTGGGGATCGATGAGCCGAAGGAGATGACGGGCTCGGATTTGCGGGAGCCGCTGAAATCTTGAATGGCCGAGCTTCTACGATCCAAGTAGTCGAACGAACAAGAAAAGGCTAAAGTATCATTTGCGCGTCGGGAGGGTACCCATGCAAAGCGCTATGCCATCCGGGGCTGAAGAAATTCTGGCGGGTCGCTTCATCGCTAGTTTCGGCACTCAGAACGAAGACGGCTCCATACACCTTACGGCGGTTTGGTATCTGTTCGACGGTGGTTGTTTGTACGTGGCGACGTCTTCGCGGACTCGCAAGGCCCGCAATGTGGCGGCCCGGCCAAGAGCTTCCCTGATGGTGGACATCAGAAAACCCGCATCGGAGCAGGGTTTGGTGGCCGTGTGCGCTGTCGATGTTGTTGCAGGCGAAAGCTCCAAAGAAATCAATGCATGCATCCACAAGCGCTATATGAGCGAGGCTGCGTTGGCCGACCCTCGGGCGGGCGGCACGATGGCGGCAATGGACGACATCACCCTGAGGCTGACCCCCACATGCTGGTACGCATGGGACATGCGTATGCTCGACGACGCCGTATTCGGAGGAACTATGAAAACGCCCGGCTATCTGCTCCCACTTGATTAAGGAAGCACTGGCGCTATGACGGGAACGGCGAAGGTCACGAACTTGTGGAGAGGACGCCGGGACTTTCAGTTCACCCGATAACCCGATGTGCAAGCTGCTTATTTTCGTTTCATCATCCGTCCGACTCGCGACTTCCGCAGGCTGTAACGCGCTGCCGTGATACGAGTCCGAGTTCTCCTTGGCTACTCTATCCCCGGCGGTCTCTGCGGTAAAGATTTTGCCCTACCGCGTATCCACCCCAAACCCCAGAATCGCATTGACTTCGACCGGCTCACTTCCCCGAAATGCCGGACGGAATTTCCAGCCATGCAGAGCGACCAGGATCTTCGAGGTCGTTTCGGCGGCGCCCGGCTCGAGCACTCTCAGGTCTTTCAGAACTCCGGAGCGGTCTAGGGTGCAGACGAATACCACGTGCGTGGGCCGCAGCCCCGCGGGCAGATCTTTGCGCATGGGTTCGGGGGCGCTTAGGGCCTCGGAAGAAGGGTGCGCTGCCGAGGCGGCGTCGGCGTACTGCATCACGGCCGTGCCTAGTGAGGTCTCGATGTAGATGGAGTAATTGCGGTCGCCTTTCAAAACGTCATAGTAGCCGAACACGCCGCCGGAGCGAGGGGTCGCTTCGATTGTAATTCCCGATCCTTTGTGAGCGTTGGTGGAAGAACGGCCGGGGCCTGTCGATGGGGCGTCGCCGCCGGGCGCTCCAAAACTAGGCAACGTCACGGTGGTTGTGCCGCCCTGCACGGATACTCCGGGCATAGCGGGCGAGCCGCTGGTGCCGTTGCCTGCGCCCCCGCTGCCAGGATACGGCGAAATGCCGCCGCGCGCGTTGGGATCGGAACCGCGTCCTGTGCCTTCTTTACCCGCGCCTGGACCTTCTCCCTGCAACCCGCTGCCGGGGCCATTACCTTTGCCAATGCCCGACCCGCCGCCGCTGCCGCCGAGGCCACTTTGTGCCGTGCCGCTGGGCGACATGGCGAGAGCGCCTCCGCCGGTGGAGTTCGGCAGTCCGGTTTTTGTGCCGGGTTGGCTGGAGAGGACAACCCCGTTGCCGGCAGCGTTTCCACCGGCGTTACTCGGCGGAGCTACGGAAGAACCAAGATCGAGCGGACTGCCGGCACCGGTCCCTTTGTTGCCTCGTCCGCTGCCAGAGAGGGCTTTGCCGCCACCCAGGCCCGGCGGAGGTGGTACGACGTCTGCGGAGCCTAGGAGCGAGCTTGCGGATTGGCCGGAGCGGCTACCGTTTCCTGGAGAGCCGTTATTCTGAGAGCCGGAGCCGTCGATGCTAGCCGGCGGTGGCACAACCTGGGGTGCAAGGGAGCCAACGCCAGATCGCGAGCGTGATCCTCCGCCGGACGCGGTGGGTGGCGGAGGCACGGGGGTTGTGCGCAAGTCGCCTGTGGCGGAGCCTCCCCAACTGTTGAGGTCGCGGCTGACCTGCGACGGCGGCGGCGCCACTACGGCGGGGGCTGGCAGCGTCAGCTTGGGTGTGGACGACACGTCGCGCGGGGGTGCGGAAACCGGTGGTGCAACCACGTCGACGGTTTGCGTCAGCGGGACACGGGAACTGGCCAAGTCGCGCTGCGTGTCGCGTGGAGCCGGCGCGATGATGGTTGGCGCGAGCGGGCTAGCGGTTCGCATCTTGTCGCGCGAGACATTCGGGGCGGGAGGGACGATGTTCGTTGACAGCGTGCTCGAGGTGCGGCTTGCCGATGAATTTAAATCCGGCGAAGGCGGTACCGCGCTCATCGCGGGCAGAGTTGGTGCGGTGAGAGATGAGCGCAGTCCTTCGGCGGGCGGTGGTCCGGGATTTGCTTTGAACGCGAGCAGATTGGCGACCGCGGAATCGGAATGCGGCAGATTTACTTTGGGAGCGTCCACAACTCTCTCGCGGGCCTTGTCACCGCGCGCTACGCGGATAGTCTGGGTGCGGTGGTGGGCCTGCTTACCGCCAGCGCGTCCAGACTTGCCAGACTGTGCGCCGCCCCGGTCTTGAGTTTGCGGCAATTCGTCCCCAGCGTAATAGATCACATCCTGTTGGGGGTGATTCATGCCAAGGGGGATCTCAAGACTCACGAAGTGTTCGGGGAGCACGATGATTGCAATCAAGAGCAGGCACTCGAGCAGCCAGCAGGCGAGCATGCCGCGATACGGGAACATGCCAATGGGCGCTTCTCCAGCCAAGGCTTTCGGAGGACGGACGAGCGCCGGGCGTAAAGCGGACTTGAACTCTTCCCATGGCGACGACCATTCGACCAGCAGGCGCGGAGGTTCAGGCCAGCGGGTGGCGACTCCGGGAATGGTGGCAACTTCCGGCATGGTTTTGGACTGCGTTATTCTCTGGGGGAATACGTACTAGTGTAGTGTGCCAGAAGGATGCTCGGATTATCGCGGTGACTTCAGTGTTTTTTGTGCCTTTTTTCTCTCGGACACTCGAACGGAGTTTCTCGCGGTTTCGAAAAGCGAGGAGTTTACCAGTTAGTACCCCTACCCCCCCTCCCCCGCGGTCTTTTGGAATCATTGACTTAGGGGAAAATCCCCGCCAGGTCTTTGGGGAATAAGGACTTATAGGTAAAGTATTCCGGAATAAGGAGTTAGCTTGGCTTCCGGCCAATTCGACGCGTCCTCACTGGCGTCCGCCACGGGAAATCAATCACTTAGCAGGGGGTTTTTTCGTGCGCGTTACCATCCCGCCTTCAAAGGCTTGGAAGAAATGGAGTTATTCGCAAGACGCCCTACAAACAGGTCGAAGGAAGTGGCACTCAAACTAATGACCGATGGCAGGTCGGATTAGTTGTCAAGGAGCAGGTGGTGCTGAGGCAAATGCTTGTTTGCTATGAATCTATTTTAGCAGCTGAGTCAAGCGCGTTTTGTTCCGAAACCGTTTGCGGCGAAGAGTTCTAAAGGGGCTCGCGGAAAAAAGTATCTTGTGCGCCGCAGCCTCTCCTCAGCGGCTGAAGGATGATGAAAAAAGTCAGGGCCAGATTGCGAAAGTGAAGACGCTCGCGGCAAACCACTTCTCGAAAAGCGCGAGAAGTGGCGCACCCGGCACACAGGTCAATCCCATTGTCGCCGACGGGCGGTTAGTTGTCTGTGATGGTTAGCCCGGGCGGTTGTGATGAAAACGGGTAGAAGTCAGATTGCGGCGGTCAGCGAAAAATCCCAAGCGGTGGGCGGACGTGGAATCCCTTCCTAACGTCGCAAAGAGCGCGACGTTAGGATGGGGCCCGTTTCCGCGCCTACTTCCTGGGCGGACCGGGTCGGGTGCGAGTCAATGAGCGGGATGTGACTAAGATGAAGGTCCGACCTCCGTCCGCGTAGAGCTAATCGGTGTCGGCGCTACTCGTTTTCCACGCTGAAATCATCATGCGGTCACGGTACCAGGCGGTTCTTCCCCATTCAGAACACATGCAAGGCTGGCGCATTCATCGAATCACGATGAGGCTTTACGCGGATTTCAACATCCTGATCCAGCGCCACTAGAAAGAGCAGAAGGCGCTCCACGGAAAACTGCCGGAACTCACCGCTCAGCAGCTTGGAGACATCGGGCTGGCGGATGCCAAAGAGATCGGCTGCGTCAACCTGTTTCAGGCCACGATCTTTCATGAGCGTGTCGATCTTGAAAACAAGCTGCGCCTTGACGAAGTGCTTGTCCGCATTCCGCACGCCGAGGTCCTTGAACACGTTGCGGCCGCCGCTTTCGTATCCCTTCTTGCTCATAGCTCTCTCTCCTTTGCAATTTGTTCGGCCTCTCGCA
>Ga0182019_10001476_pt1 | contig 12010 bp, 10 predicted proteins | sample 812E2MmetaG_FD_120483 | JGI IMG/M metagenome (GOLD analysis project Ga0182019, IMG submission 120483) | Permafrost microbial communities from Stordalen Mire, Sweden - 812E2M metaG | ecosystem: Environmental > Terrestrial > Soil > Wetlands > Permafrost | place: Sweden: Stordalen | collected...
GCCGGTCATGATCGCGATGTCGTCGACCGCGAGCACGTTGGAGGGATCGGCCATCGCGACGAGCAGCGTGCGCTTGTCCGCGAAGGCGACGGGCACCGCCTGGTAGCGCTTGGCGACGGCCGTGCTGACGAGGTTCGCGGCCGACATGTCGACCGAGAAGACACCGAGGTCGAGGTGGTCGAGCCCGTAGCGCTCGGCGAGTGCCCGAGCGAGCGCGTCGTGTGAGAGCGCGCCGGTGTCGATCAGCACCCGCTCGGGCGTGGTGCCGAGGCTCCGTGAGCTCTCAAGCGCATCGTCAACCTGGCGGCGCGTGGCCAGACCCATCTCGACGATCACATCCGTCAAGAAGCCCCCTGAGGAGCTCTTGCGGGTGGGCTTCGTGATCCCGTTCATCGTTTCCGGCGCCGGCGCCGCGACGATCTCATCCGCGACCGGCGCTTCAGATGCGCCCACCTCGGGCTCGAGCTCGATCTGCGTGGCGCTGTCCTCGAGCACGAAGTCCTCGTCACTGCTCAGCTCACCATCGACCTCGCCTCGCTCGATCGAGATGATCGGCTCGGCGTCGACGCCGGGCTCACCGTCGAGGTCGAAGATCTCGTGCAGGTCAGGGGGGCTCTGCTGGGATGCCTCGCTCATCGCGCACCCCCTCGGGGGGCGTCAGTCGGTCGGGCGGCGTCAGTCGGGCGCCGGCTCCTCGGCGCGGGCGGCGCGAGCCATGAGCTCCCGCGGCGCATCGCGACCCGTCCACAGCTCGAAGCTGAGAGCGCCCTGCGCGACCAGCACCTGTAGTCCGTCGACCGTCCGCGCACCCCGTGCGCCGGCGGCGGCAAGGAGCGCGGTGGGCTGTGAGTGGTAGACCAGATCGATGACATTCGAGTACTCGCCAACTTGATCGCCCGTCAAACCGAGTTGGTTGAGCGCACGATCCTCAGTGGCCGAGCGTTCGACCCCAGAGGCCCCAGAGTGCCCCTCAAGGCCCACAGAAGTGCAGTTGACGAGCAAATCGGCCGCCACGGGATGCGCGACCGCACGCGCCCCCAGATCGTTGGCCAGCGCCTCTGCACGGGCCGCGGTGCGGTTCCAGATCGACACCTCGCGGGCGCCCTCCGCGAGCAGCGCCCAGACCACCGCGCGCGCGCTGCCGCCGGCACCCAGCACGAGCGCGCGCATGCCGCGCGGGGAGCTGCCGAGCGCCTCGATCAGACCCGGGGCATCGGTGTTCTCAGCCGCGATCGTGCCGTCGCCACGGAAGGTGAGTGTGTTGGCCGCGCCGATCGCGCGGGCGGCAGGGCTGGCCTCGTCCGCAAGCTCGAGCGCAGCATGCTTGTGCGGGATCGTGACGTTCGCCCCGAGGAATCCCGCCGCTCCGAGCGCGCGGGTGCTCTGCGCGAACAGATGCGGCGGCACCGGCAGGCGCTGGTAGCGCCAGTCGCTCATCCCGAGCGCAGCCAGGGCGGCGTTGTGCATCGCCGGCGAGCGGCTGTGAGCGACGGGCCAGCCGAGCACGCCGAGGCGCGTCATCACCCGTGCTTGCAGCGCGGCGGATGCCCGCCGTTTTTCGCGACCGCGGCCTTGTAGGCGGCGGCGTTGGCTTCGAAGGAGGCGAGCGTCGTCGAGAAGACCTGCTCGCCGCAGCCATCGGCGCCGGCGACGTAGTAGAGGTAGGAGACCTGCGCGGGGTGCGCCGCTGCGGTGATCGAGGCCGTCCCCGGGTTTGAGATCGGCGTCGGCGGCAGCCCCGTGTGAGTGCGGGTGTTGTAGCGCGAGTTGATGTGCAGCTGAGCTTCGGTCAGTTCGTGGGTGTAGGTCGCGATCCCCTGCTGCTGCTCGACGGCGTAGTAGATCGCGGCATCGATCCCCAGCGGTATCCCGTCTTTGAGGCGGTTGTAGATGACCGCCGCGATCTTCGCCCGGTCGCCGGGCACCTGGGCCTCGCGCTCGATCATCGAGGCGACCGTGAGCAGCTCATAAGGAGTGATGTGCAGCGCTCGAGCGCTCTTGATCTCGCTGTCGCCGAAGTTTTCGCGGAAGGCGACCAGCTGCTCCTGCACGAGCCTGCTCACCGGCTGACCGGGATTGAGGTCGTAGGTCGCCGGGAACAGGAAGCCTTCGAGGGTTGCGGTGCCGCGCGGCGCGCCGTAGCGCGCCGGGTCCAAGAGCGGCGAGCGACGCGAGGCGATCTTGTAGCTGCCCTTCAGGCCCGCCTTGGCTGCCAGCTCGGCGATCTGCGCGCGTGTCCTGCCCTCGGGGATCAGCAGCTTGATCACCTTCGGGGCGGCGACACTCTTGGTGTGGCCCGTATCGAGCAGCGCTCGCGCGACGAGGATCACTGCCGCGATCGCGGCCAGGAGCGCGATCAGGGCCGCGAGGCGTGCCGGCAGCGAGCGCCTGCTGTTTGACTTGGGCGCGTTCGGCACAACCCTGCTGCGGGGGGCTACTGGCGCGGCTGAGGGCACCGGTTCCGCGGGCTCGGGCTCGGGCTCGGGCTCGGGCTGGATGATCGGCTCCGGGACCGGCTGCGGGGGCACGGCCGGCAGCTCCTCCCGCGCGATCGGCGCCTCGACGCTCACCTCCGGCGCTGGCTCCGGCGGGTCGGGCACGACCGGCACCGGTGAGTCGAGCGGGTCCAGCGGCGCTGACACGGATGGCTCCGCTTCAGGGGACAGCTCAGGCGGGGGCTCCTCTAGGAGGTCCGACGCGCGCTCCTGTTCCTGTGCGGGATCGGGCTGCCCGGTCGAGGCCGGCTCGACCGCACCGCCCCCACGCTGCGCACGGCGCTGTTCGCGCTCTTCGCGATCGCGCTCCCGCTCCTCGGGGGTGCGTTCGTGCGCTGTCCGTGATCGATCGCCGCGAGACAAGAACCGGGACCTTAACGCGATTGGGTCGCAAGCCAACTCTCGAGCAGGTGGGCAGCGGCGCGAGAGTCCTCGCTCGTCTTGAAAGATCCACCCACCCCCTCCATCCGCTGGGCCATCCGCGTGGTGAAGCGCTCGTCGTGCATCTCAACGGGGATCCCCTCGCCCAGGCGCTGTGCGAGCCGCTCGGCAAAGGCGCGCGTCTCGCGCGTCTGCTCGGTGTCGCCGCCGCTGAGCGAGAGCGGCAGCCCCACGACGACGCGTGTGACCTCGCGCTCCTCGACGAGTTCGCGCAGGCGTGCGATGCCGCGCTTGCTCGCCGGCCGCTCGACGGTCTCAAGCGGCGTGACGATCGTGCCGGTGGGATCGCTCACGGCACAGCCACAGCGCGCGCTTCCATAGTCCAGCGCCAGTACCCGCACGGCGCCTAGGCAGCGATCGTGCCGTAACCGACGACGACCTCGCCGCGATAGAGACAGGCGACCTGGCCGGGAGCGGTGCGCTCGGCGGGCTCCTCGAGCTCGAGCACGAGGCGAGGATGGTGTCCCGCGGGCAGCTCATCGGGCACGCGGCAGGGAAAGCGCCGGCCATGCGCGCGTACGCGCACGCCGTCGACGCAGTCGCCGCCGCGGTGCAGAATCGCCCCGCCCACGACCAGCTCGCGTGCGAGCAAGCGCCCGCGCGGGCCGACGGTGACGGTGTTGGCGGCAGCGTCGGTTGCCAGCACATAGAGAGGCTCCGCCGCGGAGATGCCCAAGCCGTGGCGCTGCCCGACGGTGTAGACGTGCGCACCCGCATGCTCCCCGAGCGTGCTGCCGGACTCATCGACGATCGCACCCGGGCGCCTGCCGAGGCCGGCGTGACGCTCCAGGAAGGCGCTCTGGCGGGTTCCAGCGAGGAAGCAGAGATCCTGGGAGTCGCGCTTGGAGGCGACGGCCAGGCCGGCGCGCTCGGCGAGCTCGCGCACCTGTGGCTTGTGAAGATCGCCGAGCGGGAAGCGCAGGCGCGCCAGAGAGCTTGCGGCGAGCCCGCAGAGCACATAGCTCTGGTCCTTGGCGATGTCGGCGGCGGTGCGCAAGAGCGGCGTGTGCGGGTCTTCTGCGACGCGCGCGTAGTGGCCCGTCGCGAGTGTCTCCGACCCCAGCCGGTCGGCCAACTCGAGCATCGCGTCGAGGCGCACGTTGCCGTTGCAGCGCACACAGGGGTTGGGGGTCAGCCCGGCGGCGTGGTCCTCGAGCCAGCCCGTGACCACCCCGGCGCGGAACTCGGCGCGCAGGTCGATCGACAGGTGCGCCATCCCGAGGCCGTGGGCGAGCTCGCGCGCGCCGCGTACGGCCTGCGCGGAGCAGCAGCTCAGATCGCCGTCGTTCTCGGGATCGGACCACAGCTCAAGGGTCACCCCAACGGGCTGAGAGCCTCCCTCGGCGACGAGCAGCGCGGCCACGGCGCTGTCGACGCCGCCGCTCATCGCCACGAGCGCGCGCCCCGGGCTTGCCTGCAGCTGGGCCTGCTCGCGTGCGGCTGCGCCGAGCGCGCGGTGCAAAGCGTCCGCTGCGAGCTCCGCGGCGTGGCGCTTGCTCGGGCTGAGTCCGCCGAGCTCAGCGGCGATCTCCGAAGCTCCGATACGCGCCGCCTGCAGCAGCGGTGTGTGGCGCACCAGGGCGACGACCGCGCTGCCGGCAGCGATTGTTGCGCCACAGCCGCTTGCGTCAAATCCAACGTCGGCGATACGGCCCTCTGCGTCCTGCGTGTCAAGCGCCAGGGAGATCCTGATCAAGTCGCCGCAGGCAGCGCCGCCGGCAGCGCCTGTAACGGCGTCTGAGGGTGAATGGCCCCGACCGAGTGGGCGTTCGAGATGACTCTGGAGATACTCGGCGCTCGTGTTCACACGAGCGAGTCTAAGGGCAGTGCGGCCCGGATTCGACTAGGGGTGTCGGGCTTCGCTGACGGCCTGCTGGATCGCGTAGGCGTCCTGCAGCCCGGTCAGGGTGTGCGTCTTGCCGTGCTGACCGATGATCAGCAGCGTCGGGGTGCCGTAAACCTGAATGCCACGGGTGATCGTTCCGAAGGAGGCGACCTGCTTCGCATCGGCGAGCTGCACGGCGATCCCGTGGTCGCTCCCCGCGAGCTGCTCGATCGCGTTCTTGACCGCGACATCGTCAGCGCCCTTGGGGCTCCAGAAGAGCAGCGCCACGATGCGGCCCTGCGCGAGCTCATCTTCGACGAGGTGCTGGCGCGCCAGGGAAGGTGCCTTGCTTTGTGCAGGAGCGGGGGTGGCCGTGTGGGTCGGAGCGCTCGTTTTCGCAGGCGCGCTCGCTTTGACCGGTGTCGTGACGGCGCTCGAGCTCGACGAGGAAGGCGTTGTGCTGCCGGAGGCCTGGGCCGATTTTTCTTCAAGCTGCTTGGCGTTCTTCTGCGAGGTCGCTACCGCGCCGTGGGCCTTGGCGATCGCGCCGGTGAGACCCGCGACCCCTGGAGCGGTGCCGTGGTAGGTCCCCGAGCCGCTGGACTTGCCGCCGGCGGCAGCGGAGCCTTTGCTCGCGCCGGCCTTCGGAGTCGCGGCAGCGACTTCGCGTTCGGCAGCGGCTTTGCTCGCGGTCGAGCTGCTGCTTGAAGGGCGGTGCAGGGCAAAAGCCCAAACGAGCCCAAGCACGGCTACGGCCGCAAGAGCGATCTGGAAAGGACGGGAAATCTGCGCCATCGCCCCCTACTTCGGCATCTCGGCGCAAGAAGTTGAACGGCGAGATTTGCTGTGGACGGCTGCGCCCGCGGAAGCCCTGTCTCAGAGGCTGCTGTGAGCGCGCAGTACCGCGTGGACGAGCGCATCGGCGGCGAGCGTCTGCCGGCCTCCGTCCTGGGTGTCCTTGAGAGTTGCCTGCTCTGCTCCGATCACGGCGACATAGCGGGCGCCGAGAGCAGCGGCGTGGCCAAGCTGGCCTTTCAGCGAGCGTTCACCGAGATCCATTTGCGCCGAGAGTCCCGCCGCGCGTGCCTCCCCGAGCAGCGCGAAGGCGACTCGGCGCAGCTCGGGCGTGAGCTCTTCAAGCGCGAGGAACAACTCAGGCGGAGCGGGCGCTGTGGGACGGTGCTCGCCGGCGAGCATGATCCGCTCAAGACCGGCAGCCCAGCCCATTCCCGGCGTGGGCGGTCCGCCGAGCTGCTCGACGAGGCCGTCATAGCGTCCGCCACCCCCCACCCCGCTCTGAGCGCCGAGCGCATCGGAGGTGAACTCGAAGACCGTACGCGTGTAGTAGTCCAGGCCACGCACGAGCGTGGTGTCCAGCTCATAGGGAACGCTCGCGACGTCGAGCAGCGCGCGTACCTCCGCGAAGTGCTCGCGGTCGGCGGTGCTCAGATGGTCGAGCAGCCTGGGCGCGCTTTCCATCACCGCTTTTGTACCCGGGTGTTCGGAGTCAAAGGCGCGCAGCGGGTTCAGCTCGATGCGCTCGCGCACATCGTCGGAGAGGCGATCGGCGTTGGCGCGCAAGTGCTCCTGCAGATGCGCGCGGTACTCGCTGCGGCTCTCTGCGCTACCGAGGCTCGCAAGACGCAGGCGCACGTCGCGCACCTGCAGCTCGGAGAGCAGCGTGGCCAGCAGCAGGATCGACTCGGCATCTACGGCTGGATCCTCGGAGCCGAGCGCCTCGGCTCCGACCTGCCAGAACTGGCGGAAGCGGCCGGCCTGGGCGCGCTCGTGGCGAAAGAAGCTCGAGAGGTACCAGAGCTTCACGGGCTGGCGGCGCTTGTGCATGCCGTGCTCGACGTAGGCGCGAGCGACGGGGGCGGTGCCCTCGGGACGCAGCGTCAGGGAACGCCCGGCGGCATCATCGAAGGTGAACATCTCCTTGCGCACGATGTCGGTGGACTCGCCGACGCCGCGGGCAAAGAGCTCGGTCGCCTCGAAGGTCGGCGTCTCGATGCGCTCATAGCCCGCACCCTCGAGGATCGCGCGGGCACGGGACTCGATCGCGCTGCGCGCCGAGGCTTCCTCGCCAAGGACGTCGAAGGTGCCGCGCGGCGCTTTGAGCTTGGAGTCGCTCAACGTCCGCTGACCGGCGTCTGCGCCGGCGCGGCCGCGCGCGGGAGGCGAGCGCGCAGCTCGCTGAGAAAGGGGTTGGTGGCGAGCTCGCGTGCGAGCGTGGTCACGCCCATGTGGCCCGGATAGACGACGGTCTCCTCGGGATGAGTCGTGATCAGCCCCTCGATCGAGCGCTCGAGCGTGGCCCAGTCGCCACCCGGGAGATCGACACGGCCGACCGAGCCCTGGAAGAGAACGTCGCCCGATAGCAGCGCTCCCGGAGTCGAGTAGGTGACGTGGCCGGGACTGTGCCCGGGAGTGAAGTGCACCCCGAAGTCGATTCCCGCAAGCGTCAGGTGCTCGCCGCCGGCGACGGTGTGATCGGCCTCATAGCTCTCGAAGGGACCGAAGCCGGGCGGCACCCAGCTCATCACATCAGCGAGCACTGGGCGCTCGATCTGCGGGCAGTAGACCGGGGCTCCGGTGGCCGCCGCGACGGGCGCAACCGCACCGATGTGGTCGAAGTGACAGTGCGTGACGAGGATCGCCTCGATCTCGACGCCGAGCGCCGTGGCCGCGGCCAGAAGGCGCTCAGCTTCGTCGCCCGGGTCGACGATCACAGCGCTCGTACTGGCAGGATCGGCGCGCACGATGTAACAGTTCTCCTGCACGGGCCCCACGGTGAAGGCGCGCACGTCGGGGGCGCTCATCGCGACCCCTTCTTGGCACCGCCCAGCTGGGCCTTCTTGCGCTGGCGACGGTCATAGATCCATTTGTCGGTGTAGTAGCTGATCGGCACGTACATGATCAGCACGATCGGGAAGAGCGCGATCGCCTGGTTGCCCTGGTTGAAGACGATGATCACGACGAGCAGCATCAGGATCGCGGCGAACATCGCCCGCGTGAAGGCGCCGCGCCAGGTCGGCGGACGGTCGCGGCGGTCGAGCTTGGCTTCGCGCTCTTTGGCGAGATCGCGAGGCTTGCCGCTCTTCTCCGCGGCTGTGGGCTTGCGCCCGGTGCGCCCGCGCGACTCGACGACACCCGCGGCGTTGCCGCGGTGCTTGGTCTGGCGCTTGCGTCTGGTCTGAGCCATGCCTAGCAGCCTAATGCGTTCTCGATCACATGGCGGGCGGGATCGAAGCCTGGCATCGGCAGATCCTCAGGGAATCCCTCGAGGGCGGCGAGCGGTGCGAGGCCGACCAGCTCGGCGCTGGCGAGTGGTGCGAAGGCGCGCACGCGCTCGATGACCTCCGCGAGGGGCAGCTCAAGAGGACGCTCGACGTTCATGGAGACCTGCGCGAGGCCACCGCTGAGCGCCACTCCAATCGCGCGCAATCCAGGCATGCCTCGCTCGCCGCCTTCACGTATCGCGGCGGCGATCGTGCGGGCGTCCTGCACGGTGGCGGGGGGCGCCAGCTGCAGGTTGAAGGCGACAAGCGGCTCACGGGCGGCCACGAGCGTTGCGCCGGCGCTGGGGTGCAGGCGCGGGGGGCCGAAGTCGGGGCGCAGCGGTGTGATCCCCGCATCCGGTGCGCTGCGGCCCATCCGCAGGGCGAGCGCGACGACCCCGCCGCGGCGCAGTTCAGCGCGCGTGCGTCCTGAGTCGGAGCCCTCTGCGGTGAGCTCGCCGTAGAGGAAGACGGGCACGCCGAGCTCTGAGCCGATACGGTCGGCCACAACGAGCGCCTCGGCGCATGCAGCACCCTTGGCGGAGGCGTCGAGGTAGACGATCGGCGCCACGTCGAGCGCACCGACATGGGGGTGTTGGCCGCGAGCCTCGTGGTCGTCGGGCCGATTCATGATGTCGATGCGCTCAACCGTCGCGGCAGCGCCTCGGAGTAGGGCATCGGCGAGCGTGCCTGGATGTGCGGCCAGCGTGAAGACCGAGCGGTGGTGGTCGGGATCGGAGTGGACGTCGAGCAGACCGACTGGATCTGGCGGGCTCGCGCTCGAGCTATCACCAAGAAATGCGTCGCCGATCGCGGCGATCGTCCCAGCTGAACGTCCCTCGGAGACGTTGGGAACGGCGAGCAGGATCGGGCTGGTCATCGAAGCGAGGCTAACCGGCTACGCACACCACCGCTTCCCTCCTCGGGACCGGCGCGGCGGCTACACTCCCCGGTCATCCGGGCCGGAGTAGCTCAGCTGGTTAGAGCAGCGGAATCATAATCCGCGTGTCGGGGGTTCGAGTCCCTCCTCCGGCACTAGAAACTACCTGCAAATCGCCGGTTTCGCGATTTCGCGGTTTCGCGATTTGCTGCAGACGCCGGAATCGAGACTTTGTCCCAACTTCTTTCCGAGCGAGCGAGTGCTTGGTGTCGGGATAGCAGGTGCGCGCATCCTCAGACACGGAACCGGCATCGCTATGAGAAACGAGCCATGCGCAGATACCGAGCGGTCGCGTGTTCCGCCGACGCGGCGTCCGCGGGATGTTCAGCGAGCGGCATCTGGAGGACATCACGGCCGGCTAAGCAGCCCACCTCTACCGCCTATTATCGTCAATGGCCGCGCATACGGGACTTCGAAAAGTAGCTCTACAGCTCCCTGGGATTCCGTCTAGCCGCTCGCTGCACCCGAAACCATTGTTGCGTATCCGCAGATAGACGCGCTCTATGTCACTTCTTGGGCTCTCCGTTCTCGAGAGCCTCGTTCCAGCGAATCTCGTACATCTTCATCAGATGCTGAACATCTCGAACGCTGTCTAGAAATACGGCGGTAATCACTGGTGTTCTCAGATGTCTCGCGAAATAGATCGCACGCGCAGGACGATCGCCCTTACAGACAATCGTCATGTGCCTATTATGATGCCACGGGTTTACGAACGATAGCTTTATCGCCGCTTCGCGATACGCTTTTTCAAGCCTCTGCCTGTCAATGTCAAACGCAAGAAGCAGACGCACCTCCTCCTGCGCCTTCAACATTCTGACGATCGTCCTGTCCAATAGCCAGCCGCCTGTCTCCGAGCTGATATCGACTCGATCCTCTGGCTTGAGATCGTGAAACATCAGCCAACTGTACGCCTTTAGAGAGGTTGCGGTCTTCAGTATCACGGGAGATCTGAATGCCTTGGAACAAACACGATCGTCCTGAGTGTGAAGCTCAACGTCTGATTCTCTCTGAAGTCCGGCAATTGTCTCAGTTAGCAGCTCGCACTCCTCATCCGCTAGCGGGTTCTTGACACGGTGGGCAACATGCTCCGCAAGCCGCCGGGGATCAAACTCGTGCAGGGTGTGCGTTTCGGCCATCTCCGGCGTCGTGATGTAGGGCAGGCTAGGCCGATCTCCTTGATCGCTTCGAAGACTCGGCATGCTGACGAGAACGTCGGGAATGCTCTTTGCCTCGACCAGTCCGGCTGCCGAGCATAGAGCCGACCAGGTCTCGCCTTGGCCGTTGGACTTGCGACGATATAGATCGTAGTATCGGGCCGGGCGATCTCGCACAAGCGGAACGAGCGACATAAGACCCCGCGACTTGGCGCCAGCAAACGCTAGCTCAAGGATAACCCGGCGTCTGAGGTAGTCGATCTCGGCCTTGTCCCACGAGTCCTGTTCAGTCACTACGGCACCGTGAGAGACAGATGGACCCAGCAGAGTTGAGACTACTTCATGGCGTGCGATGGCCCTGAACTGAACAAGATTTCCGTCTCGTCCCCGCCGTGTCGCTTGCGGCACTCCGAGCTGACATGCCTTATCCGTGAGCGTCGCAATTAGCGCTTCCAGTGGCTCATCGCAGCCTGAGGCCCCCTCGCTGCACTCACAGAGCCACGGGTAACCCAGCTCCGGCACTCCACTTATGCCCTCGATCTTTGCTTCCGCCCGAAGCTTCGCTTGCTTTTTGTCGGTAGGACTGTCTTTTTGCCGGGCACTGGGCTTGCCACGCTCCTTGTGAATCTTGTGCCGCACGGTGCTCTCGAGTCTGGTGGGGCTCAGGTTGAAGACGGAGAGTCGATCTGGAATCCGCAACAGCCGCTGAAAATCGAAGCTCCCCAAACCCGACCCGACGTTGACGATAACGCACTCTTCAGTGTGCAACAGATCCTCTACGACGCGTACGATTTGCGGAGGTAGCGAGTAATACTGGTCGGGCGTGAAGCGAAGGCTTGCCGGCTCGCTAGCCGTTCCGTGCAGCTTGACGTAGAGCGGTACATAGTCGTCTGCGTCTGTGTCACACTGGATGCCCGCGCAGTCCCGCTCGGAAACCACGCGGGCGTACTCGCCCGCGTCCAGCTCGTCGTCTAGAGAGCGATCGAGCAACTCATCGAAGTTGAAGCTGACGATCGCATCAAGAAAGCGATGCTTGAGCAGATGCGCCAAGAGCTCGTAGCACAACACCGTGGGGTGTCGAATGTTGTACTGCTCGGAGATCGTATTCCGCACTTCCATCGCCGCATCTGGAGTGCGACTAAGTGCGATCAGACGAGTCTCGAACGCCGTGGGACTCAGGTTGTTTACGAGCGCCAGTCGCTCCAGCTCCGCCTCATCCCTCCCATATTTCAGCTCGAGCTCAGATGCGAGTTCCTTGCCTCGGTCGAGCAGTGGGGCGCTACCCCCCGCGCCAACGACGCCAACACAGCGCATCTGGCGCTCGACTAGTTCCTCGGGATAGTCCTTTGCCGATGCGGCTGCCAGACGCACGCGAACGACGCTCTCCGGCACCGATATACGCAGGTGTCGTGCTATAAGCGCCTCGGCGAGACCGTTCATGTTGGCGTCGCGCAAATCCATGGTTCTCGTGCCTCCGGTGTCCCTCAGCAATTGGTGGACTGTCCATCATATTGAATAGTTGCGGTTGCGGGATTTAGTAGCGTCTCGTGATTGAGCTGTCGTTTGTGCGGCATGAACCCTCGGCCCGCGGAGATCGTTGTCCAGACAAATGCGGTTGTGCCGTCGATGCCGGAGACGGGGAACACCGCGACTGTGGTATGCACGCTCCTATGAGTTCCGAACCCCTGCTGCTTGGCGTCGACTTGGGCACCGGATCGGTCAAGGCCTCACTGGTCGATCGCGCGGGCGCCGTAGTGTCCACCGCAGCGTGTCCGTATCGTCCTGAGTCGAGCGTGACGACGAGCAGCGAGATCGATCCCCACACGTGGTGGAGGGCCGTGGTGGATGCTGTCTCCGCCGCGTTGAACGGCCAC
>Ga0182019_10001477_pt1 | contig 12005 bp, 10 predicted proteins | sample 812E2MmetaG_FD_120483 | JGI IMG/M metagenome (GOLD analysis project Ga0182019, IMG submission 120483) | Permafrost microbial communities from Stordalen Mire, Sweden - 812E2M metaG | ecosystem: Environmental > Terrestrial > Soil > Wetlands > Permafrost | place: Sweden: Stordalen | collected...
CCGTCACCGTCGCGGCGGGCGAGGTGCACTCCTTCGCCCCGTTGAATGACGGGACGGTCTGGGCATGGGGGATGAACAGCAACGGCCAGCTCGGCGATGGCGCCAACGCGGATACCAACCTGCCCGTCCAGGTGCTGAATCTCACCGGCGTATCCGTCATCGCGGGAGGCTACAGCCATTCCCTCGCCATCAAGAATGACGGAACGGCCTGGGCATGGGGCGACGGTTACGCCGGCCAGCTCGGCGATGGAATTTATGCCCGCAGCAATGTGCCCGTCCAGGTTCTGGGACTTATGGGAACCACCGCCATCGCCGGAGGACTTGACTATTCCCTTGCCGTGGCCAGCGGCGCCACGTGCACGCCGCCGACCGTGTTCGCCGATAATCAGGCCGTGGATTTGGATCCCTGTGACGATACCGGCGTGATGATCAACTGGGCGGCCGATCCTTCCGACTGGGGCGACGGCGGAAGCGGCACGCGGACGTACGATGTAAAGCGCGGCGGTCTTGTCATCGCCTCGGCGCTCGGATACGGGACGACATCCTTCGCCGACACCACCGGCGTCAATGGGACGATTTACACCTATTCGGTGGTTTACCGCAACGGCTGTCTGCAGACCGCGGCGACGTCGGGAGCCTCCGGGGTGGACGTCGTCGGCCCACCCGATGCGCCGGTCATCATCGGCATCACGGACTTGGACGCATGCGCGCAAAGCGGAATCCGCGTTTATTACACGCCCGGTTCCGGCGCCTTGAGCCACACTCTTTACAAGGACGGATCGCCGGCGGCGTCCGGTTATGCTTCCGGCGCGGTCTATGTCCCCGGCGATGCCGACACCCACACCTACCGCGTACAAGCCGTCAACACGTGCAGCACCGCCGACAGCACGGGAGTGGAGGGCACCGACCTCAACAGCGGTGTCGGCGCCCCGGTCATCACCGACATCGAGGATAACGACCCGTGCGCCGCCACGGGAATTCGGATCTATTTCACCCCCGGTTCCGGCGCCACGCGCACCGATCTGTATGACAACTGGGCCCTGGCGGTCCAGGGATATGTTTCCGGCGACACCTACATCCCCGGCGATTCCAGTTACCATTATTATTACCTTGGCGCCACGAACGATATCTGCACCTCCTGGAGCTCGGTCCTGGGGTTCACGGACGCATCCGGGTGCGCCCCTCCGGATGAAACATCCCCCGGAGACACCTCGGGGACCGCGCAGGGCTGGGACTCCGACAAGGTCACGCTGTACTGGTCGCCGGTTTCGGGCGCCACGAGCTACACGCTTTACCGGGGGATCTTGGGCGACCTGCCCAATCTGCTGACCAGCAACACCGATTCCTGCACCGTGTATTCGGGCGGCGCCACCTCCGCCGCGGATTATGCCGATCCCGCTTCCGTGCCGGGCGGCCTGTACTGGTATCTTGTCACCGCCTCGAATGGCTATGGCGAGGGGTCGGCCGGCAACAGCTCGCTGGGGCCGCGCGTGGTCAACAGCTCGGGAACCTGTCCTTAATCATCCTCTGCTGCACGCACAACCCACAAGGCCGGGCGCAATGTGCCCGGCCTTTTTTTCCCCAGAGGAACTCAAGAACGGGCAATCTGTTTGCACACCATGTAAAATAGCGGATGATGCACGAACAGACATGGCTCGGCATTTTGATGGGTCCCAGTCTGCGGGTCGCTCCGGAAATACGGCCGGGCGGGTGCGCACAATGACGGATTATTATCCGGTGGGAATCCAGATCACGGCGGCCGCTGTTCCCGATCGGCTGTGGGATGTCGTCATCGCCGGCGCAGGCCCCGCCGGAGCCATGGCCGCGCTGCATCTGGCTTCGGCGGGGCATTCAGTGCTTCTGCTCGACAAATTCCTTTTCCCGCGCGAAAAAATCTGCGGCGACGGGCTCATCGCCGACGCCATGACCTGCCTGCGCCGCGCGGGCTTGGACGAAACCGTCAAAGCCCATGCACATCGTGTCCCTGAAGCCTCCGCCTTCACGCCATGGAGCGCCGCCCCCATCGCCATGCCCGGCGAATATTGGATCATCCGGCGCCTTGTACTGGACAATCTTCTGGCAACGGAAGCGGTGAAGCGGGGCGCGGTCTTTGCTCAGGGCAGGGTGGAAGAAGTGGAAAGAAACGAGGGGCGCGAGACCCTTGTCCGTCTGAGCGGAATTCATCAGGCGATTCGGGCGAAGGTCGTGATTCTGGCGACAGGAACCGACGTTTCGCTTATGAAGCGCCTGAACATGCTGGCGCCTCCGGCTCTCCTGGGCCTCGCCGTACGGTGTTATGTCCGCCATTCCGATGGTCCGGCCACGCTGACGGGACTGTTTGATCCGTCCCGTCTGAAGGGGTACGGCTGGATTTTTCCGGTGGAGAAAGACGTGTTCAACATCGGCTTCGTGGAATCCCTGCGCAGCGGCCGGCCGAAGAACCCGCGCACGCTCTTTGCGGAATTCGCCCGCACCTTCGAGCCCGCACGCCGGTTGATGGAGGGCGGTAAGGTGCTGACGCCGCTCAAGGGCGCCTGGGCGCGATGCGGCCTGACCGGGGCCCTGCCGGTGTCGGGCAATATCCTCGCTGCGGGCGAATGTGTCGGCTCCACCCTTCCCTTCACGGGCGAAGGGATCGGAACCGCCATGATCACGGGCGAGTGCGCCGCCGCATGCGTCCATGAGGCGCTGGCGAGCGGGGATCTTGGAAAACTGCGCGACTATCCAGGGGCCCTTGAAAGCCGCCTGCGGATACGGCAGAAAAATCATCGTCTGGTGGGCCGGCTTTTCTCCACTCCCCTGCTGAGCCGCTTCCTCGTGCGCCGCATCGAGAACAATCCAAGGCTGCGCGCCGCCGCCCTGCGCATGATTCATGGGGACACGGAGGCGCAGAATGTTCTTACGATGCGGAGGATTGCACGGGCAGTGTTCCGATGACCAAAACCCGGTCAAAGGCCTTCCGAATCGTCTGAAGTTTCCAGGGCCATCCGGGACATCCCCATCATCCGTTCCCTGCCCGGTTCCATCAGCCGGATGTCCAACGCGTAAACGATGGAGAGGGGCCAGATGGCCCCGAAAGCCGCCGCCCAGGCGATTTCATCCAGGGGGATCCCCCAGAACGCGGGCCCCCATAGGTTTCCCGGTGTCCAACTGAATATGAATCCCGGCGCCAGGACAAAGCATGTTTTAATAAAAACAAGATAGACGGATGTAAACCCGAGCATGCCTGCGAGGCCGATCTTCCACAGCCTGGGAATCATAACCAATACAAGGAAACCCATCAACAGGATGGGGGTCAGGAGGTTGGTCATGGGTTTGAAGGGAAGGAAAAAAGATCCCCCGAAGATCAGGGCCCCCAAGCTCAATCCGATCAGGCTTCGCTTTAAGCTGATCCGCGGATCCGCGTGCGATACGATGCGGCCGCGGAAGGGCACCGTGGCCAGGAGCATGCTGATGCCGCCCGTGGCCAGGCAAAACAAGAAGTCCTCGGGGCTCGCGCCCAGCCAGTTTGCCGTCCGCACGGGGTTCCAATAGTGGGGAATGGCCAGCGCCTCGGTGAAGGCGAAGGGGGCGTGGATCAAGGCGCTGGCCAGAGCCAGCCGCCTCTGATAGCGAGAAGCAATACGGAGCAGCCCGCCCAGGACCACCATCAAGCATAGCGTGCAAAATAAATAAGGATAGGTCTGAATGAAGGTCAGCATGGGTGCGCTCCTTGCGGCCTCATTCGTATTTTAAAGCGTCCATGGCGCTGAGCCTGGACGCCCGCCAGGCGGGATAGAGGCTGCCCAATATACCCAAAAGCGCCGTGACCAAAAGAACCTGCAAAAGAAGCGTGCCCGACAGGGACGTTTCAAAAAGGCCGCGCAGGCGCGGAAGACGCAACAGCCAATGCAGGCCCGTGCTTCCAAACAACAGTCCGGCGATTCCGCCCATGAGAGCCAGAAGCGTCCCTTCCAATACAAACATCCGCAGAATGCGGCCGGAGGTCCATCCCACGGCCGAGAGGACGCCCACATCGCGCGTGCGCTCGAGGACCGACATCAAAAGGGTATTCAACATGACCACCAGGGCGATCAGGAGGGCCGCCGCTGATACGCTCCAGGAGATGGCGCGAAACAGCTTCAGGATGCTGTCGTCGTCCGCCACGGTGTCACTTTCCGCAAAGACAAGCGCCGGGAAGGCCGCCTGCAGACGGCGTTTCACTTCCGCCACCCTTCCGGATGCTTCCGGCCGGTCCACCCGGATGTTGAACCCCGTCACCTTGCCCGGCCGCTGCATCAGGTCCTGCATGGCGCCCAGGGGAATCACCACGGCGCTGTTGCCCATGACCCCGTTCATGCGGAAAACCCCCACGAGGGTGAACCGGCGGCCCTGCAACAGCAGGACGTCCCCGGCTTTTTTATGCAACGCCTCGGCGGCCGCCTCCCCCAGGAGCGCGGCATCCGCTTCGCCGGGAGAGGGCAGGCGCCCTTCCGTGAGATGAAGCGCGCTCCAGAGGTAGCATCCCATGGGCCAACCCGCGGAGACGGTGGTCTGATCCTCCTCGAGGATCATCAAATCCCCGAGCTCCCCCGCCACGGCCCCGACGCCCTCAACCCGCTCCATCTCCCGCCCGAGGGATTCGTCCAGGGAAGTATTGAGACGGTTTACAACCCCTTTCTGTCCGGCGAGGATGTGGGTTCCCCTGGCGCGCAGATCCGTCACCCACGCCCGCTCGATCCCCTGCGACAGGCCCACCATCACGATGAAGCTCCCCACGGCGACGGCGATGCCGAGCATGGTGAGTGCAGATCGCAGAGGCCGCCGGGCCAGATTCGACAGGGCCATGCCGGTGAGGCGCATGTCAGGCCCTTCGGCCGGCGGACGATTCGTCCGAGACGATGGAGCCGTCCATGAGGGCGATCCTGCGTCCGGCCCTTCCGGCGATGGCGGCGTCGTGCGTCACCAGAACCAGCGTGGTGCCGCCGGTCTTGCGGATGCCTTCCAGCAGGTCCAGGATCTCGCCGGCGGTCCGGCTGTCCAGATTCCCCGTGGGCTCGTCCGCCAGGATCACGTCCGGCGCGTTGGCGAGGCTGCGGGCAATCGCCAGGCGCTGCTTTTCCCCGCCGGACAGCTCGCCCGGCCGGTGGTTCCGGCGCGAAGAAAGTCCGACGCATCCCAACAGCGATTCCGCGCGCCGCGCGCGCTCACGCGCGCGTGATATCACCCCGAACATGGGCACTTCAACGTTCTGGAGCGCGGTGAGCGTGGGGATGAGGTTGAAGGACTGAAAGACGAAACCGATACGCCGCGCCCTGAGGCGCGCCCATGCGGAGGCATTGGCCGGAGCGGCGTTGTCGAACAGCACCCGCCCCGAGGTCGGATGGTCCAGGCCGCAGAGAAGATGCAAAAGAGTGGACTTGCCGCTCCCGCTGGGCCCCGAGACTGCCACATAATCGCCGGGGCCGATGGACAGCGTAACCTTATTTAAGGCGGTACATCCCCCTTTTGGATAAATGCGGCTGACCTCCTCTGCCGAAAGGAGCGGGGCGGGCATGCCGTCAGTATATCAGCGGAGCCAACCCCCGACAAGCGCAATTCCAACGGTGCTGCAGAATGGTGGGCGGGCGCAAGGCCCGCCCCTGCGTTTCATTTATTAATATTCTTTCCATTTTGCAATTTTCACTTTGAAATTCGATCTGGCCGGGAGGGATTCCCCCGACAGGATCGGGGTCATCGCCTCCCCTACAAGCCTTCGACTTTTTGGGGGTGGGCGACCCGCCGGCTCCCCCCTACGATCCTTTCGGGCGGACACATGGGTCCGCCCCGTTTCTTTTCAAATTCCGCTCTCCGAACTCCCAACTCCGAACTCCGAACTCAAGGGCGACCCACCGGGTCGCCCCTACTTGAATAAATACCCCGTCGCCTGATACCAGATCAGCAGATCCAGATGCGCGGGTGGGATGCGGAGCTTCGCGGCCCATCGCAAAAAGGCGTTTTCCAGCCGAAGATAATCCTTCGGACGGATGGAATCGGGGATCTTCCGGATCACGCCGCGCGCCTTCATCGTCCGCAGGATGTGGCGGTCCAGGATGGCCAGATCCTCCCCGAGGCCGATGTTCCTGAGAAAATGGGATGCTTCCTTAAACCCAAGGCCTTTGACCGTTCGCGCAAGCCAGTGCCGCATGGCCTTCGGGTCTCCTTGAATCGAGAGGATCCGCTTTATGCAAGGGATGCCATTGGGAAGGAAAGTAGTTCTGACTTCGATCATATAGCGGGATTTATTGTATTTGAACCGGATGGGATGAATCGCTTCGGCCAATTCGGCATCGCTCCCGGTATAAAATAATCCATTCATAAAGATCCTCTCCACGGCCTCCCAGCAGGCCGTGGCGGAGGATTGCGGCGTCATCAGGCAGAAGGCCAATTCCTGGAAAAGTTCGTCTTCCGTCCCTGCTTCCCACGTCCGCCGGAATTCCGCCAGCCGGGCCATAATTTGGGGCCGCAGCGCCGGATAATACAGGGGAAGGGCGGCATAGGTTTTGGGCATCGTAGTTTTACACGTTACAGGGGCCGGGGTTCAAACGGTCTACGCGGGCGACGATGCGGAAAAAGCGCCGTGCGACCATGATGATCCGGACCCCCGACTCTGCAACCTGAAAGAAGGCCCTTAGAGTTTCGGCGCCGACCCCAGAAGGTACTTGAAATCCTCATCCTCCCAGGTGACGCCGCCGCCGATGAAGAACGAGCGCGTCCCGCTGTTCATGAGATCGTTCATGCCGGTGGACAGGTACACGTTCTTATAAAGAAAGAACTTCCCGCGGAACAGAAGCTGGAATTTGCGGTTGGGGTCGGAGAAATCGAAGGCGTCCAGGGAAAGCTTGATGCGGCCATTCAGGACCCGATAATCCGCGCCCACGCCCCCGGTGGCTTCCCTGATCCCCGCCCGCAGGCTGAGATCCTTGAACTGCCATCCGAACATGGCGCTTATGGTATATTTCTGCTCGTAGGAAAGGACGCTCTGCTCCGTGGTGGTGATCGAACCATCGGGATTGGTGACGGTGATTGTGGTCGTCTTTTCGGTGCGATTGCCGATGGGGTCGCTGCTGCCTTCAATGAAATAGAATCTATTGGGGGCGGGTTGAATCACGACTCCAATGCGGCTCAAGGAATCGGAGGTGCGGGTCAGTGCATCGCTGCTCACGTCCAGTTGGAAGCCCCAGCGCTGGATGCGTCCGATGGAATTGCTCAGGGAGTCGACGCCGCCCTTGACGGAATCCATGGTGGACAGCAGCCTGTCATGCGTCGCGGAGGAATTGATGAGCTTGCCGATGGTCCCCTCCCCACGGTCAATCTTGCCCATGATGTTGTCCACGCTCTTCATGGTGGTCTCCAGTTTCGCGGTGGACTCCTTCATGTTCTTCACTGTATCCGCCAGTCCCGATCGGTTGTCCGTGACGATGGTGTCCACATGGTCCAGAAGGGTGCGCGCATTGGCCAGCACCTCCGGGAGATCGGCTTTCAGGCGCGCGGTGATCTCGCGTATATTGTCGACGGCTTCATGCACGGTGCCGCGGTTTTCGGCCACAATGCGGTCGGCCTGGGCGGTCAGCGACCGGAGGTTTTCCACGATCTCCTTCATCCTGGCCTCGGCCTCGGGCCCGGCGAGCGACGTGCGGAAGGAGGAGGTGAGCGCCTTCACGTTGTCCCCGATGGCGTCTATTTTCGAGAGGATTTCATCATAGGATACCGGGCTCGACCCGGCCAGGCGGCCCGGGGTCTCCAGCGGTCCCAGATCGGGATTGCCCGGCGCGAGTTCCACGTATTTGTCGCCCAGGAGGCCCATGTTGCGCACGAAGGCTGTGGCCCCCTTGCCGAGTTTGAGGGAGGCATCCACCGACAGCACCGCCTCGGCGTAGCCCTGCAAAAGGAGGATCTTCTCCACCTTGCCCACGCGCACGCCGTGCACGCGCACGGCCGCCTTGGCATCGAGACCCGAGACGTCGGGGAAGGTGACGTTGATGCGCTGCATCCTGCCCCCCCAGAAGTTCAGATCCTCGATCTTGAGAATGAAGATGCCCGCGATGAAAATCACGATGAGGGCGAAGAGTCCCACTTTTGCCGCTGCGCTCATAGCCCCCCTCCCTCGGCCACCCATCTAAAGCGGGAGAGGGCGATTCCCTCTCCCGCCGGGCGGAGTGAATCCGCCCGGTGCCACCCACTCCCCATATGGAAACCATCCCGTCGTGCCCCGACGGACGTCGGGCCGCGCCGGCCGAATTGATTCCGCATCAATGAAGGGACTTTCTGATCCCACCACGGTGGATTCATTGTTGAATACAGGTTTTCAAAAAAGATCATAGCTCATCCTCCGTCCAGGGTCCGATGGGATTCGAGGTGCGGAACTGGACCACGGCCGGCTCGCCGGAGTCCTTGAACTCCTGCGGCGAGCCGCAGAACACGATGCGGCCGCGGAACAGCATGGCGATGGTGTCGCCGATGGCGTAGGCCGTCTCGAGGTCGTGGGTGATGGTGACGGCGGTGACGGTGGGGTCGTCGGTGAGGCGGCGGATGGTTTCGGCGATCAAGGCCGTCATCACGGGATCGAGGCCCGTGGTGGGTTCATCAAAAAGAAGGATCTTCGGCTGAAGGGCGATGGAGCGTGCGAATCCCACGCGCCGTTTCATCCCGCCCGATAAATCCGCCGGCATCTTGTCCTCCACATCCCGCAGGCTCACCATCTTCAGGCATTCCTCCACGCGCGCACGCACCTCCCCGGCCGTCCTGCGCGTGTGGCGCCTCAGGGGAAAGGCGATGTTTTCGAAAACGCTCATGGAATCGAACAGCGCCCCCTCCTGGAAACTCATCCCGAAATTCCGGCGCAGATCGTTGAGGGCCGCGTCCGAAAGCGTGGAAAGATCGGTGTTCTCGATGAAAACCGTGCCCTGATCGGGTTTGAGGAGGCCGATGATGTGTTTGAGCAGGACCGATTTTCCCACACCCGAACCGCCCATGATGACCATGGAGGAGCCTTCGGGAATGTCGAGATCCACTCCCTGCAGGACCTTCTTGTCCTCGAAGGCCTTGTAGACGTCGCGGATGCGGATCTTGAGTTTGGCGCTCATCGGAACATCAGCTTCGTCAGGAAGAAATCCGACAGGAGGATGAGAAGGGAGGCCATCACCACCGATTGCGTGGTGGCCTTCCCGACACCCTCGGCCCCGCCTTTCGTGTAAAAGCCCTTCATGCAGCCCGTCACCGCCAGAATCAGCCCGAAGACGGCCGCCTTGATGATCCCGCTGAAAAAGTCCTTCATATCCAGATATTGGAAGGTGGATTGCTCGTAGACGACCGCGTTGGCCTTCAGCAGGCCCACGGCCACCAACCATCCCCCCAGGATGCCCGTGGCGTCGGCCATGATCGTCAGAAGGGGCATCATGATGAGCGAAGCCCACATCCGGGGCACGACGAGGTACTGGATCGGGTCGGCGGCCAGGGCGTAGAAGGCGTCAATCTGCTCCGTCACGCGCATGGTGCCGATTTCCGCGGCGTAGGCCGATCCCACGCGCCCCGTCACCATCAGGGCCGACAACACCGGGGAGAGCTCCCGCAGCATCGTCAGCGACACCACGCTGCCCACGTAACCCTCGGCGTGAAACCGCTGAAACCCCTCGAAGGTTTCCAGGGCGATGACGGCGCCGGTGAAGAAGGCGGCCAGAAAAACCACGGGGATCGAGTCCACCCCCACACGCGCCATCTGGCGCAGCCATTCCCTGAAATCCCAGGGACGCCGGAAGGTCCAGAACAGGGCCTTCCAGAAAATGATGCAGAACCGCCCCAGTTCCTCATAGAGGCGGATGATGATGCGGTCCACGGCGCCGACGGCTTTCATGAATCAGTGGATCTCGCCGGCGAAGGTGTCGGATTCGCTTTCGCGGTTCATGAAGAGGGCCAGCTCCTTGATGAAGGCCACGTGGAAATTCCCCGTGGGGCCGTTCCGTTGTTTGGCGATGATGATTTCCGCCTGGTTCTTCTTATCGGTGTCCTTCTTGACCAGTTCCTCGCGGTAGATCATCAGGACGAGGTCGGCGTCCTGCTCGAGGTTGCCGGACTCGCGAAGGTCCGACAACTGGGGACGGGCGTCCTTTTCGCGCCGCCGCTCGGGGTTTCGCGACAACTGCGACAGGGCCACCACCGGCATGGCCAGCTCCTTGGCGAGGGCCTTCATGCCCCGCGACATGGCGCCCAGCTCCAGGTTCCGGTTTTCAAACCGGGCGTGGGAGCGCATGAGCTGGATGTAGTCCACGAACACGATGTCCAGCCCCTTGTCGCGCTTGAGGCGCCTGCATTTGGTGCGCAAGGACAGGATGTCCAGGTTGGGATCGTCGTCAATGAAGATGGGGAGCTTGTGCAGCACGCCCATGGCCTCGGCCAGCAGGGAATAATCCTGCTTGCCGAGGTAGCCGGCGCGGGCCTTCTGCAAATCCACCTGGGCCTCGGCGCACAACAGGCGCAGGCCGAGCTGTTCTTTCGGCATTTCCAGGGACAGGACCCCCGTGGTGTACCCCTTCTTGGCCATGTTGAGGGCCATGGAGAGTGCAAAGGAAGTCTTTCCCATCCCGGGCCGCCCCGCCACGAAGATGAGTTCGCCGCCCCGGAACCCGCTTGTGTATTCATCAAGTTTGTCGAAGCCGGTGGGGATGCCCGTGAGAAACCCCCCGCGCTCCCCCGCTTTTTCCAGGGCCTTGAGGTTCTCCTTGAGAATGTCGTTGAGGGGAACGAAGGCGGTGCGGATGCTGGATTCGGCGATCTCGAAAATGCGCCCCTCGGCCTCGTCCAGGATTTCCTTCACGTCGCGCCCGGTGCTGAAGCATTCGCCGATGGTGCGCGAGGACACCTCGATGAGGGACCTGAGGGTGGATTTCTGCTTGATGATCTGGGCGTAGTCCTCGATGTGCGCGAAGTCGGGAACGGTGTCGGTCAACTCAGCGATTTCGGCGGCGTCGAGGCGGCCCTTGAGTTGTTCGGCGAGGGTGACCAGGTCAATGTTGCGGCCCGCCTCCACCAGCTCCAGGATGCCGTGGTAGATGGTCTGATGCTTCTCGGAATAAAAATCCTCGGCGCGCAGGAAATCGGAGACGCGGTAGAGGCTTTGCCCGTCCAGCAGTATGCTGGCCAAGACCGACGCCTCCGCGTCGAGTGATTTGGGGACTTCAACCTCGCCCTTATGCAGACTCATGGAAGCGTATTATACCGCATATTGCGCGCCTCGGACGGACGTCGCCGATGCGGCTTCGGCGGGGGCATTCAACTGAAAAACAGGAAGAAACCGTCGGCGAAATAAACCAGGCCCACCGCCCCAACCACGAGCCCCACGACCCACACCCCGGGGCGCTTCATGAGGGCGGCGATGGAGGCCAGCAGGATGGCGATCTGGAGGAAGATAACAGCCAGGCCGAAGATCTTGCCGTGGCGCTGGGCGTCGTCCCGCACCCCTTCGAGGCGCTGGGCCTCCTTTTGGATGGCGACCTTCTCCTCGTCGTACCGCTTGATCTTCTGGCGATAGCCCTCCGCTTTCTTTTCCATGTCCTGCCGTACGGCGACCGAAGCGGCGGGCGGAAGGGTTTTCAGGGTCATGTCGAACTGGTCGGCCTGGTTTTCATACAGATAGCCCTTGATGCTCTTGGCCTGGTAATACGACCACTGGTTGGACGCCTGCGACTGGCTGAGGATGGAACGGGATGAAAATCCCCCCGCCTTAAAGGTGGACAGGGCGGTGCAGACGGCCAGAATAACGGTGGAGAGGGCCAGGTAATTCAGCCACTTTCCCTTATTTTCTGGCATGGGTTAGACTCCTCATCTGATAATTTGGCCCGCGAATATAGCAATCTTTCTTAAACTTGTCAAAAAGCAGCTGCAAACATGCAGCCTGTTGGGTTTCCCGCTTTCCCGCTCCCTCATATCCGCGTTCCTGCCTTCCCTCGCTGTCCGGCAGACCGGCCGACCGGCGTATTTACGCCGCGTGC
>Ga0182019_10001479_pt1 | contig 12005 bp, 11 predicted proteins | sample 812E2MmetaG_FD_120483 | JGI IMG/M metagenome (GOLD analysis project Ga0182019, IMG submission 120483) | Permafrost microbial communities from Stordalen Mire, Sweden - 812E2M metaG | ecosystem: Environmental > Terrestrial > Soil > Wetlands > Permafrost | place: Sweden: Stordalen | collected...
CGCCCTGCAGATAATTTCTATGGCAGCATTTATTTAACAGGGGCCTTTAACAACTGGCAGATTCTCCCTGGCTACGAAATGACAAATACCGGAGGATTGTATAATAAAACAATTGAACTCAAAAGAGGTGTCTTCGATTATCAATATGTAACTGCTGATTTTATAAATGGCGAAATTAAAAATCAGGATTGGGTACAGCTTGAAGGAAATTTCTGGGAAACAGAAAATGTCTACCATATCTTCATCTTTTATCAGGACCATGATTTTGGTGGCTTCGATAGAATAATTGCGTATCAAAAATTAACAAGTAAATAATTTATGGAAAAATTAAAAATTGGTGTTGTCGGTACAGGACATTTAGGTAAACTTCATACCAAAATGTTTCAGCAAATATCAAAATGTGAACTGGTCGGAATATATGATTCAAACCCGGATCATCTGGCTCATGTATCTAAAGAATATAATGTTAGGGCGTTCGGAAGTTTAAATGAAATGCTGGAAAATGTTGATGCTGTTTCAATAGCTGTTACTACTAGCGCACATTTCCAGGTGGCTGAAAAATGTCTGGGAAACAATAAACATGTATTTATAGAAAAACCGATTACTTCTCTGATTTCTGAAGGTGAAAAACTGGTAAAATCAGCTGCAGATAAAAATCTTATTATACAGGTGGGACATATTGAAAGATTTAATCCTGCGCTGTTAGCTGTAGAGGAGTATATCATTCAGCCAATGTTTATACAATCTGACCGCCTTGCCCAGTTTAACCCGCGTGGGACTGATGTTGCGGTTGTACTTGATCTAATGATTCATGATATAGATATAATTTTAAGCTTAGTGAAGAGCGATGTCGACAAGATCGAGGCCAGTGGTGTTGCTGTAGTTTCGAATAATATAGATATTGCAAATGCCCGTATTCAATTTGTTAATGGAGCTGTAGCTAACGTTACTGCTAGCCGAATTTCACAGAAAAAAATGCGTAAGATGAGATTATTTCAGAAAGATAACTATATTTCCCTGGATTTTATTGCTGGAGTGGCAGAAGTCTATCGTTTGGTGCCTGCTGATCAGCAGTTGCTTACTCCGGCCATATCATTCGGAGAAATGGGAGTGGGGGATAAGAAAAAAAGAGTTATCTATGAACAGCCCGAAATAAAAGAAGTTAATGCATTGAAATATGAGCTGGAGCTTTTTGTTAACTCTGTAATCGCGGGGGAAAATCCCGTGGTTACGGGTGAAGATGGCTTAAGAGCTTTAAAAGTTGCTGAAATAATTATTGGGAAAATCAAAGAATCAAAAGTAAATAATTAACAATTTTAAGGTTGTATATATGAGAAGTCTAAAACTGTTACTTCCAGTGTTTTTACTCTTTGCATTAAGCAATTTAAGTTGTAGCGTTTACCAGACAATTGTAAACATTTCCAGGTTGAAGTTTAAGCTTGGTGTTGTTAATAATTTTACCCTTGGAGGTATAAACCTCACTAACAAAAAAAGTATAAATGATTTTGGTGCCTTGGAAGTGCTTAAATTAACTGCGTCCTTTACAAACGGTATAATGCCAGCTACTTTTACTCTCAACGTTAATGCCCTTAACCCTAATGATGGAACAGGTGGTTATCAAAAGACTAATGCTACTATAGTTTCTTTCCCTTGGCGTTTGATGATAGATAATAAGGAAACAGTCACTGGGGATATCGGATCTCCTTTTTCAGTTCCTGGGACTGGTGAAGCAGCAGTAATACCAATTCAGATTACTGTCGATCTTTATAAGTTTTTCAAGGATAAAAGTTATCAGGATATAATAAATCTGGCTATGAAACTCGGCGGATCTGGTGGCGGTAATTCATCAAATCTCGCTCTGTATGCCAAACCTACTGTTTCTTCTCCAATAGGGAATATCTCTTATCCTCAGGAAATCAAAATTATTAGTTATGAATATTCTAAGTAATTCAATATAATTATAAAATAATTATGGCTGATACAGAAAAATACGCAATCGGAGTTGACCTTGGAGGTACTTCCGTTAAACTTGGGATCGTCTCGCAGCAGGGTAAGATCATCAAGAAAACCGCTGTAGAAACCAAAGCTGAGGATGGTCCTGAAAGTGTTATTGCACAGATTAAATATGGCATAAATATTCTGCTCCATAAAAATAAATTTAAGCTCTATGGTATTGGAATCGGATCGCCTGGTACTGTTTCTATAAAAAATGGAATTGTCGAAAACCCGCCTAATTTTCCCGGGTGGAAGAAAATAAATCTTGGCATGATTATTCAAAAAGAATTTCATACAAAGGTGCATATAGATAATGATGCCAATGCAGCAGCAATAGGTGAAATGATCTTTGGAGCAGGAAAAAATATCGATTCTTTTGTGATGATCACTCTTGGAACAGGTGTTGGAGGAGGAATCGTCTTTAATAGAAAGATATTCAGGGGGGAGCACGGGGGAGCAGGAGAGGTTGGACATATAACTATTGACTATAAAGGGGAAAAATGTAACTGCGGTTCTTTTGGATGCATTGAATCCTATGTTGGGAACTCATACCTTATTAGGAGGGTTAAAATTGAACTTAATAACTATCCGGATTCTATTATTTGGGATCTTGTTAGTAAAAACCCGGATAACCTGACTCCCAAAATTATCAATATAGCTGCTGAAAAAGGGGACGATTTTGCTAAGTCCGTTGTACATGACTTGGGATATTTTCTGGGGGCAGCATTCAGTTCGGTAAGTAACTTGTTGGATATAAGTACTTTTATTATTGGCGGAGGTGTTGCAGGATTCGGTGATCCCTTATTTAAAACTATTAAAGAAATAATGGCTCAAAGAGTATTGACTCCTTTACGCCCGAAGATAAAAATTATCCCTGCAAGACTGAAGAATGATGCAGGTATTAAAGGCGCATCTTCACTTGTATTTTATAATTCATAATTATCTTTATATTGTGAAGAAATGAAAATTCTTTTGCTTGTATCACTATTTAGCATTTCTCTGTTCGCACAAACGAAAGATTCTCTTCTTTTTAAACCTTCCGGTGATACCTTGGCAGTAAAAGACACTACAGCGAAAAAAAAATATGATGTTGATACCGTTATTTATTCAAGTGCATCCGATTCACTTATCTTTTACGTTGATAAGAAAAAAATGGATCTGTATGGGGAAGGGGAGTTGCAGTATAGAGAAACTAATCTGAAAAGTGCTAAGATCTATGTTGATTTTGAAACCAATAATATCGACGCAGCAGGCGTGCCATCCGACTCTTTCCCTGGAAAATTCAAGGGAACCCCCGTTCTTGTGGATAAGGGGGAGACTTATGACGGTATAACAATGAGGTTTAATTTTAAAACCTCTCGCGGATTTATTTCAAAAGCAGGATCAAAACTTGAGGGAGCTTTCTATACGGGGGAAAAAATTAAACGTATGGATAAGGAAACTTATTTTATAGAGGATGGGATCTATACCACTTGTGACGAAACACCTCCCCATTATTATTTTTATGCTCATGAAATGAAGGTTATCCAGAAAGAACAAATAGTTGCAAGGTGGATATGGCTCTATTTCGGGGGAGTTCCATTTCCTATTCCTATTCCTTTTGCAGTATTTCCTATCGAATCAGGCAGAAGATCAGGAATTATTATTCCCGCTTTCGGCGATGATGCTAACTATGGCTACTATTTCTCAAAGTTTGGTTATTTCTGGGCTATAAATGATTATATGGATGTGAATATGTATTCCACTTATTTTACCCGCGGAAGCTATGATCTCGATTCAAGATTTCGGTATGCAAAACGATATAATTTTTCTGGTAATATTCAGGCAGATTATATTTACAGAAAAAATGGAGTATCTACCGATCCTGCATTTTATACTTCCAACAATTGGAATTTAACAATCAACCATAATCAGACTATTGATCCCACATTACGATTAGATGCAAACCTGCAATATTCTTCTTCAAACTATGCAGCCCAAAATGTTACTAATTTAAATCAGGTCCTCCAAAGCACTATCTATTCAAATGCTACGTTATTTAAAAATTGGGAGGAATCAGGTAACAGCTTATCTTTAAGCTATAGCAGGAGTCAGGATCTGCAATCTGGTAATATAAATGAGATCCTTCCTAACCTTACGTTTTCCCTGGGACAAAAATATCCCTTCCGTAGTCAGGATGTAACTAATGATCAGAAATGGTTTGAACTTTTGGGATTTTCATACTCGGGGCAGTTCGAAAATATTAGGAATAAATCAAACGGTAACCTTAGTATCCGGGGCGGATTCAATCACCAGTTATCAACTTCCTTTTCTCCTAAAATCGGATACTTTAACTTTACCCCTAATTTCAGTTACAACGAAAAGTGGTATAATAAATATACCGATGAAAAGATTATCAGGTCTTCCTTTACGGGAAATGATTCTCTTGATATTAGCGATGGTTATAAACTAAGTGCTGTTAGAACTTTTAATATGGGGGTTTCCGCACAGACAAAATTTTATGGCATCTTTAACCCGGATATTCTGGGAGTAGCCAGCATTAGGCATACGGTAAATCCATCCATATCTTACAACTACTCTCCTGATTTCAGCAAACCGGGATGGGGCTATTATTCCTCTTATGTCGATTCAAATGGGGTTGTTCAGAGATATGATAAATACCAACGGGAAATATTCGGCGGGGCTGGTGCGGGTGAGCAGCAGAACCTCTCGTTTTCTTTAACTAATATTTTTGAAATGAAAACTAAAGTCGATCCGACTGATACTACCTCTAAAGAAAAAAAAATACAGCTTCTTAATTTGTCTGCAAATATGAGTTATAATTTTGCCGCGGATAGTCTGAGGTTTTCAGATCTTTCTATAAGCTATAGAACTCAGGTAGGCGAATTACTTAATATATCTGGCTCCTCAAGTTTTACTCCCTATGATTATAGCGGGACTATTACGAGAATAAATAAATTTTTAGTGGATGAAGGTAAAGGACTTTTCCGTATGACTAATCTAAGTTTTTCAATTTCTACAACTCTTTCCGGTGAAAAATTAAAATCGAAAGAAACTGAAGTAAGAAAACCTGAAGATCGGCCCATAAATGAACTCCAAAATATTGACAGGCAGAATTATCAGGGAATTTATAGTCAGAAAGAAGCAGATTTTTCGATCCCTTGGAATTTATCCTTAAGTTATAATTACAGTCTTTCAACTCCTACTCCATTATCAACATATAAATATTCTAATCTGAATGGCTCTATTGATTTTAATTTAACTCCTAACTGGAAATTCTCGGTTGCAGGAAGCTATGATTTCCAAAGCAAGCAGTTTGCGGCTCCCCAGGTTAAAATTACCCGTGATCTGCATTGCTGGATAATGAACTTTACTTGGAACCCGATTGGTCCTTACAGGGGATATAATCTCGAGATAAAAGTTAAAGCTCCCCAGCTTCAGGATCTTAAACTGACAAAAAGTTCTGACTTTTACACTGGTAAATAATATGAGACATTATATAATTGACGGTAATAATTTAATTGGGAAGATAGGAGCTCTTCAGAATCTGCAGAAAAAAAACAAACAGTCATCCCGTGAAAAGCTTGCTTTCATTCTGGAAAGCTATTTCCTCGGTAAACAGAACATTAAAGTCTCTCTCCATTTTGACGGGTTCCCCGGTGAGTCTATTAAAGTTCAGAATATTAGGATAATTTATTCCGGAAAAAAGACTGCCGATGATGAAATAAAATCCCAGATCGAACAGGAGAAAAATAGGAGGAATTTGATAGTTGTCTCCTCCGATCATAACCTGATAGAATTTGCCCGTGTATGCGGTTGCGATAGGAAGTCGTGCGAAGATTTTGCAGGTGGAATTCTCAACAGATCATCCGATGATGAAGAGAAAAAGAAAATAGATGAAATGAATAATGATGAATTTAAAAGATTATTTAATGTATAACATCAAAACCATTCTCCTCGTTATCCTCTTTTCTCTTAATGTCTTCTCCCAGCAGGTTGAACATAATTATTTTGAGGCAAACCGTGAGGTATATTTCCGGTTCCTTGCCCCCCGGGATGTGATGAATAATTTATCCTCTGTCATTTCAATTGCTAATGTCCGTGACGACACCGTTTATGCATTTGCTAATGAAAAAGAATACCTTAGTTTTCTGAAATATGAAATACCTTGCACAATACTTCCCCCTCCTGGATTACAAAATGAGATAAGGATGGGAAATAATCTTGCAAAAATCAGTTCGTGGGATACTTACCCAACCTATAATGCATATGTCCAGCTTATGACTCAATTTCAAACCGCGCATCCCAACATCTGTAAAATTATAGAAGCTGGAACTACTGTTCAGGGAAGAAAACTATTGTTCGCTAAGATTACTCAAAATGTGGATGTCAAAGGTGCAAAGCCGCAATTTATGTATTCCTCCTCAATGCATGGTAACGAGACAGTTGGTTACTTGATGATGTTAAGATTAATCGATACCCTTGTAAACAGCTATGGTATTGATTCCAGGATCACTAACATGATTAATAATGTGGAAATATGGATCAATCCTCTTGCCAATCCTGATGGAACATATCATAATAACGATACTACCGTAAATGGAGCAACAAGATATAATGCCAACGGTGTCAATCTTAACAGGAATTTCCCTGACCCCTCTGCTGGGCAGCACCCCGATGGTAATGCATGGCAGCCCGAAACCATTGCTATGATGAACCTTGAATCAAATAATAATTTCTCTCTTGCCGCTAACTTTCATAGTGGCGCTGAAGTTGTAAATTATCCATGGGACACATGGTCAAAATTGCACCCCGATTATTTATGGTATCAGTTTATCTCTCGAAGGTTTGCCGATACTGTGCATGCTTATTCCGTCCCCGGCTATATGACTGACCTTGGAAATGGAATTACCGATGGCTACGAATGGTATCAGGTTGAAGGTGGCAGGCAGGATTATATGAATTACTTCAGCAGGGGAAGGGAAGTGACCATTGAACTTTCAAGTATTTATATTCTTCCCGCTTCTCTTTCCACTACTTATTGGAATTATCTTTCTCATTCCCTTTTGGATTTTATAGAGAACACCTACTATGGCATTCGGGGATCAGTAACCGATTCTCATGGTAATCCGGTCAAAGCTTTAGTCACAATTACAGGTCATGATGCTGATAATTCCTCCATCTATTCCGATTCGGTAACTGGTTCTTATTTCAGAATGATTGCCCCCGGCACATATTCCGTTTCCTTTAGCGCAGATAGTTTTTTAATTCAGACTGTAAATAATATTACTGTCAAAAAGGATTCTGCTTCAATATTAAATATCCGGCTTGACCGTAATCTATCGGCAGTCAATTCCGTTCCTAATTCCATGCTCGCACAATATTCTCTTTCCCAGAATTACCCCAACCCCTTTAACCCCTCCACTACAATTAATTATCAGCTTCCGCAATCTGGTAAAGTTTCGCTTATAGTATACGATGTCCTTGGCAGGGAAGTAGCATCCCTCGTAAACGGATTCAAATCTGCCGGCACATACTTGGTAACATTCAACTCCTCCAGTCTGCCATCCGGCATCTATTTCTACCAGCTAAAAGTAAATGATTATCTCTCCCTTAAAAAAATGATCCTTATAAAATAAATGGCATGATTTAATTAATTCACAAAAAACACATGATATTATTAAAAAGATTGAGAAGCGAAAAAGTCTATCTAATTTTCAAAAAACTATTTGATGTCTAACTCCCACTCCATCCACTTCTTCACTTCCTCCATATTTGTCGGCTTCGCAATTACCTCCTGCTTATTATTTATAATAAACATAGTCGGCGTCGCATACAAATAATAATCCAATGCTGCCTTCCCAGACCACCCCTTCAGGTCAGAAACATTTATCATGTTAAAACTATTCTTCCGTACAAAGTACAGCCAGTCCGTTCTGCTTGTATCAATCGAAATCGCCAATATCTTCATTTTCCATTTATCCTGATTCTTGTAAAGCTCATTTATCTTTGGCATAAGTTCCTGGCAGTGAGGGCACCAGCTTGCATAAAATATTATTAAAGTTCTCTCTGTAATAATCTCTTTCAAATTCATTCCTTTCCCCGTTGAGTCAGGTATAACAATTTGTGGAACTATCGCCCCTATCTTAAAATGTTTCGCCTGATCCATCCTCCTCTGTATTGAGTTCTGTAGCTTTTCATCAAGGCATATATCATCTTTGATAACATAATTATCAACGATATAGTCTATAATCTGATCGAATCCAAATTTTTTGAATCCATCAATTAGATATTCCGTAACATGCTGATAGACTAATTGATTAACCTTCGCCTTGTTCAGTATTGTGTCCACTGCCGACATGAACTCCTTCTCCAGCAGTTCCTTTGTCAGTTGCGGATTTCTAAAAAGCGTTAAATATTCTATCGACTTATTTGCAAATGCATCCGAGTATATCAAATCATCATCATTGTAATCCACTTTATCAAGCGTGTGAGCTTTCAAATATGCCAGTTGTTTATCCATCGGTAGGTTTATGTCTATGATAGGCAGTTGTACAGTTTTAATATATCTGGCAATAAAAGATTTAGGATTCTTCTGTGATATATCATTTACAAAAGCTGAATACTCCTTCTGCATCTGTAAAAGCTTATTCCTCGTCATAAAATAATAATCATCATCCTTGGGATATTTGGCAAGCATCAACTGTAGCAGGTCGGTTTTAATCTTATACTGCTTATTAAGTCTGATAAAACCATAATATATAAGATTGCTCCAGGAACTGTTTACTTTCAGACTGTCCTGAATATTCCCCGCATCCGTGCTTATGTTTACCTCCCCATTATCATTTACAAAATCAATCCATTTGTTCTTTAGAATAGTTAATCTGTAAATTCCCGCATGCCCCGAATTTTTTGCAAATGTATAATGGAATACTCCTTTCTCATCCGAAAATACCGAATCAGTTTTAACAAAAGTCTCTCCTCTCAGATAGGATAATTGTGCTTTCCCTTCCGGTAGATTATTAACTTTTATATCAATGGTCTGGGATGTTATTTCACTTATGCAGAAAATAACTAGGATATAAAAAAATAAATATCTCATTTAACCTTACTCCTGTTTTACAATAATCCTAAAACAAAATTGCTACTAACATCTGCACTTTAACTGGCACACCGGCTTTTCGTCCTGCCCTGAAATGAGTTCTTCTCACTGCATTCAGTGCCGCCTGATCCGCTTCCCCCCCTACGCCTTTTGATAATAAAACCTTCCTTACTGTTCCGCTTTCATCAATATAGGCAAGAACATATACCGTCCCCTTAACTCCTGAACCCTTTAACGAAGGAGGAATTTTATCTTTAATGCTCTCCATTCCCCCCAAAGGTTCAGGCATCTGCTCCACTGCAACAAGATAAACTTCACTCACCGGTGGCTTTAGAACTATTGGCTTGGGTAAGGGGATTCCAATATTTCCGGTTCCTGTCCCTGTTCCGTTTCCCGTTCCCGTTCCGATACCTGTCCCTTTCCCGTTCGGGTTTGTATTTACGCTTGTCCCCGTTCCCTCAATCTCTTTTGGCTTTGGCTTTTCTGCTTCCTTTGTCTTCTTTGCGGTTGGCTCTTTAGTAGGTATCTTTTCCTCGGGATTCGCTGGTACAACATTCGGCGCGCCCCCTCCTCCGCCTCCCTGTTCTCCGCCAAACCCCACCTCTATCAATGATGCATTCGGGTTATTTGTAACCTTATAACCCGCAAACAGAAATGTGAACAGGATTATATGAACAATTACCGATACGCCGGATGAAAAATATTTATAATTCCTGAACATTACTTCTTGATTGTACCGATCAAAAGCTTTGTTGCACCTGACTTCTTTACAATATCAAGTATATGAATGAAACTTCCGTGTGTAATGTTATTATCTCCGTTAACAATAACCTCAGAGTTGTTCTTGATGCTGTATTCAGTCTTCAGAATTGTCTCCAGCTGGTTCACGAGTACTATTTTATTGTTTACATAGATCTCATTCTTGTCATTTATAAATACCTCTATGTTTTTCTTTACGATAGTCTCTGATGATTCTGCCACAGGCAGCTTTATTTTCAAAGCTCCGGTTACTAGAATTGGACTCGCAATCATAAAGATAATCAGCAGTACCAGCACTACATCCGTAAAAGGAGTAATGTTTATTTCAGAGAATTCTTTTGAATCTATTTCAAATCTTCTCATTGTTCCGCCCCTTGTTTAGGATTCTTTACAATAATAATAACTTCTTGCACCGATTCCTCAAGCATGGGAAGTGCTAATTTGATCTGCTTTATAAAATAATTATAAAACATAACAGCCGGTATTGCCACTAAGATACCCGCCGCCGTCGATACAAGCGCCTCCGCAATGCCTGCCATAACATTTGTGTAACTCGCCGCTTCATTTACTGAAAGTGCGCTGAATGCCCTTATAATCCCAACTACCGTTCCGAAAAGACCGATAAAAGGAGAAACAGCCCCAAGCGTGGCAAGTAATACCAGCCCTCTTTCCAATTTTGCCAGTTCCTTGTCAAGCCTTGTGTAAGCACCCTGCACTAAATCATCCTTCTCGTAATGGGCATGCTGAAATATATATTTGAAAACCGAATTAAGCGGACTTTTAATATAGAACCATAACCATTTATGCGTCTCGGCATCTGTAACAGTCAACCCCTTCTGTAAATCCCCCTCTTTCAGGCTCTGCCTTACCCTTAAAGAAAATCCGTTAATATATCTCTCTTTTATTCCCTGGAAAACAATATATTTTTCAATAACTACCTTCAGTGCAAAAATTGAGCAGATAGCAAGAATAATAATTGTAAAACTCCCCTTCATTAGATCAAGATATGATTCATAATTCATCATTTTCCTCTGATATATTTAATAAATAGTATTCGTAATAAAAATTACTTCCTTCTGAAATATTCAATTATTGCCGGAAGTATCGAAATCAATATAATGGCAATAGTAACAATAGAAAAGTTATTTTTAACCAATGGTATATTACCAAAAAAATATCCTCCATATATAAAAAGAGCCACCCAGAGAGCTCCTCCTGTAATATTATAAACACTGAACCTTGTAAAAGTCATGCTTCCCACCCCCGCAACAAAAGGAGCGAAAGTTCTGATAATTGGAACAAACCTTGTTATTATTACAGTTACACCCCCGTGCTTCTCGTAAAACTCATGGGTTCTGTCTAAATATTCCTTTTTAAGAAAACGCGGGTATTTTTGGAATATCTTTTCTCCTATCAGGTGTCCCACAAGATAATTTGAAGAATTTCCGGTCACTGCCGCAAGTGCCAATAATACAAATAAATAATGCACATTTAACACGCTTATTACAGACAATGTTCCTGCTGCAAACAGAAGCGAATCCCCCGGAAGGAAAGGGGTAAATACAAACCCCGTCTCTGCAAATATTACAAAAAACAGTATTGCGTATGTTAAAATGCCGTATTGCCTGATCGCTATGTCAAGGTACTTATCCAGATGTATAAAAAGGTCAACTATATTAAATTCCACTGATTGCCTTATAAATTATGGCTCAAAAATAGAAAAATAAATGCTGTTAGAAAAGGGAGAACTTTGCAGTACAAAAGGTAGTAAATGAATGATATACTTTAGTTTATAAACAGTTGTTAAACATGAATCGAAAGTTGAGTCATCATATTGATTCTTAATAATTTATTAATTAAGTTTTATTCGGTTTGGAAATATTTGATACAAATTATGCGGATCAATTTATATACACTTTAAGTAATACTTATTTATTAAGGTCAGCTATAATATTATGTTCCAGTTGTTCTCAGGTTCGTTTTATGGGTTATGGTTTTATCGCTGAAATATCGTACTAAATTAAAATAATAATTAATAATATATTCTATACAAATTAAAGGTAAAGAAATGAAATCAATGTACCTTGTTTTGATCTCGCTTTTATTGGTTGGCGTGTCTTATTCTCAAGTTCCGATACTCTTCTATGAC
>Ga0182019_10001481_pt1 | contig 11986 bp, 8 predicted proteins | sample 812E2MmetaG_FD_120483 | JGI IMG/M metagenome (GOLD analysis project Ga0182019, IMG submission 120483) | Permafrost microbial communities from Stordalen Mire, Sweden - 812E2M metaG | ecosystem: Environmental > Terrestrial > Soil > Wetlands > Permafrost | place: Sweden: Stordalen | collected...
CGCTGCCTTTCCCCAGGACCCAGGCAACCTGAAAGCGGAGCGGGGAAGCGCCCTCTTTGACACTCGTCATCGTTTCACAACAGCCCTCAACTATGACGTCCCCGCGTTTCACGGGATCGGCAGGTTTGGCTCGGGTTGGCAGCTGAATACGATTATCAGTGTCCAGAGTGGTCGGCCCATCCCGATCGCGAACTCTTTCGACAATAGCGGACATTTCTACTTCAACCAGCGGCCGAACGTTGTACCGGGAGTCAATCCCATCTTGCCGCATTGGACCGCCGCAACCGGATATTTGAACCCGCTTGCCTTCAGTCAGCCGGCGGATGGCACGTTCGGCAATCTCGGACGCGACGCGATTTACGGACCCGGCTACAGTAACGTGGATTTTTCGATCACCAAGAACACCCGTATCTCGGAACGACTCAACCTGCAGTTTCGGGCAGAGTTTTTTAACATTTTCAATCATCCGAACTTCGCCCTGCCCAACCACAACCTGACGCCAGGGCTCCTAGATGACGGCAGCCCGAACCCTGCGGCTTATGACTCCAATGGACAGTTGCTACCCCTGGGTCGGATCAGCCAAACGCCCGATGTAGCCCAGACCAACCCCGGTCTCGGCGGAGGCGGACCCCGTGTGGTGCAGTTGGGATTGAAGGTAGTTTTCTAGAACGCTTCAGGAGACGTCCTGTGGAGACGGCTCGCCGCGTCTCTCTTTTTGCGCCCGGAGAGACTCAGGCCGCCTTCTCCAACTCAGCAGAAATTCGCGGCAGCACGGCTCTTAGTAGCGCGATGAACTGCCCCATCACGCGTCGTCCCACTTCCAGCACTTCTTCGTGGACGAGCGCCTGATCGAGAATTCCCGCAGCCATATTGGTAACGCACGAAATTGCCAGAACATTCATCCCCATATGCCGTGCGGCGATCGCTTCTGGAACGGTGGACATGCCCACCAGATCGGCGCCGATCGTCCGCAGGTATCGAATCTCCGCCGGAGTTTCATAACTCGGGCCGGCCAGCGCCGCGTAAACACCCTCGCGCGGCGGAATCGAAAGCTTCTTTGCTTCCTCCAGCGCGATCTCGCGATAGCGCTTGGAGTAGGTGTAACTCATATCGGGGAAGCGCGGACCAAAGCGTTCATCATTCGCGCCCGTCAGCGGATTCTGTCCCTGAAGATTGATGTGATCGCGCAGTATGACCAGCGCGCCCTGCCCGTACTCGACGTTGATACCTCCAGCGGCGTTGGTAAGAATCAAAGCACGTATGCCGGTTCTCCCGAGCACCCGCGCAGGAAAGGCGGCCTCGGCGGCCGGATAGCCTTCATACAGATGCACTCGCCCCTGCATCACGGCAACCGGAATGTCGCCAGACTTGCCCACCACAAGTTGTCCAGCATGTCCAACCGCTGTCGAATGTGGGAATGTCGGAATGTGGGCATAAGGAATGCGAACCGCGTCGGCGAGGCCGTCGGCAAAAGACCCAAGACCGGAGCCAAGGACAAGCCCGATCTGCGGACGCAGCGCGGTCTGCGAAAGCACAAATGCAGCGGCGGATTCGGCGCGAGTAAACAGGTCTGAAGTCATAGAAAATTACGTAGGGGCGGACGCATTCGTCCGCCCAGCCGGGCAAAACCCGGCGGCACCCTAGAATTTCTTCTCAAACTCGGCAAACGCTTTCTCCAGTTGCCACTGCAAGCGAGCGCGCTCATTCAACGCCATGAACTTCTCGCATTTCCCCGAAACGCGATCACTCGACGCCTTGTCGTTCAAGCACGCCGCAGCGCGACGAACTTCGCGTCCATCGCTCCACAGACTATCACCCGCAATAAAACTGTGTTCCATGCTCGCGCGAGCCATCCGCTTCAAATCTGCATACGGCAAGCCATAAGTCTCGACCGCCCGCAGATACTCGTGTGTCATATCGCTGCGCGATACCCCCAGATCGTCGGTAGCAAGCGCAACCGGCACGCCGTATTTCATATACACCGGCAGCGGATGGCGGTCTCCGCTGACGTCCAGAATCACATCGTTCGAAGTGAGGCAAATTTCGACCAGCACATTCTTCTTCGCCATTTCCCGCAGCAACCCGAGCGCGTCGTCTTCGCTCATGACGGCCACACCGTGCCCGATCCTTTCCGCGCCCCCGCGCTCAATCGATTCGCGAATGTGAAAGCGCAAACCCTCGGGAGGCACCAGTCCCATCCAAAGTTCATCCGCGTGCAAAGACACGTGCGCAGCCGGATAAAACTTGTGCAGCGCCTCGATGATCCGCATATGCAGGTCAAAGTCGTGCATGGGCACGTAGTAGTCTTCGGGCATCACCAAATTAAAGCCGACGAAGCGCGGGTCCGCCTTGCTCAACTCGAACCCAAGCAAAATCTGCGCGAAGACCTGCTCACGTGGCAACCCCCGCAGCACCTGGTACAAATAATGGATTGTGACCGAGCATCCCCGACCAGCCTGCGCTGTCCCGCAATGCAGCACCTCTTTCGAGCGGGCCTCATCGGAATCGAGCTGGCTGCGGACCGCCGCCACAACCTCCGGCATTCCGCCCGCAAGCAACTTGTCGCGAAGCTTGCTGAAATCCCCGTCCGATCCAATGTCCCATCCAATCTTGGTGCCCAGAATGGCCGCTCGCCCCCCGTCGGCAGTGTGCATCACCTCCACGTATTGCAGATGATCGGCCGCCGCTCGCGACGCCACTTCGGCTATGGCATTGCCAACGTGCCCCTCCATCGCCGGACCGAACTTTTCGAAGGTGGCAAAAAAATGATCATGGCCCGACTCTTCGGCAGAATGCCAGTTGCGCATCGACCAGGCGTCCACCAGCTGGTTGTAGAGAATGTGGTCCTGATAGGCACAGCGCACCGAAGGCTTGTTCTTGTAGGGCTCGCACGAATCGCAAGACGCGTGAATCAGCCTTGAGGTAGTGCGGTCGACGCAGAGAGCGTTCTCCGAAGCCCAGTCAATCAAGTTCTCCGCATAGATCGCGCCGCTCAGGTGGACATGCAGGTCGCCGCCCTTGGGCATCTGCTGCAAAAATGCCAGCAGCAACGGCGGCTGCTGCCGCACCGACTCCAGATACTTCGCCGTCTTCTCTTCGCCGCTTTGCCTCTGAGCACTTTGCGTCCGGGAAACCTGCGCCAGGGAAATAACCGCGAGGAAACAAATGATTGCTGCCAAACGCAGGCTTCGCATCACAGAAAAGGCCTCCAGCCACGAGGGCAGTTGTAGAAAATCGACCGTCGTCGGCAATGGCCGTGCTACTGCCCCAGGATCAGCGGCAGCCCGTTCTTGCCCCCGCCGATCACCACAATTTTGGCATTCGGACTCTTGGCCAGATTTTCCGTAGCTTCGATGCCTTTCCATTCCAGCAACTGCGCGCTGATACCCTGCGCCACGATTTGCTGGAAGTCGCGGACGCCCGCCGCTTCGATCCGTTTGCGCTCGGCTTCCTGCTTTTCTTTTTGCAGGCGGAAGCTCATCGCCAGCGATTCCTGCTCCGCCTGCTGCTTCGATTCGATGGAAGCCTTGAGCGTGGCGGGCAACTGGATGTCGCGCAGCAGCACGCTTTCCACGATGAAGCCGCGCTGCCCCAGTAGATTGGAGAGTTCGTCAAAGATCTGCTTGGCGACCATCTCGCGCTCGCCGGTGTAGAGGGCGTTCGCCGTGTGCGAAGCAGTCGCTTCGCGAATGGCAGCCCGTACGTTCGGCTCGATCAGGACCTCCGCGTAATTGGGCCCGATCTTCTGGAACACATCGGCAGCCCTCTGGGGATTGAGGTGGAAGATCAGCGACGTGTCGAGGTTCATGACCAGCCCTTCGCTGGAGGGCACACTGGCCGTTTCCTTGATCTCCTGGGTGCGTATGGAGAGCTCGTGATTAGTCTTGAAAGGATTAATGAGGTGGATGCCTTCCGGCAGAGCCTCGCCCGTAACCCGGCCGAATAGCGTCAGGACGCCAACCGCGCCGGAGTCCACGCGAGTAACGGCGGAAAACAGGAACACCACAATCAGGAAACCGATGAAACCCAGTCCCAACAGCCGCAGCAGGGGTCCACCTTGCACATTAAGGACCGGGCCGCGGCCGGGGGGAGGATCGAAGATCGTCATTGCACACTCCTTTTGATAGTGAAATTGTAGAGAAAGCGATTGCGGGGCGTAAGTATCTGGGCGAGAACCAGCGCCCTGCGGCAAGAAAAAGTACAGTATTCATGCGGATAGAGCATCGATTTGCACAATCACAGGCTCATGTGCGTGTCGAACAAGAGCGGAAAGATCGCCGGGAAAAACCGCGACAAACCGCATGGATGCTGATGATTTCGCAGCCCTCTGTCGGCGGTTGCACAAGTTCTGTGTCACCCGCCTGTGCATGAGCTGCACTCGATTGACGAATAAGAACTTACAGGTGCATGTTTTTCGTTGACGTAAAAAATAGGAGTGTTAAAACCATAATCGTTCTTTGACACGTTCTGAAGTTTTTCCGGTTGGTGCAGCGTCCGGGGCTCAAGCGAAGTCACTCAGACAACCGCGAGGTGAGTTTGGGAGGGCAAGCAAGGGTCTATAGCTAAGCGCTGGTCGAGGAGAACAAGAGCCTCTGTTGAAGGCAGGATAGAGTCCCGAGGCGTTGAACTGATTTATCCGGTTGGCGGTGAGCCCGGAGCCCGAGCAAGATCGGCTTACAATGCACCCGCAAGGGAGTTGTAGGAATAAGGTCAGCAAGGGTCTAACGCGAGCTACTGGCCGAGAAGAATGAGTTCAACATCACCTCGGGACTCTCTATTTTTGCGTAGTGACGGACGCCCTCGTCCGTCCAAGCCGAGCAAAGCTCGGCCAGTTCAACCGAAATCAACATCACCCCACCGCAAGGCCCGAGACTATTCCCTTCTTCAGATGTGTCCATCAAATTGGAGAGACCCGCGAATGCCTTCGCTCAGAACCGCCCTCGCCTTCATCGCATTCACAACCGTCGCTGCGTGCCTATCGGCCCAGGACCGCTCCTACGGTCGTTCGGTCGTGATAACGAGGTATGGCATCGTGGGAACGAGCTACGTTCAAGCCTCGCAGGCAGGCGCACGAGTCTTGGAGCAGGGTGGCTCCGCCATTGACGCTGGCATTGCCGCCAACGCTGTCCTCGGCGTTACTGAACCCATGATGAACGGGATCGGCGGCGACCTCTTTGCCATTTATTGGGACTCGAAAACCGGCAAGCTCTATGGCTTGAACGCCAGCGGATGGGCACCCAAGTCCCTTACCATCGAACATCTGAAAGCCAGGGATGTCACCGCGATGCCTCAATCCGGCATCGATTCCGTAACCGTGCCCGGTATGGTGGACGGCTGGACAAAACTCCACGACCGCTTTGGCAAGCTCCCTTGGCGCGACCTCTTTCAGCCCGCCATCTTCTTCGCCGACCACGGGTATCCCGTGCCTGAAATCATTCACGACTACTGGCAGGGGTCGCAGACCGATCTGATGAAGAATCCGGAGAGCCAGCGCGTCTTTCTGCCTGGCGGCAAAGTGCCCGAGACCGGCCAGATTTTCCGCAATCCCGACATCGCCCACGCCCTCACACTTATCGCGAAGGAGGGCGAATCGGCCTTCTACAAGGGAGCGATCGCGCAGGCCATCCTGAAAACCTCTACGGCCGCCGGAGGCACGATGTCCGCCGACGACCTGTCCCAGTATTCTGCCGAATGGATCGAGCCCATCTCCACACGCTATCGCGATTGGACTGTCTACGAACTGCCCCCGAACGGCGATGGTATGGCCGCGCTCGAAATGCTCAATATCATGGAGCAATTCCCACCCGCTCCCGGCGGCCCGTACAGCGTCGCCGAGTTACACACGCGAATCGAAGCCATGAAGCTCGCCTACGCCGACGTCAAGCGCTACGACGGTGATCCCAGGTTCGGGAAGATTCCGGTCAAGCAGTTGCTCTCGAAAGAATACGCAGCCCAACGCGCGCGCCGGATCGATCCCGGCAAGGCCAACTGCACCGTCGCTCCGGGGGCGCTATCCGCCAGCGACACCACGTATTTGTCGGTCGTCGACCGGGACGGAAACATTCTCTCCTTCATTCAGAGCAACTATTCCACCTTTGGATCCGGCATCACGGTCGATGGAATGGGCTTCGCGCTCCAGAACCGCGGAGCGCTGTTTTCGCTCGACCCTGCATCGCCCGACGCACTAGAAGGTCATAAGCGCCCCTTTCATACCATCATTCCGGCATTCATGGAACACGGGGACCAGCACATCGGTTTCGGCATTATGGGTGGGATGAATCAACCCCTGGCGCACGCCCAATTCGTGTCAAACGTCGTGGACTACAAGATGAACATCCAGGCCGCGATGGAGGAACCACGCTTCACCGTCAACGCCAAACTTGGTTGCAATATCGTGATCGAATCCCGCGTCACGCCCGACTCCATCGAGCGCCTCACAAAAATGGGACATCTGCTGGACGTTCGCAAAGAGTATTCGACGACGATGGGCCGAGGGCAGGCCGTACTCCACGACAGCGCGACCAACGTCAACTACGGAGCATCCGATCCCAGAGCCGACGGCGCCGCAGTTCCGGAAGCGCCCCAGATTCTGCCCTCGCTGCGTTGATGGCTGGGGGGAGAGACGGGCGCCTCGCCCGTCCAAGCCGCTCTTTGAAATCTGTACTTATTGCGCAGGGCTACGCAAGTCCAACTCCCTGATTCTAAACGACAAGACCCAAAACCTGGCCGACAACTCCATTGTTATGAATACTTTGAAATTAACTCCCATTAAATGAATACTTTAGCGAAAATTTTTTTTTGGGGGGGGGACAAAGCCGCGTCGGGTCAAGGCGTTTCTTGCTGAAAGTTGAGAGCAGACAGCTTTGCATCACGCTATCGACAAACGACCATCGACCGACTCACAGCGGAATATTCCCATGCTTCTTCGGCGGATTCTTATCCCGCTTAGTCTCCAGCATCGCGAGCGCCTGAATCAACTTCTTACGCGTCTCGCGCGGTTGAATAACGGCATCCACGAACCCACGGTCAGCAGCCACGTAGGGATTAGCCAGCCGCTCGCGGAATTCTTCAATCTTCTCTTGGCGAACCGCTTCTCGATTCGCGGCGTGGTCCAGTTCACGCTTGTAGACGATATCCACCGCGCCTTCCGGCCCCATCACGGCGATTTCGGCGCTGGGCCAGGCGTAATTCACGTCGGTGCGAATATGCTTTGAAGCCATAACGCAATAAGCTCCGCCATAGGCTTTGCGCGTGATCACGGTCACTTTTGGCACGGTCGCTTCCGCAAACGCATACAGCAACTTCGCGCCATGCCGGATGATTCCGCCATATTCCTGCTGCGTGCCCGGCAAAAATCCAGGGACGTCTTCGAACGTCACCAACGGGATGTTGAAGCAGTCGCAAAAACGCACGAAGCGCGCGCCCTTCACCGACGCATTGATATCGAGCGTGCCAGCAAGCATCGCGGGTTGATTGGCGACGATCCCAACCGGCTTCCCGTTGAAGCGCGCGAATCCCACGACGATGTTTTTCGCATAGTGTTCGTGAATTTCAAAAAAATAGCCGTCATCGACCACGGTGTGAATCACGTCTTTCATGTCATAAGGCATATTCGATTGATCGGGAATGATCGTGTCCAGCTTCTCGTCCAGACGATCGATCGGATCGGTGCAAGCCCTGCGCGGAGGGTCTTCCAGATTATTAGACGGAATAAAACTGAGCAACTCGCGGACCATCGACAAACACTCGGCGTCATCGCGGCACATGAAGTGAGCGACTCCAGAAATCTCGTTGTGAGTGTGCGCGCCGCCCAGCTGATCTTTCGTGACTTCTTCATGCGTAACCGTTTTGATTACGTCAGGACCAGTAATAAACATGTACGAAGTCTGATCAACCATCAGAATAAAATCAGTAATCGCCGGCGAATAAACCGCACCTCCCGCGCACGGGCCCATGATGGCCGAGATCTGCGGCACCACTCCGCTATAAAGCGCGTTGCGCAAAAAGATTTCGGCATAGCCGGCCAGCGACATCACGCCTTCCTGAATGCGTGCGCCACCCGAATCGTTCAGCCCGATAACCGGAGCTCCCATCTTGGCCGCCAGATCCATGATCTTGACGATCTTCAAGGCATTGGCCTCGGAGAGCGAGCCCCCAAACACGGTAAAATCCTGCGCGAAAACAAAAACGAGCCGTCCTTCGACCCGGCCGTAGCCGGTGATGAAACCGTCTCCGTAGAACTTGTGCTCTTCCATGCCAAAGTTGTGGCAGCGGTGCGTGACCAGTTTGTCGGTCTCCTCGAAGGTGCCTTCGTCGAGCAGAAACTCCACGCGCTCGCGCGCCGACATCTTGCCCTCTTTGTGCTGGCGCTCGCGCCGCTGCGCGCCTCCGCCTTCCTGGGCCAACTGGTCTCGTTTTTTCAGTTCGGCAATCTTCTCGTCGAGTTTCATAGGGAGCCATTATAGGCGAGCACCAAGCAATTTAAAGTGTGACGACTGCCACACCTGTGATGCGGAAAGGCGATTCGCGTCCTACGTCCGCAGGGCTGCGGAGTCAAAGAGATTCAGAAACTCGATTTTCTTTTCTGGTGGAAGAAAGGACGCCTCGAAGGAATTGCGTGCCAACTCTCGCAGATGTTCGTCGGTGAAGCCGAACGTCTCCTGCACCAGCGCATACTCCTCGACCAGCGAGGTGCGAAACATGGCGGGATCGTCGCTGTTCAGCGTCAGCATCAGTCCCTGGTCAAAGTAGCGGCGCACCGGATGCTGCGCGAGTTCGGCGCAGCAGCCCGTCCGCAGATTGCTGGTCACACAGATTTCAATCGGAACCTGGCGCTCGGCCAATTCTTCGATCAATTCCGGGTCCTGCGCGGCGGTAAGGCCGTGGCCGATGCGTTCCGCTTTGAGATTCAGCGCGCCCCAGATGGATTCCGGCCCGGCGCTTTCACCGGCATGGGCGGTGAGGTGGAGACCGTGCTCGGCACCGCGCGCATAGACTCCTGCGAACCATTCCGGCGGACCCGCACCTTCATCGCCGCCGATGCCGAAGGCAGCTACGTTGCGATCGCGAAACTGGATGGCGAGATCGAGCACGCTCTTCGCTTTTTCCGCGCCGAACTGACGGATGGCATCGAAGATCCACAACAGCGAAATGCCGAAATCTGTCTCTCCGCGCTCCCGGCCACGCTCCAGGCCTTCGAAAATCGCAGCGAAATCCTGCTTGCGCCACAGGCAGACGCCGGCCGAAACAATAACCTCGGCATGCAAAATGTTCTGCGATTTCAGCCGCTCCATAAGCCGGTAGGCAATCAACTCGTAGTCTTCCGGAGTGCGCAAGTGTCCCGTCACATCCTTGAATGCCGTCAGGAAGCCCGTGAAATCTTTGTAGTTGTACAGTTGTTCCACTTCGGCGAGCGAAGCCCCTTCCATCCCGTGCCGCTCACGCAGTTCCAGCAGCGTCGACGGTTCGATTGACCCTTCGAGATGCAGATGGAGTTCGGCCTTCGGCAAAGAGTGGATAAAACTGGAAGCATCCGAAGGCATACAGCGATTCTACAAGGATCGGGGGATCGGGTCATCGGACCATCGGGTGATCGGAGGTCAATTCATGAACAAATGGCCCGATGATCCGATCACACGATCTTTTTCCTACTAAACTCGCTATGGTGCCGGCTGTAGAAGATGTAAATCACCAGGCCCAGTGCCAGCCAGATGACAAAGCGCAGCCACGTAATGAGGGTGAGCCCAAACATCAGTCCGCCGCACAGAAGCACAGAGATCAGCGGGAACCACGGCACAAAGGGCACGCGGAACGCGCGCTTGCGATCCGGCTGTCTGCGGCGAAGAAAGATGACCCCCAGCGAAACCAGCACGAAGGCAAAGAGCGTCCCAATGTTGGCGAGGTCGGCGGCATCCCCAATATCCACAAGTCCGGCGGGGATACCCACGGCAAAGCACGCGATCCAGGTGGACCAGTGCGGCGTCTTATATTTCGGGTGTACGGCCGAGAACAACTTCGGCAACAAGCCGTCGCGCGACATGGCGTACCAGATACGCGCCTGCCCGTACTGAAAAACCAGCAACGAAGAGATCATCCCCGTCAGTGCGCCAATCACGATCACCGACCGGAAGAAGGGGTGCACTCCCAGATACTTCATCGCGTAGGCGACGGGGGCCTCGGCGGCTTCTCCAGAAACGAAGGTCGTGTACTTCATCATGCCGAGCAGCACGATGGCAACGCCGACATACAGCAGCGTGCAGACAATCAGCGACATGATGATGCCAAAGGGTAAATCCTTTTGCGGATTGCGCGATTCCTCGGCAGCGGTTGATACCGAATCGAACCCGATGTAAGTGAAGAAAACGATCGCGCCGCCCGTCACGATTCCGGCAAAGCCGGATGGCGCAAACGGTGTCCAGTTTGCGGGCTTGACCAGCATTCCACCGACAACCAGGAAGGTGAGGATGGCGCCGATCTTGACCGCCACCATGATGTTGTTGGTCTCGGCCGATTCCTTCACTCCGCGCACCAGGAGCAGCGTGAGAATAAATACGATCAGGAATCCCGGCATGTTGAAGTAAGCGCCCGTCCACTGCCCGCCAGCCCAGACGGGGCTCGCCCATTTATCCGGCAAGATAACACCGAACGCCGCCAGTTGCGCTTTCGTATAACCCGCAAAGCCGACGGCCACCGCTACGTTGCTGACTACATATTCGAGAATCAGGTCCCAGCCGATGATCCAGGCAAAGATTTCGCCAAGCGTTGCGTAGGAGTAGGTATAGGCGCTGCCGGCAATTGGGATCATCGACGCCAGTTCGGCGTAGCACAATCCCGCAAAACTGCACGCGATCGCCACTAGAAAAAACGAAATCGCAATGGAAGGCCCGGCTGGCGGACGGCCATGCATGAGCGCTCCGGCAGTGGAGCCGGTACGAAAAAAATTCACGATCAAATCAAGCGCCTGCGCATGCAGGATGGAAGGCGCCTGGAAATATTCTCCAGCAGCCGCCGTTCCCGTAAGCACGAAGATTCCCGAACCGATGATGGCACCGATTCCGAGCGCCGTCAGCGACCACGGCCCCAGGGTTTTGCTGAGCCGGGTTTCCGGGTTCTCCGACTCCGAAATCAGTTTGTCGATGGACTTGCAACAGAGAAGCTGGCTGTTAGAAGTGCGGACGATGCCGGCGCCTGGCTCAGTGGATGATTGCGACAAGAGTCGTTGTCTCCTCACAGCGGGAGTCGGGCATGGGCGCTCGCCCATGCCCGGCACTGCTCACGGATCAGGCTAACGGCTTACCGTTTCGCCTGACCGCGTGCCAGCTTCTTCACCTTCGGCTTCTTCGATCCACGCGCGTAGTCACGGGGTTTCTTCGGTTTTTCCGCTTTCATCTTCTTGCGTGAAGCTCGCTTGGTTTTCTTGCGTTCGTCTTTGGTTAACTTCTTTGTGTTTGCCATCAGTGCGTTTTGAATCCTCTCTGAAATTCGTGGTGCGTGCGTCAAGGCTGGCTCGAAGTTCGCGGCTCTAAGCCTTCTCCAGCTGGGCGTATCTCTCTACCAGCTTCTTCAAACCGAAGCGAGGGAATTGTACCGTAATCTTGGCATCTTCCCCATCCCCCTCGCGCTGATAGACCGTCCCTTCGCCATATTTCGGGTGCTTGACCTTCTGCCCGGGACGGAATCCTCGGTTGCCTGTGGGCTCCTCGGGCTGCATTTTCGGAACATTGAACTTCTTGCCGCGAGACGCAAAGAACTCGGCAATGTTGTCGATCGAGTTATAGTTCCGCAGCGGAGTCGCCGCCTTCGGCTTGACCCGCGCCGGGTTCCACGCGGCGCTCTGATCTTCGTCTTCGTAAGAATAGTGCGTACTCTCGCCGTCGAATGTTGCGGGGCTTCGCCGCGCGGGACGGGCGAGGGCGCCCGTCGCTCCACGGCCCATGCCCTCACGCCCCGTGCTGCGCCGTGATCCACCGCCCAGTTCTTCGACCAA
>Ga0182019_10001483_pt1 | contig 11977 bp, 9 predicted proteins | sample 812E2MmetaG_FD_120483 | JGI IMG/M metagenome (GOLD analysis project Ga0182019, IMG submission 120483) | Permafrost microbial communities from Stordalen Mire, Sweden - 812E2M metaG | ecosystem: Environmental > Terrestrial > Soil > Wetlands > Permafrost | place: Sweden: Stordalen | collected...
CACCATCACCTCGGCCGCGACCGCCGTCGAGTGGGACGGCCGGTCGATCAACATCATCGACACGCCGGGACACGTGGATTTCACGATCGAGGTCGAGCGCTCGTTGCGCGTCCTCGACGGCGCGGTGCTCGTCCTCTGCGCCGTGGGCGGGGTCCAGTCGCAAACCATCACCGTGGACCGCCAGCTCAAGCGGTACAACGTCCCCCGGATCGCGTTCATCAACAAGTGCGACCGGGTCGGGGCCAACCCCCTCAAGGTCCGCGACCAGCTCGAGGAGAAGCTCCGCCACAACGCCGTCCTGATGCAGCTGCCGATCGGCCTCGAGGACAGGTTCCAAGGCGTCGTGGACCTCGTCACGATGAAGGCCGTCTATTTCGACGGCCGCGACGGGGAGATCGTCCGCGTCGAGCCGATCCCCGCCGACCTCGCCGAAGAAGCGAAAGCGCGGCGCGAAGCGCTGCTCGACGCGGCCTCGATGTTTTCGGACGAGCTGACCGAAGCGCTCCTCGAGAACCGGGCCACCGAGGACCTCGTCCGGGCCGCGGTCCGGAAGGGCACGATTGCCCGCAAGCTGACCCCGGTCTTCGTGGGCTCGGCCTACAAGAACAAGGGCGTCCAGCCCCTTCTCGACAGCGTCCTCCACTATCTGCCCGACCCGTCCGAGGTCGAGAACTCCGCGCTCAGCCTGGACGAGGAGGGGGCGGCGATCTCCCTCAAGGCCGACGATGCGGCCCCGGCCGTGGCCCTGGCCTTCAAGCTCGAGGACGGTCCCTACGGCCAGCTGACCTACATCCGCATCTACCAGGGCAGCCTGAAGAAAGGCGACGAGATCGTCAACACCCGCTCGCGCCAGAAGGTCAAGGTCGGCCGCCTCGTCCGGATGCACGCTGAAAGCATGGAGGACATCGCCTTCGCCGGCGCCGGCGACATCGTGGCCCTCTTCGGGATCGACTGCGCCTCCGGCGACACGTTCGCTTCCCCCGGCCTCAACGTGGCCATGACCTCGATCTACGTCCCCGAGCCGGTCATCTCGCTCGCCATCAAGCCCGTCGACAATAAGGCGCTCGACAAAATGGCAAAGGCCCTCAACCGGTTCACCAAGGAGGACCCGACCTTTCGGACGTTCGTCGATCCCGAGTCGCACGAGACCATCATCCAGGGCATGGGCGAGCTCCACCTCGAGGTCTACGTCGAGCGGATGAAGCGCGAATACGCCGCCGAGGTCGAGACGGGCAAGCCCCAGGTCGCCTACCGCGAGGCCATCAGCCAGGCGGTCGAGTTCGACTACACGCACAAGAAGCAGACCGGCGGCGCCGGCCAGTACGGCCGGGTCATCGGGTCGATCGAGCCCTTCGCCGAGGGCGTCTATGAATTCGTGAACGAAGTCCGGCAGGGCCGCATCCCGCGGGAGTTCATCCCCTCCTGCGACAAGGGCTTCCAGGCGGCCGTGAAGAAAGGCGAGCTGATCGGGTTCCCGATCACGGGGGTCCGGGTCCGCCTGACCGACGGCGCGTACCACGACGTCGATTCCTCCGACCACGCCTTCCAGGCCGCGGCCATCGGCGCCTTCCGCGGCGCCTACCGCAAGGCCAAGCCCCAGATCCTCGAGCCGATCATGAAGGTTTCGGTCGAAGGGCCGTCCGAGTTCGCCGGCAACATTTTCGGTACCATCAACCAGCGCCGCGGGATCATCGTCAGCTCGGTCGAAGACGGGAACTTCTCCCGGGTGGACGCCGAAGTGCCGCTGAGCGAAATGTTCGGTTATTCGATGGTGCTCCGGTCCCTGACTCAGGGCAAAGCCGAGTTCACCATGGAATTCCTCAAATACGGGCGGGTGCCCGGCGCGGTCGCCGAGGCTCTCATCGCCGAGCACCAGGGCCGGACCCGCGACGCCGGCGCGAAATAACCAAGGAGCCACGAACGATGGTCAAAGCCGAGCTGATCAAGCGCAGCCCCCTCCGGGTCTTCGAGCAATCCATCCACGGCGGCCTGGGCCGGGGCAACATCGGGGTCCTCGCCTCCCCTAAGGGCGTGGGGAAGACCGCTTGCCTCGTCCACATCGCCACGGACAAGCTCTTCCAGAGCAAGCCGGTCATCCACGTCTCGTATTCGAGCCGGGTGGACTACATCATCACCTGGTATGAGGACATCTTCAAGGAAATCGCCAAAAACCGGAAGCTCCGGGCGGCCGTCGACATCCACGACGAGATCATCAAGAACCGGGTCATCATGAACTTCAAGCAGGAGGGCACGCGCACCGAGCAGGTTCTCAAGAGCGTGGAGGCCATGATCACCTTCGGCAAGTTCGCCGCGGATTCGGTCATCGTCGACGGCTACGATTTCACCCAGGGCACGTGCGACGACTTGGCCAAGTTCAAGGAGTTCGCGGCCAAGCTCGGGCTCGAAGTCTGGTTCAGCGCCTCGCTCCGGGAAGCCGAGGGCGCCCAGTACGACGCCGTTGGCGTCCCCGTCGTCCTGGCCCCCCTCTGCGAAGCCATCGACGTCCTCATCACCCTCCACGCCACGGGCGACCACGTCGAGCTCAAAGTGGTCAAGGACCACGGCCTCCCCGCGGCGGGTCTGCTCCCCCTGAAGCTCGACCCCAAGACATTGCTGATCATCTAATCCGGCAACTCGGAGACATAGGAGGCGCGCATCCACTCCGTCCTCGTTCTCGTCCTGGCCGCCGCGGCCCTGTCCGCGGGGCAGGTTCCCGTCGTCCGCGACGACACCGGCACGGCCTTCCGCGTGTCCGAGACGCCGCGGCGCATCGTCTCGCTCGCCCCGAACATCACCGAAATCCTGTTCGCCCTCGGTCTCGGGGAGCGGGTTGCGGGCGTCACGCGCTATTGCGACTATCCTCCGGCCACCCTCGCCATCGAAAAGGTAGGCGGGCTCCTCGACCCCGATCTCGAGAAGATCCGCTCACTCCGGCCGGACCTCGTCATCGCTTTCCGCGGCAATCCCTGGGACGCCATCGACCGGCTCCGAGGCCTGGGCCTCCGCGTGTTCGTCCTCGACATCGGAAAGACGCTCGCGGACGTCCCCCGGACGATCGAAGCCATCGGCCGGATCACGCTCCGGGAAACGGAGGCCGCGGCCCTGGTCAAGTCGCTCGAGGACAAGGCCCGCGCGCTCGACCGCGCCCTGGACGCCGTCGGCCGGAAGCCCAAGGTCTTCATCGAGCTCCAGGGGCTGGGGCTCTCGACCTGCGGCGGGGCGAGCTACCTCAACGATCTTCTCGAACGGGCCCGGGGCGTCAACGTGGCGGCCGCGATCCCGCGCGACTGGCTGGAATACAGCCGGGAGCGGCTCATCCAGGACGATCCCGACGTCATCCTCGTCATGGTCCGGACCGAGGCGGACTTCGTCCGGGCCCGGACGTGGTTCGCGACCCAGGGCGGCCTGAAGGACATCCGCGCGGTCCGGACCGGCCGCGTCCTCCGGATCGACGAGAACGCCGCCAGCCGGTTCGGGCCGCGCCTCTACGACGCCCTTGCCGAGCTCGCCCGGCTTCTCCACCCCGACCTGGTCAAATGAGCCGCGCCCCTTCCGATTCCGCATGTCCTTGCGTCCGCCGCCGGGGAGGGCTGCGATGAGCGGGGGGGCCGGCATGGTGAGCTTCTTCTTCGTCCGCGATGGCCGCCGCGATATGCGATTCTTCTCGTCCGAGCCTCCCAAGCCGCCCGAGGCGGGCCGGTCCAAGGCCAAGGAAGCCTGGGAGCTGGCCAAGAGGAAGCTCATGGTCCTTCCCCAGCGCATGCTCCGCCAGGAGCAAGCCTTCGCCCGGGCGCTGAGGCTCGAGGAGCCCGGGATTCGGGTTTTTTATTCCGGAATCGCCGACGAACACAAGATCCATCACCGGTTCAATTTCTTCCTGCAACGGCAACGATCGAAGCGCGTTTTCTATCTCATCGGCGAGGCCCTCCTCGTCCCGCTCGCCGGCCTCCTCACGCCGCTCCCGGGCCCGAACGTCGCGTTTTACGCCGTCGCCCTCCTGATCATCACCCATTGGCTGTCCGTCCGGGGCGTACGGGCGATCCTGAAAAAAAAGCACGAGTTCGTCGCGGCCCCTCTCCTCGCCGAATGGGAGGCGGCGGTCGCGGATAAGGCCGAAGGTCGGTATGCGGACATCCTCGGACGGATCGAAGCGGAATTCGGCCTGGTCAACCTGCGCAAAGTGCTGTGGAGATAGGCCCCAAGGCCGCTCGGCTTGGACCGCCGGCGGGGAATACGCTGCCCCGGCAAAATTGACAAGTCCCGGCTTTTGGACTATCTTAATAAGGCTATGGCGCTGACGCTCAACCAAATCCTCTTCCTGGTCCTCACCCTGGCCGCGATCATCGTGGCCGTGTATCTCATCCGGCTGTTCGCCCAGCTCCGCCGGACGGCGGTCGAAGGCGAACAGGCCCTGGCCGCGTTCCGGGAGCTGGCCAAGAGCCTCAACGAGCTCGATATCCTCGTCAAGCAGCGCGTCGAGGACCTGGGGTCGACGCTCGAGGCCTCCAAGAAAGCGGCCGTCGGCCTTTCCGAGGCCTCGTTCCTTCTGACGACGAAACTCCTCGGTCCTTCGTCCAAGATCCTTCCCCTGGCCCTGCCCATCGCCCGGTTCGTGATGCGGCATCTGAAAAAAAAAAAGGAGAAGAGAAATGTCATGTGAGCACTGTCAACACAAAGGCTCGGCTCTCGAAGTCGCCGTGTCCTTCCTGATCGGCGCGGCCGCCGGATTCGTCGCCGGCATCCTCCTCGCCCCGGCGAGCGGCAAGGAAACCCGCAAGAAGCTCCAGGACGAGGTCGGCAAGACCGGCGACAAGGCCAAGGAAGGCTTCGAAAAGATCGCCAAGGAAGCCGAGAAGGGCATCCGGGTCGTCCGCGAAAAAACCCAGGAAGGCATCGATTCCATCAAGGATTTCATCGATAAGAAGAAGGAAGAGTTCTCGAAGCGCTCGACCGAAACGCTGCCCGAAGGCGAGCCCAAGGCCTAGCGTCCCGTCCCGCGCCGCCCGGCGGCGATCGACCCCGGGCGAGGCCGGATTCCCGGCCCGCCCCCTTCGAAGGGAAATCTCCTGATCCTCCGATAAAAAGGCGCAATTATCCATGAGCAACACAACCATCGTCCAGGTCAACGCCCGTGAAATCCTCGATTCCCGGGGCAACCCGACGGTCGCGGCCCGAGTGGTCCTCCAAGGCGGGGCCGTGGGCAAGGCCTCCGTGCCCTCCGGCGCTTCGACCGGATCGCACGAGGCCCTCGAGCTTCGCGACGGCGACCCCGCCCGCTACCTGGGCAAGGGCGTCCTGAAGGCCGTTGCCCACGTGAACGACGTCATCGCCCCCAAGATCAAGGGCGTCGACGCCGCCGACCGCAAGGCCGTCGACGAGCTCCTCCTGAAGCTCGACGGCACGCCGCTGAAGACCAAGCTCGGGGCCAACGCCATCCTCTCCGTCAGCATGGCCGCGGCCGCCGCCGCGGCGCGCGCGGCGGGCGTCCCCCTCTACGCCTCGCTCCGCTCGCACGACGTCTATACCCTCCCCGTGCCGCTGGTCAACATCCTCAACGGCGGCTCGCACGCCGACAACAACGTCGACATCCAGGAGTTCATGATCGCCCCGGCCGGACGGCCCACCTTCGCCGAGGCCATCCGGGCCGCGGCCGAGGTCTTCCACAACCTCAAGAAGATCCTCAAGAAACGCGGCTACTCGACGTCGGTCGGCGACGAGGGCGGCTTCGCCCCTAACCTCAAGTCGAACGAGGAGGCCCTCGAGTGCATCGTCGAGGGCATCCAAAAGGCGGGCTACGCCCCCGGCCGCGACGTCTTTCTCGCTCTGGACCCGGCCGCCTCCGAATTCTTCGAGGACGGGAAGTATGTCTTCAAGAAATCGGGCGGGGCCGTGCGGACGTCGGAGGACATGGTCGCCTTCTACGCCGACCTCGTCCGCAAATACCCCATCGTCTCGATCGAGGACGGCCTGGCCGAGGACGACTGGGCCGGGTGGAAGTTGCTGACCGACGCCCTGGGCCGGACGAAGCAGCTCGTCGGGGACGACCTGTTCGTCACCAACCTCGTCCGCTTCAAGCGGGGCGTCGCCGAGGGCATCACCAACTCGATCCTGATCAAGCTCAACCAGATCGGAAGCCTGACCGAGACGATCGATGCCGTGGACTACGCCCACGCCCACGGCTATTCGGCCGTCATCTCCCACCGCTCGGGGGAGACCGAGGACACGTTCATCGCCGACCTCAGCGTGGCCTTGGGCACGGGCCAGATCAAGACCGGCTCGGTCTGCCGCAGCGAGCGCGTGGCCAAATACAACCGTCTCCTCGAGATCGAGCACGAGCTCGGCGCGCGCGCCGTCTACGCCGGCACGAAGCCCTTCGCCAAGTACATGGGCTGAGGCCCTTCCCGGCGCGGCCTGCGCAAAGCCGCGGCGCCGCGCGGGACGATCCGGACCGCAATCTCCGAGGAGAAGCCGCCATGGACGCATCCAAGCCGCGGAACGCCCCCGACATCAAGGACTTCTATGCCGCCGAGGACCTGCCGGGATTCGATCCCGCCGCGTCGCTCGGCCGGCCGGGCGAATTTCCGTTCACCCGGGGCATTCACCCCTCCATGTACCGGGGCCGCCTCTGGACGATGCGGCAGTACGCCGGCTTCGGCACGGCCCGCGAATCCAACGCCCGCTACCGCTATCTCCTCGCCCGCGGCCAAACCGGCCTGAGCGTCGCCTTCGACCTGCCGACGCAGCTCGGCCTCGATTCCGACGACTCTCTTTCGAGGGGCGAGGTCGGGAAAGTCGGCGTGGCCGTGAGCTCGCTCGAGGACATGGCCGTCCTCTTCGACCGCATCCCGCTCGACAAGGTGAGCGTCTCGATGACGATCAACGCCTCCGCCGCCGTCCTGCTGGCCATGTACCTCGCCCTGGCCGATAAGCGCGGCGTGAGCTGGGAGGAGCTGTCCGGCACCGTCCAGAACGACATCCTGAAGGAATACGTGGCCCGCGGGACCTACATCTTCCCGCCGCAGCCCTCGCTCCGCCTCATCGCCGACCTCGTCGGCTTCTGCCAGGAGCGGGTGCCCAAGTGGAACACGATCAGCATCAGCGGCTACCACATCCGCGAGGCGGGGGCCACCGCCGTCCAGGAGCTGGCCTTCACGTTCGCCGACGCCATCGCCTACGGCCAGGCCCTCGTCGCGGCCGGGCTCGACTTCGACGCCTTCGGTCCGCGGCTGTCGTTCTTTTTCGCGGCCCACAACGACCTCTTCGAGGAGGTGGCGAAGTTCCGGGCCGCGCGCCGGATCTGGGCCCGCATCGCCCGCGACAAATTCGGGGCGAAGAGCCCGAACTCCTGGAAGCTGCGCTTCCACACCCAGACGAGCGGCTCGACGCTCGTCGCCCAGCAGCCCGAGAACAACGTCGTCCGGGTCGCCATCCAGGCCCTGGCCGCCGTTCTCGGCGGCACGCAGTCGCTCCACACGAACTCGCGCGATGAGGCGCTGGCCCTCCCGACCGAGGAATCGGTGATGATCGCCCTCCGCACCCAGCAGATCATCGCCCATGAGAGCGGCGCGGCGCAGACCTCGGATCCGCTCGGCGGCTCCTATTACCTCGAATCGCTGACCGACGGCATCGAAGCCCGCGTCCTCGACTACCTGAAGAAGATCGAGGCGATGGGCGGGACGCTGCGGGCGATCGAGTCGGGATACATCCAGCGGGAGATCCAGGAGAGCGCCTTCGCCTACCAGCGGCAGATCGAGGAGAAGAAGAGGATCGTCGTCGGGCTGAACGAGTTCACCGCGGCCGATGACCGGCTGTCGTTCCAGATCCATGCCGCGCCCAAGCGCCTGGAGAAGGAACAGACCGAGCGTTTGAAGCGGCTGCGGGCGAAGCGGCCGAAGGGGAAGGTCGAGGCCGCGCTACGGGATCTGAGATCGGCCCTGGACGGCGGGACGAACGTCATGCCGCCCCTCATCGCCGCGGTCAAGAGCCTCGCCACGCTTGGCGAGATCACGCGCGTCCTCAAGGGCGCGTTCGGCGAGTACCGGGAGCGGATCTCTATTTAGTCCCGGCGCGAGCCCCGGCAGGAGCCGGGGCATGTTTCCATTCATGTTCAATAAGCCATTCTTTCCGCCAAAGCCCCCCGCCATAACCGCCTAGGCCGCCGTTGGAGGCGATGATGCGGTGGCAGGGAACTATGATGGAGATCGGGTTGGCCCCGTTCGCCGAACCCACGGCCCGCACGGCCGTGGGCCGCTTTACGGCTTTGGCGACGTCGGCGTAGGACACCGTCGTCCCGTAAGGGACTTCGAGAAGCGCCTGCCAGACGTCGCATTGGAACTCCGATCCTTCGAGGCGGAGCATGAGCTCGAAGATCCGGCGTCGGCCGGCGAAATACTCGTCGAGCTGCTTGAGGCACGCCCGGAGCGCCGGCGAGAGCGCCGTCGCCCGGCCCGAAGCTTTCCCCTTGACGAAGTCGAGAGAGCGGATCTCCTTGTCCGTGGCCGTGATCTCGATCCGGCCGATGGGCGATTTATAGAACGCGCGGTAGAGCGGGACGGGTTTGGGGTCCATGTTCATCTCCTCGCCTCCACGTTATCAGATTCGCGCCGTGAACTCAATCGGGCTCGGGAGGAGAGGGCCCCCGAGCCCCTCAATTTGACTTTTGGCTCCCCCTGCCTTAAGATGAAGCGTGGCTTCGAAATCGCATTTTCGCTTACTATCTGTATTAATTCCAGTGCTTTGCTGTATCCTGCCGGCGTCCGCCGTCGACAAGAAGACTGTCGCCGAGCTCGACCGCCAGATCGAAAAAATCCGGCCCGAAATGGCCAAGCTTCGCCGGTTTCTCCACATGAACCCCCAGTTGGCCAACCGCGAAACCGAAACCGCCAAGAGCATCAGCGCCAACCTGGCCAAGCTCGGGCTCGACGTCCAGACGGGCGTGGCCAAGACGGGCGTCGTCGGCCTCCTCCGGGGCGCCCAGCCCGGGGCGACCGTGGCCGTCCGAGCCGACATCGACGCCGTCCCGATCCAGGAGACGGCCGACGTCCCGTTCAAGTCCCTCAATCCCGGCATCATGCACGCCGCGGGCCACGACATCCACACCGCGATCGTCCTCGGGACCGCGTTCGTCCTGAACGAGTTCAAGGACAGGATCAAGGGCAACATCAAGTTCATCTTCCAGCCCGCCGGCGAGGGGCCGCCGGAAGGCGAGGAAGGCGGCGCGGCGCTCATGATCAAGGAAGGCGTCCTGGACAATCCGCGCGTCGGGGCCATCTTCGGCTTCCGCATCTGGCCCGAGGCCCTCGGCCAGGTTTCGGCCATCTCCGGGCCGATGCTGGCCAACTCCGACTCCTTCGACGTCACGATCAAGGGCCGGAGCGCCCAGGGATCGCAACCCCAGGACGGCATCGACGCCATCGTCCTGGCCGCCCAGGTCGTGACCGCCCTCCAGTCCATCATCGGGCGCAACGTCGACCCCAACGATCCGGCCGTCTTGACGATCGGCCGCATCGAGGGAGGGACGCGGCCCGACCTGATCGCCGAGCGGGCCCATTTCGACGGCATCGTCCGGACGCTGAGCGACGCCAACCGTTCGAAGATCCCCCGGCTGATGGACAACATTATCAAGGGCATCGTCCACGGCTACGGCGGCGATTACACGTTTTCGTTCAACGAGGACATCCCGTCCGTGATGAACCATCCGGAACTGCTCGACCTCATGCTGCCCTCTTTGAACGAAGCCCTCGGCGACCGGAAAGTCGCGCCGATCAAGCCCCAGATGATGGCCGACGACTTCGCCTTCTACGGCCAGCGCATCCCCGCCTTCTATTTTCTGCTCGGAGCGCGGAACCCGCGCCTGCCCGCCACGGCGCTATACAGCCCGGCCTTCAACCCCGATGAGCGGAGCATCGGCATCGGAATGAAGATCCTGTGCCACCTGCTGCTCGACTGCCTCGAACAACAGAGCCGCCTCGAGAAAAGCGGCCCCTAACCGTCTCCTGATCCTCGGCGCTTCCCGATGGGATGTCCCTTCCTCGTCCTGGCGTCCTGCCTCGCCTTCGGCCTCTGGCTCGCCGATCTCGGCGCCTTCCCCGCCGCCGCGGCCGCGGCCGGCCTGACGGCCGCCCTGGCCGCAGCCTGGGCGCTCTACCTCACGAAAAGGACCGCAGGCGCAGCCGCCGCGCTCGCTGCCGCGACGATCTTCCTCGGGGCGAGCCTGTATGCGGCGGCCACGGCCGGCTACGAGCGGAACGGCCTGCGTGGCTTGGCGGAGAGCGTGTACGGCGACTTCACCGGGACCCTCACCCAGACGCCGTCGCCTGCGCTCGACCGGGATTTCCTCTTTCTGCGCGTGGACGGCGTCGATATCCGGGGCGCGCGCGCCCGCCTCGAGGGCAATATCCGCGTCTCCGTCCCGCGCTCGACGGAGTTCCCCACGAGCCTCCCTTTCAAAGCCGGGGACCGCCTCAGGGTCTCGGCCCAGATCGTGCCCGTCCGGGAGTACCGGAACTTCCGAGAGCCCTTCACCCGGATGTATCTCAAGACCCAGCTCCTGCACAATCTGGCCGCGACCAAGAGCCCTCTCCTCGTGGAAAAGATCGGATCCGCGCCGCAGGCCTCCCCGGCCGCGCTCGTCTCCGCCTTGCGCCTGCGGTTCCAGAGGACGCTCGAGCGCGATTTCGCTTCGACCGCCTCGCCCTCGGGACTGACTCCCGAAGGCGCGATCCTCGAAACACTCCTCCTCGGCGGCCGGGGCCGCCTGACGCCCGAGACGACGACCGCCATGCAGAAGACGGGCCTCTACCACCTGCTGGCCATCTCCGGCGCCCACATCGGCGTCATCTCGTTCCTGCTTTTCGGAATCCTGCGCGCCCTGCGCGTCCCGCGGCGCGCTACGTACATCCTGCTGATCGTGCTGCTCCTCCTCTACGAGCTCCTCGTCGAAGGCCGGGCCTCGGTCCTGCGGGCGGTCATCATGAGCATCGCCTTCCTCCTCGGGAAGCTCCTCGAAAAGGACGCCTCCCTGCTCAACGGAATCGGGGCCAGCGCTTTCGTCCTCCTGCTGGCCAACCCCTTTCAGCTGTTCGAGATGGGGTTCCAGCTGACGTATGCCGCCACGCTGGCGATCATCCTTTTCACGCCGCGGATCTCGGCCGCTCTCCCGGCTCTGCCCTTCCACATCGGGGAGACCTTCGGCATGTCGATCGCAGCCCAGGCGGGCGTCATGCCGCTCATCGCCCTGGGCTTCAACCGGGTCATCTTTTCCGGCCTTCTCCTCAACTTCATCGGCATCCCCCTCGTCGGGCTGATCATGGCCGCCGGCTACGTCTACCTGCCCGCCGCCGTCGTCCTGCCGGGCGCGGCCGGGCCGCTGGCCGCGGCCCTCGCTTTCCTCACCAAGGTCTTCATGCTTTCGACGCACCTGCTGGACCGCTGGACCTTCTTCTCGTACCGGATTCCGACGCCGCCTGCGGCCATCACGGCCGGATATTACGTCTGCCTGCTGCTCCTTCTCCTGCCGGCGAAGCTCCGGAAGCCGAGAGCCTGCGCCGCCGCCGGATTTGCCCTCTTCTTCGCGGTCCTGATCACGTATCCGTTCTCGGCCGCGACCCGCGAGCTCAAGGTCACGTTCATTGACGTCGGGCAGGGCGATTCCATCCTGATCGAGCTCCCGGGCCGGAAGAAGATGCTCGTTGACGGGGGCGGCCTGCCGATCGGGACGTTCGACGTCGGGGAGAGCGTCGTCGCCCCGTTCCTCTGGAGCAAAGGCATCAAGGCGATCGACGTCCTCGTGCTCACCCACGGGCACTCCGACCATCTCTACGGCCTGCCGTCGATCGCCGCCGATTTCCGGATCGGCGAATTTTGGGAGGCCGACAGCCCGCCGATGGATCCGATGTACGAGAAGCTCAAGGCCGAGCTCCGCGGGATCGCCCAGGCGCGCACCTTCCGCGGCTTTGCCCGCCGGGAAGGCGGCGTC
>Ga0182019_10001484_pt1 | contig 11974 bp, 11 predicted proteins | sample 812E2MmetaG_FD_120483 | JGI IMG/M metagenome (GOLD analysis project Ga0182019, IMG submission 120483) | Permafrost microbial communities from Stordalen Mire, Sweden - 812E2M metaG | ecosystem: Environmental > Terrestrial > Soil > Wetlands > Permafrost | place: Sweden: Stordalen | collected...
CGTGACGCCAATTCTAATCTGATTACCCTCAATCCTTACCCAAGCATGGTCCCGTGTGTAATACAGATCTGCCGGTACTTCATACGATTCAATAATGGCCATTATCATTACTCCTATTTCTTCTGCTTTTTTTAAAGATACTTTTATAAGTGTGGGATGCGTTGTATGAGCTGCGCACCAGAGGTCCTGCGTTAACCGCAAGAAATCCCATTTCAAGTCCGATCTTTTCGAGTTTTTTGAACTCATCCGGATGAACAAACCGCTCTATGGGTACATGCTTAGGTGACGGGTTGAGGTACTGACCCAAGGTTACGATGTCACAATCCGCCTCTCTAAGGTCATGCAACACTTCAACAATCTCCTCGAAGGTCTCGCCCAATCCCAGCATCAAGCCGGATTTGGATACAATGCCGCCTTCCCCCATGCCTATCCATTTAAGGATCTGAAGCGATCTGGAGTAGGAAGCCTGCGGCCTTACAGATTTGTAAAGTCTCGGCACGGTCTCGATATTGTGGTTGATGATATCCGGTCTTGCCTGCATGATTTTAATCAGCGGTTCGGACTGACCTTTCAAGTCGGAAATCAAAACCTCTATACTGGCTGCCGGCAGTTCTTGGTGAATTGCGTTAATCGTCGCCACAAATTGACCGGCACCCCCATCCGGAAGGTCATCACGGGTTACTGTTGTTATGACGACATGCTTCAGGTTCAGTTTCCTGGCCGTGAGTGCAATAGCAACAGGCTCATCAAAATTGATCGGTTCGGGATGGCCGTGTTCCACAGCACAAAACCGGCACTGCCTGGTACAGATATTACCCAGGATCATGAAGGTGCAGGTACGTTTTGCAAAACATTCACCAACATTAGGACAATTCGCGCTCTCGCAAACCGTATGCAGTCCGCCCTTGTCGAGCAGTCGTTTCAACCTACCCATGGTTTTATCAGACGGGGCCGGGATCGTCAGCCAATCAGGATGCTTGATCTTGTTCATAATCGAGTAGCTCCATGATTTTATCTTCCCCGATTTCTTCCAGTTTGATATCAAACAACTTTGAGAACTGGCGGATCATTTCAGAAATCACTGTTGATACATCCATGGTTTGGCCAAAGTATTCTGTCATGGATACTACTTCGTATCCCGTGAGACCGCAGGGTATAATCAGCGAAAAATGTTCCATTGCTGGGGATACGTTGAGTGAAATACCGTGCATGGTGACCCATCTGTCCACAGAAATGCCCTGTGCGGCGATCTTTCTTTTGCCGTCCACCCACACACCAGGATAGTTTTTCTTTCTCCTTGAGGATATTCCAAAGGAATTGAGGGTCCTTATAACCATCTCTTCTAAATTCCTGGCATAGGTCGTCACATCGCACCCATAGTTATTGAGGTCGATAATCGGATAGCATACGATCTGTCCGGGGCCGTGGTAAGTGATACTCCCCCCGCGGTCCGTTTCGTATATTTCTATGCCTTTATTTTTCAATAACTGCCGGCTCACCACAATGCTGTCATGATTCCCCTGGACACCAATGGTGATGCAGGGATTATGCTCCAGAAAAATAACGGTGTCAGGAATTGCATTCTGCTTGCGCGCCGAATTCATGCGTTTCTGCAAATCGAGAATTTCATTGTATTCTCGAATACCCAGCCGTAGTGCAAAGCCTTTCCTTTTCATAAAATATCTTTCAGGCCCTAAGCGTCCCTCATTTTTCAAATTCTTCAAGTGCGCTCATCACGGTTGTCGCCAGATACGCCATGGCGGGTGAACCGCCGAAAGCCACGGCAACAGAGGCGGCTTCGAGGATCTCCTCGCGCGTGGCTCCCTCGCTCAGGGCCTGTTTAACATGCAAAGTCATACAGTATTCGCATCGAGCATATAAAGCGACGGCCAATCCGATCAGTTCTTTATATTTCCGCTCCAGTTCGCCCTCCACATAGGCGGCCTGGTCCATCTTGACGAAAGCACCCATCAGTTCGGGGCAATCTTCCCCCAGCTTTCCAAAACCTCCATTCAAATCATCTAGCAGTTCGTTAGGATCTCTTGCCATTGGTTTTTTCTCCTGTATGTCTATTCTCAATGTTAATGAAGTTCTGTTGCTTTCCTTAATTAGATAAATATAGTGGTCGGGTTCTCAATGAGTCCGATCAACCCAGCTAGCCATTCTGCAGCCGGTGCACCATCCACTACCCGGTGATCAAAAACAAGAGAAATCCCCATCAATGGACGTGCAACAACTTGCCCGTTCACAACTGCCGGCTGTTCCGTGGTTCGCCCTATCCCAAGAATAGCCACTTCTGGTGGGTTAATGATTGGGGTAAAGAAATCGACCGAGCCGTAGCCTCCAAGATTGGTGATTGTAAAGGTTGCACCCGACATCTCATCGATCTGCAGCTTATTCTTGCGCGCACGCTTGGCCAGATCGGCGATCTCTTTGTTCACGTCGGTCAGACGTTTTTTGTTAGCATCTCTGATCACCGGTACGATAAGGCCTCCCGAAATGGCCACCGCCATGCCGATATTTATATCCTGCCAGATTTTGATTTCGCTCCCCGTGAATGAGGCATTCACACAAGGGTTGATCTCCAATGCCCGGGCAACAGCCTTGGCGAGAATCGCTGTGACGGATATCTTGTTTTTCTCAGCCACGCCTTCATTCATCTTTTTTCGCAAAGCAAGGATCTCCGACATATCAACCTTGACATGGTGGGTAACCCTAGCATTTGAAGACCAGCTTTTCGCCATATTCTCGCCGATAGCCTGACGCATGCCTTCATAGGGAATAACTTCCAGGGTTGGACGGTCATCTGTTTCTTCGAGACCGACACCCTCTGCGATGGCCTTCTCCACATCTTCTTTGGTGATGCGCCCCTCGGGTCCAGTCCCCACTATCTGGGTATAATCAACGCCATTTTCCTCCGCCATCTTGCGGGCCGCAGGAGATATCCTGATTTTTTCCAATTCTTCGGCTGATAGCTTTGGCCGCGCCGCACCTGAAACGCCTCTGGCAGCATTGGTCTTGACCGCCGCAGGGCCCTTGGCCGCAGCTTCGGCTATGATAGAAGTGATATCTTCGCCCGCTTCACCGATAATGCCTATCAATGCGCCAACCGGCAGTTTAGAACCCTTCGGGGCCACGATCTTCAACAAAACGCCGTCGGCTTTCGATTCGATTTTATTTGTAATCTTTTCTGTTGTAACCTCAAGGAGGTACTCGCCTTTTTTTACCTTATCTCCTTCATTTTTCATCCATTTGCTAATCGTTCCCGTCTTCATGGTCAGGCCCAGTTTAGGCATAGTTATAGGTGTTGCCATTTACATTCTCCTTCGTGTCGCACTTTGGTGTGATTGTGCATCAATACTACAGCTGGTGAACTCGCGGTTAAAACAGTTCCTTCACTGCACTGATGACCTTTTCTGCGCTCGGAATATAGGCTCTTTCCAAAACAGGAGAAAAAGGAACCGGTGTATCCGGGGCGCATACTCGCTTGATGGGCGCATCCAGATAATCGAAACCTTCTTCTGCTATGATTGCCGCTATTTCTCCGGCAAAACCTCCCGTCTTGGGGGCTTCATGGACGATGATTACCTTTCCGGTCTTTTTAACCGAAGCAAGCACGGTTTCCTTATCGAATGGCGCCAAGGTTCTGGGATCTACGATTTCGGCCTCAATTCCATCCGCCGCTAGGGCCTCTGCGGCCTCTTCACACGTGCCGACCATGGCCCCCCACGCCACCATGGTAACGTCCTTGCCGGCGCGTCGGATATCCGCCTTGCCGAACGGGATGGTGAATTCGCCCTCCGGGACATCTCCCATAAACCAATAAAGCATCTTGTGCTCCATGAACACGACGGGATTGTCATCTCTGATGGCCGTGATCAAAAGTCCCTTGGCATCCCGGGGCGTGGAAGGATAGGCAACCTTAAGCCCGGGAAAGTTAAGGATCATGGCCTCCGGCGACTGGGAATGCTGTGCTGCCGCGCTGAGTCCGGCACCAACAGGACATCTCACGACGATTGGCACTTTGGCTTTTCCACCAAACATGTAATGCATTTTTGCCGCCTGATTGATCAGCTCATCGGCGCACACAAACAAAAAATCAGAGAATAGAATCTCCACCACAGGCCTCATCCCTGCAAGAGCAGCGCCAACCGCATGGCCAAGAATTACGGTTTCACTGATAGGGGTGCCCATAATCCGATCGGGACCGAATTCATCAATTAAACCATTCGTGACCCCAAAAGCACCTCCCGGACCGATATCTTCACCTGCCATGTATATATTCGGGTCACGCCTCATTTCCAACTGCAGTGCTTCGTTTATTGCCTGAGAAAACCATAATGATCTCTCTTTCATGTTCTTTTCCTCCCATGATTCATGCATATACGTCTTCAAGTAAACTGGACAGCTCCGGATCCGGACTGTTTGTTGCAAATTCAACAGCATCGGCTATCATCATATCGACCTTTTCCTCAATGCCTTCGATTTCTTTGAGCGTGATCTTCTGGTTATCTGCCAGATAGCTTCGGAAACGAGGGAGGGGGTCTTTGGCCAGCCATTCCTCTTGCTGCTCAGCCGGTTTATAATCACCGGGGTCACCTTCAAAATGGCCGTGGTGTCTCCAGGTAAGGCATTCCAGAATAGACGGTCCTTCTCCATTCCTAGCCCGCTCAATCAACTTGGCCGCCGTCTCACGGACCGCGAGCACGTCATTGCCATCCACCGTAATGCCCGGGATGCCATAAGCGACAGCTCTGATGGACAGCTTTTGAACACTGCATGATTCCTCAATAGGGCAAAACTCACCGAAGTAATTGTTCTCGATTACGTAGATCACCGGCAGCGCCCAGAGAGCTGCAAGGTTTATCGACTCATGAAACGTACCTCTATTGGTAGCTCCGTCGCCGAAAAAACAAATGACAACGCCTCCCGTTTTTTTCTTCTTGCAGGCGAGGGCCGCCCCGGTCGCGATCGGCTGACCTCCGCCGACGATGCCGTTGGCGCCGAGAATGCCCTTGTCGATATCGGCGATGTGCATCGACCCGCCCTTGCCTTTACAGTATCCATCTTTCTTCCCGAAAAGCTCCGCCATCATTAGCTTCACATCCGCCCCTTTGGATATCACGTGCCCATGTCCACGGTGCGTGCTGGTGATGAAATCCTTGGGCGTGAGAAGGGAACAAACACCGGTGGCCACCGCCTCCTGACCCAGATAAAGATGCACGAACCCGGGGATGAGACTATCCGCGAAGAGCTCTGATGCCTTTTCCTCGAATCGTCTAATCTTGAACATCGTCTCATAGAGAGCTAGCAACTGCTCTTTTGTTATTTTCATTCGTCAAAACTCCTTTCAGGTAAACGGGCATTGTCCGCTCAAATCAGCGCACATTAAAGGGGTTTCCATTCTCCTTCATTCTTCATGTGCTTATGTCGAGCCCTTTAAAATGCGTCGCATCACATGCCCTTATTTAATAATAAGATCTTCCCGGCCGGCTTCTTTCAGGCTCTCAGCAAACATTTTATAGACAGGGTTAATTTTTGGTAACAATTTCAACATTTTTGTGACTGCACCTTGGGTCTTCACCTGGCCTTTTGCCATGGCCATCATCAAGTTGAGTTTCCCCTGCCAGAATTTTACAAAGGTCTCGTCATCATTTGCGGATGTGACATCAATTTTGATCGTAGGCGGGCCATAGGTAGCCTTGATCGATCCCTTTAATTCCAGGGTAATGAATGCATCAATATTGGGAACCTTGAGACCAACAACCATGTCACCGGCACCTAACGATGCATTCAACTTCTCATCCTTAACAACCTTATCCAACGTGAGTCGGAAAACCTTGTAGAGTTCTTCTGCGTTTGCAAATGCCATAGTAATTCCTCCTTTTATATTTCTTTAGTTTTTTATTACGCGGAAGCTACATGGAAACGCCGCCGTCTATACTTAAAGCGATACCGGTAACATGGGGGGCCGTAATGAGATATAGCACGCCCTCGGCAATATCTTCCGGGGTCTGTGCCTCGCCTTGCGGGATGACCGTTGAAACGTAATTCGCATAGGCCTCCTCTGACGTTTCACCCACGCCAAGTAGCGCGAGCGTAGACGACAGTGAAGTCCACATCTGTGTTCCCACTATGCCGGGGCATATGGCGTTTACGGTGATATTGTCGTGTGCGACCTCTTTCGAAAGGCAACCAGTGAAACCCAGCACTCCCCATTTTGAGGCTGCATACGCTGACATTCCTGCATATGTGTTCTTGCCTGCCATGGAAGAAAAATTAACGATCCTTCCATATTGCCGCTCCTGCATGTGGTCAATGACAGCTTTGTTCATTAGGAAGGTGCCTGTGAGATTGGTATTGATAATGCTGCCCCATTCTTCTTCCGTTGTTTCAACTGCGTACTTCTGAATGATGATGCCTGCAACATTAATCAGGATATCCAGGTGGCCGTAAGTCTCTACAACCTGCGCTACCATCTGCTCGATCTGCTTCGAGTCGGTGACATCGGCTTCAAAGGCAGTGGCATCGTGGCCCTTTTGCTTCAGTTCCGCGGCAAGGTTTTTAGCCGCAGTGAAGCCGCCGATGTTTTTTGTCTCATATTGATTTGCATCGGTCTTTACAAAATCGATCCCATTGATGGCTACTTTGGCTCCCTCGCGAACCAGCATCTCGACCACGGCCTTACCGATACCGGTCCCTCCGCCGGTAACTAGTGCGATTTTATCTTTTAATTTCACTGATCAAATTCCTCCTCTACTGATGTACAGGTCAGCCTGTATATTCGTACGAACCTGTTCAACAGTTAATCAATATTCATGCCAACAGAGTTTGCTTTATGAATGAATTAATATTCACATCGTTATCAGTTAGTTAGACGATATCGCATTAAACTGACTTGCTGCATACATGTTGCTTTTATGTTGCTTTTATGTTGCATGATGTGTCGCATCTTTGTATTGATATTATACAACTGATTTGCTCCTCACTCCGTCCGCAGACTACAATGTAGCTCTTTTGTACATGGACTCCGTTTAAGGAATAGGTTTTGCTCCGAATAAAAGTCGACGTTCATGCCCGAAGGACTCTTCCCGGCATGAGGTGTCCGTAAAAACGCCCATCTTCGACCATCTGCTGTCCGTTGATGAAGACGTGCCTTACCCCCTTGGCGTAATCGGGCCTGCCGTCGCTGGTGAATGCCTCGTCGATGGTGGAAGGATCGAAAACTACGAGATCCGCATAGGCATTCTCCTTAAGTATACCGCGTCCCTCCAGCTTGTAACGTCTTGCCGGAAGGCTGGTCATCTTACGTACCGCCTCCTCAAGGGGAAACAATCCGATCTCCCGCGAATAGTGCCCTATGATCCGCGGAAAACAGCCATAGGCCGAGGGCGGCGGTGTGCCCTGCCGGTGCGCGGGGAGTATGGAATCCGCTCCAATGCTCATGAGTGGATGTGTCAGGATTTGGTTGAACATCTTTTCGATCCATGGACCTGCCGGGATTCCGAACGTGAAGGCGACCTCGCCGTTTTCCTCGAGCATCAGGCGGCACAGGGCGGAGAACTCTGTCGTCTTCCATGCCTTGGCGATTTCCGGAAAAGACTCCCCCTTCGTCCACTGGTTCGTATCGGAGCTGACTGAGAGAACACGTATCGGTTTCCAGCCCAGGGCGCTGATATACGGATCCGACCACGAGCCTTCCTCCCAGTGTGGCCATTTCGGCACTGTGGAGACCATCTCCCGTTCGAGCCGCTTTCGCGTTTCAGGGTTCCGGATATGCGCCAGCAGCTGCGACTTGCCACCCCGGTTGGCCCAGGGAGGAAAGAGGATGGTGGCGGTCGTGTTGCCCAAGGTATAGGGCACGATATCCATGCCCACATCCGCGCCCTGATCGAGGGCCGCCTGAATGCGGCGGAAACCGTTGTTCAGCGCCGGATTCGGCAGCGGCGGGAGAGGGACGACGGCATTGAATATTTCGATGAAACGGATGACCTCATAGAGATAGTCCGCTATCCTACCGAGGAAGGGCACCGCGTGGAGATGCGATATCTGCAATGGCACTCCGGCTGCCTCGACAATGTACAGGGCTTCCTCGATGGATTTTTCGAGCGTGGTGCAATACCCGCGCAAGTGGGTGGCGTATGGCCGGTTAAATTCTCTCAGGACGCCGGCCAGCTCTATGAGCTCATCGGTATGGCAATACATGCCCGGGTAATACATGAGGCCGGAAGATAGTCCGACGCATCCGGCCGCCAGACTTTCCCGGATCAGCGCCTGCATCCGCTTGGATTCATCCGGAGTGCAGAATCGGTTCTCGTCACCCATGACAGCGATGCGCACGGCGCTGTGTCCCACCAGCTGCGCCAGGTTGCACATCAGGCCGTGCCCTTCGAGATGGGCGAAATACTCCGCCATGGTATTCCAGGGAAGCTGCTTTACCGGCGCTCCCATACTCCGGATGAGCTCCAGCAGCATCGGCTTTGTTGCAGGCATACACGGCGCAGGCGACCACCCGCAATTACCCACTACGCAAGTGGTCACGCCTTGGCGGACAAAGAACTCGAAACGTTCGATAGGGTCTTGGTCGATAACATAGAGATCATGATGGGAATGGATGTCGATGAAACCCGGTGCGACCACCAGTCCCTCTGCCTGAATAATGGTATTAGAAAGAGCGCCTTTCAAGGCGCCTATTCCCTTAATCCTATCCCCACTCAAACCCACATCGCCCTGAAATGGTTTTGTTCCAAAACCATCGACGATCATTGCATCCTTGATCAGGTAATCGAACATCTTTACACTCCTTCGATTCGTAATATTTTTGTCTCGCGGCCAAACGTCTTCAACCTGATCCCAATCTCGCGCTTGGGATGAAATCGCTGAATCTGCCAAGACGTTTTGGCGGACCTCCGGCCGGCGCGACTATGCTCTATAGCATCTCGGAGATGTCCGGGTATATACCATCCGGCCTAAAAACATCCTTTTTAGTCTCAGCCTGCCGGATGCCTATCTCCACTCACTCCAGCCGGTTTTAAACCCTTTCTGAAACTTACGGCTATTGCGGTGGGGTCGGTTCCCTGTAATGGCCAACACAGACGAACCGTATTGTTATCGATTTCCCCGATAAATAATCTGCCGCCGCACGAGTTTAAACGATCATCGATGTTCTCTTTCATTGCCTCTATTATGTGAGTAACCGTTCTGAATGTCCTTACTCTATTGTAATTAAATTTGATTTATAATATATAAAAGACTGCGGAAGAATAGGACAACATTGGTCATTAATAGGACAAATCGCGACAACAGGCATTTATATATGAATACTAATTTGATCCGTGCTCGTACCGCTCAATGGCTGGTAGAACAATTGGGAGAAACGGGTATCAAGGCATCCCAGTTGCTGGAAGGGACAAATCTGGAGAACGGTTGGCTCGCCAGCGAAGATGCCATTATTACCTATGCGGAGTACAAACGTATTATAGTGAATGCCCTTGATATAACAAAAGACAGTGCCTTAGGCCTCAAACTGGGACGTACCGTCAATCCTGCCATGTTCGGCACCTTCGGATATGCGCTCATGAGCAGCAAAACCCTCAAAGATGCTGCCGACGTGTTCCTCAAGTACCAGCATCTTCCGGGGCAACTTACTCAGATCAGCATGAAGCAAGATAACTCGGCATTGGTAATACGGTTTGACCTGCTATACCCCTTTGAAGACGCTCTGCTGTGCTATGCAATAGAAGAAGTGTTGTCGACGACCTACTTCGGCATGATTTTTTTAGTGAATAAGGACATCGAGCTGATGGAAGTCTGCCTCAGCTACCCGGCACCGAAGCATGCCCGGCTATACAATGAGATGTTCCGCTGTCCGGTGAGGTTCATGGAATCAGAGAATCACATCCGATTGGACGCTCGGATCTTCAATCTGCCAGTCCATACGGCAAACCCGAGTGTATATGAGTACAGCATACAGTATTGCGAGGAGATGCTGAGAGGGCTCAAAAAATCGGATCCGTTCATAGATCAAATCAGGAACATCATTCTGACATCGCCCGGCCGCTTTCCAAATGCAGGAGAAATTGCGAAAAAGTTGGCCATGGGCACACGCTCTCTGAATCGCAGGCTACGAGAAAGAAATACATCGTATAAGAAAATCATTAATGAAATCCGCTCTGAACTCTCTATAAGATATCTTGCAAATACCAACCTCAGTATAGACCAGGTCTCCGATCTGGTTGGATTCTCGGAAGCAACAGCATTCCGAAGGGCATTCAAACGATGGACGGGTAAGAACGCTTCGCAATACCGGAAAGAAATACTTGAGGAATTTTAAGAGTAAATAATATTAATATTACTGATCTTAATAGCACCTAAACATTTAATCAAGAAATTAATGTCTCCCCTTTTGTAATAAGATACTTTCCGATCCTCAAAGTAAAACATCTAATGTTTTCTGAAGATGATGCAGCACGCCAGATGTTCTTTAATGCTATTGTTATTCGACGAGATAAGGCTGTCGTCTCAACATCGCCTGCTCCACGATTTCATCCAGCGAACATCTGCCGTTTTCTTTAATATCTTCTATTGTTCAGCAACATTAAAAAAACACTTTATCTGAAGAGAATTTCCAAGCTGAGATTCTCTTCTAGGTAAATAAACTGGCGCAGTTAATCATATAATTGTCGTGAGAGGTAATAGTATATTTCATTTTAATACGATAAACATTTTACAATGAAAATCTTAACGGGCCGAGGTGTGGGTGAAAGCACTTCAAATGACATGCCGCGAAGAGTTGTATGTAATACAACCGCTCATTCCCTCAGCCAAACGGAAAATTGTTATCATCAAAGTTCTTAGCGCATGAGTCCGTTGCAATAAGGAGACAGATGTCAAAACAATGCTTAGACCATGAAAATCCGTTGATGCCTATTAAGCGTGACCTGCATATGGTGATTGCAACTGCAACCCATCATGACCTGCCGGATGAAAAGGTCGGTCGATTCGTTGCAACGATTAACATTCTTCACAAAGAATTTCAGGATGCTGCCATCGCTTTCTTGAAAGATGAAATCGAAAGGAACACGGTGCCGCCGTAAGAAATGGTCATCCAACTCATCAAGGGATCAAAATATTTCCATGTTAATTTTACGGAATCATCAAAGACGAGAAAAATGCAGAAAAACCCAATGAACCATATATCAAAGAAAAGGAGAAACAAAGTATGAAATTTGTCGTATTAGGCGGAGCAGGAATGGTAGGAAGTACAGTGGCCAAGGATTTGGCCGGATTGAAAGATGTGCAGGAAGTCTGTATTGCCGATATCAATCTGGATAATGCGCGTAAAAAGGCGGCGGAAATCGGCTCCATCGCAACGGCAAAGGCTGCGGATATCAACAACCCAAAGGCCTTGGCCGATTTATTCCGCGACTATAAAGTAGTTGTCAACTGCGTAGGCCCTTTCTATCTGAACGGACCCAAGGTACTGGAAGCAGCCATAAAGTCGAAGATCAACTATGTTGACGTATGCGATGATTATGACGCTACGGAGCTGTTGCTAACGTATCATGACAAGTGCAGTAAGGCTGGGATCACCGCTATTCTTTCTTTTGGTGCAAGCCCCGGTTTCACAAATATGTGCGGCCTTTTGGGCTCTCAAAGAATGGACTCCGTCGATGAGATTCACTCAGTATTTGTGCAAACCCTTAATTCCGTGGAAGGGGAAGGAGCGTTTTCCACAATATGGCATGGGATTCACATGGCACATGGTGAGGTGCCGCAGTTCCTAAACGGTGAATTGGTGAAAACCCCTGCTATGACCGGTAAGGAGGATCTCACATTCTTGCCTCCACTGGCTCATTACCCGGTATATTACCTCGGCCATCCAGAGCCTATTTTGCTATCGCGGTCCATCAAAGGATTGAAGAACGCAACCCTGAAGGGAAATATTTGGGGGGGGGATCTAGAACTCGGAAAC
>Ga0182019_10001485_pt1 | contig 11969 bp, 8 predicted proteins | sample 812E2MmetaG_FD_120483 | JGI IMG/M metagenome (GOLD analysis project Ga0182019, IMG submission 120483) | Permafrost microbial communities from Stordalen Mire, Sweden - 812E2M metaG | ecosystem: Environmental > Terrestrial > Soil > Wetlands > Permafrost | place: Sweden: Stordalen | collected...
GGACCGACTCTTCAGCACGCAGATCGGGCGGACAAGCCGGTCCCCCAGGGCCGCCCAGGCACCTGCGGAAGTGCAGTCTCGCGCCGAGGATGGGCTTCCCATACCGGAAATACCCCATTCGATGGGGCTATGCACACGCCGTCCGCAGCCTGATGGCCACGCCGGAGAAACCCAAGCGGCCGATCGGTTTCCAGACCAAGGGCCGGGGCAGGGGCTTGCCGCCCACGCGCCCGACCTCGTAGGGTTGTGCGAATAGAGTCGCTGCCGGAGGAAACCACGATGGGACGCGGTTCCCATGAGCGAGCTGGGGCTGGCCACCTCCAAACGTTCAGGGCGGCCAGCCCCGGTGTTCATCTAGCGGACGTAGGGGTGCAGGGCGGCGAGAAGTGCGGCCAGCGCGGCGACAAGCGCTGCAACCCCCTGCCAAGGGAATGCCTTGCGAGCCATTAGGCTGCCTCCCGCATGAGCGGGCGACGAGCGCTCGCTTTGATGGCACAAACACGCTTGGACACGACAAGCGCACTGACGCCGAACAGCCGGCTACGAGAGCGCGCTTTGATGACACGAACACGCTTGGACACGGCAGGCGCGCTGGCGCCGAACAACAGGCGACGAGCACACGCTTTGATGAGACGAACATGCTTCGACACGGCAGCCGCGCTGACGTCGAAGATCGCGGCGATGTCTGTCTCATTCAGACCGCATGATGCAAACACAAGAACCTGTTGCTGGCGCAACGCCAGTTGCGGCAACAACAGCGAGCACCACTCCCAGTAACGCGGGTCATGGTCAAGTTGACGCAACCGGCACGTCTCGTAGAGCTGAACATCGGGACTCATAGTCATCCTCCTGGCGCCACGGCCGGGAGCGACACGCCCTTTGGCTACTTAGCCGAACAGTCGTCCTGAACCATGGCTTCGGATTGTGGTAGGGCGCCTCCGGCGCGTGGCATTGCCTCGCGTGGCCACGGCGGCCCGCCACGACCAGTTGGGAGGGAGCCCAGCGTCACGGAGCACTATCGACCACAATGAACGACAGGGACCATCGACGACACTTGCGCGCGCGCCACACAGGTCCACGGGGGCGGGTGCGGCGCAATCGCTGAGCTGTTTGGCAGTGACCCTCGCCATGCGAGCGAATTTCAGGCTGTCTCCTTCGTTGATCACGCTTGCTCGAATAGAGTGCGGACCGGAGCCACATGGCCAGCCTGTTTCGCGTTGGGGAACGTAGGTACCGCAACCGACGGGGTTCGAGCCGATCTCTTTCAGGTGAACAGAGAACTTTTCCACCCGCATCCGAATGCGCTTCATGATCGATCGCGGAGCCACCTTCACAACTCCGATGTCAGACGGGCTATCGACCGCCATTCCACGGGCGGGATGCCATTTCCTGACTGCTTCATCCCAGCTCACGGGTTCGAGTATACGCTCACTCGGACTCTGAACTTAACCCTCCCCGAAGCATATTTCTTGCCACATCGCGCCTAGGCACAAAACCAAGGGCGCATCGAAGACGGCCCATTTCGCGGCCGGAATGGACAGACGGGCGTTCGATTTTGCTGCCCTGGCTGAGGCTGTGCCGGCTGCCGCTCACGCCGCCCGTCTTTCCGGGAACAGCCCGCTCGCGCTCTGCTGCCAGATGTGGCGATAGGCTTTCCGGGCGGCGGCTTCCTTCTCCTCGGGCGTGAAGGGCGGCGTGGGCAGGAGCTGCAGGACGTGGTCGAGGATGAAGACCTCCACCTCGGCCTGGGTCTGCTCCTTCTGCGTCCACTGGTCGAGGGGCTCGATGAGCCGACGTAGTTCGTCCAGCAGCGACTTGGCGGCCAGCTTCAACCGCTCGCGCTCGGCCTTGCCCAGGTTCTCCTTCTGAAGCAGGTCAAACAGCGCCAGTTCTTCCTCGCTCAATCCTTCCTCGACCGCCCGGCGTTGCTCGGCATCCAGGCTGTTCGCCAGCTCGATCAGCTTGGCGAAGGTGTCCTCGATGGTCACGCGATCCTTTTCGCGGTTGTAATCGGCGACGATCTCCGCGTAGCGCCGGTAGTAATCCATGCGCAGGGGATTTTGCTGCAACATCTTCGCCAGCTTCTCCTCGACGATCAGTCGCACGTCCTGGATGGCGGTCGCCTTGCGTTTGACCTTCTTGGCGAACTCGTGGCGCAGCTTCTCCAGGTCGATCTTGCTCAGGTCGAACAGCTTTGACTCCGCCTGGTCATCCCCGGGGCGCTGCGCACGGATGGCCTCGTTGACGATCCGGTGCAGTTCCTTGAGCACGGCGGTGACGTCGGCGGTGTCGCGGCGCTCGGTCAGCTTCTTGTAGATGGCCTCGATGTTATCGTGGCGTTCAGCGTAGACTTCCGCCGATGGCTCGCCCATCAGGGACTTGAAGCGCACGAACACCTGGCGGGCCAGGATCTCGAAGCGACGTTTCGAGTCGTCGTTGGTGTAGACGGCCTCCACCGCGTCGGCCAGGGCCGTGATGCGGGCGAATCCTTGGCTGCCTGCCAGCCGACCAGAGTCGAAACCCAGGGTCTTCAGGTGCGCCTCGGTTTCCACGATCGCCTCCAGCAAGGCCCGCACCCGCTCTTCTGGGGGAGCGACGATCTCCTCCTCCCCCACACCCTCGTCGCCCAGTGCGTACTGCGCCAGCGCATGGCGCAGACTCTTCAGCATGCCGTTGTAGTCGATGATGAGCCCGAAATCTTTGCCCGGGTATCGGCGGTTGGCACGGGCGATAGCCTGCATCAGCGTGTGCGCCTTCATGGGCTTGTCGATGTACAGGCTGGACAGGCACTCCACGTCGAAGCCGGTCAGCCACATGGCGCATACGATGGCGACGCGGAAAGGATGCTGAGGGTTCTTGAAGGCCGATTCCACGTCAACCCGCTTGCCATCCGGGGTCTCGAAACCCTGTTTCATGCGCGCCCGGTGCGGGATGATGTCGACGCCCCACTTTTTGAAATCAGCGACCTCGTTCTGTCCCTCGCTGATGATGATCTCGACGATGGTCTCGTCCATCCATCGCGCCTTGGCCTCCAGCTTGGTCTGACGTTCGGGATCGGTCTCGGCAACGGCGGACGCGCGTACCCGCGCCAGCTTGGCCTGCCAGAGCGGGACGATCCGGTGGTACATGCGACCGCAGGTGATCTTGTCCACGCAGACCAACATGGACTTGCCCGATTCCCAGCGCGTCGTGCAGTGCTCGACGAAATCGGACGCGATCTTGTCCAGCCGGTCATCGGCCGTGATGACCTCGTAGTCCTTGCCCAGCAGCTTCTCCAGCAGAGCCTCCTGGTCCGGGTCCAGTTCGGCCTGCTCGATGGCGGCGGCGATGCGGTCGTTCAGGTCCAACCGCGCGATGCCCAGCTTCTCGCCACGATTCGCGTACACCAGCCTGACCGTGGATCCGTCATCCACCGAGCGCTGGAAGTCATAGCGAGACACGTAGCCGCCGAAGATCCGCCGCGTCAGATGGTCGTGCTTGAACAGCGGCGTTCCGGTGAAGCCGATGAAAGCCGCGTTGGGCAGCGCCAGGCGCATGTTGCGCGCCAGCTTGCCCGCCTGGGTCCGATGCGCCTCGTCGGAGACCACGATGATGTCATCGCGCCGGCTGTATGGCTGGTCTGGCTTCACCTCCTGGTTGAACTTGTGGATCAGGCTGAAGACATAGCGGTGGTTCTGCTTGAGCAGTTGTTGCAGGTCGGCGCCCGAGGCGGCGCGTGGGGTGTCCTCGTTTGCGGCCCCGCAGCCAACGAAGGTCTTGAAGATCTGGTTGTCTAGGTCGTTACGGTCGGTCATCACGACGAAGGTGAAGTTCCCCGGCACCGTGCGCCGTACCTTCTCGGCGAAGAACACCATGGAATACGACTTGCCGCTGCCCTGGGTGTGCCAGAACACGCCCAATTTCCCAGCTCGGGGTGGGCGCGCTCGATGATCTTCAGATTCCGCGCCTCGGCGTACTCGCTCAGCTCGCTCACGTCCTGGTCGGCAACCCGGTAGATCAGGCGCTGCTCGGGCGGGAACTGGCGCTTGAGTGCCTCCTGCCGCACGACCGAATCCACTGCCTGGTTGACCCCGAGCACTTGCTGGTTGCGCGCCACCACCTTGCGAATTGCGCCCGGCTTGCTGGAATCGAAGGCGATAAAGTTCTCGACGAAGTCGAGCAGCCGCCCCTTGGCCAGCATGCCGTCGAGCAACACCTGAGCCTCAAGGCTACCCTTGTCGCGTTCGTCGTTGCGCTTCCAATCGAAGAAGTGTTCCCAGTCGCTGGTGATCGAGCCGTAGCGAGCGCGATGTCCGTTGCTGACCACCAAGAAAGCGTTGTGGTGAAAGGCGTGCGCGACCACGTTCTCGTCCATGTAGTCGCGCAGGTTCTCCTCGAACCCGGCGCGGATGTTGAGGTAGACCGCCTTTAGCTCGATAAACACCAGGGGCAGGCCGTTGACGAAGCAGACCAAATCGGCGCGCCGGTTGTAGTTGGGCGTGCGCTGGCCAGTCAGCTTCAGCTCACGCACCGCCAGGAAACGATTGTTGTCGGGGTTACGGAAATCGATCACCCGCGCACGTGACTTGCGGAGCTGGCCGCGCTCGTCGCGGTAGTCGACCGGCACCCCGTCGCGGATGAAGCCGTAGAATTCCTGGTTGTGCTGCACCAGCGAGCGCGAGAAATCGTGCCGGGTGAGCCTCTGCACGGCATCGTCCACGGCCGATGCGGGCAACGCTGGGTTCAGCCGCGCGATGGCTGCCCGCAGATCGCGGGTGAGCACCACCTCGCGTGTGTCTGCCCGGCCGAGCGTCCCGCGCTCGCCAAAGGTCTCCTCGTTCCAGGCATACACCGATTCCCAACCCAGCTTGTCGCGTAGGTGGTTGGCGAAGGTCTGCTGTACCAGCCGGTCTTCGCTATTGATGTCAGTGTATGCCATGAGGTCTACACGGCGATCTCGCCACTCATCAGACGAGGCAGGAGGAGGTCGCGGGCAGCGCGGAGTTTTTGGTTCTGGAGATCGAGCAGCTCGCGCTGATCGATCAGGACGCCCACGATGTCATCGAACGCATGTTGAATTGTGCGTGACGGAATCAGTATTTCCGCAGCAGCCAGAACTCTTGCATTCGCATTGGGCTGGGCCGCCCCACCGACGCGCGACTGCACGTAGGCTTTGTAGTCGTCGGACTCGATGAACACGCCCGCCAGAAGATTGCTGAAATCGGGTCTGAAACGCAGTCGCACCAAGTACGACGCGAACACAGCGCACGGGTGCATCTTATGCAGGCGCTTCGCATATCCGACTGTCGCGCCGGTTCTTGCAATCACGATATCGCCGGTTTGCAGGCGAAACCGCTCCAGACGGTCGTCTGGAATCTCGCAGTAGGGAACCGTGGGCCAGTTGATCGAGGCAGGGACGATATCCGTGATCCTCAGGAACCTGGGGCCAACATCCTGGTCGGAGGCGCTAGCCGTGTACCCGTAGTCGACCGACTCACATAGATCGGCCAGAGGCTTGCGGTCCCAACCCTCGGGCACGCCTTTGATGATGCGCGAGTGCTCGTGGCCGGGGAAGCGCAGTAGGACGAACCATTCGCGGTACAGCAGCCGCGCCGCCTCCTCCAGCAACGCCATCCGCCGCCGGTTGTTCTCGATCAGGTCGTCGTACGCGGCGAGGACATCGGCGATTCTTGTCTGGACAGATATCGGTGGGCGATGCACACGAATTTGTTCAAGCTCTGACCCACGAATACCCTTTTGGCTAACCCCGGTGATAATCGTTTGAATGCGTCCGCGTCCCGGATACGTACAAAGATAGTACCGATAGAATCTCGGATCTGACCTCGCGGGATCTAGCCGCACGCGAATCAAAGATGACTCAAATACCGTCGGCTCTTCTACTCCCAGGACGATCACACAGCGGCCTGCACCGGATTCAACAAGACTGCGTCGCGCGAAGAGAAGATCTCCGTCAATGAGCCCGAATCTCGACAACTCCCCATCGTCCACACGAATTCGCGCCATTTCCTGAGTACCAACACGCTCATAGGCAAACAGCTCGCCCATGTTGACGATCTTGGCTCCGTCCCCATGGAAGGAACTGGCCTTGTAGAGGCCGTTCCGAGACGGTTCTCGGTAGAGATCTCCGAAGGCCGCCTCTGGCCAGCTCACGCGCCCAGCTCCTCGAAGTTCGCCTGGATCTTCACCGCCAGCTTGGCCGCCTCCTTGTGCAGATCCGCCAGCTCGACGTGGATATCCCGCATGGCTTGCTCGAAGTCGAAGTCCTCGTCCACCTCGGGTGGGGCCACGCCCACGTAGCGGCCGGGGGTCAGGCTCCAGTCGGCCTTCTCGATCTCCTTGCGCGTGACCACCTTGCACAAGCCGGGGACGTCCTGCATCTCGGCCTGGGGGAAGCGATCTTGCAGCCAGGCGATCTGGCGGTGGAAATACGCCGCGTGCTTGAGCTGCTCGACAGCGACCTTGCGATGCTCCTCCAGGAGCTTGATGCTGTTGCCGAGCTTGCGACGGTCGAGGTCCGCGCCCTCGATCTCGATAGCGAGCTGGCCAGCGCGAACGCTGAGCTTGTAGAGCAGGTCGACTTGCTTGACCAGGCCCTTCAGGCCCTCTGCCAGGGGATCGAACGCCTCGCGGGCCGCGTGCTGGGCCTTATTGCTGGCGGGTGGGTTGCCGCCGTACTTGGCGGCGAAGGCGTCAAGATTCTTCACCAGGGGTTTGCGGTCCGCCACGTAAGCCTCGGTCGCTTCCTTTAGCTCGGCGAAGGCGTCGGTCAATCCCTGTGCCTGATCCTTCGTGACTCCCTTCGGTTTGCCGATGTTCGCGGCGAATAGCGTGAGATCCCCGGTGATCGCCTTGCGCGTGTTCTCGAACGGCACCAGCGCGGCCTCCACCTTGGCGGACTCGGCACAGGTCTGGGCGACGTACCCCTTCACCAGGCCCAGGAAACGATCCTGCTGCCCACGATAGAGCCACACGACGGCGGTCAGGTTGGCCATCTGCTCGGGCGAGAAGTCGTAGATCTTGCGCGTGACCTTGCGGAAGATCTGGCGCGCATCCAGCATCAGCACCTGGTCGCGGCGTTCCTTGGGCTTACCCCGGTCCATGTGCCACAGCTCGCAGGGGACGGTGCGGGTGTAGAAGAAGTTGGACCGGATGGAAATCATCACGTCCACGTCGCCGGTCTCGACGAGCTTGCGCCGCACATCCGCCTCGCCGTGGCCGGCGCTGGATGCCTGCGACGACATGACGAAACCGGCGCGGCCCTTGGGGCCAAGGTAGCTGTGGAAGTAGGAAATCCACAGGTAGTTGCCGTTGCCGACCTTCTTGGCCTTGTTCACGCCAGGCAGGCCAAAGGGCAGGCGGCGGTCGTCCTTCACCTTCTCGGCGTCCACCATGTCGACGTTGAAGGGCGGATTGGCCATCACGAAATCGCACTTGCCAAAGAGATCGTGTACGTCCTCGTAGAAGGTGTTGGCCTCGCGGATATCGCCCTCCAGCCCGTGTACGGCCAGGTTCATCTTGGCCAGGCGGATGGTGGTGGCGGTCTTTTCCTGGCCGAAGAAAGTGACCCGGCCGCTGGTGTCCTGGCCCAACCGCTCGATAAAGTGGCTCGACTGCACGAACATGCCACCTGAGCCGCAAGCCGGGTCGAGCACCGTGCCGTGCTCGGGCTCGATGACGTTGACGATGGTCTGCACCAGCGAGGGCGGCGTGAAAAACTCGCCATTGTCCTGCGCCCCCTGCATCGCGAATTCCATCAGGAAGTATTCGTAGATACGGCCGAAGACATCGCCCGAGGCCGCGCGGATCTCCTCGCTGTCGAAGATGCGCAGAAGGTCTTCAAGGACATCATGATCGAAGCGCTCATAGTCGCGGGGAAGCTGGCCCTTGAGAGGCGCGAAGTCCTCCTCGATGGCGTCCATCGCCTCGACCAGGGCCTTGCCCAGGTTGGCGTCCTTGGGCAGCGCCAGCAGGTGGTCGTAGCGCGCCTTCTCGGGCAGCATCAGTGCGCGGCGCTTGAGGAAGTCGGCCTTGACCAGGGCGCGTTTGGGCATCTTCCCGGCCGCCTGGTCGGCTTTGATGGCGGCAAGGGCGGCGTCATAGCGATTGGCCGCGTGGCGGAGAAAGATGATCCCCAACGCCGGCATGCAGTATTCGCTGGAGGACAGGTTCGAGTTGGCGCGCAACTGGTCAGCGGATTCCCAGAGGCTGCGTTCGATCTTCTCGATGTCCTGAAGCTGGTTCCCGGTCATGTGTCCAATCTCGCGCGTTGGCGGTACGAAGGGAAAACCCATTGTATCCCAAGGTCCAGCCACCGTGTGCGTTTCGGCGTCGGCGCCCGCCCGGTCACCGGCGTCGCCATAGACGCGCCCGAGAGGGCTGCCTTGCAGCCCGCAGTCGCCCAGCCTGGCGGATGCGTACCTGCCGCCGTTCCCCACCAGTTCCGTGTCTTTGCGGATGCCGGTGGACAATGGGGTCAGTGTTGCCGGACCAGGCGCACTACCCGAGGACGCTTGGTTCTCATCCGATGGGACTTGGTCGGGGTGGTAGCGACGACTCGACAGTACGTGTTCCCTCGACGTTCAACGAACCAATCAGCCCGCGAAGCTGGCCTTCCAGCTTCCTGTCCACCGCAGTACGATTGCCCGCGAGCCTTGTCCAGGGAGGCAGAGTGCCCCACCCGGCCGAGACTTTCAGAAATGCGAGAGTCCAAATGGCCGATAGAGACGCAGGCACGATGGGAGAAAGCGAGTTCGGGAAGTGGTGCGCGAGCGTGGGGTTAGTAGCCAACAAGGCTGGGCAAGACGCCGGAGGCTGGGATTACTTCGTTCAATTCGGCTCGCCCGTGGTCCCCAAAGGGGTACTAACGCTCGACCACATCGAACCACCGCGATTGTGCTGCGTCCAGGTCAAGTCCACGGACAACAGGTCCGCTCCCGATATCAAGCTCAGCAACTGGCTACGGATGATCGACCCGACCCTGCCCTTTTTCGTGCTCCTTCTAAACTTCGGAGGGCAGGATTTCCCCATAGAAGCAAATCTTGTCCATATCGAAGCTCGGCAAGTAGCAAGGGCGCTCAAGCGACTGCGGGAGCTGGGCACGACCGATGCCGAGTTCCTGAACAAGCACACGATGGTAGTGCCGTGGGATGATGCTGACCGCCTGCCCACACCGAACGGCAAGGCTCTCTTGGCCGGGCTTGAGAACCATCTCGGAGCGAGCGCCAGCGACTACCTTGCCGCGAAGAAACGATGGTGTGAAGAATCCGGGTATGATCACGAGCGTTTCAAGCTTACCTTCACCACGACGGCTCCGTCGGTGGACGCTATCGAAGAGCAGATGATCGACTTCGCTCTTGGTTTGACGAAAGAGCTTCCGTGTACGGTAACTTCCATCGAGGAGATTCGTTTTGGCATTGCCGCGCCAGCAGACGACGGGAAGATTCCGCGCGATGCAAGCATCACCTTACGGGAGCCGCCGTCGATACCCGGCACCTTAGAGCTTAGCGACGAGTCGGGTCTACGCAGGGTCAGCCACCCCGTTCGTTTCTTTCACCCGCGTATCGTGTTCCCCTTTCTTCCGAAGGAACGGCTGCGATTTCGCATGACGATGGCCAACGTCGACATCGTGTTGGGCGGTCAAGACTCGCGTCCCAAGTTCCATGTTGCCCCGCTGAGCACCAGTGACGAACGTAGGCCCCTTGCAGAATGGGCTCGAACGATCCAAGCGATCAAGTTCCTAACGGAGCCAGGCCAGACGTTGACGATGGCCCTCGATGTTCTGGGCATACAGGTGAAGTGGAAGCTGTCGGGACTGCAATGCAGTCCGATTCCAGCATTCGACGTCGAAGTGATGCAGGCAGTGCTCGATGCAGCCAGCGCGCTCGATGCGCTCAAAGTCGAAGTAGACGAACCGATTTCCCTTCTCGAATTGCACCACCGTCGACATCGTCTAGCGGAAGCCGCGCTCGTGCTCCGCTCCCGTGCCACTGACGTGGTCCTGAACGGGGACGTAGCGGGCGACCCTCCAGATGGGCTAGTGGTCGGCAATCCTCTGGTGCTCGCCATCCCCATAGGTCGCATCTTGGTGGTCGTCGGAATGGCCCACTTTGGTCCCATCGTACCAGGCGAGCAGAACGGCAGCAGGAAGAAATTCCGTGTCGTGAATCCAGAAAGAAAGACGGTCTTCGTCGAGAAGATGCCGATGGTTCACGGGCAAACCTACCCCGCCGATCCGTGGGTGCAAAAGGTTGCTGCTTGGATTACCGAGCAAAAGATTGAGCTGCTTCCCGCTCCGGTGCTGCCGGATGACGACTAGACGTTCACCCCCGGCACGCGTCGTTCCCCGGCGCGCTACTCCTTTTCGATCTTCTCCAAGGTCATCGGCGCGATTCGGATGGCATCGGCCCGGGTCACATCAAGGCCGGACGCGAGAGCTTCACCGCGACGGCATCGAGTCGCGTGAGCAATTCAGGTCGAGCCGAACGGCGGTTTGTGCGGCCGGACCGGGGCGCGGGCGTACGCCTATCGCGCCGCTTTGTGCCGTCTTGACTGAAACTGGACTGGCCCTACGATGGCGCGAGAAGGCAGCAAGCAACAAGGAAGGAAGCGATGTAAACGCCATGACCAGCCCAAGGATTCGGAGAGACCGTCGGTTGTGCACTCTAAAGAAGAAGGCCGTCTATCTCCAAACGGAGATGCATCCGGTGGACGTGTTGGGTGCCTCAAGCCCAGTGGAGTGGGTTCCTGGTGCACAGAACTGCTCGGACGAGCACGACTGCCAGCTCAAGCGGGCGGACTGCCTCTGGGCGGTTGGTAGCTCGGTTTCTGCTATTGACAGGATGGCACCAGTACCGAAGGCGTAGATTTTCGCCCCCCCCCTGATCCTCAATGGCTTGGTTCCTCTCTGGTTTTGTGCGCCAAAGCCTATCTTTCGGCGGCCTCGCGCACGATGGGTCGAATACCTCCCCGGGAAACTCCCCGTTTGTGGCTGAGCAGCCGTGGCGCTCTGTGACGGTTCATGGGAGTATGGCTTGGCCAGGTGGCAAAAATACGGGGAATTTCCGAGGATGCGCTGAGCTGGAATGTGTTCGTGTCCCTTGCCAGACTCGGGATCTTGGGCGCTGCGATTCCCGAGCTGGGCTCCGGAACGGAGAACGTGGAGCTGTACCTTTGGGGCAACAGGATCGCCGACGGAAAACCCCGTTTTTGGGACAAGCTCGATAGGGTCCGAAAGACACTGGAACCAGGTGCGGCTTTTCCAACTGAGCCTGACATCATGCTCCGAGTGCCGGGCCACGCACTGGTGCTGATTGAGGCCAAGTTCGGCTCACCCAACTCAACACTGGCAGGGAAGGAGGACCGCTTTGAATCCGTCGAGGATTTCTCGGCCCGATACCCGGCCCCTGAGGGAGCCGCAGACCCACTTGCGCGAGATTGGATCGAACAACAGCAACTGGGCACGGTGCTTGAGCAGCTGTGCCGTAACGTCGCGTACGCCACGTGGCTTGCCGAGCCCAGGGAACAACCCACGGTCATCAACCTCGTCCGAGGGGAGGCCGAGCCCGACGTGGAAACGCGTCTTCGTCCCCACCTCGCCAAGAATGGTCGGGGAATCTTCCGCCGCCTCTCATGGGAGTCGTTTCACCCAGTGTTCGCAGCGCGTGGTTCGGAGGCGAGGCCCGTCGTAGACTACCTGGAGAACAAGACGATGAACCTGAGCAGGGCGTTCCGGCTGTAGCCGCCGTGACACGGCAGCTCTACCCCGTTCGCACGTGGCCGCTGGTGTCCAGGACGACACCAGCGTTTCACCAGCTGTGGATCGTGGTGGGCGCGGTGACCAAGGTGGCGCTCACAGGCGGCCCAGCGCCGTCGCAGGAAGAGATCGAGTCTCTCGTGGGCAGAGCCAGCAAGCGCATTCTGCGCTTTCTCCAGCGCCGCAAAGTCATCACCCTCGTCACCGCCCCGGGTGA
>Ga0182019_10001486_pt1 | contig 11964 bp, 8 predicted proteins | sample 812E2MmetaG_FD_120483 | JGI IMG/M metagenome (GOLD analysis project Ga0182019, IMG submission 120483) | Permafrost microbial communities from Stordalen Mire, Sweden - 812E2M metaG | ecosystem: Environmental > Terrestrial > Soil > Wetlands > Permafrost | place: Sweden: Stordalen | collected...
AATCCTCGATGGCCGGCTGATACTGTCCGATTTGAGCGTAAGTAATCCCTCTGTTGGAATAGGACTTGGCATCATTCGGTTTCAAGCGAATGGCCTGAGTGAAATCCTCGATGGCCGGCTGGTACTGTCCGATTTGAGCGTAGGCAATGCCCCTGTTGTTATAAACCAGAACCTTGTCCTTTGTTACCAGCAGAGCATGACTGAAAAGTTCGATACTGTTTTTCCAGTAATGACATTGCTGCCAGGTTAAAATTGACAGAATAGCGAGGACGGCAATTGCTCCCGGGAATAAAATCTTCTTACGGATATCTGCGCGCGGGAACAAAAGCGGAACTCCCCAGGCCAGCATAATGGCAATGCCGATTATGGGCAGATAAGTATAATGGTCGGACATGGCTTGCGCGTTGACCTGAATGATCCCGATAACCGGTAAAAGAGTTATTGCGTACCATAGCCATCCCACAAAGAGATACGGGAAACGTTTCACCATTACAATGACGGCAATGCTGACAACGATAATCAAAAGCGTTGTTCCCAGAACCTGTCCCTGCGGAAGCTGATCGGAGAAGGGATAAAAAACCGACAGATCCTGAGGACGGAATGTCTTCTCCAGATAAGCTACAAAAGCAACTGGAGCGTTGGCGATCCGGGAGCCTAGAGAAAAATGTTGAGGGTATGGCCTGCCATGAACAAAGTATGTGATGATGGAAAAAACCGCGGAAAGTAGAAAAAAAGGTATCTTCTCTTTCAGTTGCCAGAAAACCCGATTTTCTCTCTTGGATTCAAAACGCCTCAAAGGCCAGTAATCCAGAAGAATCATGATGATGGGCAAAGTGACAACCATGGGCTTGCTCATCAGCGCCAGGATAAAGCTAAAAAGTACCAGCAGATACCTTCTGATAACCGGTTTCTCCGTGTAATAGACATACAGACATAGAGTAAGCATCCAGAAAAAAGCGCTCAAGACATCTTTCCGCTTGGCAATCCAGGCAACCGATTCTACATGCAGAGGATGAAGAGCAAAGAAAGCCGCGACGAAAGCGCTCCTCCAGATTGATCCGGTCATACGGTAAAAGAGCCAGAACAGCAATAAAGTATTCAGGATATGCAGGATAAGGCTGGTCAGATGATAACCGCCGGCGTTTAGTCCATATAACTGATGGTCGAACATCAGGGAGAGCCATGTCAGGGGATGCCAGAATTCGGCATAAGTGGAACAAAAAGCCCAGCGAATTCCATTCAGTGTCATTCCGGACTGAACATGACTGTTCGTAGTGACATAAACGTCATCATCGAAATTGATGAAGTTATAACCAGTCATCTGCCAGAAAACAGCCAGTGTAACCACTGTCAAAAATACATATACGATCAGATTCTGTTTTTGAGGGCTAACATTTATCTTGTTTCGCATAATGACGGACCATGCTTTTAGCACATGTTGAATTAGCGTTCAGCAGTTTTTCATATTTCTTATTTCACAATCTTGAAAAGCTCTTTGGCTTGCGGGTCGGCAGCGGTGCGCAGCAGTTCAAATAAAACCATTTCCGTGGATGTGATATGCGCGCCGCCACTTTTCATGGCATCTATTCCGATCTGACGGTTCTCCGACGTGCGTGATGAAACGGCATCGGCAACCAGATGAACGTCGTAACCGTTGGCGATGAGATCGAGAGACGTCTGGTAAACGCAAACGTGTGTCTCAATTCCCAGAAGCACCACGTCTCGGCGATTTAATCTCTCCAGTTTTTCCCTGAAATATTTTTCATCACAGCAACTGAAGGATTCCTTGGCTATCGGGGTTACGCCGTCGAGTTCCGCTGATATCTTTGTTATTGTTTGCCCCAGCTTCTGCGGAATTTGCTCGGTGACAATAACTGGCAGACTCAAAATTTTAAACCCCTTAATTAATTTTATAGTATTGGCGAAAAGACTTTCCTTGTCGAACATGGCCTGAGCCAGATTGCCCTGAATATCAATGATAACTAAAACCGCAGTCGCGCGATTGATCATCTTACTTTCTCCTTTTTATCAGAGGTGTATTTGTGTTGTCGATTATCTACTGTAAAAGCAGTCATTCGTCAAAATCTATTTACGGGGATATTGCTCTTTATGAGTTGGCACTCAAGAAACAGCATACTTAATAAAAAGGATAATATGTGAAATGAAGTTTAATATAATAATAATCGAGCTGTTGAATATACAAAATAATAAATTCCAATTGCAATTGGGGAAACATATTATAAGACAAAGAAGAAACATAAAGTCTTTGGATTGGCCAAGAATTGAATCTAAAATAATATTAATTTTTGAGCTGATGATATGCACGTGTTTCGGAAATATTAATGATAAATTTTCTTCAGGAATTAGAATAATAATTGCGAATGATGATATGACCCATAGAAATACCCATCGGCAATAATCCCAGCCGAGAATAAAAAGAGGAATAACGCTGAAAAATTGAATGATAAGAATATTGGAAATGTTTGTTTTGTTAAAATTTTTATTTGGCATGTGATTTAATATTTTTACATTTAATTTGTCCGTATTTGTCAGAAGGTAGTAAATGAGTGTAAGAATGATTATCCAGGCAAGAGGTGCATATACACCGCCGTCGAAATTGTTCAAAGTTTCAATTCCCAGCGAAAGTCCTTTCTTTATTGACCATGATAGCGTATCGATAGCTCCTGGAATCTCACTGCTGTTGCTCTGAATTGGAAAATTAACCGGCTTCCACGATTCCCATACAATCTCGGCTGTTTTCTGCGAGCCTTTGTAATACAAAACACTCATAAAAGTGATTGTCGACGGCAGCAGTTTTAAGAAAGACAGAATAATTGATTTGATTGAGGCCGTTTTTGTTTTATCAAAAAATCTTTCTCTGTTGGCCAGGATTAATAGTAATATTGGAAAACAAAAGAAACCTATCGATTCGTGTATTAATAATCCGGTCATGAATAAAAAATTGATCAGAATAAGATATAAATTTGATTTTTTTGTTGAAAAATAAATTATGAGAATAAAAAATAGAATTATTAGTATATCTTTTCTAACCCAAAAATTATTAATAATAGGATTTCCAAGGAAGAAAACGAACGGCAGTATGAATATCGGATAGCCATTTTTACGAAACGATTTAATGAAAAAAAACAACAATAAAAAATATGCGGAAATGCATAAAAGTAATATTATAATATAAGGGTTTAATCCTGAAAAATTGTAAATATTTAATAAAATTTCACCCAGTAAGCCTCTTCGGACAAAACCTCCCTGATAGTTAATTAAAAATTCTGTAATTTCCCAACTTTCTTTTTCAAATCCTTTAATAATTGAGTAAACGAATACATATATTAAAGTTAAAATGAATAAAGAATAAAATATGGATAAATTAATGCTCTTTTTCATAATCAGTTTCACGCAAAGTTATTTTATTGTGAGACTCAAATTTCAAAAACGAATACCCTAAAGGTCACTATAGGTGTATTGAAATTTGTAAGTCGTAGTGAGTCCCAAATTTCAGAAGCGCAGCGCACTGACATTTGTTGGACGAACTATCCAATTCCGATTAATCGGAATTGGGAACAATCCCGCCATAAGCGGAGGGTAATGAGATCCAAGTTTCAGAAACAGAGTGCACTGAAACTTGTAGATCGAATTATCCTCCGTAAGCATGGGTATAATACACCGCCCCTTGGGGCGGAATTAGAGTCCAGGGTTTGTCCTGGGGTTCATACCCGTGATTGAGTATTAAATTCGAAACCAGTGTCGAATATAAATAACCGAGAGAGGGCGAAATTGCAACATTAATCCATTCGGAGATGGATGGATTTTAAAACAATGGTGCCCCGAATTTTCAGGGCATCATTGTTGTAAGCAGATTATTTAAGATATTTATCCTAAGTGAGTACCCAGCAGTAAGCCGCCGTCAATCAAAATTTCCGCTCCCGTGGTATAGCTGGAAGCCTCGGATGCCAAAAATAGTGCGGCGCCGGCTATTTCATCGGGATTGCCGAGACGGCCGGAGGGCAGAGCTTTTTCCACCATTTCTTTTACTTTTTTGGCGTCTTCCGGTGGCAGGAGTTCCCAGTGCGAATTCATCATCTTGGTGCTGATAGGACCGGGAGAGATCGTGTTGACCTGAATGTTAAAACGGAGAAGCTCGCTGGCAAAAGCTTTGGTCAGCATTCTCATGCCGGCTTTGGAAATGGAATAGATGCTCAAACCGGGTTCCGGATTATGTCCGTCCACGGAAGCGACATTGATTATTTTGCCTCCGCCCTGCTTGACCATGACATTGGCCGCGGCCTGACTGACGAAGTAAGCGCCTTTAAGATTGATGTCCATTAGTTTATTCCAGAGGCGGTCGTCGCATTCGAGAACCGAGCCCATAGCGGGACTGGCGCCGGCATTGTTGACCAGAATATCAATGCGGCCGTATTTTGCCATCACGGCATCGATCATTTTTTTTATTTCTTCTATTTTGCCCAGATGAGCCGGGAGAGGGAAAGCTTCGCCGCCGAAGGCTTTGATTTCTTTTGCGGTTGCTTCCAGATCCTGCGCCTTGCGGCTGGTAACGACAACTTTTGCTCCGGCCTTGGCGAACGCGAACGCGATGGCCTGACCGATGCCGCGGCCTCCGCCGGTGATTACCGCTACCTTATCCTTTAATGAAAATTGAGATATATCAAACATAGCAAGTCTCCTTTGTGTTTTCCACATTAGCTAAAAATGATTTGCGGTGAATTTGCAACCTTTTTTTGAAAGGTTGACATCGGTTGCCGGCAATTTTATCTGCCGACAACCGATGTACGGGAAATTTACTTATTCGCTTTCTTGGGTGCCAGCGCCTCACGGTCGCCACCGCTCATTCCGGCTATGTATTTCACCAATTTTTTCCGGGACTCGATATCATACTGGGTTGTAATGGCGATTTGCTCCATGATGGGCGATCCTCCGCCGTGGTAATTGCCGATATTGTAAATGCCGCCGGTTGCTGAACACATCTCGTCGCCAATATATCGCCAGAGCTGTGCCTGATCCTCCGCCGACATCTTCGGGTTGCGTTTAGTGTATTTCAAAAGCGCTTCTCCCGTTGCCGGATTGGCAAAATCCTTTTCATGCGGGAATGTTCCTGCAACACCACCGGAGATATCGCAAAGAATCTCCGCTTCACGATAGACCGCCTCTCCTGAGAGACACCGGCCGACATTACAGTAAATCGAATGGGGAATATAGGAACCGGGACCGAAAGGAACAAAACCCATACCCGGAATGTAAACTTCCGGTTTGGCCAGATCGGATGCCGTATAGCCTGCGGCATAACCCAGTTCGGTGGTCATGATGATTTCAGCCAGTTTTTCCCTTACATGGGATTCTTTGTGAATGTTATTTACCTCGGCAGCCAGAGCGGCTTTTCCCAGCAGAATATCGCCGATGGCCGGCTTGCAGCCTGAGTAAGAATGGCGATGGAACAGGGCGAAGAGGAGGGCCAATATGCCGCCATGCTGATGCTCACCGGCTAGGAATACTCTCTCCCAGGGTACGAAACAGTTTTCAAAAATCAGATACGAGTCGGTAAGTCCGGCGACAAAACCGCGTTTATAATGTTCGCGTTGACGGTAGTTATGAATGGTCACAACCTGTTTCATTCCATCCCAGTCTCCGGGAATGGCAAAAGACACGGCGTAGTCTTTGTCCTCGGCCCTGAGCGCGCGGGTAGGTAGAACAAGAATTTCATCGGATACGGACGCTTCGGAAATGTGAACCTTGCATCCTTCCACAATGATACCGTCCTTGGTTCTTTCCTTGATATACACATAAGAACCGGGGGTGGGCTGCTCGGCAGGACGCAGCATGCGGTCGCCCTTGGTGTCCGTTTGGGCGCTTGCGGCGATCATGTCTTCCTTCTGGAAACGGGTCAGCCATTTCTTGAAGTTTTCGTGATAATTGGTCTCGCCCTTTTTTACTTTATCCGCTTCATAGGAGACATTATAAATGGCGTTTGTGGCATCTATGCCCATGCATCGCTGGATGCAGCCGCCGACTTTCTGGCACAACATACGCGTCATATCCTGCTTGCAATGCAGGTCTTCCTTACTTTGGTGAATATGGGTAAAACGGTTAATCTTCTCTCCGGTGAGGTGAGACGTGGCAGTCATCAGACCTTCATTTTCGGGTTTAGCCGCTTCGTCATACGTGGTGCCCATAACGTTGATGCAGTCGCTATGCAGCTCGTCCGTCCGATCAATCAGATTACCATCATAATAGATGTTGCGTTTCATTTTCGATAAGGCGTTGATAAAATCTTCTTTTGTTCTCATGGTGGTACCCCTTTTTTTGTTAAAAATAGTTGTTTGTTGTTTTGTCACGGTTTGCCGCGTTTAATTTCAATTATTTAATCCCCTTTAAAAAATCCGGCGAGGTGAATGACGGATTCGGGTAAGTGTAAAATCCTTTTCTGGTCTTTTGTCCGAGTTCGCCCCTGTCGACATATTTTTTCGCGAACTCCGCGTTCTTGATCTTTTGTGCATCTCCGGTATTTTTCGCCCAAAAAGTAGTAACGTGCCATACCGTGTCCAGACCCACGCTGTCCATGAGACCAAATGGCCCGATCATCATACGCATAATTCCCATCCAGACTCTGTCGATGTCCTCAACCGTCGCGATATCATTCGCGGCAAGCGTCAGGGCGGAATCGAAAAGATTGGTGAACATATAATTAAAGACGTAGCCCATGCTCTCCTGATGGAGCACAATCGGCGCCAGGCCGGTCTTTTCGGCGAACTCTTTGACCAGTTCCACATATTTCGGCGCTGTCCCTGGATGCGGCATGACATCGACTACATTGGTCATGCGTATATCGTGAAAGTGGTAAGCGAGAAATTTTTCAGGCCGCCCTGTGGCATCGGCGAACATGGAGGGCAGAAGCGTTGATGTATTGGTTGTGAATATTGTCCGTTCCGGGCACAAGGCGTTTAATTGCCCGAAAACCTTGCCTTTGAGCTCGGGGTCCTCCGGCACCGATTCGCTGACGATATCGGCATCCTTTGCGGCTTCAGCCATATCGATGGTGGTTCTTATCCTGCCGATGGCCTCCTGAGCCTTTTCCTGTGTGATCCGGCCTTCTCTGGTCATCCTCGAAGCGATTCTGTTTATCCGTTCCATCGCTTTATCCAGCATTTCTTTTTTGATATCGTAAAGCACCACATTGCAATCGTAAAGCGCGCATTGAAATCCGATCTGCTGGCCCATCGTGCCGCTGCCTACGATCAGAACATTTTTAATATCTTCAGCTTTCATAAAACATACTCCCTGCATTAACCTTGTTTATCAATTGGCCATCTTAGCGAATGTTGTGTTTCCTTCTTGCCAGGCCTTTTATGTAATCTTCTTTTGTTTTCATGGTAACACCATTTTTTTGTTAAGAATGGTTATTTGTTTTTATCTTTAGAGGATGTTCCGGGGCCTCTTTTCTGTAAAAGTTTCTCTAAAGCATTGGCGTCATCGAGCTTCAGATACAGTGTTGTTCCTTGCTCTTCTTTCCTGGCGCGGATGCCGTCAAAAACAATTTCAATTAAAGGATCGAGCATATCCGCGATGCTTGTTTTTCGCTTGGGCATTCCCTGCATATGCCAGTGAATGAATAAGTGTTCGACCGTGCCCATAAACATGGAGCGGATCAAATAGGGATTGGAATCCTTTTTGAACGTGCCGTCGGCAATTCCTTCCCTGATGCAGTCCAGCAGGACATGGGACGATTTCCGTATTGCGACATGAGCAGGCGTATGGCGAAATCTTTTATTAGACATTAATTGCAGAAGAACCAGAGCGGAGTAATCCGGATTTGATTGATAAAGCTGAACATAGAAAAGCAAAATAGCCCTTATCTTCCCCTCAACTCCTTTGATGTAGGGAATGACCTTCGATGATTCTTCAAAGGTATCATTGGATATTTTTTCGGGAATGGCAAAGAGGAGATCTTCTTTGGTGCCGAAGTATTCATAGATCGTGGCTTCCGAAACGCCGGCCGCCTTGCTGATTTCAGTGATGGTTGAGTTCTGGAAACCTTTTTCCGCAAAGATGCTCAGAGCGGCATCCATGATGCGGTCTTTTCTGGTCTTCGGTCGGTTTTTGTCTGTCATGCTCATATCCTCCATCGAGGGTGATTTTAAGATACATCATCATAGTCAGACTGTCAAGTATTATTTCATTTCATAGTCAGACTATGAAATGGAAAATATATTCAAAGTAATTCATATTAAAAAAGGTTGATAAAAATGGTGATAATATGAATAATACTGAAGAGTATTGTGTAATTAGCTGTAGAACGAAATTATCTTGAAAGCAGGTTTAAGGGCCGATTGTAAATCACATTTCCTATAATATTGTTTTTTGTCTTAACTATTAACAAAACATTTCAATCCTTAATAAATACAATCCGCATCCCGCATTTTGTGGTCAAGATAACATTGACATACCAACGTTGCAGCCCTATACTATTTGTAGTTAAAGTAAGTTCTTATCAAACCTCATAACGTAGATAAGGCCGTCAGCCTTTAACAAAGGAGATAAATCATGAAAGCGACTTGGGATATTCCACAGGAGATGCTGGATAACAGCGCTCTGTTCAGTAATGATTTCTACAAACGCTTTACCCTGCGCAAGGCGCCAAAGCCTCTCCAGTTGAATGAAAGCGTGACAAAGGATTATGTATTCCCAACCTTCTACGGCGATGTGAGCTGCGCCATGGCCGTATTCATGTGCTCCTATGAAAAAGCTGCGGTCCTCATTGCCGAACAGTTGAGTCCCAAGATAGTGCCGGTGAGGATGACTAAGGGCCGCGCGCTGGTTGCTTTTTCCTGCTACGAGTATAAAAATGTTATGGGTGTAAGGCCGTACAATGAGATTGCCATTGCCATACCGGTGATGATCGATCCCGGCTGCAATGTCCCTGTCCTGCCGATGATCACCGATTCATTCAGCCGTTTCGGTTACTATATTGCGGGTATGCCGGTCACCTCGAAGGAGAACACGATCAGGGGCCGCACGATATGGGGCCTGCCCAAGGTCACTCAGGACATCGATATCTATCCTGAAGGCAGCAATTGCATCATCAAAGCTATGGACAACAAAGGGGACGTATATCTGTCTCTTAAAATCCCCAGGGAGGGCACCCCCACCGAATTCGATGTCTCATCGTTTTTATATTCGCAGAAAGAGGGACGACTGCTGCAGAACCGGACTGATTTCCGGGCCACATTCAATGTGAAAAAAAACATGCAGCTCCTATTTAAAAAGGACTTAAAAGCAGAGAAACCCTGCATCGAGCTTGGCAGCACTTCTTTCGCGCCCTTACTGAAGGGGCTCGAAATAGAAGAAATACCTTTCCAGACCCGCTATGCCGAACATATGTCGGCATGCTTCGACCTGCCTAATGCCCAGGCGCCTGAGTGGGTCCGGAATATTCCCGTGAGCAGCTACAATCTGGATGATGAGGCCAGTATGAAATTATCAGGCAGTGATCTGAAGATGGCCTTTTTCGGAACAGGAGCCATCGGAGCATCGGTCGGAGGCTGGGTTAAGCCTTTCCACAAGGAAACCTATTTTCTCGATCAGGGTAAAATTCTCGATGCGTTGAAAACCAGTGGTATAAGTCACTATCAGGGAGATAAAAAAGATGAGACCATGACAACAATTCCCGTGAAGGTCCTGGAAAATACTTTTGATCTGAAGTCTATGGACGTCATCGTCATTGCCGTAAAAAACTACAGTCTAGAAGCCATCGCCAAACTGATTAAAGCCAATGCCAGAGAAGATGTCATCATCGTCTCCATGGCCAATGGAATAGATAATCAGCAGATTCTGCCTAAATACTTTTCCCGGATAATTTACTGCATTGTCAGCTACAATGCCTGGATGGATAAGCCGGTTATCGTAGGCTATCAAAAAAAAGGTCCTCTTGTTCTCGGCACACCGGATAACGGCCTGCGGACGGAGATGAACGCCATTGCCGGTATCTTCAATCAGGGCGTTGAGACTGTCATCACCGAACATCTTCAGGATGCGGTGCATTCCAAGATCATTGTGAATCTCACCAATTCTCTAACAACACTGGTGGGACACGGATTCAAAGAGATATCCGATTTCGACACTTTCCAGAGGCTTCTTTCAAATACGCTGTATGAAGGTGTCCGGATTGTGAAGGCCGCCGGCTATAAAGAGTGTAAGCTCGGCGGGATGCCGCCGTGGTTTCTGTTAACAGCAAGCGCGCTGCTTCCCCGGCCTCTTACCAGGCCTCTGTTCAAGAAGAATGTGGCCAAAATGGTTATGTCCAGCATGAGTCAGGACATTATTCAGCGCGGCGGCACGAGCTCGGAGCTTGATTCCCTGACCGGGTACATCCTCAAACTTGCCAGGCAGAACAAGATTCATGCTCCCTACAACGAGACCATTTACGAACTCGGAAAAGAACGATTCAACAAGCCCGGTTTTATTCCCATGGATGTCAAAGATGTGTGGGCCGAAGTGCAAAAAAAGCTCTGACAAGGCGAGAAGATATCCGTCATGAGGAACTATCCATACTCATCAGGCTTAATAGCAATTGATGAAGTAGGAACGCCGCAATCCAGAATATTCGATAGTAATGTCAATCGGTATTATTTGATTTTAATTAAGTGTCAGTCCCCTGAATTCCGAATTCCAATTTGTTATGCTGCCTGTTTTCTGTTGCCGCCGTTTAATTCATTATAAGAATGAATTTCTTTCAATTCAGTCCTTAAAATATTTGTCTCCTCTTCCAAATCATAATCATTTTGCAGACCAAGCCAAAATTGCGGGCTGTTTCCAAAATATTTAGAGAGCCTTAAAGCAGTGTCGGCGGTAATTTTTCTTTTGCCTTTAACAATTTCTGAAATTCTTGTTTGAGGAATCTTAATTTCTCTGGACAAACGATAAGCGGTGATATTTAACGGCATCAGAAACTCTTTATCGAGAATTTCACCGGGATGTATGTTGGGAAGTTTTTTCATAACTCTCTCCTTTAATGATAATCGGTTATTTCAACATTATGCGCATTTCCATTTAGCCATTCAAAACAAATACGCCATTGATCGTTTATTCTTATGCTGTATTGACCTTTTCTTTTTCCCTTCAAAAGTTCAAGACGATTCGAAGGGGGTATTTTCAAATCATTCAGTGAAAATGAATTATTTAGCATCCTCAGCTTTCTGCGTGCTGTTTCTTGTATATGAGGAGGGTATTTTTTTGATATTTCTCCATTCCATATAAGATTTGTTTCTTTTGATTTGAAGGATACAATCATGTTAATATACTATCGCCACTCGATAGTAATGTCAAGCGGTATTATGTGATGAAAATTAAGTGTTATGTTACCAGATTTTCTCGAACCAGATGATTGCTACCATAACACGGTGGAAGGCCGACGTAGGTTAAAAACTAGTATGGTGTCCCTGGATTTTTTACACCCGATTATCAATATTCTTGACAGTTTTGATCATCTCGGTTATTTTTAAGGCACAGCAAAAAATGACGAAGGAGAACAAATATGCAGAAAATAAGAATAATAAAATATGCACTCATCGTATTTCTGCTTCTTTCCTCGATTACTTTTGCAGAAACACAGGAAATGAAGAAACACAAAGTAGTCAAGGGAGACACCCTTTGGGATATCACCGGGACTGAATTGGCCGATCCCTTCCGGTGGCCCGAGGTCTGGAAAGTAAATCCCTGGATAAAGAATCCTCACTGGATCTATCCCAAACAGATAATCAAGATTCCTCTTGATCTTATTCAAAAGGAAAAAAGCAAAGAGGAAGCCGCGGCAAAACCCACAGCGGCATCTCAAGAACCTACCATTGCCGCAGACCAACGCTATAAAGGAATAGAGGAGAAAACCATTCCGAAATCCGCAGTGGCATCTCAAGAATCTGCCGTTGTTGCAGACCCGCT
>Ga0182019_10001487_pt1 | contig 11959 bp, 15 predicted proteins | sample 812E2MmetaG_FD_120483 | JGI IMG/M metagenome (GOLD analysis project Ga0182019, IMG submission 120483) | Permafrost microbial communities from Stordalen Mire, Sweden - 812E2M metaG | ecosystem: Environmental > Terrestrial > Soil > Wetlands > Permafrost | place: Sweden: Stordalen | collected...
ATCGTGCGCAGCACATCGAGCAGCTTGCCGTCTTTGGATTCCTGACCGTTGCCGAGCAGCGAGGAGATGTTCGAGTTGATCGTCACCGAGGCGCCGGGGCCGATCGAGCGGGCGATGGTGCCTTCATCGCCTTGGTATTCGTCGCCTTCACCCTGGGCGTAGGGCCGCGTGGTCGTGAGCGCGCCCGCGAACACGTACTGCCCCGCGTACTGCGTGTTGGCGGCCTGCTTGATCGATTCGGTCAGCTGCTTGACCTCGGCGGCGATGTTCTTGAGGTCCCCGGGATTGAGTGTCCCGTTGGAGGCCTGCACGATCAGCGTGCGAACGCGCTGCACCGCTTCGCCCATGTTCGCCATCGCGCTTTCTGAGCCGTTCGCCCAGGCGATCCCGTCTTCGGTGCTCTTCGCATAGGCGCCGAGGCCATCGAGCTGACTCTGCAGATCGATCGCGCGGCTCGCCCCGTAGGGGTTGTCGGAGGGTTCGAGGATCGTGCGGCCCGAGGACAGTTCGCTCGATGTGCGTTGCATCGCGGCGAGCGAGGCGTTGACGTCGCGCAGCGTGGAGGCGCTGAGCATCGCGTTGGTGATGCGTCCGGTCATCACTACAGCCCCGCCGTGCCCGTGTGCTCGATCAGCGTTTCAAGCATCGCGTCCATCACCGTCAGCGTCCGCGCCGAGGCCTGGTAGCCGCGCTGGAATGAGATCAGGTTGGTCATTTCTTCATCCATCGAGACGCCCGAGACGCTCTGGCGCTGGTTGCCGATCGCGCTCACCGTTGCCTGCAGGTTGGTCGCTTCGCCTTTCGCGCCGCGCACGTCGCTTCCCACCTGCTCGATCAGCGCCGAGTAGCCCTGATCGGCAGCGCCGCCGCGCAGGCCCGCGATCGCAAGCGCCACGTCGTTGCCGCCCGCTTTGCCAGTCGAGGAAGTCTGCACTTCTGCCGCTTTGACCGCCACTTTCAGCGTCGCGGCGGTTTCGCCGCTGAAGAACGGTTTGGCCGTGTGCAGTTCGTTGACGCTGCTGGCGAGGCTGCCTGCGACCGCGTCGAGCGCGCTCTGGTATTTCGCAAACTGCCCGCCCGCGCCCGTCAGCGCGAGCAGCGAGCCCAGCTGGCCGCCCGCAGCGGCGGTGATCGCCTGTGGCCAGTTGGCGGTCGTGCCTTCCACGAGCGGTTTGGCCGCGTCGCCGAAGGTCACGGTGTCGGTGCCGTCGGGCTGCTTGGTGACGCTGATCTGCGCGAGCGCTGAGAGTTTGTCGAGCAGCAGGTCGCGCCTGTCGAGCATGTCGTTCGGCGGCTGTCCGGCCTGTTCGGCGAGTCTTATCTGGCCGTTGAGCTGGGCGATCTGCTTGGCGTATTCGGCCACTTCGCCAGAGGCGCCGGCGCGCGATTCGTACTGCTGTGTGGCTTCGGCGGAGACCGTCGCGAGCTGCCCGTTCAGCTGGCCCAGCGTGCGCGCGAGCTGTTCGCCGGCAGCGACGACCCCCTGCTTGGCGGCTTCGCTGGTGGGCGCGGTGGCGAGGCTGCTCCAGGCGCTCCAGAAGGCCGAGAGCTGGCTTGAGATGCCGCTGCTGGAAGGCTCGTTGAAGGCGCCCTGGGCCTGCTGGAGCTCTTCGGCCTGAGCTTCGGCGCCGCTCATGGCGCTGTTCTGCGTGCGGTACTGGGAGTCGAGATAGCCGTTGCGGATACGCAGATAGGTTTCGACGCTCACGCCCGTGCCGAGCTGTGCCCCCTCGCCCGTGTGGGCCGAGAGCGCGGGCACTTCGATCGCGGGGTTCGTGTGCATCACGACCCGCTCGCGCGAGTAGCCTTCGGTGTTCGCGTTGGCGATGTTGTGGCCGGCGACGTCGACCGCCTGCTGCTCGGCGAGCAGCCCGCTCAGCGCCGTCTGCAGTCCTTGGAGGGTCGGGATCGACATGACTCAGGCGCGCAGGTCGAGCACGTGCAGCCCGCCGCCCGGGCGCGAACGTGTGATTGAGGTCGATGAGCCGTGGGTGTCGTAGCCGCCCGCGCCATCCAGCGCGAGCACGCCCATCAGATGGTCGAGGAAGCCGAGCTCGATCTGCATCAGCGTGCGGTTTGTCGTGTGCTCGCGGCCGAGCTCGTGCAGGAGCCCGCGGAGCTCGGCGCTGAGCGCCTGCGCGCGCTCCGCCTCAGCGGGTGCCATCAGCGTGCAGAGCAGCTCGAGCGTGACGCTCTCGGCTGCAACGCCGAGGCGCTCGCCACTGCGCGTAAGCAGCTGGGAGCGTTGTTCCTCGAGCATCTGGCGGCGGCCCATCTCGCCGCGCAGGATGCCCGCCAGGCGCACGACGCTCTGCACGTCACGGGCGCGGATCGCGCTGCCCTGCTCGAGCACCAGCACGAGCAGTCCACGTGCTGAGGCGATCTGGGCGTCGAGATGCGCGAGCACCTCACCCGCGAGCGCGCGATCCTGCTGGTCGGTGGGTGCGAGTGCGAGCGCAGTCATGCCGCCAGGCCTCCCGTGCCGGTGTTCGTCGTGCCGGTCGGCGTCGGCGAGGTGGCGTGTGCGGCGGTCCCGCCGCCCGTTGCACCCTTGCTCGTCTCAGCAGACCCGCGCGTCAGCTCGGCCGCGAGGCCGAAACCGCCGCTGCTGGTGACACCGCCGGCGAGCGCTTGGGGTAGCAGCGATGAGAGCAGCGTGCTGCCCGCATCGCTCGGCGTGGCGCCTTCTTCAGAGCCCGCTTCCCCTTCGCCCTGCGCGCCGAGGCCGTCGCCGGCGAGCATCGTCTTCGCGAGCTGTTCCACGAGCGTCTGTTCAAAGGCGAGCGCGGCCGCATAGTTCTTCTGCACCTCGGGCGAGCCGCTACGCACCCATCCCGGCTCGCGGGCGTGGGCGACACTCGACAGCGCCGTGGCGCCGATGGCGGATCCGCTGCTCATGCGCGTAGCTGGTTGGCCATCGTCATCATCTGGCTCTCGGTCTGGATCGCCGAGCTCGCCATCTGGAAGCTCCGCTGCGTGGTCACCATCAGGCTCATCTCCTTGGCGACGTCGACGTTGGACTGCTCGACCGCTCCTTGGCGCAACGTCGCGGCTGTAGCCGGCTGCGGAGCGCCGCTGGCCGCGTTTGTGCTCAGCAGGCCGTTTGCCTCGCCGAGCAGGTGCGCAGGCGAGGGGACGGTGACGAGCTGGATCTGCCCGAGCTTGCGTGTGCCCGCGCTCACCACGCCGCTCGAGGAGATGCTGACTTCGCTCGGCGAGACGCCGCTCGGCAGCTTGATCGCGGGCGAGAGGCGGTTGCCGAAGGCGTTTGTGATGGTGCCGCTGGCGTCGAGAGAGAAGTTGCCGCCGCGGGTGAGAGCCACCTTGCCGCCGGGCCCCGTCACCTGGAAGTAGCCGTCGCCTTCGATCGCGAGATCGAGCGGGTTGCCGGTCTCGCGCAGCGAGCCCTCGGTGCCGCTGCGACCGATCATCGTGGCGCTTGCGCCGGCGCCGTGGGTCGTGGCCGTGCCGGCGAGGTTGACCTGGTTGTAGAGCAGATCGCTGAAGGCGATACGCGCGCTCTTGTAGCCGGTCGTGGAGAGGTTCGCGAGGTCGTTGCCGATCGCGTCGAGCTGCTGCTGTTGTGCTGCCATCCCTGCTGCGGCGGAGTACATGCCTTCGAGCATCAGAGGGTCCCTATGTTGGTTTGTATCGGCGGGTCGGGCCTCCGCATGGCGGTCCGGCTCCTGACTCGTGCTGCTTCAAACGGGTGATCGGCCGCTGGCCGGGAGACTTGAGCGCCGGGAGCTACGCTGCGCCGTTGAGGTTCCCGACCTGGGTTGAGGCCGCCTGCAGGGTGTGGTTGATCGCCTGGATCGCCTGCTGGCCGGACTGGAAGCTGCGCAGCGAGGTGATCATGTCGATCATGATCTTGGCCGCGTCCACGCCTGAGCCCTCGAGCGCGCCCTGGCGCACTTCGCCGGTCGCTTTGCCCGAGGCGGTACCTGACCAGAGGTTTTCTCCCTGCTTGGACGCCCCCGGCACTTCAAAGACGCCGAGCGCGCTCGCCGCGACCGTGCCGCCGGGCGCGACCTTGACGGGTGCGCCGCCCTGGCCGAGGACGGGGTTGCCTTTGCTGTCGGTCAGCTCGCCCTGCGCGGAGGCGATGAACTGGCCGTTGCGCGTATAGCGCACGCCCTGGGCGGTCTTGACCGCAAAGAAGCCGGGGCCGGTGAGCGCGAAGTCGAGGGGTTCACCGGTTTCCTGGATCGTGCCCTGGGTCATGTCCGTGTAGGTCTTGCCGAGCGCCACGCCTGCGTCAACCGAGCCGATGGTCGCGGCGCCCGCGGTGTTGGCCAGCAGCACTTCGCCGAAGTTGTGTTGGGGCGATGCGTCGGACTTGTAGCCGGGGGTGGTGGCATTGGCCAGGTCGTTTGAGAGCTGGTCCTGGCGGGTCTGCTCAGCGACCATTCCCGTCGCGGCGATGTAGAGGCCGAGGTCCATCTTCCTAAGATTCGTCGGCCGGCCCCCACGATCCTTTATCGCTGGGCGCGTGCTGGCGCGCCCGGCCGCTCAGGCGACGGCTGAGAAGAGCGCGAGCTCGCCCGAGAGCTGTTCGTACAACCGCCGGCGCAGCTGTGTGTGGATCTGTGAGACGCGACTCTCCGAGACGCCGAGGCGCTCGCCGATGTCGCGCAGGGTTCGTTCCTGAACGTAGAGCAGGACCGCCACCTCGCGCTCCTGGCGCGAGAGGCGCGCGAAGGCCTTGCGGAAGCGCTCCTTGGCTTCGCGGCGCTCGGCGCTTGCGATCGGGTCGCACTCGCGGTCCTCGCTCTCGAGTGTGTCGATGCGCTCGATCGTCGCGCTTTCATCCGAGCGCACAATGCGGTTGAGCGAGCCGACCTCGGCGAGCTTGACCTCGTCGAGGCGTGCGATCAGCTCACGTGTGCTCATGCCGACCTGCGCGGCCAGCTCATCGCGACTTGGCTGACGGTCATGCATCAGGACGAAGTCGGCGCGCGCGCTGTTGATCGCGCGCTCATCGCGCCGCAACGAGCGCGGCGCCCAGTCGTGGCGGCGCAGCTCATCGAGCACGGCGCCGTGCACGCGGGTCCAGGCGTACTGCTCGAGCGTCGCGCCCTTCTCGGGGTCGTAGCGGTCGATCGAGTGGATCAGTGCCTCCAGCCCGCAGGAGAGGAAGTCCTCGACATCGCACTGCGCCGGGATCTCGCGCACCTTGCGGTACACGATAAAGCGCACCATCGGCATGAAGGCGAAGATCAGCCGGTCGCGCACCTCACGCGAGCCGCTCGAGCGGTACTCCTGCCAGATCGCGAGCACCTCGGCGGCGGGCATCCTGACTGCGCGCTGTGCGGTTGGTTGCATTCTTGGCCCCGATGTCGAGATGGCGGCAGCGGCGATCCGCTGGCCGTTAGCGCTCCGCACGCGAGTTGCGGCGGTGCACCGCCTCTTTTTCGATACCGCGGGTCCATCCCCTGCTTCCAGCTGTCAAGGGTCCGACGGAGATGAATCGCTCAGATATCTCCTCTCGCGGTCGATGACCGGGTCGGGACACGGCAGCGGCCGCACGCAACATCTGTCCCACTGCGAGCGAACCTTCAAGTTTCTGTAGAGGACGTCGATCACATGAGCGAACAACATCGTCCGCGAGGCGGTCCAGGGACCGGGCCGCGCAACACGTTTTCAGGGAGAAAACGCACAATGAGCTCGCCGATCACGCTGATTTCGGACTTCACCGCGCCGCCGCCGGGCCTGCTCGAGGAGATCGCGCAGGCCGCTGCCGCCTACGACGAGCTCTACGCGGGCGGACACGCGCTGGCCTTCACCCCCGGTGGGGAGGGCGAGCGGGTCGCCGTCGAGGTGCGCGACACGGGTGGCAACGTGCTTGAAACGCTCTCGATCGCGGACGCCCTCGAGGTCGCCGCGGGCAAGCCGCTGAGGTAGGAGAGCCCGTGTCCACTGCATCTGTCGGCTCCCTGGCCGGCTCCCCGATCAACATCACGGGCCTCGCCTCGGGACTCGACACGACCTCGATCATCAACGCGCTGCTGAACGCGGAACGGATCCCGATCACGCAGCTCACCCACCAGCAGGAAAAGCTCCAAGGCCAGGCAACCGCGCTCGCGAGCATGCAGAGCAGCATGCGCGCACTCTCCTTCGCCGCCTTCGAATTCCGGCTCGGCACGCTGTTTGAAAACTCCCAGGCGGTCAGCTCGAGTGAACCGCTGCGGGTGAGCGCGGCGACCACGAGCGGAGCCGGCGTGGGCGGCTACGAGGTCGAAGTCACGCAGCTCGCCAACTCGGCGCAGCGAACCTTCACCTTCACCCCGCCTGCAGGCGAAGACACCGTCACGATCGACGGCAGCGAATACACGCTCAAAGCGGGCGGGGGCGCCAAAGAACTCGCAAGCAAGATCAACGCGGACAGCAAAGCGACCGTCTATGCGGCTGTGCTCAACAACGAAACGATCGTCTTCTCCAGCCGCACCACGGGTGCGACAGGTGGGGAATTCATCAACGTCTCCGACACCGCCGGTGCGCTGAGCGAAAAAGCCGGCACGGCCAAGGAAGGCCGCGACGCCGAATTCTCCGTCGACGGCGTTCATGGCACCGCTGCCGGCAACACCGTCACAAACGCGATCGCGGGCGTCACGCTGACGCTCAACGGGCTGACCGCGAGTGGCCCTGTGACCATCACAGTGCAGCCCCCGGGACCAAGCGTGAGCGCGATCGAAGCCCAGGTGCAGTCCTTCGTCACGCTCTACAACTCGACCGTCGAAGCGGTTCAGAAGCAGCTCACCACGCGGCCGCCGACGAACCCGCAGAACGCCGAAGAACTCGCCACCGGCACGCTGTTTGGCGACACCTCACTGTCGAGTGCCCTGAGCCGCATGCGCCAGACCATGTATGAACCGATCACCGGTCTGCCCGCGGAAATGTCGAGCCCCTTCGACATCGGCGTCAGCACCGGCGCGCCGACCGGCGCGAGCCCCACGCAGGCAACGCTACAGGGCCTGCTCAAGCTCGATCCCGCGAAGCTCGCGAACGCGATCCAGTCGAACCCGGATGGCGTCAAGGAAATGCTCAAAGGCTGGTCGAAGAACCTCGAAGAAGTCACCAACAACGTCGCCAACGCGGGTGGCCCGCTCGCCTCGCGGATCACGAGCGACGAAGGGCAGATCTCAGAGCTGAAGGTCCGGATCAACTCGATGAACGAAATCCTCGCTGTACGTCAGAAGGCGCTCGTGGCGACCTATGCCAAGCTCGAAGGCATCATCAACAAGAACAGCGCCCAGTCCTCCTGGCTGACACAGCAGACCGAAAGCCTCAGCAAACTCAGTCACTAATCGCGCGCGAGCCTCATCTCCGGCCGCCCGCCTCTCACCGCTCAACTCTTCGCACGCGATGCCGATGAGTGGAATGTCGATGAGCAACGCGACCGCATCACCAAATGCATACCGCCGGGGCGCGGTGCTGGCTGCCAGCCGCGAGCAGCTTGTGGTGATGCTCTACGACGGCGCCCGGCGCTTCCTGCGCCAGGGGGCGATCGCGATGCGCGCCGGGGAGATCGAGCGCGCCCACAACGCGCTGCGCCGTGCGGAGCTGATCATCGGTCATCTCGACTCAGCGCTCGACTTCGACCAGGGCGACCTCGCCGAGCACCTGCATTCGATCTACGCCTTCTGCCTGATTCACCTCAACCGTGCGCGCATCTCTCAAGATGTGAGCAAGGTCGAGCAGGTCAGCGAGATGCTCGGCGACCTGCGCGAGGCATGGGTGCAGCTCGCCGCCGGCGAGGCGCACGTAGCGTGAGCGCCCCCGAGCGCTTCGCCCCCGAGCTGCGCCCCTATCAGGCGATCATCGAGCACGCCGAGCTGGAACTCGCTCACGCCGGTCGCGGGGAGATCGACGAGCTCGTCGCGCTCGGCGGCCGTTGGGAGCAGCTCGTGGCTGAGCTGCCCCGCACGCCGCCTGCAGCTGCAGCTGCCTTGCTGGAACGCGCGGCGCTGATGCACGAGCGCACACGCATCGAGCTGATTCGCCTGCGCGAGGGAGTGCTCGGGGAGCACTCGGCCAACAAGCATGCCCAGCGCGCGGCCGCCGGCTACAGCGGCGAGCAAGCCCGCTCACAGCGCCTCGATCGCAGCGCTTAGCTGCAGCGCTAAAGGTCTGCGCCCAGCTGCCGATCACCGGGGCGGTCCTCCCTCTGGACCATGCACTCGACCCATGGAGACGTGATGGAGCTCGTAGATTCGACCCAGCAGCTGCTCGAGGCGGCGATGCGTGGCTCCTGGCAGCGCCAAACCGCGCTCACCAACAACGTCGCCAACGCTGAAACCCCCGGCTATCAACGCCAGGACGTCAACTTCGAGTCGGCCCTCCAGGGCGCGATGAACAGCGGCGCCCCGGTCAGCGAAGTGGAGTTCCAGACCGAAACCGAGCCCGCCGCGGCCGGCCCCAACGGCGAAGCGGTGAGCATCGATCAAGAAGCTGCCAAGCTCTCTGAAAACGGCCTTGACTATCAGGCCCTCACAGAGGTCGTGGGGGCGCGCAACAGCATCGTGCGCTCCGCGATCGGGCTGCTCTGATGGGACTCTTCGACGCGATCGGAATCGCCGGCAGCGGCCTCACGGCACAACGCATCCGCATGGATGTCACGGCCGAGAACCTGGCCAACGCGGACACGACCAAAGCGGCCAACGGCAAGCCCTACCAGCGCCAGGAGGTCGTGCTCTCACAGATCGGCTCAAGCGGCTTCGGCAGCGCGCTCTCCGGAGCGCTGGCACAGCGTGCACCGACCGGCGCCTCCGCTCCGGCGGGCGGCGTGCAGGTCACGGGCATCGTCGCCGACAGCACACCCGACCAGCAGGTCTATGACCCGAGCAACCCCGAAGCCAACGCCCAGGGCTACGTGTCGATGCCGAACGTCAGCACGGTCACCGAAATGACCGACCTGATCTCCGAGCAGCAGTCCTACCAGTCCGATGTGACCGCGATGCAGACCGCCAAGTCGATGTTCACCGCGACCTTGGGCTTGCTCAAATGATCATCCCGCCCGTCGGCGGCCTCGGCGGTGGGCTCGCACCCGTTCAGGGCGAAGCGCTCGCCCAGGCGGGCCAGGGCAGTGGCGGCACCGAAGCGGCCGGCGGCGGTTTCGGCAGCGCCCTCACCGAAGCGGTCTCCTCGCTTGAGAAGACCCAGCAGAGCGGCGACAGCGCGGCGCAGTCGCTCGCGACGGGGAACGTCGCCGATCCGCAGGCGGCGGTCGTGACCGTCGAGGACGCCCAGCTCGCGATGCAGCTCGCCGCACAGATCCGCACGAAGGCAACCGAAGCGGTTCAAACGATCTTCCAGACCCAGGTCTAACGCGTGCCGATCGCACAACTCGCCTCAAGGCTGACCCCCCGTGCCTGGCTGATTGCGGGCGGTGCGACCGTCGCCGCGATCCTCTTCATCTACCTCTTCCTGCACACCGTCTCGCAGCCGAGCTACACGACGCTCGTGAGCGGTGTGGACCCTTCCCAGACGGGCAAGATGACGAGCACGCTGAGCGCCCAGGGCGTCAACTACCAGCTGCAGAACAACGGCACCGCGCTTGCAGTGCAGTCCAACCAGACCTCGCAAGCACGCGTCGCCCTCGCCAGCGCGAACCTGCTCGGCACGAGCAAGCCCGGGCTGGAACTGCTCGAAAAAGGCAAACTCGGCGAAAGCAACTTCCAGCAGCAGGTCACCTATCAGCGCGCCCTGCAAGGTCAGCTCGAACAGACGATCAACAGCGTTCAGGGGGTCTCCGGGGCGCAGGTCGAGCTCGTGCTGCCGAGCAGCCAGAACCAGGTCTTCGGCGAAAGCCAGGGCGTCTCCTCGGCCGCGGTGCTGCTCTCGGGAACAACCTCGATCGACCCGGCCTCGGTCCGCGGGATCGCCCAGCTCGTCACCTCAAGCGTGCCGGGCCTGCAGCTGAGCAAAGTCACGATCACCGACGCCTCTGGCCAGCTCCTGTGGCCGCAGGCCGGCGCGAGCTCAAGCGGTACGGGCACGAGCGTGCAGGACGCGGAGCAGCGCTACAACCAGAACATGGCCGCGAGCCTCGATGCGATGCTCGCGCAGACGCTCGGCGTGGGCAAGGCGCAGGTGCTCGTCTACGCCAACCTGAACGTCGATCAGACGACCAAGGAATCGCTCGAATACGCCAAGAAAGGCGTGCCGCTGACGCAGCAGAAAGCGCTCGAAACGCTCACCGGCAACGGCGCGGGAACGGGCGCCGCCACGGGAACCGCGGCGCTCGGCGCCGGCGGCGGCGCGGGCGGCAAGTCGAACTACAAGAAGGAAACGACCAACTCCGCGCTCGGGGTCGGCAAGGTCGTCACGCACTCGACGATCGCCCCGGGAGCGGTCGAAAGCGAGCACGTCTCGGTGCTGCTCGACCACTCCGTGCCCGCTGCCTCGCTGCCCGCGATCCGCGAAGCGGTGACCAACGCGGCCGGCATCCAGGCCAAGCGCGGCGACACGATCTCGATCGGCCAGGTGGCCTTCGCCAAGCCGGTCGCCGGCGCCGCCGCGGCAGGCGGCGGCATGATCGGCTACGCGAAGTACGCGCTGCTCGGGATCGGCGCGGCCCTGTTCCTGTTCTTCACCACGCGATCCTTGCGAAAGCGTGAGAGCGAGGCGATCGCCGAGCCGGTGTGGTTGCGCGAGCTGGAGGCGCCCGTGCGGCTGTCCGAGCTCGAACGCGAAAGCGCGACCCGCCCGATGACGATCACCGCGAACCCCAACGGCACGGGCTCAGGGCGCAGCGCCGGCGGCGGCGACGACATTCGCCGCCAGGTCGAGCAGCTCGCCGACAACGAGCCGGAGGTCGTCGCCCAGCAGCTGCGCAGCTGGATGCAGGAGGGTTAGCCGGCGATGGCCAGCGAGCTCTCGGGGGAGACGGCCGTGGCGCTCCCGTCGGCGCCCACCGATCTGCTGCCCGGCCCTCCGCGTGTGACGGGTGCCCGCAAGGCGGCCGTGCTGATGGCCGCGCTTGGCTCCGAGCGCGCCGCCAACGTGCTCCAGAAGCTGCGTGAGGATGAGATCGAGAGCCTCTCGATGGAAATGGTCAAGCTCAGCTCCGTCGGTGTCGAGACGACCGACTCGATCCTCGGCGAGCTGGCGCGCACGACAGGCCATGGGACTGGTGCGAGCGGCGGCATCGAGTTCGCACGCGAGGTGATCGAGCGCGCGCTCGGGCCCGAGCGCGCCGCCGAGCTGCTCGGTCGGATCGCTCCCGGCGCAGAGGCACGACCCTTCGAGTTCCTGCGCCGGGTGCCGCCCGAGCGCATCTCAGCGCTCTTGCGCAATGAGTCGCCGCAGACCGCTGCGCTGATCCTCGCGAGCCTGCCCACGAGCCTTGCCGCGACCGTGCTTGCGCGTCTGCCCGAGCCCCTGCAGCCCGAGATCGCCCTGCGGATCGCACGCATGGGTCACACCGATGCGCGCGTGATCGAGACGATCGAGGACGTCGTGCGGCACAAGCTGACTGCGGTCAGCGAGCGCGAATACACCTCCGCCGGGGGCACCAAGGCGCTTGCGGGGATCCTCAACCACGCCGATCGTACGCTCGAGCGCAACGTGCTCGAGAACCTCGCGAGTACCGACAAGGATGTCGCCGAGGAGGTCCGGGGGATGCTGTTCGTCTTCGAGGACATCGTCAAGCTCGATGAGCGCGCGATCCAGCAGGTGCTGCGCGAGGTCGACCAGAAGGATCTCGTGCTCGCGCTGCGCGGCGCCCCCGAGAACGTGATGGAGGTCGTGCTCGCGAACATGTCAGAGCGCGGCTCGGCGATGCTCAAGGAGGAGATGGAGATCCAGCCGCCGCAGCGCAAAAAGGACGTCGACGACGCCCAGTCGAGGGTCGTCGCGGTCGTCCGCCGGCTGGAGGAAGCAGGCACGATCGTGATCGCCGGCGGCGAGGGCGAGGAGGGCGAGCCCGTTGTCTGAGGCCGTCGTCAGCTACGACTTC
>Ga0182019_10001488_pt1 | contig 11959 bp, 8 predicted proteins | sample 812E2MmetaG_FD_120483 | JGI IMG/M metagenome (GOLD analysis project Ga0182019, IMG submission 120483) | Permafrost microbial communities from Stordalen Mire, Sweden - 812E2M metaG | ecosystem: Environmental > Terrestrial > Soil > Wetlands > Permafrost | place: Sweden: Stordalen | collected...
AGATCAAAGCCTCGGGATATATAATCTTAAATGAAAGTAATATAATCAGGGAAATAGGCGGAGTAAAGGTTTCAATTATCGGTGTAGTGACTGGAGGCAGGCACTCAAGGATGATTCATGGTGATCTCCGGAGAGCCATGGAGGGGACCGACAGCGCTGATTTTAAAATATTCCTGTGCCATGATCCCAATCAATGGGAGACAGATGTCGCAGGAAAAACAGATATAAATCTTACTCTCTCAGGCCATACCCATGGTATGCAGATGGGTGTGATCACAAAATGGTTCAGATGGAGTCCCATAAAATATTTCTATCCTCACTGGAACGGACTCTACTCGGAAGGAAACCAGTATCACTATGTCAATCGTGGATTGGGTACGCTGGTTGTTCCCTTCCGGATATGGATGCCACCCGAAATAACTATGTTAACCCTTGTTGCGGAATAGTTTTCCTTCGTATATAAAGAAAAAACGGGGGGCTGACTGCCTCCCGTTTTATCACCCACATGATTTGAGAATTAACCTAATTAACCTAATTAACCTGACTAACCTAAAGCCTGAATTGTCTGTGTCGTCATGAGTGACGAATAAGAATCGATGTGGGCAAATATCATTATACTCTTTTTCAATCTATGAACTTATATTCTATTAACAGACAACAATAGTAAATTGTTTATTCCAGAAATAAGTTTTGTTTTTGCATTTTATAGTTATTTTAACGAATTGTTATAATTTTTTAATGATTGAACGACAACCCCCGGCCACGCTAAAGCATGGCCTGCCCCCTAAAAGGGGCTTGACTCAGTTGATAGATCAAAATTTATTAACCAATTTAACCCCCCTTCAGGGGGGATGGGGGGCCAACCGAGTATGAGTGAAATTGATTATAAGGTAATTTTTTCGAGGCGCAGATCAATATCAATCAGCATAAGTCCTCATGACGGAGTGGTTGTCAGGGCTCCTAAAAGTGTATCACCGGAAAAAATTGACAAGTTTGTTAATGAGAAGTCAGCCTGGATAAAGAAGCATCTTAATAATTATTCGGATTCTGTCAGAATAAATTACGGTAAAAAATACACGGATGGTGAATACCATTTTATTATGGGGAAAGAGAATAAACTGAGACTTATCGCATCGCCAGTGGCATTTGTCAGGAAGTACGACGACATTATTGAAGTCGGATTACCAGATATTAGAAACACCAGGAAGGTAAAAACCCTGCTGGATAAATGGTACCGGGAGCAGGCAATGCAATATTTCAGATTGCTGCTTGAGAAAATATTAAGAAAATACGAAAGTTACCACTTTGAACCTTATTCAATGGTAGTAAGAGCATCTAAAAGCAGGTGGGGAAGCTGCTCCGCAAAAGGGAGGATCTCAATAAGCTCAGAACTGATCAAACTCGACGAGAAATTCTATGAATACATTATAGTTCATGAACTGTGCCATCTTAAGCATCCAAATCACGGAAAGGGGTTTTACAATCTGCTGGAAGAACTACTGCCTGACTACAAATTAGTAAGGAAGGAGCTCAGAAAATATGTCATGAGATGACCAGAATTATAAAACATCGAACTCCTGTCCTCTTGCAGGTATTTCCAGATTCTTATAACCTTCCTGCTGCAACATAGCAACATATTTCTTTTGGGTCTCATATTCACCATGTACAATAAAAGTCTTTTCAATAGCGCTCTTTTCCTGGCATCCGAGGAATTGAATCAGTTCCTTATAATCGGCGTGGCCGGAAAATGATTCTATATTCTGGATCTCTGCATTTATCGGATAAACAGTACCAAAAATTGAAACCTCTTTTATCCCTCCTTGGATTCTGGCTCCAAGTGTTGAAGGAGCACAATAACCAACAAAAAGTACAGTATTTGCGGGATTTGAAATATTATTTGCCAGATGATGTTTAATACGGCCGGCTTCTGCCATGCCTGATGCCGAAATTATTATACACGGCTGTTTATGATCATTCAGTTTTTTTGAATCTTCCACCTTTGTAATATAGGAGAGGCCGTCAAAGCCGAAGGGATCACTGTCAGTTTTTAGCACTTTTGCGAATTCACTGTTAAAACATTCCGGGTGCATCTGAAAGACAGTAGTCGCATTTACAGCCAGTGGGCTGTCGACAAAGACATCTATCTTCGGCAGTCTTCCTGCATTGAAAAAATTATTCAGGGCAAAAACAATTTCCTGTGTCCGTCCCACGCTGAAAGCCGGAATTATAAGCTTTCCGCCCTTATTGACACAGGTATTCATGAGAACATCGAGAAGTTTTTCTTCTGCAGAAGTGTTATCATCGTGAAGCCTGTCGCCATAAGTCGATTCTGTAATAAGGATATCGGCCTGAGGAAACGGCACAGGAGGTGCAAGGATCGGGTCTACAGGCCTTCCGATATCACCTGTATATGCTATTCTCTTAATCTGACCCTTTTCAATTATCTGCAGGTTTGCAACACCGCTGCCAAGCATATGTCCTGTACTGGTAAACCTTACCTTTATATTTTCGTCTATCCTGAAATTCATGTCACCTGGAACCCCGATAAAAAGGCTCATGCTGGCAACAGCATCCTTCTGGGTATAAATGGGCGTTACAGGAGGAAGTCCCTTTTTTGTCCGTCTTTTGTTGAAAGTTTCGGTATCATGTTCTTGTATGAATCCCGAATCTGAAAGCATTATTGCGCAAAGATCGCGAGTGCCGTTTGTACAAACCACAGAACCTCTGAATCCCTGTTTGTACATATAGGGAATCAACCCGGCATGATCAATATGGGCATGAGTAAGAATAATATGATCTATCGACTCGGGTTCAAAACCAAGGTCTCTGTTCATCCTGTCAGTCTCAAGGCCTTTGCCCTGGAACATGCCGCAATCGAGAAGAAGTCTTTTGCCTGAATCGGTCGTTATCAGATGTTTGCTTCCTGTAACTTCGCGGGCGGCACCGAGAAATTTTATCTTCATAATTTCTGGAATTATACAATTTAAAGGTAACTGATTTTTAATTATCGAAAGCGGGTAGGGCGAGGTGGTGAGAAGTTATAAGTTAAATTCTGACTCCGATAATTGTGATATCATCAATCTGGTCTCCTGTACCTTTCCAGTTTGCTAACTCTGTATCAATAATATTCCGTTGCTCTACCATTGGACGATAATATATCTCGGAAAGAAGTTTCTTAAGGTTCGATTTCTTGTATTTGGTTCCCTCAGATCCGCCAAACTGGTCACTAAACCCATCAGAGAATAAATAAATTGTATCTCCTTTTGAAACATTGATTTCATAGTTGGTAAAAGATACCTCTTCACCATAATGAATTCCAATAGGCATCCTGTTGGCCTTATATTCCTTCAGCTCGCCCCTTTGGAAAATAAAGAGAGGGTTATAAGCACCAGAATATTCAAGTATTGTCATTTCCTTATTCATCACACAAAGTGAAATGTCCATACCATCTGCAGCCTCACCTTCCTTACCGGTTTGATGAAGGACTCCCATTATCTTGGATCTTAGAATATTAAGAATTGTATTTGCCTTCAGATTCCGGTTATTCGATACAATCTCATTCAGCGTCGAAATGCCCATTGTACTCATGAAAGCACCCGGTACACCATGCCCTGTGCAATCGGCAACGGTAAAGAATATCGATTTATCGTTCTCTGCGATCCAGTAAAAATCACCGCTTACGATATCTCTTGGTTTGAAGAAAATAAAATAGTCCGAAAATGATTTCTCGAAATAATCCTCCATGGGAAGCATTGCCATCTGTATTCTGCTTGCATATTCAATGCTGGCAGTTATCTCTTCTTTCTGAGCTTCTATTTCAGCAGTCCTTTCTTTGACCTTATCCTCAAGAATTCTGTTCTGGTAATGCAGCTGTTTCTCCCTTACCCGAAATACAAGACCGATTACCAGAAAAGTTGCAAACCCGGCTAAAATATAGAAAATAAGCGTCCTGGTAAATGGTGCCCTGATTGTAAACCTGATAGATTGGGATTCGCTGATATTTCCCCAGAAATCTCTGGCTCTCACCTTAAGAACATATTCTCCCTGCCTGGGTATTGTCTTGCTGTAATGATTACTTATATTCCATGGTGACCAGCCAGACATGATTTTATTTATTGTATACTGGTATTCTGTTATGTTCTGCTTGACGTATTCAGGTGCAATTATGTTGAAATTGATAACATTATCCCCTCTTTCAAATTTCACATCGCCCAGATTAAAGGCTATTCCCTTATCATTGGAAATGCTTTTAATGAAGACTTCAGTCCCCGGATTCATTTTTGATGATTCAAGGCGGTCTATGCAGTAAAGCTTATTATTGCCGGCAATGACCCAAAGGTTTTTATTCTCCATATTAACCGAAACTATATCATCAAAAATCTTGAGCAGAGAGAGCTCCTTTACCGATTTAATATACCCCTTATTAATCGAATACCAGTTACCGGCTACTCTGTAAAGCCAATGATTGGATGAAGGAAGGTAAAAATCCGTATCGTAATTTGTACCAGAAGACCTCCTGGTATATGGTTTAAACCTATCGGCCTGGGCATCATAAAAATGGATGCCTGTTTCTGTAAAAAGGAATATGGTATCATTTAAAAGGTCAAGGGCATATCGCTCAGGAAAATCATTCTTTGTAACATAGGTATTGTATTTGATCTTGCCCTGGACCTCATCCAAATCTGTCCTGCAGGCCATATTATCACACCCAAGCCATAAGCTGCTCCTTCCATTCAGAAAAACAGAATAAACAGGAAAGACAAACTCAGGATCAGGAATTTCAGTAAGCCATTTACCACCCTGATACTTGACAGCAAAATAACCATCATTTGCTCCAACATAATACTTTCCCACATAAGGTACCCAGCTGACAAAATTAATGTAACGGTTGGCTATAACAGAGGAAGCTTTATGGTTGTTGATTATGAATAACCCTTTATTGGTCGCAGCAAGAATTCCAGAGGTTGTAGCTACAAGCTGCCGGCATTTTTCGTTTAACCCCTCGATCTTCACCCATGAAGTACTGATAGATGTCAGCCTGTTGACTCTTCTTCTGGTCAATTGTCCGGCTCCGTTCTTTTCAACTTGTTGTTTTTTCTCCAGCTCCTGCCGGGCTATTTTCCTGCCAAAGATCCTGGCAAAAATATTTTTTCTGTTGTTCTGCCGGGCAGGAGCCTGATTACTGCTTGTGCCTGCGACTTCCGGGACAGGTTGAGGTTCAATTCTGACTATCACGTCAACTCCGGTATAATTTTTTACTTCCGTCAGATAAAATACTCCTTCACTTGTTGAAACATAAAGCTCATTATTGTACCTGAGGGTAGATGTAAGATTACCTTTAAGTCCGGGAAAAACACTATAATTCCTGACAGGTAGATTCAGGTCAACCCTAGTCAGTCCATACTGATGCGAGAGCCACAAACCTCCACTTTTATCCGATCCGATAGCAAAAACTTCGTCATCAGGCAGCTCATTCTGATTGTTAATATAATAAAAAACCTTCCCTGTAGTTTTCTCAACCACCTCTGCTCCTCCGTCAAGGGTTGAAAAAGCATACGCAGTATCTCCCAATGCAATTCCTTCAGAAAGGATATTCATCTTAAGATAACCGTTATCCTTTACCTGATAACTATAATATTTTATTCCGTCAAAAAGTGAAAGCGAGCCATCGCTGAGTCCAACAAGGACAAGACTGGCACTATAGGGAAGAGAAAAGAGGATTTCTGTCTTTTCAGTAAGGTAACCAGTCACAATCGGAAAAAGGGTATCACTCTCAAGTCTGAACAATCCCCTTCCGAAGATATTGATGAATGTGTTCTTCGGAGTCACCATCATTCCGCTGAAAGGATTCCCCGGTTTTGAATCAAGCCGGAGATCTTGCTTCCTTGTATCAAGATTATACCTGATTATCGTCTGATCACCATAAAACCAGGCTGAATGACCATCAAAAAGAATTTCTGTTATTATACCTGATGGCAATGAATCGCCGGGAAGAGATAAATAGCTGTATCCTCCGGTTTCATTCTTTACAAGGCAGCCAAATGTATTATCGCCTCCTATATAAATCCTGCCGTCCTTTGGATTCTTCTGTATCGAATATGGAACTGCCGGAATCCTTATTGTCTGATAATCATCACCGTCGAAAGCCAGAATTCCTTTTCTGTTGGCAAAAAACATCACCTGGTTATCATCCTGGCAGATTGCCCAACTCTGGTTTTCAATATTCCGGAAAGGATTGAAATTTGACAGCATGGGAGAAACTCTCTGTGCGTCAATCTGCAAAAACACTGATAGCATTATAACCAGGAAAAATATTCTTTTCATCGTACCCCTGCTGTTGACTTTCTTAATTTTCAGGAGGTTAAATTTACAAGAAAAATTGAAATGCAAGAGAAAATATAAATTAAAGAAAGGAAAGAGGAAGGGTTGAAAGGATTGAAAAACGTTGAAGGGAGTTGAAGGGAGTTGAAGGGAGTTGAAGAAGAGGTAAGGTCATTAAACAAAAAGGCTCAGGACCATAACCCCTATTAAACCAGATATACCTATTGATGTTTCCATTACAGTCCAGGATTTTAATGTGTCTTTAATGCTCAGATTGAAATATTCTTTAAATAGCCAGAATCCAGAATCATTCACATGTCCAAGCATCAGGCTTCCGGAGCCAATAGCCAGCACCATCAGCTCAGGCTTTACCCCGGTAACGGCGATTAATGGAAAAATAATTCCGGCCGTAGTAATACCGGCAACTGTTGCCGACCCGACACAAAAACGCATAATAGTTGCGATGAGCCATCCAAGAAATAATGGAGAAAGAGTTGAATGACTCAATAATGCCCCAATATACCTACTTACTCCGCTGTCGACCAAAACTTGCTTCAGAGCTCCTGCCCCTGCAATAAGCAGCATAATGACCGTCAAACTTACGACAGAATGAGTCAGTGAATTCATAATATCACCTATTTTTCTTCCTCTTGCCAAACCAAGCGTAATAACGGCAAACAGTACCGAAACCAGCATGGCAATTACAGGGTTCCCAACATATCCCAGAACTTTCCTGATTATATTATCTTCAGGCAGCAAAAAGCCTGCAACAGTTGAAATAGTGATTAGAATAACTGGCAGCAATGCAGAAAAGAAGCTTGTCCAGAATCCCGGCAATTCATTATCATTCAGCGGTTTACTAATAACAAATTCCTGTAATGGTCTGGCATTGATTTTACTCACGGCCCTTGATAGTATTGGTCCTGATACAATAATTGCTGGTATAGCTACAATTATTCCATATATCAACGTTTTGCCAATATCAGCATGAAACATTGCAGCAATAGCTATAGGGGCAGGATGAGGAGGAAGGTAACCGTGAGTGACAGAAAGTGCGGCAAGCATTGGAAGACCTACGTAAAGTAAAGGCAGTTCCGTTGCAGCTGCGACTGTAAATATGAGGGGGATCATAATGAAAAATGCCACTTCATAAAACATGGAAATGCCGACAATAAAGCCAGTCAGCATCAAAGCCCATTGAATGTTTCTTTTGCCAAATGCTTTGACTAGCTTTCCTGTTATTTGCTGCGCTGCCCCACTCTCCGATACCAGTTTGCCCAACATTGCTCCGAAACTAAGTATCATTACAATAAAGCCTAAAGTACTGCCAATACCGTTTTCAACTGAGATAACAGCATCGCCTATTTTCATACCTTCAGCAATAGCAACTGACAGGGAAACAATCACAAAGGACAAAAAGGAATTAAATTTCAGTACGAGGATCAGGAATAAAAGAAGGCAGATTCCCAGGATAACGATAATGAGTGGCATAACCTGTTATTTATGGGTGCTTATTGATATTTCTTAATTAAAATCCATTTTGCCTGTCAGACTGGAACTATTTCAGGTCTATTTCGCTCAAGGATTTGATGGCTCTGTCGGAAAAGAAATCTGCAGCCGGAAACATACGGAACATTCCTCCGTCCTCATCTTTTGGGGTTGTTATCAGAAGGAACTCCTGCTGGTCATTGCGGTTGAAGAACTCGGAATAGGAAACTGCACACCTGTACCCATCCTGTCCCGCAAAGCACATAATTCCTGTTTTAAGATTCTCCTTTGTGAACGGATAGTATTTCAGTAAAAGTTCTTTTAGCATTACCCCGGTGAACGGAGAAGTGCTGTGAATTCCCTTTCCCCTGCCGTAGAAAATCGTATTATAAGTCACATTCTTTTCAGCAGAAGGTGCCGTGAAAATTTCTCCAGCCTTATCTGCGCTATTGAAGATATTTATTGTCCCGGAATACATTGGAGAGAGTCCTTTAATTGTTTTAAACGATTTCGGGAAAGACCTTACTGTGATTTTTACCGGGCATAAAATATTTCTTTCCGTCACAAGATCTCCGGCTGCCACAATTTTACCATATTCAGGGAGCTTCCACAGGTCCTTTGTTTTGGAAGGTATTATCCGCGACACACTACTGGCAATGATAATCTTGTGAAGGTTATTTGGATAAAAAATTTCTCCCCAGCTGAACAGAGCCTTCTCACCCTTGTCATTCTCGATCTCAATATATAGGTCGATAATTGAATTGAATTCCAGGCTATTTGCCTTTTTTATGATCCTTTTGTCAAGTATATCAAACAATGAATAACCGTCGTACCTGAATGCGCCTGTAAACTTGTCATTCCCAGCGCTGTCGAGCAAAGTCTCCTTAACAATTACAGAATGCAGCGGCAGTTCCGACAGATCAGCCTTCCCAGGGTTCTCGATTTCACCTTCAATTGTGATATCCTTCAGAGGAAGTGGGAATGTGGGAGTATTGTCATAAAAGTTATTTGTCATATCTGTAGAATCAATAAATTGAACAACCGGCTTACGATTTGCAGATTGTTTTGTCTGTATCTGATTACATGAAATTAAACTTAAAATAATCAAAGTAAAAATTGAATTTCTTTTCATTAATTAATCAAATTTTGTTTTAAAAATCTATTCTTTTTACCACGGAGTGATATAGAATTTGAACGGAGTAATAAGGTTTTAATCTATGGTTGTTTCTCCTTCTCCCCCTCTCCCATTCACACTTTCTCCATTTCACCTTTAAGCCTTTGCACCGTTGTGCCATTGTACCATTCCTCCTACCCGAAAAACAAATATGCCATAAGTATAGCACCAATGAAGCCGACAAGGTCGGCAAGCAGCCCGCAGCCTATTGCATACCTTGTGTTTTTAATCCCTACTGAGCCAAAATATACGGCAATAATATAAAAGGTAGTGTCGGTGGTTCCCTGCATTGTACATGACAGACGACCAATAAAGGAATCCGGACCGTTGGTCTTCATTGCATCGATCATCAGGCCCCGTGCACCGCTTCCGCTCAGAGGCTTCATAAAAGCCACAGGCAAAGCACCAGTAAACCTTGTATCAAGGCCAATCCATGCAAAAAAATGCGTGATCCCCGCTATAATGAAATCCATTGCTCCTGACGCTCTGAAGATGCCAATGGCTACGAGGATTGCAACCAGAAACGGGATGATCCTGATCGCAGTGGTAAACCCCTCTTTGGCTCCTTCAATAAATGCATCATATACGTTTACCTTTTTTATCAGAGCCAGTACGATGAAAGCGACTATTATAGAAATAAGGGTGAAATTGGCAGCAAAAGTCGAGACTGACGATATCTGTTCTTTCGGGAGATGGCTGAAATATATTATTATTCCGGCTACTATTGCAGTAAGCCCTCCAAGATAAGCCAGCACGACTTTATCAAGCAAATTGATCTTCTGTATAATAGCGACACTAATTAAACCCGTCAACAAAGCGCAAAATGTAGAAATCATGATCGGGATAAAAATATCGGCAGGGTTGGCAGCACCAAGCTGCATCCTGTAAACAATAACACTTACAGGGATAATAGTTAGCCCTGCTGCGTTGAGCACAAAGAACATGATCTGCGCATTTGAGGCTCTCTCTTTTTCAGGATTCTCATCCTGGAGCTCTTTCATTGCCTTCAGTCCAAGCGGGGTAGCGGCATTATCGAGCCCGAGCATATTTGCTGCAAGATTCAGCATTATTGATCCGTATGCCGGATGTCCTTTAGGCAATGACGGGAATAGCTTTTCAAACAGCGGACCTATTGCCTTTCCAAGTATCCTGATGACACCACCTTTCTCTCCGACTTTTAAAAGACCCATCCATAGAGTCAATGCCCCAGTAAGACCAAGAGAAACTTCAAAGCCTGTTTTTGCATTGGTAAATACTGCTGTAACCAGGTCATTGAATATCTGGGTATTGCCAGCAAATATCAATTGCCCCAGGGCAACAATAAATCCTATAAGAAAGAAGGCAATCCAGATGTAGTTTAAAGCCATACCGGGTAGAATATTAGCGAAGATAATAAAATAAATGTCTTGCAAGTCTGGTCGTCCCAAGTACTCAGGACTTCGTCTTGCAGGTCTTGCAGGTCGTTCTTTTACATCCGGGACTTGTACGACTTGCGTGACTAACACGACATGCACCACTTTTCTTCTGGAATTGGGATTAATGACTTTTTTAAATAAATTTGTCTGAACAAATCAAACAAAATGGCAAGGTTCACAAGAATTGATGTTGCTCTCAGGATGCGCGAGACAGGGATCATCCCTGTTTTCTACCATAAGGATCCTGAGATATGCAGAAATGTCATTAAGGCATGCTATGAAGGCGGAATAAGAGTCTTCGAGTTTACCAACCGGGGTGACTTTGCCCAAGAGCTTTTCAGTGACCTTAATAAATGGGCCGGAAAAGAGATCCCTGAAATGATTATGGGGGCAGGTACGGTAGTTGATGCCGGAACAGCTTCGCTTTATATTCAACTTGGAGCTAATTTTATTGTTTCTCCGGTTATGAATCCCGATATGGCAAAAGTATGCAACAGAAGGAAAATCCTCTGGTCACCGGGATGCGGGACGCTGTCAGAAATAAATCAGGCTGAAGAACTTGGTGCAGAAATAGTCAAAATATTCCCCGGCTCTTCAGTCGGTGGACCAGATTTTGTTAGAGCCATTAAAGGCCCTTGCCCGTGGACAAGCATCATGTCTACCGGAGGCGTTGAACCAACAGTCGAAAACCTTAAGGAGTGGTTTGAAGCAGGCGTCACTTGCGTCGGCATAGGATCGAATCTGATAACGAAGGAGATCGTTCAGAAAAAGGATTGGGAAGGTTTGAAAAAAAGAGTAGCCGGTGCCATAAAAATAGCCAGGATGTTCGCCAAAGTTTAATCTGCAATAAATAAACGCCATGAAAAAGAAAGTATTTTTTGTTTTTTGTTTTTTGTTATTGAATGTTATTTCAAATAAAATATCCTCGCAGGATATTACCCTTCCGGCACCAGATAGAACGGGCGGCAAGCCTCTGATGCAGGCTCTGAGCGAACGCCAGTCTATGCGGACATTCACAAAAGACAACCTCACACTACAGGAACTATCTGACCTGTTATGGGCAGCATGGGGAATAAACAGGCCTGATCAGAATAAGAGAACAGCCCCATCAGCAAGCAATGTTCAGGAGATTGATGTCTATGTGGCTCTGCCCACCGGATTATACCTTTATTATGGCTCATCCCACATACTGAAACAAATTCATAATAAAGATATCAGGAGCTTGTGCGGCACACAGGATTTCGTTGCAACCGCACCGATTGATCTGGTTTATGTTGCTGATATGGGTAAAATGGGAAAGAAAGAGGGAGACGAAATTAAAGATTCAGATCTTTTATGGTCATATGCAAATACAGGCTTTATCGCGCAAAACGTATACCTGTATTGCGCATCAGCAAATCTTGGCTGTGTCATAAGGGGCATGGTACCAAAAGAAAAGCTTGCCCCGGAGATGGGATTGAGGAAGAATCAGGTAATCACACTTTCGCAAACAATTGGTATTCCGGCTAAATAAATCTGCCAAAAAACAGGTAAAGTTCGGGACTTCAATCTTCAGCTATCA
>Ga0182019_10001489_pt1 | contig 11958 bp, 11 predicted proteins | sample 812E2MmetaG_FD_120483 | JGI IMG/M metagenome (GOLD analysis project Ga0182019, IMG submission 120483) | Permafrost microbial communities from Stordalen Mire, Sweden - 812E2M metaG | ecosystem: Environmental > Terrestrial > Soil > Wetlands > Permafrost | place: Sweden: Stordalen | collected...
AGGAACTGATCCGTCGCCGCAAAGGCAAGCGTCAGATCATCGCCATCCACGCCCACCGGCCTTGCCACCTCCACGACCGCCCCGATCAGCGCGTTCTCGCCGCGCACGAGGTCGACCACGGCAGGCCACATGGCTCCCATGGAATCGACGTCAGCATTGACCGCCGCTGTCACCTCGACGGTTGCGGGAGGCGCATCCGCATCGGGCGCCGGCTCGGCCACGGCCGCGGGCGCCGCCGAGGGAGCATCGCCATTCGCGGCGGGCGGCTGCGCGACCGCGACCGGCTCTACCGCCGCGGCGGGCGGCGACGGGGCTTGCGGAGATGGCTCAACCGCGGCGACGGCAGGCATCGCGGTCGTCGGTGCAGCGCCCCCGCGACCGCTCTCCAAACGCTCGATCCGAGCGAGCAGCGCGCGCACCGAGCCATCGATCTCGGGCCGGGCTGCCTTCACGAGCGCGAGCTCCAGACGCGTGCGCGCATCGGCGCCCGCGCGCGCGCCCTCCATCGCCTCACCGAGCAGCTCGAGCAGGCGCACGACCGTGGCGTGCTCCACGCGCTCGGCCTGGGCCGCGAGCGCCGCGTCGGCCTCGGGCGTGAGCGCGAGCTCCTCGGGCACCTCGCCGAGCGTCTGCACAACCAGAAGCTCACGTGCGCGCACCTCCAGGTCGGCCGCGAAGGAGGCAGCGTCACGCCCCTGCGCGAGGCACTCCTCAAGCGCCTTCAGCGCGCGCCTGCCATCGCCGACGGCGACCGCGTCGACCGTCTCTTCGAGCAGCCGTGCGTCGGCCACGCCGAGGACCGCCAGCACGTCCTCGAGGGCGATCTCGCTGCCGCTGTAGGTGACGATCTGCTCGAGCGTGCCGAGCGCATCGCGAAAGCTCCCCGTCGCCGCGCGCGCAAGCGCGGCAACTGCGGGCGGGGGAATCTCGATCCCCTCCGCCTCTGCCGCGCGACGCACCACGCTCGCAATCTGCTCGACCGTGGGTCGATGAAAGTCGAAGCGGTGACAGCGGTCCACGACCGTCGCCGGCACCTTGTTCGCCTCGGTCGTCGCGAGCACGAAGACCGTGTTCGGCGGCGGCTCCTCGAGCGTCTTCAGGAACGCGTTCCAGGCCGCCGTGGAGAGCATGTGCGCCTCATCGAGGATGTAGACCTTGCGCCCGCCGCTGACCGGCGCATAGGCCACGCTCTCGCGCAGTTCGCGGATGTCATCGACGGAGTTGTTCGAGGCAGCGTCCATCTCGATCACATCGAGCGAGTTCGCGCGCGCGATCGAGAGGCAGGACTCGCATACGCCGCACGGCTCGCTCGTGGGCTGCCCGCCGCCGCGCTCGCAGTTCAGGCAGGCCGCGAGGATCTTCGCCATCGAGGTCTTGCCCGTGCCGCGCGAGCCCACGAACAGGTAGGCGTGGTGCACCTTGCCGCGCTCGACCGCGTTGCGCAGCGTCCTGACCACGGGCTCCTGGCCGACCACCTCAGCGAATGTGCGGGGGCGGTGCCGACGGTACAGAGACCGCTGTTGCTGCTGTGAGGACTCCTCTACCGACACCGTTCGCCTGAGTCTACCCAGGCTCGTCGGCGTGCTCGACCGCCCGCCCGAGCGGGTAGCGTCCGTGACCATGAACGCCGCGATCAAGCGCTCCGCGCCGCGTGTCGCGGCACCGCTGTCGATCGCGGCGGGAGCGCTGCTGCTGAGGCTCCTCAGCGGCGTGGGCTTCGTCAACTACGACACCCTCTACGCGCTCGCCTGGGGCGGGCAGCTCTCGCGCGGACAGCCACCGGCCTACACCGTCGCCATCGCCCCCACGCCGCATCCGCTGCTCGAGCTGCTCGGCCTCCTGCTCGCGCCGCTGGGACCGCGCGCCGCAGCGAACCTGACCCTCGTGCTCGGCTTCCTCGCGCTGTCGGCCTGCGGCTGGGTCATCTACCGACTCGGCGCCGTGTGGTTCTCGCGCGCGGCCGGCCTGCTCGCCGCGCTGATCTTCCTGACGCGCGTGCCCGTCCTCTCCTACGGCGTGCGCGCCTATGTCGATCTGCCCTACGTGCTGCTCGTACTCGGCGCGCTGCTCCTCGAGTCGCGCCGGCGCCGGGCGGGAGCACCTGTGCTCGTGCTGCTGGCGCTCGCCGGGCTGCTGCGTCCGGAGGCGTGGGCCTTCTCCGGGCTCTACTGGCTCTATGCGATCGAATGGCGCCCGCCCTTTCTGGCTGCCCGCAAGGACGGCTTGCGCTTTCAGAGGAGCACCAAAGCGCCGCGGCAGATTGCCCGGCTGGGGCTGCTCGCGGCGAGCGCGCCGCTCGTGTGGGTGGCGAGCGATCTGCTGATCACAGGTCATCCGCTGTGGTCGCTGACCAACACCCGCCACACCGCCGCGACGCTTGGACGCGCCAAAGGCATCGCTGACGTACCCGAGTACATCCCGCGGCGGATCGGCGAAATTCTGCGCCCACCCGTGCTGCTCGCGGCGGCGCTGGGTGGCGTGCTCGCGCTCGCGTGGCTGCGCTCGCGCGCGCTGCTCGGTGCGCTCGCCGGCGTGCTCGCCGTCGCCGTCTTCGCGCTCTTCGCGACCTTTGGGCTGCCGATCAACTCGCGCTACGCCTTCCTCGCCGCGGCGATCCTCTGCGTCTTCGCCGGCGCCGGCGTCTTCGGCTGGCTCAACCTCACTCGCGCGGATCCGCGCAGGCGCCGGTGGCTCGCGGCAGGCGCACTGCTGCTGATCGCGCTGCTCGCCTACGCGCCCTCGCAGTACCACAGCGCCCATCTCGAGCTCGACAAACTGGCACGCCAGCAACGCCTCGAAGCCGACCTGCTCGCGCTGGTCGAGGACCACGCGATCAACCTCTCATGCGGTCCCATCGGCGTCCCCAACCACGCGCCGATCCCGCTGCTCGCGCTCTACCTGGAAACGAGTCCGCGCAACATCGTGAGCGCCCAAGTCGGGCAGATCAGCTCCGGCGTCTACGTCGACCCGGCCAGCAAGGAGGTCGAAGAGGACTACGTGCTCGATAAGCGCGATCCCGTCAAAGCGGTGAGCGTGCCCCCCGGCTTCACCGAGACGCGCGCCAACCGCTCATGGCTGATCTTTCACAAGTGCAGCTGATGATGGACCGTGCACCCCGCGTCGCGATTCCGAGCATCCGGCGCCTACCCTCGCCCACGACTCCGGTCCGGGAGCTCCCGCTGCGCCTGCCGGTGATCGCTTAAGGCTGCTTCCTTCCGGACCTGACCTGGTTCGCAAGCCGACACCGCGCGGGACCCGAACCATCGACGCCCCGAGCGACGGAGCGACCAGAGCCAGAACCCCTCGGAAGGGAATTCAGCCCCGCTAGAGCGGATTGCGGATTCAGGGCGCCGCTACCTCCCCGCCTAGCACGGTCCGTCGGCGATCGTAACGCAAGCCGCTTGCCCAGGTTCCTGCACACCGCCCATCCAAGTTCCGATAGGCTGCGCGACCGTGACCTACATCAACGCCTTCAACTCCACCATCCGCCCGCGCTGCGCCCTCGCGCTGACGGGCCTCGCCGCGACCCTGCTGATCGCCGGCTGCGGCAGCTCCGGCAACTCGAGCACGATCACCGTCGGCCTCGAGAACAAGTCCGACAACGCCCTCGTCAAGCAGACCGAAGCCCCCGCGAAAACAACCCCCTCTAAAACCAGCAGCTCGGCGACAGCGAAGACGCCGACCAGCGGCCCGCTCTCCAAAGAACCGAAGGTCACGCCCCCCGCGGGAGCCCCACCCAAGAAACTTGAAATCAAAGACCTGATCGCCGGCACCGGCCCCGAAGTGAAAGCGGGCGCAAGCGTCACCGTCAACTATGTCGGCGTGCTCTTCAAAGGCGGCAAAGTCTTCGACGCCTCCTGGAAACGGAATGAACCGTCCACCTTCCCGCTCTCGGGCGTCATCGCCGGCTGGACCAAAGGCATTCCCGGCATGAAGGTCGGCGGGCGCCGCGAGCTCGTGATCCCCTCGGAACTCGCCTACGGCGCCAAAGGCTCACCGCCCTCGATTCCGCCGAACGCGCCGCTCGTGTTCGTGATCGATCTGCTCGGCATCTCCTAGGCGCCGCAACGCAGGCTTTCCGCAAGAGGTCCTTGCGCGGTCCGTTTCTGGGCGCGGCGCTGCTGATCGCCAGTAGCGCCGCCCTGCTGCTCGGCGGCTGCGGATCGGACGAGCCGGCAACACCGGCCGCCACACACCTCGAACGCGAAGACTTCGCAGCCGTGAGCCACGCCCTGAGCGGGCTCACGCAGACGATCGATGCAGAGGTCAAGGCCAGCAAGGCGGCCTGGCCGCTCGTCGCCAACGGCCTGCCTGCGAACCCTGGCGCCGGGGAGCTGGCGAGCGTTCGCGCGGCCACGCTGAGCGCGAGTCGGCTGCCGCTGCCCGCACTCTTCAGCGAAGCGCGCGCCGCCTCGCTGACCGGCCCCGCGGCGCATCTCGCCGGCCTTTTCCGCAGCTTCCGCGGCCTGAGCACGCGCAGCTGGCAGCTGATCGAGGCGGCCCTCGAACAGAGCGCCCGCGGCCCCTCGGCCGCTGCTCGCTTCGCGCGCGCGAACGTTGCCTTGTATATCGAGAGCGTCTACGACGGGCACTTCGGCCTCGCCCAGATCGGCAAGCAGCTGAGCGAAGGCTACGCCAAGCTCGGTGGCACCTCCGCCTTCGGCGAGACCCTCACAGAGAGCGAAGTCGACCGACTCCTCGCCACCTACTCCGAAGCGAGCGACCGCCTGCACCCGCACGTCGGCGTGCGCCTCGGCTCGTGAGCGCCTTCGCTCTTACTCCAGCTCGGCTTCAGCTGAGGCTCGCCACCAGCGGCGCGTGGTCTGAGGGCTTCGTGCCCTTGCGGTAGTCGCGCCTGATCGCGCACTCCACAAGTCGGGGCGCGAGCGAGGCGTCGAGCAACACGTAGTCGATGCGCAGGCCCAGCCCGCGGTGGAAGTGACCCTGGCGGTAGTCCCACCAGGTGAACTGCTGCTCCTCGGGATGCACCTCGCGGTAGGCATCCACGAGGCGCCCCTCGCTCAGGATCCGCTCCAGGCGAGTGCGCTCCTCGGCGGTCACGTGCGTCGCTCCGGCGAAGGCCTGCGGGTCGTAGACGTCGCGGTCCTCGCGCGCCACGTTGAAGTCGCCCGCGACCACGAACGGCGTATCGCGCTCGGTTGTTGCCCTGGCCGCGATCGCATCGAGGAAGGTGAGCTTCTCCGCGAACCACTCGCTGCCCACCTCGCGCCCGTTCGTGACGTAGGCGCTCGCCACGCGCATTCCCGCGACGCTCGCCTCGATCCAGCGCGCCTCCTCGGCGCGCATCTCCCCTGCGAGCCCCAGCTGGGGATCCTTGAGGCCGAGTCCTTGCCGCGCGAGGATCGCCACCCCGGCCCAGCGTCCTGCCCCGTGGTGGACCGCGTCGTAGCCGGCCTCGGCAAGCTCGCTGCCGGGGAAGGACGCATCGTCGCACTTGGTCTCCTGCAGCATCAGCACCTCGGGGGCCTGCTCCGCCAGGAACTCGAGGACACGTGGCAGTCGGGCACCGAGCGAGTTGACGTTCCACGTGGCGAGTTGCATTGGGCGGGAACGCTATCCGGCTGGCTGCCGCACGTCTCGAGAAACACAACAAGAGATCACTAAACTTGCTAAAAGGCCGCTATTTTAGTTGATTTGAGGGCATCAGCAGGGTACACTGAGCCGTAAAAGTGCCAGATTCTTCTCTAATTTAGTTGATTTGCGCTCGTTTTACGACATTTCTACCCGCTTCGGCTCGATCCCGGTCGAGATCGTCATGCTGCTCACCAGCATCGACAAGAGCAGGGGCGCGGAAGCGCTATATCGCGCTCAGGCGCCACAAGTTCTTGAGCGTCTAGCGGTGCGGACGCGCTTCGACTCGATCACTGCGTCAAGCGCTATCGAGGACATCGTCGTGGATGACGCCCGCGCACTGGCGCTGCTCCGCGACGGGCCTCACGGGCCCTACCGCGATCGCACGGAGGGGGAGTTCGCCGGCTATCGCGATGCGGTCGACTACCTCACGGCCAAGGAGCCAGAGCCTCTAACCCTCTCACTCGTCCTGTACCTGCACCGCCTGTTGATGCGCCACGCGGACGACCCGCTGGCTGGCAAGTTCAAGGTCAATGACAACTTCATCGGAAGCAAGAATCCGGATGGATCCAGAACTGTGATCTTCGAGACCGTCTCTGCCGGACAGCAGACCGAGCGTCACATGCGGGAGTTGGTGGAGCGCTACGAGGAGGGGCTTGCCGGGAGCAGAGTTCCTCCGCTACTCCTGCTATCCGCGCTGGTCCTCGATTTCCTCGCCATCCACCCCTTCGAGGAGGGCAATGGACGGGTCGCGCGCCTCCTGACGACGAACGAGCTCCTGCGTCATGGCTACGGCGTTGCGCGCTACGTCTCTATCGAGCAGCGGATCTTCGACTCCAAGAACTCCTATTACGTGGCCCTCAGAGAGAGCCAAAGCCGCTGGAGCGAGGGCCAGCACGACTTGCAACCCTGGACGCGATATCTGCTCCGCATCATTCAAGACGCCTACACCGACTTCGAGGCGCGCGTGGCTGCTGGCACCCAATTGATCGGCGCCACAAAGAAAGAGCAGGCCCGGAACTACATCCTGACGCAGGCACCCCGTCGCTTTCGGCTAGCGCAGATTGCCGATGCGTTGCCAGACATCAGCCAAGCCACGATCCGGGACGCCCTCAACGAGCTTCGGTCCGAGGAAGTCCTAACCGCGGGCCGCGGCCGAAGCGCAATGTGGGAACGCACCTGACCAACGCCCTTCGCGACGACAATGGGCAGCGAAGCCCTCTACGGCGATACGACTGATCACGCCAGCGGGCGCTCCAGCCCAATAGACTCGGTCGTTCAGGGCGCGTAGCTCAGTGGGAGAGCGCTCGCTTCACACGCGAGAGGTCGCAGGTTCGAAACCCGCCGCGCCCATTGATGTTCTCGGCTTCGGCGGACCCTTCTGCGGAGCTGTACCGGCCACTCGTGGGTTCTTGAGATGGAGCGCTACGCAGCGCGCAACCCTGGGACGCCGCTGCTCGTGCGCCCCGTATACGACGCGGGCAACTGGACGCCGGCGGATCTGGACCACGCGATCCTGACCAGCCAAGGGCTGTGGTTCGAGCGGTTCTCGAACCGCTCGTGAGCGTCCGATACGGGAGGCGACCACTGCTTCCTCGCAGGGTCCCTCACCGTGGACGAAGCCCGCTCTGTGTATCTCGTAGGGCGGACTCGAAAGCCCGGTGACGAGCAGGGTGCTACGGAGATGTGACGGTCCAGAACTAACGAGAACTAACAAACTGACGAGAACTAAAGCGACACGGCTATGCGACCGAGGGACCAACAAAAGCTCACCACCTGCCGATGAGGTGGTTAGGATTTGTCGCATGCCGCGTTCTGAGATGAGGATCATCAAGCAGCACTTCGGCAACCGGCCGTTCCGCGTCCGCGAGGCCGTCGACGCCGGGATCCCGCGGCACCAGATCTATCGGCTGCGTGACAAGGGCGATCTGGTCGTGCTCTCCCGCGGCGTGATGCAGTCAGTTGACAGCGACCCGGCCATGAACACCGAGTTCGCGGTGCTCGCCGCGCGGGTACCGGACGGGACGATCTGCCTGAGCTCGGGCCTGTCGTACTGGGATCTGTCCGACGAGCTGCCGGCGAGAATCGACCTCGCCGTTCCGCGCGGCGCCCACTGGCCGAAGATCGACATGCCGGCAACCCGGCTGCATCGGTTCGCCGCCGAGACGTTCGGCCTAGACCGACTTGCTCAGCACACCGACGCCGGCGAGCCGTTCTGGATCTATTCAGCGCCGCGGTGCATCGTCGACGCGATGCGCGTGCCCCACGTCGTTGGGCGCGACGTGGCGCTCACGGCGCTGTCGCGCTACACGCGGCAAGCCGGGGCGAACCCACTGCGACTGACCGCGCTCGCGCGGCAGCTCGGCGGGGAACGTCGGATCCGGGAGGCGCTCGAGGTGATCCTCGCGTGAGCGACGACACCGTCGAACGTGCACAGAGCGCCACGCGGATCTTCCGCCAGATCCAGGCACTCGCCCGCTCAGACTACGGCGGCAACACCAACGCCCTGCCATCGCCGAGATCGTCGCCACCAAGCTCAATGTTGACGACGGGCTCGCGTTCGATGCCGACAGCATCCGAACGGAGATCATGCGCGAAGACGCCGAATATCACGGGGTGCGGGTGAAGTTGATCGCGCTTCTGGTGACGGCAAGGATCACGACGACGCTCGACTTCTCGTTCGGCGACCCACACCGGCCGACGGTCATCGAGCTGCCCGAGCTGTTGGGCACCGGCACGATCCGGCTCGCGTCCTACCCGCCGGAGATGAGTCTGGCCGAGAAGGTCGCGACGATGATGAGCCGCCGCGAGCTGAACACGCGCGACCGCGACTTCGCTGACACGTGGGTCCTCAGCCACGCTCACAGCTTCAGGGCGAGCGATCTGCACTCGGCGATCGTCGATGTCGCCGCCCACCGCAACCACGAGGTGGTGACCCTCGCAGCCGCGCTCGCCGACATGCCGGACCGCCAGCAAACGTACACGGCGATGCTTGAACGGATGGCCTACCAGCGGATGCCGCCGGCATCATGGCACGTGCTGCTTGATGAGATCCGCGCGTTTATCGACCCGCTGATTGAGGATGCCACCAACCAACTGAGCAAGTGGGATCCTGCAACGCAGACTTGGACGCGCGCGGACAGCTGAGCCGCGGGCCTGCATCGCCACACGACCGGCCCTGGACCTGCCTGGGGCTGAGGTCGGCCAGCACGCGCACCGGCCCTCACCGGGGCACGGTGTAGACCGTCGGCACTACATTGGCCTGTAGATCGGCGGCGCGACGCGGTGGGCCAAAGTCGCGCGGCGCGCCACATCTGCGGATGTCAATACCGGAGCGTTATCCTTACTATGTCTAGCTAGTAAGGAGCGTGGATGGATTCGCACGCAAGGATCACCTCAAAGGGCCAGATCACCATCCCGAAGGCTGTTCGGGATGCGCTGGAGCTGCACGAAGGCGACGAGTTGCACTTCCGCGTCGAGCGGTCGCGCGCGCTGATTGCGAAGAGCCCGGACTTCCTCAGTCTCGCCGGCAGCGTTTCGGTTCCAGCCGCAAAGCGCGGTACGCCGTGGGATGAGGTGCTGCGCACCAGCCGGACCTACCGCGCGGAGCGAACGCGCTGAGTGCATTCCTAGACACAAACGTCGTCATCCGTCACCTGACCGGTGACCCGCCAGAGATGGCTGCACGGGCAACCGCCGCCCTCGCCGTGGCAGACGAGCTATTGCTGGCGGACGTCGTGGTCGCGGAGTGCGTCTACGTGCTCGAGTCCTTCTATGAGGTCGAGCGCCCGCGAATCGCTGAGCTGATGCGTGCCGCCATCGCATCGCCATCGATCAGGACCGTCGACAGCGCCGCGCTTCTGCGTGCGCTCGAGGTCTACGAGGTGGACCGCTTGGACTTTGCGGAGGCGTACCTGGTCTCCCACGCCGAGAGCACCGGCGTCCTCAGGATCATGACGTTCGATCGATCGGTGGATCGCGTCAGCACTGTCACGAGACAAGAGCCGTGAGGCGAAAACCTCGTGCCCACGATGTCGAATGAAGTGTCTCCTGTGCTCAACCACCGCCTCGCCCAGGCGGCCATCGCGAGTCGCCTGGTGGAGTAGTCTGGACTGGTCGCTACCGCAACGACACAGGGGGAGGAACACGTCATGAGCGCCACCAGCCAGCAGACGCCGCTCGATCAGGTACTCGTCGGCGATCGCGAGAACTTTCAGGATGGCCCGCCGCACGAGCTCTTCGCGCGCATGCGCTCGGAGTGCCCGGTCCATTGGTCGGCGCGCATCTCCGAGTACCCCGATGAGGAAGGCTTCTGGTCGATCACGACCGCTGAGGACGTCTATGAGGTCAGCCGCGACTGGCAGACCTTCTCCTCCGAGGTAGGGGGCTTCACCGCTCTGAAGAACGCGATCCTGCCGCTCGAGCTGCAGCAGGCGATGTTCATCGGCATGGACCCGCCGAAGCACGACCGGCTCAAGGCGCTGTTTCAGCGTGGCTTCACGCCGAAGCGCATCGCCGAGCACGAGGAGGCGATCCGCGCGATCACAATCGACGTGCTGGATCGCCTCGAGGGCCAGGAGAGCTGCGATCTGGTGACTGACGTCGCTCAGCCGGTGGTGGCGCGCGTGATCGGCAGCTTCATGGGCCTCCCGCCCGAGGACGACGCGGTCTGGGCGAACCTGATGAACACGATCCTCGGCGCGGGCGACCCCGACGCGACGCCCGAGGGCGCCCAGATCGTCATGGAGCGCGACGTGCCAGAGGTCTTTGAGCGCTGCGGCAAGCTGATCGCCGAACGCCGTGAGACCCCCACCGATGACCTCACGAGCGTGCTCGTTCACGCCGAGATCGATGGCGAGCGGCTCGAGGACCACGAGATCGTGATGGGCTTCTTCCTGCTGATGGCGGCCGGCAACGACAGCACCAAGGCGACCTACTGCAGCGGCATGCGCGCGCTGATGGAAAACCCCGATGAGCGACGCAAGGTGCTCGAGGACCCTTCGCTCGTGCCTGCTGCCGTGGAGGAGTCGCTGCGCATGTTCCCCGCCTTCGCCCACTTCGCGCGCACAGCGACCCGCGACACCGAGCTGCACGGGCAGAAGATCCACGAGGGCGAGAAGGTGGTCATGTGGTACCCCGCATCCAATCGCGATGAGACCCGCTATGAGGATCCGGACCGCTTCGAGGTCACGCGCAATGCCGAGCACCAGGCTTTCGGCGCCGGCGGCAGGCACTTCTGCCTGGGCACTGCCCTTGCACGCTTGGAGCTACGGATCCTGATCGAGGAGACGCTTGCGCGCTTTCCCGATATGGAGATAGCGGACACCCCGAGGTACGTCGAGTCGCCCTTTGCCAATCAGCTCAAGACGCTGCCCGTTCGTCTGCGGCCCTAGCGTCGCCCTGCCCGCCGCGCCCGTTGAGTTTGGCGCTTGAGCTTGACCACCTCGAACGCTTTGGATGCGCGCTCGCCCGTGGGCTTGGCAGTGACCACAAGCGTGACCGAGTGGAGCCTCGCCGCGTGTAGACGCTTGCGGGCTCCCTTCGCGAAGCTGAACTTGAGCTGGACCTTGCCATCGCTTCCGGCGATCGCCTTGACCTTCGCAAGTGTCCTGCGCCCGACTCGGATCGAGGCGGAGATCAGCGTGCCCGGCGGCAGCCCTGTGACCGAGGCGAGGGCGCTCCTGGCGGAGCGCTTGAAAGTCTTCATCCTCAGCAGCGATGCCTTCAACACGAAGTGCTTCGCCGGCGACGGGAGCACGTTGAAGGTCGCTGTCACCGCCTGATCGGCGCTCATCGTGAGCGCGCAGCTGCCGCTGCCGCTGCAGCCGGCGCCCAACCAGCCGGCAAACGCCGACCCGGCAGCCGGTGTTGCGGTGAGCGTGAGCGCCGCGCCGTCGTCAAATGACGCCGAGCACGACGCTCCGCAGTCGATGCCCGGCAAGGAGGACTGCACAGATCCCGAACCGGTGCCCCCCTTTACGACATGCAGAGCAAAGGGATCGCCGAGGGCTCGAAAGACGAGCAGGTTCTCATCAGAGGTGGCGCCCACGGCGACGATCCGGCGATCGGGGGAGAGCGCGATTGCATTCGCGCCCGCGCCGGACCCCACGGCGACGGTCGTGGCGCCGCCTGTGCCGAACGTCGGGTCGAGGGCGCCGTTGACCGCGCCCGTCCCCCCGTTTTCAGTCAGCCGCCAGACATCTGCGGTGCTCGGGCCTTTGCCGACCTGACCGGCCCCCGCGATCAGGATCTTGCCGTCCGGTTGCAGCGCGAGCGCTGAGGCATAGGCGGTGCCGCCACCGTCGATCGCCGCGGCGCCATCGGTGTCGAAGGTCGGGTCGAGCGCATTGTTCGTGACACCCGAGC
>Ga0182019_10001490_pt1 | contig 11952 bp, 10 predicted proteins | sample 812E2MmetaG_FD_120483 | JGI IMG/M metagenome (GOLD analysis project Ga0182019, IMG submission 120483) | Permafrost microbial communities from Stordalen Mire, Sweden - 812E2M metaG | ecosystem: Environmental > Terrestrial > Soil > Wetlands > Permafrost | place: Sweden: Stordalen | collected...
CAAAAGATTTCAACATTCCTATCCTTGCAAGGCTTCCGATAGAGCCAAAAATCGCAGAAATGGAAGATAAGGGCACAGTTCTCTTGAAATTGCTTGAAAACAACACGAAATTGCAGAAGAATTTTGAGTATGTTGTGAACGAGGTAGAAAAAATCCTAGAAGAAAAATTAGTGGAATAGAAATTTGAAGGATTTAACATAGTTTATTTTCATTGCGCCATATCCAGCATAGGGTAATCATAGGTATGCTAAAAAACAGGTTTTTTATACATTTTTTTTGTGTAGGCTTTACCTTGCTTGAAGGTATACTTTTAAGTTAAAATCTGGCAGTAAATACTTAGGGAGCCTTCAAAAGGTTACAATTTTTTATATTCTGTTTCAGAAAAATCGCACATAAATTGACTAGTATTTTTACTTTTTGGAGAGGGTTTCAAAAAAAATATCCCTTTCCATGCCATCAGTTTTTGAGAAATATTATAAATCTCTGGTTATTATCATAACTGAAGCTTTGGGAAATAAGGTTAAAAACTTTCAATGAAAGATAAAACGTCGATAATTGTGTGACGTCCTTGTAAAACTAGGATTAAAAGAAATATGCGTATTTTTGGAATAAATGAAAAAAGGTGTGGACTCCATGTAGTGTTTTAGGATTCCACACTTTCTGCGTTTTTTCAGATGAGACAAACACAGCATAATTTCCATCGGAGTAATGGAAACAGCATATTCAGCATTTATGCAGAACAACAGTAATCGAATTTGATGCATTTTCTGCAAATATTGCACTCCACCTCAAATGCGTACATAACACCACTTTTTCAGTTCACAATGTTATATATTTTGTCTGTTTTATCTGTCGGTATAGAAAATAACAGATCCGTCTGGAAAGGCTTTCGACCAATATAATTCCTTGTCAATCTCACGAAAAGTTATTCCACCAATTGTAGCCCCTTATTAACACTGGAATAAGTTAGAACTCTTGGTACTTCACCTTTAATTGTAATGTAGTCAAACGGTGCTTTGATTGTATCGTCATCCATACGCATTTAATCAACTCTAATCATATTACACCATTCGGTACAATTTTTTCATTATAGCATCAAGCTTTATTTGAAGTGTGTTCAAAAGGTCATTAATATTCAATTAATGCTGTTTCCATCAAGCCATATACTTGTTCTCTGAATCCAATTTTCTGTGCGATGTAGTTTTTGGTTCTCTGCATACAGGATACCTTAGAAAACTAGTACATTTTTACCGGGTTATACAGTAAATGCATAGTTTTTATTAAAATATATGTTGTTTTAAAAAACCAAAAAATTACCATATTAATCTCACGAAGGATAAAAATGAATGAAATTAAATAATATATTTAACCTACAAATTGAATTTATTTAATCTATTTAGATAAATTTCTTTATTGTACCAAGCTATTTAATTTTAGGGATTAATTTCAATAGCTTTGTCAAATGCTTTTATCGCCTCATCTGATTTATTTAACTTATAAAGAGCATATCCTTTGCCATTTAAAGCTTTTGAATCCTGAGGGTTAATTTCAATAGCTTTGTCAAATGCTTTTATCGCTTCATCTGATTTATTTAACTTATAAAGAGCATATCCCTTGCCATTTAAAACTTTTGAATCCTGAGGGTTAATTTCAAGTACTTTGTCAAATGCGTTTACTGCTTCATCTGATTTATTTAATTTATACAGAGCAATTCCTTTATTGTACCAAGCTCCTGAATAATATGGGTTAATTTCAATTGCTTTGTCAAATTCTTTTACTGCTTCATCAGATTTATTTAAATTATCCAGAGCAATTCCCTTGTTTTTCCAAGCATTTGAATTACGCGGGTTAACTTCAATTGCTTTGTTATATGCATTTATTGCTTCTTCAGTCTTGTTTAAACTATCAAAAGCAACTCCTTTGCCTTCCCAAGCTTCTGAATAATGTGGGTTAACTTCAATTGCTTTGTCATATGCTCTTAGTGCTTCATCAGATTTATTTAGATCAAATAAAGCCTTTCCTTTATTGTTCCAAGCCATTGAATTCTGTGGGTCAATTTCAATTGCTTTGTTATATGCTGTTATGGCTTCATCGAATTTATTTAAGTTAGAAAGAACGTTTCCTTTATAGATCCAAGCATTTGAATCCTGCGGGTTAATTTCAATTGCTTTGTCAAGTTCCTTTAGTGCTTCATCAGAGTTATTTGCTTTGTCATACGCTTTTATTGTTTCATTGGACTTGTTTAAATTAGAGACATTGTTGCTGCCAGAGTTCAAAATATCTGCTAATGGTATCGCTCCAGTAATACTCACTAGAAAAAAAAACGCCAGCAAAGTGATGCCTAAAGCCTTTATGAGGGTAGGACTTCTACTTGCTTTATCATTTATCGCTTTTTTCATTTTCAGCCTCTTTATGTGTGTTAGATATTAATGATAAGAAATAACTACAAAAATGGATATAATACTTCACTCTGCAAAGAAAACTTTCTTCTGGGAAATTATATTTCTTTGATTTATTAAATAGTTGTTAAATTACATTTAGTTATCAAATTTATATAAATTTTAATGATATCATCAAAACAAAAAAATGATTAATATAAGACAACAAAGTGAATTCAACAAATTGATCGGATAGCTATATTTTATCTTAAACAATTTTTTGCAGATATTTTCAAAAATAACACTTTTTTGCTATCGTTTTTAGATATTTGCCCAGTGTACCAAAGGTTCTATAAAAACTGATTGACAGGTATTCACTTTCTTTTACCACAAAAAAGATACAGAGTCAATGGTTAATATCTTCATACTAATAAAAGATTATCTTTTCGATCAGGAAGATTGAATTCTCCATCTAATTACTTGATTTTTAAACCTTTTAATAGAAGAGGAAACAATTATTCAATCCTATGCTAAACGTTATGAGATAACCGATTTCAGAAAAGCTAGTAAAAACAGCTATAAACCTCGAAATCTCCAAACTAGATCTGGAGAACCCGAATTATCAAAGTTTCGGTTCCGTGAATTTTTCTTTAAAAAAGATGCGCTTTAGAAGTATTCGAGAGTTGAAAAAGCTATCCTAATTGCTGTAGATGAATCTTACCTGCAATGTGTCTTTACCCGAAGGATGGGAAAGATCATGGCTGCTTTGGGAGTAGGTGAAATCTCATCTTTTTCTGTGTCCAGAATTACTAAAGAACTGGACTAAAAGGTTGAAAACAAGAATTTATTTATGATAATGCTTTTAAAGAAGAAATAATTTAAAATCCTTTCAACAAACATAAGAAAGAAGAGGGATAGTAATCTGCACTTATAAGGCTAAAGAACAAAATGTATACTTGACATGCATAAGCTTGTCTTACTATCAATTTTAAAAATATCAAATTGCTGTTCTGTAACTAAAACAGCTCAACTTACATATATATCATCACTTGTGTCCAATGATAGATATAGATATAAAAGACATGAACGAAGCTTCTAATGCTATAAGTGCGCTAGAAATGCAATCATTGATACAAACAACGACTGTTCATAGAGGAAAGCAAGATGGAATTACCCGCTTAATTACAATAAAAGAAAAAAATAGAAAAGATATGTTTCGCGCAATATTTGAAGATAAATCTTTTAAAGAAGAACTTGATTTATATTATCCTGAGGCTGAGAACCTATCATTATTAAAGGACTCGGACTTAAGTAATTGAGGTACAAAATCAAATACATTAGTATTGTGGTTTAAATTCGTACTTTAGATTGATGATGGCTTAATGCTATTGATTTCTAAGTTCAGCTGCTTAAGTCCTAAAGGTGATTTTATAGGGGGATTACATAATAGTTACAGCTGATATAATAAAGTCATATTGCACCCCGCATCATATCCTAGTTTTTATAAGTGTACGGAAAGCGAGACACAATACATCTAAAAAACATATCAATACAAAAGAAGTTTCCGATATTTATTATTCTATATGCCAAGAGCATAATCTTAAACCTGTATATCCGTCTATTATAACGCCGCTAAAAATGTTGGATCTAGGTGGTTTTATTAAATTGTAATCCAATAAAAGAGGGGGATATAAAATTGTTGAAATAGGTTATGGAAATTATACTTCTGATGTACTGGAAGACCTTCTTTATAATGACCCTGATTACACGAAGTATGAGTCTTTTGAGCCTAAAACTTCTGAATCTCACTAATCAATTCCTCTTTTTTATTGTTGTATCACGTGGGAAAGTTATTCAAGCTGAACTTGTTAGTTTTCTCTATGAGTAGGATAAAATTCATCATTTTTGTACATTTACAGGAATATATTATATTTGATTTAGGTATATATTTTGTGTGAAAAGAATAAAATGTCAGGACAATTTCTTCTACAAAATCTATAGTCTTCATCATGAAAATTCCTTAACCGATGAACAATGGATCAGAGTTATAGTTCTTTCTCAAAATGTCTAAGCTTGAAGTTGAGTAAAAAAACAAAGAAAATTACCACGCCTACAATTAAAAAGGATTCTCCTGCAAGCATTTCATACAATAAACCTCCCAGAATTAAGCCGATAATACTGGCAAGCCCAGCGAAGCTACATGCAAATCCTTGTATTGTACCTTGATACCCTTCCCCTGTAATCTTTGATAGAAGTAAAAGAAAAGAAGGCCACATAAACCCATCCCCAAGTGCAAAAAATCCTGTTGCTAGATCTGTAAGATAGCAGTTTCCAGGGATCAAAAGTAAAAAATTTGTCATAAGCATTAGGCTCCCAAAAATAATAAGTGTTGAATCTGGATATCTTTTTGAAGCTTTGGGAAGCACGATAACCTGCACGATTATCAGGAGGGCACTCAGAACTATGAAGTAGATCTCCTATCTGTGCAATGTCCCAGTTAAGGACTACGATCGCATGCAGAGGAAAAGATGTATAAAAAATATTAAATCCAAGGAAGATCAGAAAATAGAGGAAAAACATATAGGGAATATTTGGAAGTTCAAAGACTTCTTTGAAGCCAGGTTTCTTTATCTCTCGCATATTTTTATATTCCTTCATCAAGTAGCCATAGATTTTTTCCATTTTCCCGGTACTTTCAGGCTCTTTAAGATAGCATTCTTTATTTTTTGGAATATAAAACATCACAAGCAAGGTTCCAATAAATGAAATTATTATTGCACCAAAAAAAGGAGCTGCATCTCCATACTCAGTTACACTCAAAATACTTGCAAGTGCAGGACCTACTATGAACCCTAGATTTTCGGAAATGGCCATCTTCCCAAAGTTTAGGTTTCGATCTTTTTCTACGGTAATGTCTGCCAAATATGCATTGGGTACGGACACATTTCCACCGGTCAGCCCGTCAAGAGCCCTTGCACAAAAAAGAAATGCAATCGGTGATGTAAAAGCAAAAGCTCCAAAAATTTTTGAATCAACTTTAAAGAGAGTTTCTATAGGAAGATAAAGAGCTAAGAGAAAGATAATCCATGAGAGCAGGATCCCGAACTGGTTCAAGAGAATAATCTTTTTACGCCCGTGAATATCAGACCATCCACCCAGAATAGGAACGCCTATAAGCTAAAATGTCGGATACATTGAATTTGCTAGCCCATAAATAAATGAATTGCCCCCCAGCTTGTTTACCAGAAACACCATCAATGGAAGTACTATGCTGAATCAAAGTGTTCCTATGAAATTGACAATAAGGAGAGGAAAAAGATGGATACTTTCTTTTAACTGAGACTCAAAAATATGTTTCATGTTCTTGTTTCCCTGATTCTCACCCAAATTATTGTCATAAACTTTTTCCTGTGAATCTTTAAGAATGTTCCTGTCTCCATTTTTCACAACAATTATTATTCTACTATCGGGATGACATTTTACTTTCTGCTAATTATTTGCCGCTTGTAGGAATTATGCACTTAAGTAAAAATAAAGTATCATCAAAGCTATAATTCACCATTATTAACACACCGTTAAATTAATTTCTAAACATTTTCATATCGAGAAAATATATGGTATTCTTAAGTACATCTGCAGAAAGTGGGTGTGACTATCTTCCATGCCGATAAAAATTAATCAGTTGGTTAAAAAAATTTTTTTATCGATGACAATCAATTGGATTTTCCTTAAGCTGTAGATGAAAAAATGTTTTGCTTTTGATTTAGCTGATATAGTTACTATTATTTTTAGCTCTGATTTTTATCTTTATATTGGGATAACTAAATCATTTTAAGAAATACGGCATGGTTAAACCAAAAATTATAAATGTTTTTCAAATCGCCTTTTAGGCGTTATTTTACTCTAAATGGTAGTAACATGTTATTATATATCAAAATTGCAATGTTCGCGATGCGAAAAAATTGGTCAGAATTAAAACTAAGTTCACTTATTCCTGATTATGATTTCTATTACATGCCTTTCTGGGTCATATTGCCGGATAAACTCACATCCCACATTAAACCTACCATCTCTCCATTCTGTTTGTTTAAGAGGCCTATTGATTATAAGACGCGCAGCGATTTCATTTTCATTGTAAGTTAATGTAGGCATCATTATAACTCCTAAAAACTCATATTCCTGATCTTCTTTTCTGCTTCTTCATCTATCAAAAATGAATACTGTAACATTTCTTCTGTCGCTGTCTCTTTGACTTCTGCTCTTACTTTATCAAATACTTCTTGTGGAATTTCCCTGGAATAATTTATGAGTATGTGTTTTTCATCTTCTATACATATGCTGTAGAAATTCTTCATATCTTCTACAAGGCAAAAGATAACATTTCGAACTATTTGTTTAGTGGGACCCAAAATCCAACTTATTGTAACATCATCTCCAATTCTAAAGTTTGAAGATCTAACTGAAAATTTAACTTTCGGAAAATTAGCTTTGAGTTCACTCCGAATAAATACTGCCCGTTCTTTTGCTGGTATAAAGTTCATCTTTTATCTCCCCAATTATGTAATACAACACTACATACGCGTCAATTGTATGTATAATTTCCGTCAAAAGAAAATGATAAAGAAAAGCTTGATCTTTTTATATAGGCTCTAGAAAAAGGACTTTTTAATATCTTCTAGGATAGGCAGAACTTATTTTAATCATTTTATCCTACCAAAAATAATTTGTTGAAATCTATTTTGAAGCGAAACATACATTCAAAAATTAATTCGTCCGATTCATATCGATTTCAAAAGAATAATCGTTTAAGGATTTTTACACCCCAATAAAATTGGATGTCGCAATTGATAGCAATAGTTAACAAATTTTGTGACCGAGATATTCATAAACTTTTTTTTCATTGCCATTTATCGAATATATCCGGCAAAAAAACTACATCAATTTTTCGATAGAGATGATTCTCATAATCCTAGCCATCAAAAATTGGTCATATCATAAGCAAAAATTTTTATACTATAATTAATCAAAAAAAAATTGATGATCTTTTATTAAAATAACACAATAATTTATATCACACAGTTCCATTTATAATACAACAGTGGCTCCTAAAATAAATCAGTTAGTTAATGTAATTTATCCGGGAAATTCCCATCCCCGCAGCAAGCTGCGGGGTTTTCAACTTAAATAAATTTAATTTATGTTGCAATTAGTATTCATAGAGTTTGATTATAAATCTGACTATCACTATATAAGCAAATCTTTAGTCCTTAAATGTAGTTTACTGTTTCACTTACGATATTTCAAAAAAATTCTTAAAATGGTGCACTTTAAATATTTATGGTCGCTGTTTTTCTCTGAGGTCATTCCATCCATTAACATATTCTTGCTCTTTTCTGACTTCTTCTTCTAATAAAAATTCTAATCTTTCAGGAGTCATCTTTATGAATGGAGAGTATTGATCAATCGTCATGATTTCTTCACAGCTCCTTTCAACCTAGTAGGTTCATCATCTCTTTGAATATTCATCTAACCATAATTATATCATATTTGTTTGCATTATACAATTTTATAGTAGAGATAAAATTGATTAGAAACACATCTCAATTAAATTATTCTAACTCTTTCCCTGTCCATTTATAATATATCGGTCCATCATCTCCAAATACTCCCCGATATGATTTCAGGATTCCTTTATTAACAAGAGCCCCAAGTGTCAATTTTGAAACTCTAGGAAGTTCTTCCTGCACAAATCCCATGTCATATCGAAAACTATAAAGTTGTTTAATTTTATCAATTGCTTCCTTTTGTAGTTTTAGTCTATCCATGGTATCACATTTACCGTTTTGCTGCATTACTGTGTTACAGCATTATCATATTTATATTTTTTTACATAGTAGTGATATTATATATAGTGTAGAAATAATTATTTTACATGGCTAAACCAGTCACACATTCAGCTCGACATTCCAAATAAATGAAAATATCATAAGCTAATAGATATCATAAAGGGAAAAAAATAATTTTTGAGCTAACCTTAATAGTAGATGCAAATTTTTGGGATACGGTGAGCACTCCAGGAAGTAAAATAGAAGTCAATGGAACCGTTAAAAAAGAGCTGACTTTGTTACAAATACAACAAATTGAAAATAAACATTTTTATTTTCTATTCAGTTGTTTACAACGGAATGATTCATCAAAATTTCGATTTTTTACAAAAAATGATCATTATATGATTAAATAGTTAAATGTAGAGTATAGATGTGGCATTAAAAATTTTAAAACACCATTGATTTTCACAAGTCATATATATTACTTATAAACCTATGACTAGATTTAGTATTTTATCGAAATACCCATTTATACAGGACTTTACTTGATTGAACTGAGAAATAAATAGCATTAAAACTTTAATTGTCATAAATTTAACCCCATAATGACTGAATGTTTAACACAAATAAATAAATTCTAATTAAGTTTAACAACTCAATAACATTAGTAAGGGCAAGATATTTATAGTAAATGAGCATAAAACAAACTTCAGGTCAAGAACATCATATACATTGAAATTGATCCATCAAAGTGTTCATTTCCAAAAAAGTCATATCAGAAACGGATATATAAATCGTGTTTTTTCAACGATGTTTTTTGAGAGAGTTCTGTATTGGAAACAAAACATATATTTCCACAAGTTACCAGAATCTCCACCAAGGTTTTCGAACTCCTGGTACTTCAATTGCTTTTTGATTAATCAATGTCTGCATCTGCATCATGTAATTGTTATGCATAGATTTAAGGTCTTGTTCTCTCTGACTTGCACTCTCTAGCTCTTTTTTTAGTGTTTCGTTATGCTTTTCTAACTCTTCAGATTTTATGCGGAGTTGCCCCAGCTCCAGAGGGTCCATAGCCTCTTGCATCTCTTTTATGCGATCTTGTAGCTCTCTTATGAGTGCTTCCTGCAATTCCAATATGTCCTCATTACCATCCATTTTAATCTCACCCTGATGGCTCATGAGACACTCCAAACCCTGTGTAATTGCATCTGTTATGCCATACCCGGATTGAATAACTCTTGTATAAAGCTCATTCGTGATGTAGGCGTTCACACGTCGCTTTTCCTCATTCATGGAATATACTAATTTACACAAGTCTTACACATAGTTTACGCTCCATTTTGTGTGCTTAGCTTTTTACACATAAAAGTTTTATTTATTTATTTATACAGATATCTAACACAAAACCAATTTTTCATGATTTTGTTATAATGTCGTATTTTTACACATAATTTATATCTAAATGAGTATTATAGATAAACTTCTAAATATAGTCATGTGCTTATAAATGACACATACAGAACTCCTGAAAATCAGATTTTTATCGAGATCCTTGTGTACAAATTGACACCTCTGTAAATAAGATACACACTTCTTTACACATAATTCATATTTTGTTCCACACATCTTACACAAAAACCAGGAATTTAATTTTGGTTAAAAATTACACCTCAATTATAATTTCATTTCGATTACACATAGTTTACACTTATTTACACATATTTTAATACATTTACACATGATTCACACTTTACAATCTGTGAATTCATAAAATTTGATTTTGTACTAACGTCATGATCTACATACAATTTACACTTAATCACAGGGTTTCAAATAATCCTAAATGTGATTTATATGAGATATATTACACATTCAATTAGCTATTAAATCAGGCTTCCATCACAATACCCTCACACAAATCTACACTTTTTTACCCATAGTTTACACTTTTTTACACACGAGTTAAAGTTCTTTACACATAATTCACACTTTTTTTACACATATCCCCCAAAAAGCTAATTGTAGCTCAGTGTATTCTAACAACAAATATTTACACTTGTTTTACACATTAATTACACTTACTTACATACTAATTGGAACTTTTTCAGACATAGTTCGTACTTATTTACCCATTTTATTACATAATACCAAAAAATGCCTAATTTTCCTATAAAATCGCAAATTTCAATAAGTTATTGAATAAAAAATTTACATCAGAAGAGCAAAACAGACATTCAAAAGATTTATCTAGATGTAAAATTTGTTTACTCATTTCCCTACCATCATCCAATAAAAGTCAAATCAATTTTTGAGCCACTGTAATATTTAAAAAATAGATCGCATTTTTATGTACCTCTGCATAAAGTGGATATTGTACTTAAAATTCTGTGAAATCTGATTGACTCTGTATCCTTTTTTTATCACAAAAAAACAGACTCTATTGTTAATACTCTTTCATTTATAAAAGATTCTTCTTTCAATCAAGAAGATGGAATTCTTCATCTAACTACTTGGTTTTTAAACCTTGTCACGGAAGATGAAACTTTTCTTCAATCTTGTGCTAAACGCTATGGTATAAATGATTCCAGAAAAGATCATAGAAGCTGCTATAAATCCCGAAATCTGCAAATTAAACATGGAGAATTCAAATTATTAGAGCCTCAATTCCGTAAGCTTCTATTTGAAACAGATATTTTTGGTAAATATTGCGAGTTGAAAAAAGCCATCCTAGCTGTAGTAGCTGAATATTACCCTCAAGGTATCTTCATCCAGAGGATAGAAAAATCATGACTGCTTTAGGAGTAAGTGAAATCTCAGCTTCTAATATTTACAGAATTACTAAATAACTGAATGAAAATGGGGAAAGAATTAATTCCTAAATTAATAACACAAAAAATCCCTTACCTGCTCTTATTGATGCTACTTGTTTTAAAGTAAGATCTGAGTTTCACTATGCAAACAAAGCACTCTGTATAGTTGCTAGAATAAGGAATAATGAATACCCGAGATCTTTGTAGTAAGATCAGGAAGCAAGGAAACTCTTTGTTCTGGGGAAGTCTTTTTGATGACATGAAAGAAAAAGTTTAATAGATGTCAAGTTGCTATTTCTTATAGAACAAAAGGATAAAGTGTGTTCTAGATCGGCTCATTGTGAACCATAAAAACTTTATACAGTAGTAATATGTACATTAAGTAGGCGATTACGAGTTAAAGGAGTTTTTCTCTTAATCGTAGTAATCACACAATTGAAAGCTTAATCAGAGATGGCAAACTGCTCCCAATTAAAGTAATTTTTTAGAGGCCTTAAGTGCTTGAGAAAAAAAAGCATTAATACAATGCATTTTCAACTCTATATTATACACTCAATGATATTATTGATATTACCATATTATTTGATTGGTATTTAATCCTTGAAAAATCCTATCAACCTATTTAATGAGCTTATCTGCATTTAAGAACACTGAACCAAAATATCCACCTCTTGTTGATTAACCACTTTCTTCAGGGTTATACTATCTTATTTGGTTGAATTTGGTACCTCTGGAATGCTGCAGGTCACCAATCTTCCGTCCTTTAGAGCATGGATGCCGGGAATCTTCTTATCTCTTTGTTTTCGTTTAACCCTATAAGTCATCTCTTCTTTGTAAAATGAGTTTTTTTAGAACCATTGTCAGAGTAGACACTTCCATACTCTCCAGTACAATGGTAATCTTTAGAATTATGATATGGATATAAATTCCCTA
>Ga0182019_10001494_pt1 | contig 11942 bp, 5 predicted proteins | sample 812E2MmetaG_FD_120483 | JGI IMG/M metagenome (GOLD analysis project Ga0182019, IMG submission 120483) | Permafrost microbial communities from Stordalen Mire, Sweden - 812E2M metaG | ecosystem: Environmental > Terrestrial > Soil > Wetlands > Permafrost | place: Sweden: Stordalen | collected...
ACCCCAACAACGATTGCACTTTCGTAATCGCCGCCGTCAACGTCGTCTTCCCGTGGTCCACGTGCCCAATCGTCCCCACGTTCACATGCGGCTTCGTCCTGTCAAACTTCCGCTTGGCCATGTCTGCCCCCTTTACGCCAGCCCCTTAGCGCGGGAGATGACCTCTTCCGCGACGTTCCTGGGCACTTCGTCGTAGTGGTCGAACTGCATCGTGTACGTTGCACGCCCCTGCGTCATCGAGCGCAGTTGTGTCGCGTAGCCGAACATCTCCGCGAGAGGGACGTACGCGCTGATCACGCGCGAGCCGGCCCGCTGCTCCAGATTGGTGATCTTCCCGCGCCGCGAGTTGAGGTCGCCGATCACGTCACCCATGTAGTCGTCGGGTGTAACGGCTTCGACCTCCATCAGCGGCTCGAGCAGGACAGGCTCCGCCCTGGACGCTGCGTCCTTGAAGGCGAGAGACCCTGCCACCTTGAACGCCATCTCCGACGAATCGACCTCGTGGTACGACCCGTCGTAGAGGCTGACCTTCACGCCGATCATCGGGAAGCCGGCGACGACCCCGTGCTGGAGAGCCTCGCGGATCCCCTGATCGACGGGCTTGATGTACTCGCGCGGGATAACCCCGCCGACGACCTCGTTCGAGAACTCGTACTCCGTGCCGTCGGTGAGCGGTTCGAGGCGGATCTTCGCATGGCCGTACTGCCCGTGGCCGCCCGTCTGCCGCACGAACCGGCCCTCACCTTTGGCCTCGCGCTTGATCGTCTCGCGGTACGAGACCTGCGGACGCCCAACCGCCGCCTCGACCTTGAACTCGCGCACCAGCCGGTCGACGATGATCTCGAGATGCAGCTCGCCCATCCCCGAGATGATCGTCTGGCCGGTGTCGGAGTCCGTGTGGACCCGGAACGTCGGATCCTCCTGGGCCAGCTTGCCGAGTGCGGTGCCGAGCTTGTCCTGGTCGGCCTTGGTCTTCGGCTCGATCGCCACGTCGATCACCGGCTCCGGGAACTGCATCGCCTCGAGGACGATCGGCTGCTTGGGTGTGCAGATGGTGTCGCCGGTCGACACATTGCGCAGGCCTACACACGCGACGATGTCGCCCGCATAGACCTCCTTGATCTCCTCGCGCTTGTTGGCGTGCATCTTGAGAAGCCGCCCGATGCGCTCGTTGTTGCCGGTGCGGGCGTTGAGAACCTGGTCCCCCGTCCTGACCTGCCCCGAGTAGACGCGAATGAACGTCAGCTGACCGACGAACGGGTCCGTCATGATCTTGAACGCGAGCGCAGCAAAAGGCGCGTCGTCGTCGGCCGGCCGTGTCTCGGGCTCCCCGCCAGGCGTATGGCCCTCGATGGGAGGGATGTCGAGCGGTGACGGCAGGAGGTCCACCACCGCGTCCAGGAGCTGTTGGACGCCCTTGTTCTTGAAGGCGGAACCGCACACGACCGGGGCGATGCGGTGAGACACGGTCTGCGCCCGCAGACTCGCGCGCACCGCCTGAGGGTCCAGCGTCTCGCCCGCCAGGTAGCGCTCGATCAGCTCCTCGTCGTGCTCCGCGGCTGCCTCGAGCATCTTCTCTCGCCAGGTATCGAAGAGCTCACGATGGTCCTCGGGCACCTCGCGGCGCTCGAACTCGGCGCCCAGGCCATCGTCGAGGTACACGTAGGCGCACCCCTCGATCAGGTCGATCACGCCCCTGAAGGCGTCTTCCGCGCCGAGCGGGATCTGGACCGCGACGGGGTTGGCGCGCAGTTTCCGCTTCATCTGGTCGATCGTCTCGAAGAAATCGGCGCCAACTCGGTCCATCTTGTTCACGAAAGCGATGCGGGGCACACGGTAGCGGTCGGCCTGGCGCCAGACGGTCTCGGATTGCGGTTCCACGCCGTTCACGGCGTCGAAGACCGCGACCGCGCCGTCGAGTACACGGAGGCTGCGCTCCACCTCGGCGGTGAAGTCGACGTGCCCTGGTGTGTCGATGATGTTAATGCGGTGCTCCCGCCAGAAGCAGGTGGTGGCGGCGGAGGTGATCGTAATGCCACGCTCCTGCTCCTGCTCCATCCAGTCCATGGTGGCGGTGCCGTCATGGACCTCGCCCATCTTATAGTTCACACCCGTGTAATAGAGGATCCTCTCGGTAGTCGTCGTCTTACCGGCATCGATGTGGGCCATGATGCCGATATTCCGAGTCCTCTCTAGGGGTGCGAGTCGTGGCATTTTTTCAAAGAACCTTTCAGCGCTTCCTGTTTCTCTCTCTGCTCTGCACCGTCAGCCTTGCTGTCGGCTGTCGGCTGTAAGCTGTTAGCTACTTTCTACCACCGGTAATGGCTGAACGCCTTGTTCGCCTCCGCCATCCGGTGTGTGTCGTCCTTCTTTTTCATCGCGCCGCCGCGGTTGTTTGCGGCGTCCATGAACTCGCCGGCAAGCTTGTCGACCATCGACTTCTCCCCGCGGGCCTTCGCGAAGTCGATCAGCCAGCGGATCGAAAGCGAGAGCTGACGGCCCGGTGGGACCTCGACCGGCACCTGATACGTCGAACCACCGACACGACGGGACTTGACCTCGAGCTGCGGCTTGACGTTGTCCATCGCTCGCTTGAAGACCTTAAGAGGGTCGTCCTGGGTCTTCGACTGAATAATGTCGAGCGCCCCGTAGAAGATCCCCTCGGCCGTGCTCTTCTTGCCCCGGCGCAGGATTGAGTTGATGAAACGGGTGACCATCTGCGAGTTGTAGACCGGGTCCGGCAACACCTCCCGTTTGGCGACGTACCGACGGCGCGGCATAGATTACGCCCTCCCCTGCTGCTTCTGTCGCTTCGTACCGTACTTCGAGCGGCTCTTGTTGCGGCCCGCCACGCCCTGGGCGTCCACCACGCCACGGATCACGTGGTAGCGAACACCAGGGAGGTCCTTCACGCGGCCTCCCCTGATCAGGACGACCGAGTGCTCCTGAAGGTTGTGACCCTCACCCGGGATGTAGGTCGTCACCTCGATGCCGTTGGTCAAACGCACACGGGCCACCTTCCGGAGGGCCGAGTTCGGCTTCTTAGGCGTGGTCGTGTAGACGCGGGTGCAGACTCCCCGCTTTTGCGGGCACGCCTTGAGCGCCGGACTCTTTGTCTTGACCTCGAGTTGCTGGCGTCCATTACGGACAAGTTGCGCAATCGTCGGCATCGTTTCCTCTCTCGATTCCAGTCGGCAAAGGCCAAGCGTGCTCCGGTGCTTGGCCCCGGCTGCTCACATCCGGCCCCTGGCCGGCGAAGCCCGAAGATTCTAGTCAAGCGCCACCGAACTGTCAACTGCTCTGGGGACGCGGGGGCAAAAGCTGATTCAGTTCGTCGTACTCCACAGACACCTCGGGAGCGATCTCCTCGGGCTGTGGCATTTCCTCCGGCGGTACCGGCTCGACCGTAAAGTAATGATAGTGCTTGGCTCCCGTGCCAGCCGGGATGAGTCGACCGACAATCACGTTCTCCTTGAGACCGTAGAGGTCGTCGACGCGGCCCGAAACCGCCGCCTCCGTGAGGACCCGCGTGGTCTCCTGGAACGACGCAGCCGAGACGAACGACTCGGTCGCGAGCGCCGCCTTGGTGATGCCAAGCAGCACCGGGGCGAAGCGCGCCGGCTGGCCGCCCAGTTTCTCGATGCGCTCGTTCTCCTCCTCCACTCGGTAGCGGGGCACCTGCTCCTCAAGCAAGAACTCGGTGTCGCCGGGGTCGGTGACCTTTACGAACCGGCACATCTGCCTGACGATGGTCTCAATGTGCTTGTCGTTGATCGTGACGCCCTGGGTGCGGTAGACCTCCTGGATCTTGTCGACCAGGTACCGCTGCAGCTCGGTTTCGCCGAGAACGGCCAGGACGTCGTGCGGGTCTACCGGGCCGTCGGTCAGCGACTCACCCGTCTGGATCCACTCCCCGTCCTGGACAATCAGGTGGGCGACCTTGGGAATCGTGTACTCCCGGGTCGTACCTTCCTTGCCCTCGACGGTCACCTTGCGCGTGCCGCGGGTTGCCTCGCCAACGCGGACAACGCCCGAGATCTCGCTCACCACTGCGGCGTCCTTGGGCCTCCGCGCCTCGAACAGCTCGACAACGCGCGGCAGACCACCGGTGATGTCCTTGGTCTTCGTGGTTTCGCGTGGGATTTTGGCCAGCACGTCGCCGGGGTTGACGGCGTCTCCCTCGGCGACCATGAGGTGCGAGCCGATGGCGAGCTGGTAGCGGCGCTCCGACTTGTCGCGCCCGCGCACCACGATGGTCGGGATTCGCCGGTCCGCGCCGATCGGCTCGATCACGATCTTGTGCGAGTGGCCGGTGAGCTTGTCGATCTCCTCGCGAACGTTCTCGCCCTCGACCAGGTCGACGAACTCGACCTTGCCGGCCACCGTCGTGAGGACCGACGAGGTGAACGGATCCCACTCCGCGAGCGCGGCGCCCGGCTCCACGAACTCGCCCTCCTGCACGTGCAGCACCGAGCCGTACACCAGGTTGTAGCGCTCGCGCTCGCGCCCGCGGTCGTCGGAGATCGCGACCTTGGCGTTGCGCGAGACCACGACGGTCCTCCCCGCAGTGTTCGTAACCGCCTGGACGCCGAACAATTTGATCGTTCCGGCGCGGCTGGCCTGGTGCTTGGACTGCTCGGTGGCCCGGGTCGCGGTGCCCCCGTAATGGAACGTCCTCATGGTCAGCTGCGTGCCGGGCTCGCCGATCGACTGCGCAGCGATGATGCCCACCGCCTCTCCGAGCTCGGCGAGGCGACCGGTCGCCAGCATGCGCCCGTAGCACTTCCGGCACGCGCCGCGGCGCGTCTCGCACGTCAGCAACGACCGGATCTTGACTCGCTCGTAGCCCGCGTCCTCGATCGCTGCGGCGAGTTCCTCGGTGATCTCGGTGTTGGCCTCGCAGATGACCGTGGACTCGAGCGGGTCCACGACATCTTCCGCCGCGACGCGCCCCACGAGACGGTCGCGCAGTTTCTCCAGGATCTCGCCTCCTTCGGTAATTGCGGTGACGTAAATCCCGTGGTCCGTGCCGCAGTCCTCCTCCGTGATGATCACGTCCTGCGAGACGTCGACCAGACGGCGGGTGAGGTACCCGGAATCCGCGGTCTTGAGCGCGGTGTCGGCCAGACCCTTGCGGGCGCCGTGGGTGGAGATGAAGTACTGCAGCACCGACAGCCCCTCGCGGAAGTTCGCGGTGATCGGGGTCGGGATGATCTCGCCGGAGGGCTTCGACATCAAGCCTCGCATGCCGGCGATCTGACGGATCTGCTCCTTGGAACCACGGGCGCCGGAGTCGGCCATGATGAAGATCGGGTTCGGCTCGCCCGACGCATCGGCGCGGCGCCGCATCTCGCGGAACATCTCGTCGGAGACCTTCTCCGTGACGCGGTGCCAGATGTCGACGATCTTGTTGAGGCGCTCGCCTCCGGTAATGATGCCGCCGGAGCGCTGACGCTCGACCTCCTCGACTTCCTTCTGCGCGTTGTCAATGAGGTTCTGCTTCGCTCCGGGGACGATCATGTCGCCCGCCCCGATCGAGATTCCGGCCATGGTCGCCCAGGTGAAGCCGAGGTTCTTGAGGGCGTCGAGGAGCCGCACCGTCACTTCGTGCCCGAAGCGCAGGTAGGCGAACGACACCAGGCTCTGCAGGCCCCCCTTCTTGAGCTGCCCGTTGATGAAGGGGATCTCGGGTGGCAGCTCGGAGTTTAGGATCACGCGGCCGACGGTGGTCTCCAAGTGGAAGTTCTCGACCCACTGCGGCTCGGCGTGGAGGATGTCCTGCTGGTCGGCCTCGACGGTCATGTCGAGCAGGTTTCCGGTGTAGACAACTTCGATCGGCTGCAGGGTGTCGGCGCGCCCGTTCGCATGGGCCAGCCCCACCTCGTCGACAGAGGCGAAGACCTTGCGACGCTGCCCGTCCTTGAGCGTGCGCTCCGAGGTCAGGTAGTAAATCCCAAGCACCATGTCCTGCGAGGGAACCGCGAGCGGTTTGCCCGAAGCGGGCGACAGAATATTGCGCGAGGCCAGCATGAGCACGCGCGCCTCAAGCTGCGCCACCGGCGCCAGCGGTACGTGAACCGCCATCTGGTCGCCGTCGAAATCGGCGTTGTAGGCCGCGCACACGAGTGGGTGGATGCGGATGGCCTTCCCCTCGACCAGAACCGGTTCGAACGCCTGGATGCCGAGGCGGTGAAGAGTCGGCGCGCGGTTCAGGAGCACCGGGTGCTCCCGGATCACGGTCTCGAGTGCGTCCCAGACGTCAGGCGTACGCTGCTCCACCAGTTCACGCGCCATCTTGATCGTGGTCACCAGCCCCTTCTTCTCGAGCTCGTGGTAGATGAACGGCTTGAACAGCTCGAGCGCCATTTCCTTCGGGACGCCGCACTGATGCAGCTGCAGCTCGGGACCGACCACGATCACGCTACGACCTGAGTAGTCCACGCGCTTGCCCAGCAGATTCTGGCGGAACCGTCCCTGCTTCCCCTTGAGCGCATCGGAGAGCGACTTCAGCGGGCGCCCGTTCGAGCCCTTGATGACGCGTCCGCGGCGGCCGTTGTCGAACAACGCGTCCACCGCCTCCTGGAGCATGCGCTTCTCGTTGCGCACGATCACCTCGGGTGCGCGGAGCTCCAGGAGCTTCTTGAGCCGGTTGTTTCGGTTGATCACGCGACGATAGAGGTCGTTCAGGTCCGATGTTGCGAAGCGCCCTCCGTCAAGCGGGACGAGCGGACGAAGCTCGGGCGGGATGACCGGGACCACCTCGAGGATCATCCACTCGGGACGGTTGCCCGACTTGCGGAACGACTCCACCACACGGAGCCGCTTGGCGGCCTTCTGGCGTTTCACGACGGACGGCTCGGTACGCATCAGCAAGCGCAGCTCGCCCGCCATCTCATCGAGGTCGATGCGGCGCAACAGCTCCTGGATCGCCTCGGCGCCCATCTTGGCGACGAAGCCCTCGCCGTACTCCTGGCGGCCCTCACGGTACTGCTCCTCGGAGAGCACCTGCTTCTCCTCGAGGGTCGTGTCGCCGGGATCCACCACGACGTACGCCTCGAAGTAGAGGACGCGCTCGAGCTCCCGCATCGTGATGTCGAGGAGCTGTCCGATCCGGCTCGGCAACCCCTTGAAGAACCAAACGTGGGAGACAGGAGCCGCGAGCTCGATGTGGCCCATGCGCTCGCGCCGCACCTTCGAGCGGGTGACCTCGACGCCACACTTGTCGCACACCACGCCGCGGTGCTTCATACGCTTGTACTTGCCGCACAAGCACTCCCAGTCGGTGACCGGCCCGAAGATCCGGGCGCAGAACAGGCCGTCACGCTCGGGTTTGAACGTGCGGTAGTTGATCGTCTCCGGCTTGGTGACTTCGCCGTGGGACCACGAGCGGATCTTCTCCGGCGAGGCAAGGGACACGCGGATCGCATCGAAGTCGTTGATGGCCTTTGGCTTCGTGAAGAAGGCGCGGCTGTCGCCGCGGGATTCGTTGCGGGGTTCGCTTGGCATGCCGCTCATTCCAGCCCCCTTACTCTCCCTCGTGCTTCACGAGCTCCACGTCGAGCCCGAGGCTCTGGAGCTCGCGCACGAGGACATTGAAAGACTCGGGAAGGCCCGGCTGCTCGGGCACCTTGCCCTTGACGATCGCCTCGTACACCCGCGACCGGCCCTCGACGTCGTCGGATTTGACGGTCAGAAGCTCCTGCAGCGTGTAGGCGGCACCGTACGCTTCGAGCGCCCACACCTCCATCTCGCCCAGGCGCTGGCCGCCGAACTGGGCCTTGCCGCCGAGAGGCTGTTGGGTGATCAGGGAGTACGGCCCGATCGAGCGGGCGTGAATCTTGTCGTCCACCAAGTGGGACAGCTTCAGCATGTAGATATAGCCCACAGTCACCCGCTGCTCGAAACCATCGCCGGTCACGCCGTCCCGGAGCACAGTCTTGCCGTCCTGCGGGATACCCGCTCGCGTCAGCAACTTCCTGATCTCCTCCTCGCTCGCGCCGTCGAACACCGGTGTCGCGAACCGCAGGCCGAGCGCCTTGCCGGCCCACCCGAGGTGGGTCTCGAGGATCTGGCCCACGTTCATGCGGCTCGGCACGCCGAGCGGGTTCAGAACAACCTCGACGGCCGTCCCGTCCTGGAGAAACGGCATGTCCTCGTCCGGGAGGACGACCGAGATCACGCCCTTGTTCCCGTGCCGGCCGGCCATCTTGTCGCCGACCTGCAGCTTGCGCTTCATGGCGACGTAAACCTTGACCTGCTTGATCACGCCCGGAGGCAGCTCGTCGCCGGCGGTGAGGAGCTTGATGCGGTCGTCGTTGAGTTTCTCGAGGACCTCGATCTGCGACTCCGCCTGGTTGACGAGCAGCCGGACGCGCTCGCGCACCGTCGAATCGGAGAGCGGGAGGGCCAGGAGCTCGGCCCGGGTCAGCTCCGTGACGGAACCTGCGCCGAGCTTGCCGTTCTTCTTGGCGAGCACATCCCCGGTGCGGGCCGACTTCACTTCAGCCGTGACCTTCGCGCCGTCGAGGAGCTCGCCGAGCTTCTTGTTGCGCTCTTCCAGGATGATGCGTCGCTCGTCCTCGGAGTTCTTGCGGATCCGACCAATCTCTTCTTCCTCGATCGCCTGGGCACGGACGTCCTTCTCGGTGCCGCGACGGGCGAAGATCTTCACATCCACCACGACGCCGGAGATGCCGGGAGGGCATTTCAGCGAGGCGTCACGAACATCGCCGGCCTTCTCGCCGAAGATCGCTCGCAGCAGCTTCTCCTCGGGGGTAAGCTGCGTCTCGCCCTTAGGCGTGACCTTGCCGACCAGGATACTCCCCGGGTGGACGTGCGCTCCAACACGCACGATGCCCGCGTCGTCGAGATCCTTGAGAGCGCCCTCGGACACGTTCGGAATGTCGCGGGTGATCTCCTCGGGGCCGAGCTTGGTGTCGCGCGCCGCAATCTCGAGTTCCTCGATGTGAACCGAAGTGAAGTAGTCCTCCTTGACGAGCTTCTCGGAAACCACGATGGCGTCCTCGTAGTTGTAGCCGCGCCAGGGCATGAACGCGACGAGGACGTTGCGGCCGAGCGCCAGTTCGCCCCTGTCGGTGTTCGGCCCATCGGCAAGGACCTGTCCCTTCACCACCCGCTGGCCGGGCCGCACGATGGGCTTCTGGTTGACGCACGTGTTCTGGTTGGAGCGGCGGAACTTGGTGAGCTGGTAGATATCCGCGCCGAAGTCGCGAGGCCGCCCGCTCTCGGGATCCTCCGCTTCGACGCGCACGATGATGCGGCGGGCATCCACCGTGTCCACAACACCGGAACGACGGCACACGATCACCGAACCGGAGTCGCGCGCCACGACCGGCTCAAGTCCAGTCCCCACCAGCGGCGCCTCGGAGCGCAGCAGCGGGACCGCCTGACGCTGCATGTTGGACCCCATCAGGGCGCGGTTGGCATCGTCGTGCTCAAGGAACGGCACGAGGGCCGCCGCCACCGAGACCACCTGTTTCGGGGAGACGTCGATGTAGTCAATCTTGTCGCGGTCGATGAGGACGAACTCGCCCGCCGACCGGGCGATCACCTTCTCGGACTGTAGGTGGCCCTTGGCGTCGACGGCTGCGTTGGCCTGGGCGATATTGAGGGTTTCCTCGTCCCATGCCGACAGGTAGAAGGCGTGCGGCACCCAACGCGCAGGGCGTTTGCCCTTGGCGATGAGCTTCTTGTTGGCACCCTCGATCTCCTCGAGCCGCGCGACCTGCCCGAGCTCGAAGTCGGAGTCGCCGCGCTCGGAGACTCGCACGTGCTCATACACGCGGCCCTTCTCGACCTTCTTGTAGGGCGATTCGATAAAACCGAAGTCGTTGATGCGCGCGTAGCACGACAATGACGAGATCAGGCCGATGTTCGGGCCTTCGGGTGTCTCGATCGGGCAGATGCGGCCGTAGTGCGTTGAGTGCACGTCTCGCACCTCGAAGCCGGCGCGCTCGCGGGAGAGACCGCCCGGCCCGAGCGCCGAGAGCCTCCGCTTGTGCGTGACCTCGGCGAGCGGGTTGGTCTGGTCCATGAACTGCGAGAGCTGCGACGACCCGAAAAACTCTTTCACTGCCGCAATCACCGGCTTCGCGTTGATCAGGTCGCGCAGCATGGCGTTCTCGATGTCCTGGTGGATCGTCATCCGCTCCTTGATCGCACGCTCCATACGGACGAGCCCGACGCGGAACTGGTTCTCGAGAAGCTCGCCAACCGCACGCACGCGCCGGTTGGCGAGCGAGTCGATGTCATCGAGACGCCCAATTCCGCGCGAGAGCTTCAACAGGTAGCGGACCACCGCGATGAAGTCCTCCTGGTCCATCACCCGTTGCTTGAGGTTCTTCTTCAGTCCGAGCTTCACGTTGAACTTGAAGCGACCGACCTCGGACAGATCGTACTTCCGCTCATCGAAGAAGAGCCCGTCGAACAGCGTGGTCGCGGAATCTTCCGTTGGGGGGTCACCGGGCCGGAGCCGCCGGTAGACCTCCATGATCGCGTCGAGCCTCGCCCGGATCGAGTCCTTCTCGATGGTCTTGGTGAGGATCTCGCCGACGATGTCCCAGCCTGGGAACGCTAGCAGCAGCTCGTTCCTCCCGAGTTCGAGGGCGCGCGCGATGAGTTCGGGTGAGACCGCGGTCCCTGCCTCGGCCACGACCTCCCCCGTCGCAGAGTCGACGACGTCCTCGCCGAGCACTGCGTCCACGAGTTCCTCCGCCTTGACGTCCCTTCTGACCTTGTCGTTCTCCTTCAACGCCTTTCGCATCGCCGCGTCGAGCTTGAGCCCGGCGAAGAGATCGGGAGCCGCCGACCGGCGTCCGACCTGCGCCGCGGTGCGCTCCTCGTCGACCGCGACGACGCTGCGATCGATCGTCAGCGTGACGATGTCATCCTTCAACTTGGCGGGGAACAGGTGATAGAAGACCTCCAGCAACTGGGCGTTGGACTCCAGCCCAAGCGCCCGGAGGAAAACAGTACCCGGGAACCGCCGCTTGCGGTCGATCCTCACGTAGAGAACCTGCTTCTTGTCGAATTCGAACTCGATCCACGAGCCCCGGTAGGGAACCACCTTGGCGAGCAGCGAGGTCGGGGTCTCGCGAGTGAACGAGACGCCCGGCGACCGGTGCAGCTGGGACACGATCACTCTCTCGGTCCCGTTGATGATGAAGGTGCCGGTCTCGGTCATGAGCGGGAGCTCCCCGAAGTAGAGTTCCTCTTCCTTGACGTCCCGGATTTGTCGGTTCTCGCCGGTTCCTTCGTCGAATAGCGCGAGACGGAACGTGACCTTGAGCGGAACGGCGTACGTCAGTCCGCGCTCCCGGCAATCGGTCTCGCTGTACGTGAGGCGCAGACCGACGGGGTTGCCGCACGTCGGGCAGTGCGGCACCGCGTTCGCGGTCGCCTGGCCGCACGCGGGGCACACGACCGTGCTCTCATGCGGCTCGGCGGCCTTGATCCGCGCGCCGCAGTGCTCGCATGCGATCCGCAGCTGCTCGAGCCCCTTGAGCCGCCCGCACTTGCATTCCCAGGTCCCGAGCTCGAAACGGACGAAGTGGAGCTCGCACTTGGAACGGAAGTCGGAGAACGGGAAGACGCTCGAAAACACCGCCTGCAGACCCCTTTTCTCACGCTCCTCGGGGAGCAGGTCCATCTGCAGGAACTGTTCATAGCTCGAACGCTGAACGGCAATCAGGTTTGGCAGCGGGATCGTGGTGCGGATCTTGGAAAAGTTCATCCGCTCGCCCGTCTCGACCATCTGGGTCAGACTCATGGGCTCTAACTCCTTTTTCACGTTATGCATCGTTGCCCGCCCGCGTAATCCCCCGCGCCCCGCGGCGCGAGAACCTTCTTCGGTGCGGCATGTCCGTCCCACACCGGAGAAACGCCGCACGGGGGGCGGTATGCCCCCCTTCCCGGGTTGTGAG
>Ga0182019_10001495_pt1 | contig 11941 bp, 13 predicted proteins | sample 812E2MmetaG_FD_120483 | JGI IMG/M metagenome (GOLD analysis project Ga0182019, IMG submission 120483) | Permafrost microbial communities from Stordalen Mire, Sweden - 812E2M metaG | ecosystem: Environmental > Terrestrial > Soil > Wetlands > Permafrost | place: Sweden: Stordalen | collected...
AAAAAAGAGAGAATAATTTCCCTTTAGTCCTGTCTGTCCTGTGCTTTACCGAAGGTTCCCAAAGAAATAGAGCATTATCCCAATCAAATACAGTAGCTTGCGAAATCGGAAACATTTAAAAATTAACTTAAAATAATCCTGCCTTAAATCTTGACAATTATGCTGCAATCCATTAGCCTACGACCCTAAATTTACATACATAGACAAGGGCGTCACTGTTTAAATGCGTTTAAAGGGGGATGGTAGATAATAATGATTGGAACACTTATTACTACGCATGGCAATTTGGGAGATGAATTAATAAAATCAGCAGAACTGATCAAAGGCCCGTTGGAAGACACGTTGCATATCTGCATTGACCAGACGAAAAATGTTGAAGATTTAAAAAAAGAAATAAGTAATGCCATTAAGAAACTGGATAAAGGCAAGGGAGTGTTGATTCTCACCGATCTTTTCGGGGGGACGCCTTCCAATATTTCCCTCTCCTTTATAAAAGAAGGGAAAGTCGAAGTCCTGACCGGAGTTAATTTGCCCATGGTGCTCAAATTATCGGAGGCCAAGAAAGATATAACTTTGCGGGATTTCGCCTGTCTTATTAAAAGTTACGGCGAAAAAAATATTTTGCTGGCCAGCGAGATTTTAAATAAGAAAGCTAACGGGTAGTTATCCCGCGATCATTATCCGCGGGGTGTCGTGTTACAATAGGGAGCCTTCGGCTCCCGCCAGAAGGGGCTCCACTTGGCAAAAGATCTGAATATAATTTTGGTCCGCGTGGACAGCAGACTTATTCACGGACAAATATTGGAAGCATGGGTGCCTCACGTTAAGGCAAAATGCATTATTGTTGTTGACGACAAAGTTGCCGCCGATTCTTTTCTGGAAACGGTAATCAAAATGGCCGTTCCCAGCGAGATCGAAGTGATTATCTGTTCGGTGGATGATTTTGCTCAGAATTATACCTACACTCACGGCAGTGGAAAGAAAACGATAGTTTTATTCAGCAGTATTGCCGATGCTTGCAATGCCTTTAAACAGGGATTTCGTTTCGAAAGATTAAACATCGGAAATGTTTATAATAATGAATATAAGGTCTGTTGTGCATCCTCCGTATTTTTATGCGATGAAGAAATAACGAGTCTGGAAAACCTGCTGAAAGAAACTGGCGTTTTTATTGAATTGCAGAGAGTGCCGAAGGGAAGGGCTGTCAACATTAAAGAGGCCCTGAAGGATTACTGGCATAAAGAAAAATAGCATCCTATGTTTATTGAAATAATTTTAGTATCTTTTTGCGGAAGCCTGCTGTGTCTTGATCGCGTTTTCATTCAAACCATGATCTCCAGACCGGTGGTAATCGCTCCGCTCATCGGATTGCTTCTGCATAATCCTTACGCGGGCTTGATTATCGGAGCGTTGATAGAACTCATCTGGATTGACCGCCTGCCTATCGGGACTTATGTCCCTCCCAACGATTCCATAGCGGCTGTTGCGGCGACTTCAACCGCCTTAATTGCGGGCTCGCAATTGGGGGGCGCGTCGCATGAATTAATCGCATTTGCCGTGCTGCTGGCTATCCCTTGCGGAATCATCGCCCGGCAGCTTGATGTTCTAATCATCAAATCAAATGATATTCTTTCCGATAGAGCTCTGGAAGACGCGAAAGAAAATAACATCAAGGCCATAGAACGAAAAAATTATTTAGGATTAATCAAGGTGTTTTCATCTTACATAATCTTTCTCTTTGCCGCTCAGATAATTTTTATTCCTTTCGTAATCTGGGTCTATCCTAAATTTAATGCGACGCTCCTGAAGGCCCTTTCTTTTACATACTATTTTCTGCCGCTTCTGGGGATTGCCGTGGCCATCAATATGCTGAAACTGAGGAGAACGATTCCTGTTTTTTGCGCGCTGTTTTTAGTCGCAGCTTTCATTTTGGAAATCTTCCATGTCTGATAAAAAAGTTTTCCCGCAGGTGACAATTGATTTGATGAAAAAGACGGACCTGCCCGAAATACTGGCCATTGAGAAGGCATCGTTCCCCACACCCTGGACAGCGGGAATGTTCACCAGAGAATTAAAGAGCACGCATGCCCGGTGTCTATGCGCGCGGATAAATTCCGCGGGTGAAAGCGTTGTTGCTGCGTACATTATTTTCTGGCTGATTGTTGATGAAATTCATCTTCACAATCTCGCGGTAAAAAATGAATATAGAAGGCAGGGCCTCGCTCTTGAACTTATGGGCGTAATGAAAAAAATCGCCGGAGAAAATGAAATCATCTCTCAGACACTGGAAGTCAGAGAGTCCAACAGCGAAGCAATAAAGCTTTACCGGAAATGCGGTTTTGTAGTAAAAGGGGTCAGACCGCTTTATTATACGGATACTCATGAAGATGCCTTAATCATGTGGGCGGATGTTCACTCCGTTAGAGAATAACGGGCATTGAGTTGAAAAAATAGCGGTGTGCAATCGCCGTTTAATAAGATAAATTCAAAATGCTGACCAGAGAAAACGATATTCTCTAACGGGGTAAAAATGGCCGGAAACATTTACATCGGGGAAATTTTAAAAAATGAAGAGATTCAGGAAGATTGTTTCCTGATGAACGTTAAGTTGCCTGCTTCCTTTGAAAATCCGCTGCCGAGTCAGTTTGTTATGATGCGCATTGCCGGACTGAACGATCCCTTTTTATCCCGTCCCATCAGCATTTATTCTTTCTCTCGCGGAAAAAATTACTGTTCGCTGGAATTGCTCTACCGTGTTGTGGGCAAGGGAACGCAAATTCTGGCGGGGTTGATTAACGGTTCTCAGGTGGAAATCAACGGGCCGCTGGGTAATGGTTTCGAAACAAAATCCGTCAAAAAAAATATTGTTTTTATCGCGGGAGGAATCGGCATAGCCCCTCTGTCATTGCTGGCGGAAAGTTTATGGGGGAGAGCTTCTTCCTCATCGGCGATGAACATATATCTTGGTTTCCAGGGGGCTTCCGCAGTCGTCGGCCTGGATAAATTGAAAAAACTTTGCCGCAATATTACCGTTTGCACCGATGATGGCTCTCTGGGAGCGAAAGGTTTTGTAACGCAGATTTTTCATAAGGACATGAAAAAATATGCGCCGGACGATACTTCAATTTTCGCCTGCGGTCCCAAAGCAATGCTGCAGTCGCTGGCGAAGATATTGAATAAAAATAAATTCGACTGTCAGGTTTCTCTGGAAGAGCGGATGGCCTGTGGCACAGGCGCCTGCATGGGTTGCGCCGTGGCCGTCAAGAACAAAAAAGGAGCTTTCGCTTATCAGCGGGTGTGCGCCGATGGTCCGGTATTTAATCTGAAGGATATTATCTGGGAACAAAATGAAAGCAAAACCATCTCCGAAAATAGCCGTGAATCTGGGACGGCTGAAATTAAAAAATCCGGTAATGACAGCGTCGGGCACTTTCGGTTACGGCGAAGAATACGCAGGTTTCGTTGACTTAAACAGTCTAGGCGCCATTGTCGTCAAAGGACTGTCTCTCAAACCCCGTCTGGGGAATCCACCGCCGCGCATCATGGAAACGACCGGCGGCATGCTCAATGCGGTGGGTTTGCAAAATATCGGAGTTGATATTTTTATCGAAGAGAAACTTCCTTTTCTGCGCCGATATGACGCGGCGGTAATTGCCAATATCTACGGTGAGACCTACGATGAATACAAAAAAGTGGCAAAGAAACTCAGTCCAGCCAAAGGTGTGCATGCCCTGGAAGTAAACATTTCCTGTCCTAACGTGAAAAACGGCGGATTAAGTTTCGGCTGCGATCCGAAAATTGCCGCCAGAGTGACGCGTATCGTAAAAGATGAAACCGGGTTGCCCGTTATCGTCAAACTTACTCCCAATGTGACGGATATAACTGTAATAGCCCAAGCCGTGGAAAAAGCGGGCGCGGACGCCATATCATTAATCAACACTCTGACGGGAATGTCCATTGATTTAAAAACAAGAAGGCCTCACCTGAAAAATGTCACCGGCGGATTATCCGGCCCGGCGATAAAACCGGTTGCCCTGCGGATGGTCTGGCAGGTTGTACAGAAAGTTTCAGTACCGGTCATCGGCATCGGCGGCATCATGACTGCTCAGGACGCGCTGGAGTTTTTGATAGTGGGCGCGAAAGCGGTGCAAATCGGCACAGCCAATTTTATCAATCCCCGCGCCACGCTGGACGTAATTGAGGGAATAAAAAATTATCTCGCCGTCGATAAAATAAAAGACATCAACGAAATCATCGGCACCTTCAAACCTTGAAAATATCATGCGGGCAAACACTGAAGAAATAATCAGCGGCGTTTTTTTAATCGGCGGTCCGGGAATAACATCGGCCGATGACGCGGCGATTTATCTGATAGATTTTGCGGGAGACCTGGTTTTGATTGACGCGGGATCCGGAAAAAGCTCCTCGCAGATTGTCCGCAATATCGAAATGCTCGGCCTGATTCCTGCTGATATTTCTCATCTGATATTAACGCATTGCCACATAGACCATATCGGCTCGGCGCCATTCTTTAAAAAACAGTACGGCACAAAAATTATAATTCACGAACTGGATGCAAAGGCAGTGGAGAGCGGCGACTCCCGGAAAACTGCAGCAAACTGGTACGGCACGACTTTTCCTCCGACAACGGTTGACAGAAAACTTATAGATGAACACGAAATATTAAAATTCGGCTCCGAAGAATTGCACTGCCTGCATACGCCCGGCCATACGCCCGGATCAATTTCTCTTTATCTGGACAGGGGGAAGAGGGTCCTTTTCGGGCAGGACATTCACGGACCATTTCATAAAGACTTTAACTCCGATATTGAAGCGTGGAAAAAATCCATGCAGACATTGCTTGCTCTAAACGCGGACATTCTTTGCGAAGGTCATTTCGGAATTTTTCAGCCCAAAGATAAAGTTCAAAAATATATTGAACGGTATCTGGAAGAGTATGAGTAAAACCGTATGTCATTGCGAGCCACTTCTCAAGTGGCGTGGCAATCTTATTTGCATTTAATTCTTGACAAATAGACTTATATACAGTACTATTAACAGTACTAAAATAAGGATTATTAAAAATGGCACAAACAATTACAGCAAATGAATTGAAAACAAAAGGCGTTAATATACTTAACGATGAGACCGCTGACGGAACGGAAGTCATCATTACCGTTCGTGGAAAAAACAAGTTCGTCGTTCTGCCTATCGAAAAATATAATTATTTAAGAGAATGCGAACTGGAAGCGGCCTTACTGGAATCAAAAAGAGACATTAAAGAAGGAAAATTTATTAAAGAGTCGGTGGAAAAACATATCAAGAGAATAACTCGTGGCTGAAATCTTATATACCGAAAGCTATTTAAAACGAGCCGGAAAATTTATCAAGAAACATCCCGATTTAATTTCGCAGTATGAGAAAACATTGAAAATACTGGAAATAAATCCCTATCATCCGTCGTTGCGTTTACATAAACTTCAGGGAAAACTATCCGAATTATATTCAGTATCCATAAACATTTCTTATCGTATGACCATTATTTTTCTGATCAAAGATGATAAAATAATCCCCATCGATCTTGGCAGTCATGATGAAGTGTATTGATCGCTGATATTACCGCCAGCCGAAATCAAGATTCATATCATTCGGCGCTACCAGCTCAATATTGTTCTGTATGGTTCTGCTTTGCCCGGCGGGCACGTCCAGAAGCCAGATAAATCTGGCATGGTCTTTTTCCGCCGGTTCCGGGTTTTGTTTAAAGCTCAACTTTATTCTTTTGTCACGCGCCTGGGGTACCGGTTCTTCGATACGCAGTTTAATATCGGTATTACTGGAATTCTTTGCCTCAATCAGCCATTGCCAGCTTCTGGTTTGTTTGTCCTGGAAAATTGTTTTTTCGCCGGATTGATCGGCTACTGTCGTAGATGTGACTAAGATCAATGGGCTTGTTCCGAAAAAAAGTGTTCCCTCTGAACCGGCAAAAGAAAATTCACGTTTACCCAAAACAGCTCCGTCAATAATAAAGATCGCCTGTCCGTTGGGAATTTCCGCGAGCTTATCCAGTTTAATCTGGGCGCGGACGAATGCTTGCGGATTTATAGCGGGACGTGACAGAAAAAGAAATTCCGCAGGCCATGATTCATCTTTGATTGGCAGCCGCTGTTTGCTTCCGGCCGTGATATTCTTCTGTCCCAGCGACCACACGGAATAAGTCGTATTTTTGGTCTCCACCGGCGCGGCGCTCTGAACTTCTTCTTCAGAAAAATTTTCTTTCAGCATCACTGCCGAGGCGTCAACATTATTACTGCGCGCTGCTTTATACAGCTTGCGTTGCTTGATAATCCAATCCGGCATTTCCGGAGGATTAGCATTTGTTACCGGTTGCAGTGTGGCTAAATTTAACTGCACCTGTTTCCAGTCTTCGCCGGAAGACTGCCAGACTTCCGCTTCCCAGGAAAAAGATACGCTTTTATCGGCGGGCCGCGCTTCAATACGGTAGAGGGGAAGCCAGCCGCAGCCGGCAAGCGAGTAGGTGTAGGAAAATATTATTTCATTGGTGCCGGAGCCTGAGGTTGTCAGTGTTGCTTCCCACGCGGCTTCTTTTTTGCCTGCGGCTTGATTTAATTCATCCTGAAGTTTTTTAAGATTTTTGTCGATCTTTTCCAATTGAGCATCGATAGCGAATTTTTCCTGATGGGCTATCCGGACATTTTTTCCGATGGCCTCCGCTAATTTATAGGAGTCGGCGACAGTCTTTGTCTTTGCTTTTGTTTGTGCCTGCCAGAACTCAAGCTGTGCATCCAGTGCCTGCAATTTTGCCTGCTTCTCTTTTTTCTCATCCTGCAAACCGGCAATCTGCCTGCGCAGTGCGGCAATTTTTGTTTCATCCTGAACCCCAACAGATTTTACCTGTATGTCTTCAATTTTTACACGGTCCTCCGGCGCAAGAGAAATGACAAGCGATTCCGAATCAGCCTGTGGCGGCAGAGTAATGACGGACTTGCATTTTTCTTTATCGCATTGAGGTTTTATTTTTGCTGCTGCCGTTATTTTCGCAGAGTTCGGAAAAAGCGTGACTTCCTTTACAGTAGCCATGGAAACGACAGGAAACAACAGGATTAAAATAATAATCAAGTTGTGATGAAGATAGTAATTGCGAGCGTTCATATTTACATCTCCTTTGAAAAGTTATTTAATTGCGAGAGACGATTTTCTGTCATACCGGCGCAGGCCGGTATCCAGGAAAACACTGGATGCCTGATCAAGTCCGGGATGACAAAGGTACAGTTATTTTCGAAGGCTCTGTTTAATATTAACGGCAATTTCTCTAACATTTTTCATGACTTCCGTCTCGTCGATAGTCAGCAGTCGGCGGTTTTCCATTAAAACCTTGCCGTTGATTACAACCGTATCAACATCGGCGCCGCTTGCCGCGTAAACAAGATGCGAATACTCACTGTAAAGAGGCGTCAAATGCGGTTCATCGAGGCCGATGATGATAATATCCGCTTTCTTGCCCGCTTCCAGAGAACCGATTTTGTTTCCCATCCCGAGAACCTTCGCGCCTTCGATAGTCGCCATACGCACGACTGTTTGCGCGTCCATCACCGTCGGGTCCAGTCGGGCAACTTTGTGCAGTTTGGCTGCTGTCGCCATTTCTTTGATCATGTCCAGATTGTTGTTGCTGGCGCAGCCGTCGGTTCCCAGGCCAACGGTAATTCCGGCGGCAAGCATTTCCGGTACCGGAGCCACGCCGCTGGCCAGTTTCATATTACTGGCCGGATTGTGTGAGATTTTACAGCCATGAGAAGCAAATAAATCAATATCTTTTTCCGACATGCAAACACAATGAAACGCGATCAGATGTTCGTCAAGATAACCGATGTCCTGCAGAAAAGAGACAGCGCTTTTGCCGAATTTTTCTTCAAGCTGTTTTCTCTCGGCGGCATTTTCCAGAAGATGCAATCCTATCGGCAGATGATAATCTTCCGCCAGTCGCTTCGCATCGGCAAGTTCCTTCACCTCAACAAGCAGAGGTTCTGAACAGGTGTAAAGCGCGTGCGGCTCGATAATGATATTGACCAGAGGATCGTCCTTCCACTTTTCGGCCAGCATCTTGGTGTAGGCAATACCTTCCGCGACAGTTTTGAAATTAGGAGAGGGAAAATCGAAAAGCACTTCTCCGACAAGACAGCGCATACCGGCGGTTTTGGCCGCACGGGCTGTTTCATCCTCGAAAATATACATATCGCAAAATGTAGTCGTGCCCGATTTGATCATTTCGGCGGCGCCGAGAAGCGAACCCCAATAAGCCAGTTCCTTATTTACGTTACGGGCTTCGGCGGGAAAGATATAATTATTGAGCCAGTCCATCAGTTCCAGATCATCAGCGATGCCGCGGAAACAGGTCATCGCCGCGTGCGTGTGGCAATTGACAAAGCCGGGCATGATCAGAGAATCTTTGGCTATAATGGCTTTTTTAGCGCGATACTGTTTCTCTATTTTGTCAGTATGATCAACGGCAACGATTTCGTCCTTGTTGATTGCGACAGAGACGCGGTCAAGGCAAGTATTTTTGGAATCGAGCAGAAGCGCTTTTGAACAGGTGATTATCAGATCAACTTCCTGCATATTCAGATTCCTTTCTTATACCAATTCGCTTTCTTCGGCTAACTTTGTTGGCTGCGTCGTCGGCTTAACCTGAAGGTCACGCGTCAAAATATACGCCTGCGGATCCTCCTCCTTGCCCCATCGATATGGGACAGCTCAACTAACGAATTCCAGTTCTCTTCGTTCCTATAATTCGAGTTTCACTGCCGCCGCGTTATCCTTTGAAGGCGAAATGGTATTAATAGTTTTTCTGTTTATCATATAAGTTATTAAATCTTCAAGAAACAAAAAATTCTTAAAAAAGTTAATCAGTAAGCTCTTGACAGTACCATGCAAAAATAATATAAGCCCGATGCTTCTCGTATTTGTAAATTCTCATGCCTGGGTGGCGGAATTGGTAGACGCAAGGGACTTAAAATCCCTCGATCCTTGTGATTGTGCGAGTTCAAGTCTCGCCCTAGGCACCAGATAATAAAGGGCTTTTGACGATATATGTTGAAAGCCCTTTTATTGTTTATTTTACAATTTCTACCCTGCGGCGAGAAATGGAGGGAAATCCAGGGTAACGATACAATCAGTTAAGCGACTACAATATTATTGTCTTTTATATTGCGTTTGAATTTTTACTTATTCCATATCTTTGTAATTCTTGTATCTTAAATACACATGTTAATTCCATTGGAGGTGTTGCGTGTGGCATATCAGGAAAACGTTAAATGGATCGTTCCACCTGGTCTTGCCACGACAGTTAAGCAGTTTAAAACGCATTGCACAATTGCAATGAAGCGGCGAATATCGGTATTAATTTGTGGGAATACCGGCACCGGCAAATCATTATTCCTGAAAATTTACGAAGACATTTATAAAAAACAATCTGAAAAGAAAAATATAAAAGTAATTTATTTGAATTGCTCTCATTTTGCTGGAGTAGATCCTAGAATCGCTCAAGCAGAGCTATTTGGGGCAGAAAAAGGTTCTGCCACTGGAATTACCAGCCGACGAATAGGCCTGCTGCTTGAACGAAACAATGAAAAAGAATACCGTCTTTCATACATGCTTGAATCGACACATCATGTTATAAAAATGAGCATAAGTGATTTAACTGAGTCGAGAGAAAACATTGTAAAAAATATGATATTGCCGTTTGATTTCAATAGTATATGGTTTGATATTTTTTATTGCGTTACTCCAGTATCTGCTCATAAAAATCATCCACCTTGTTTTAGGAAATTCTTAATATGTTGGGATATAAAATAGTTTATATTGCCGGAAATTTCCATTCTTAAATTATTGTTTGATATCGCGGGTACAGCATACTAATTATTGAACGTCCCCCTTTTTTCCCTATTCCCGTTCTTTTCCTGTCATCATTCCCGTCGTAGATGACCTCGAGTGACCGTCTGGTTATTTAGGTTGTTAGGTTACAAGGCGGAAATCCAGAAATTCTTAGCATTCCTAAAATGCATAACTAGTAAAGCTTTGCGGTGTGAATTGATCCCAATTCTTTTTGCAGCTTCTCCTGAATGACTTTTCGTTTCCCTGGGGTTTCAGGCATTTCGCGTGCCTTGAATGCGAAACGCCTGAAAAAAGTAATACTGGTCAACAGGTTATTTTTACTATCCTTCTATTTTAACAACCATGAAGGTGTCTTATCAATATCATTCACGACATCGATAAACGTTTCGGCGATTGGTTTTAATAGATCTTTTGCAACCTTGTCAGGCGTATCGATTAAATCATATAAATAGATCGGCATAGTTACATAACTTACCGTCGGTATTTTTTCATCATAGTAGTTTTTTGCGTCTGTATCAAAAAAACTAAGTCCAAATGGTACCGGGATTATCCATGTTGAATATTGGAGATTATTATTCCACGCCGCGTATCGAACCATAGTCGAAAGCCACGATCCCGTTGAAAGTATATATCCCGTTTCATTTCTACCGGAATATACAATTTCCCCATTTACATTATTATATTTTTTTGCAACGTGCTCAATGCAGATATTGACAACAATTTTAGGAATGAGGTCATATCTATGTTTCTCGACAAAGGTTCTATTTCCAATATAATCATAGAAGTGCCCTGTCGCAGAAAGGAACATAATAGTCTTTTCTCTTTTTGAAGGCGGAATTTTTCCGAAATATTTTGCCAGGGCGAGAACCTCAGATATACCCGACGCATCCTCTACCGCTCCGTAAAAGGCCGCATCATGATGGCTGTGTATCATGATGATCTCATCGGTCTTTCCGGGAAGAAATCCGACGATATTACTGGTTGATACCATACCACGCGTGCCGTTTAATGTTATGTTCGCGGTAACACTTTCCGAACTTTCCAGCAATTTGATTATACGGGCGCCATCGCTCTTGCTTACCCAGAGGCCGGTTAGGTCCCTTTCTGCGATCGGTTTGGTGCCGTAATTATCTACCGGTGCGTAGTAAGTGTTGCTATCGAAATAGTCTTTTAAAATGCCGATAAAGCCAGCCGCATTATGCGCCTTAGCTTGTTTATATGCGTCCCAATTGGTGATAAGCCACGGCGTGGGGCCGGTGAGATTCACGCCCAAATATTCAAGGCCGAAATGTATGTCGACTAAGACGATTTTATTCGTGAGATCTTTTCCCTCATAATCATTTTCGGTTCCATCTTTAAGATAAACCAATTCTCCTGTTATTCCGGAAGAAGATGTGAAAGGAGAAAAAGGAATGTAAAAGCAAGGTATATTCTCCCCATTTACCGTCAGCACCCACCGTGTCGGATCCCATGTTTGGATGGGTATTGGTTCAAATATGACATCTTGTAAACCAAATTCGGTAAACTTATCGAAAATGTATTGTTCGGCTTTAAGTTCACCAGCACTTCCCGGCCTTCGGTAACCCATCGCGCATAAATCCTTTATCCATCCAAACATCTCATTTTTTGAAACAACAGGCCCCGGGTTATTGAATTTTGCCGATGAGTCAGCGGATCCTATTACAGGATAGACCGCGAAAATAAATTGAACAACAGTTAGAACAATAATAAATATGAACGCCTTTTTAAAACCTTTCATATCATCCTCCATTATACATTATTTTTGAAACTTCAATTTCGAAAGCGAATAACCTAAAGGTCACTAAAGGCACAGCGGAATTGGTAAGTTAATGAGACCCAAGCTTCCGAAACAAAGTGCACTAAAGCTTGCAGGTCGAATTATACCCCGCAGCTTGCTGCGGAATCTGTTTCCAAAGCTTGCTTTGGGATTCATACCCGTGATTAAATTTTGGATATTCCGGGAATGCCATACTAGTTATTGAGCATTCCCCTTTTTACCCTGTTTCCGTCA
>Ga0182019_10001500_pt1 | contig 11910 bp, 9 predicted proteins | sample 812E2MmetaG_FD_120483 | JGI IMG/M metagenome (GOLD analysis project Ga0182019, IMG submission 120483) | Permafrost microbial communities from Stordalen Mire, Sweden - 812E2M metaG | ecosystem: Environmental > Terrestrial > Soil > Wetlands > Permafrost | place: Sweden: Stordalen | collected...
TCCACGGGCGTCATCAGCGCCCTGGGCCGGTCGCTGCGAAGCCAGGAAGGGCGCCTGATCGAGAGCGTGATCCAGCACACCGCGCCCCTCAACCCCGGGAACTCCGGCGGGCCGCTGCTCGACTCGCGGGGGCGGGTGATCGGGGTAAACACGGCCATCATCGCCCAGGCCCAGGGGATCGGCTTTTCCATCCCCGCCTCGACCGCGAAATGGGTGGTCTCCCAGCTCCTGACGACGGGCAAGGTCCAGCGCGGCTACTTGGGGATCGCGGGCCGGCCGCGGCGGCTCGACCGCCGGCTCGTCCGGTTCTTCAAGCTGGCCAAGGAATACGCCGTCGAGATCGAATCCACGGTCCCCCAAGGCCCGGCCCGCAAGGCCGGTGTCCTGCGCGGGGACCTCGTCGTGGCGATCGAGGGACACGCGGTGGGCAGCCTGGACGACGTCTTCCACCTCTTGTCGCAAAGGCCGGTCGACAAGGCCCTGCGGCTGTCCGTCATCCGCCTGAAGAGCCTGATTGAAATCGAGGTCACGCCCGCGGAGGAACTGTAAGGAACGCTCACCCGGCGAGGAGGCGCCGCTAACGCCGCCCGCTTCGTGCTAAAATACGAAGAGATCCGGCATGGAGGGAGAAGCGAGAATGCGGGACATCACCCTGAATTTGTGGTTCGACAGCCAAGCCGAAGACGCGGCCCGGTTCTATGCGTCCCTGTTCGAGAAGGGCAAGATCGGAAGGACGACGCGGTACGGCAAAGCCGGCTTCGAGATCCACGGCCAGCCCGAGGGCAAGGTTATGACCGTCGAGTTCGAGCTTGCGAGGCAGAAGTTCGTCGCCCTCAACGGCGGGCCGATCTTTAAATTCACGCCCTCCGTCTCGTTCCTCATCGCCTGCTCGACGAAGGAAGAGGTCAGGATCCTATGGGAGAAGCTCCACGCGGGCGGCGAGGCCCTGATGGATCTGGGAGAATACCCGTTCAGCGAGATGTACGGCTGGACGGAAGACAGATTCGGGCTGTCCTGGCAGGTGATGTCCACGGGAGGCCGCGAGATCACGCAAAAAATCACGCCGACGCTGATGTTCGCCGGCGATGTCTGCGGCCGGGCGGAAGAAGCGATCCATTCCTATGCCTCCATATTCGCCGGGGCGAGCGTCGGCGATATCCTGCGCTACGGCCAAGACGAGGCGCCCGACAAGGCGGGGACGATCAAGCATGCCGCTTTCAAGCTGGAGAACCGGGAGTTCGCCGCCATGGACAGCGCCCGGGTGCACGGCTTTTCGTTCAGCGAAGCGGTCTCGTTCATCATCGATTGCGGAACGCAGGACGAGATCGACCACTTCTGGGACAAGCTCACCGCCGGCGGGGATCCGAAAGCCCAGCAATGCGGCTGGCTCAAGGACCGGTATGGCGTCTCCTGGCAGGTCGTCCCGGCCGCTCTCGCCGAGATGCTGCACGACCGCGATGCGCGGAAAGTGGAGCGCGTGACCCAGGCTTTCTTGAAGATGAAGAAGTTCGACATCGGGGAGCTGAAGAAAGCCTTTGAGGGAAAATAGAGAAATCCCTTCGAAGGAGGTTTCTCGTCTTTTCGGGCGACACGGATGTAGCGCCCATCCGCTTCCCTTGACACTCCTTCCTGCCAGGGATATTCTTTCTGACATTCCGAAAGAATATCCAACCTTGAACGTCTTCGACGAAAGGCAGGCAATCATGACCAAACGCTCTTCGCTCCTCGGCTTTCTGGCCCTTGTCATTCTCTTCCTGGTGGCCTCGTTGACGGCGGCCGATTCCCGGATCGACCCCCGTCTCTACGGCGGCCTGGCCTGGCGCAACATCGGCCCGCTCCGCGCCGGCCGCGTCTCGGCCGTGACGGGCGTCGAGGGCCGGCCCGGCATCTTTTATATGGGCTTGCCGCTCGGCGGCGTGTGGAAGACGACGAGCGCCGGGGAGACGTGGTATCCCATCTTCGACGACGTCAAGGAAGCCTCCTGTGTGGGCGCGATCGAAGTCGCCCCGTCCGATCCCAACGTGATCTACGTCGGGATGGGCGACCTCATCACCGGAGGCGGCATCAACGAGGGCAACGGCGTCTACAAGTCCGTGGACGCCGGCAAGACCTGGCAGCACCTGGGGCTGGACGACACCAAGCAGATACCGTCGATGCTCGTGGATCCGCACGATCCCAACCTGGTGCTCCTGGCCGCCCAGGGCAACGTCCATACGCACACGGAGGAACGAGGCGTCTTCCGCAGTATCGACGGCGGCAAGACCTGGAAGAAGACCCTGTTCATCAACAACGAGACCGGGATCCAGAAGATCGCCTGGGCTTACGACCGGCCCGACGTGATCCTGGCCACGACCGTGCGGCATTACCAGGCGCCGGGCGGCGCGGCCCGCGGCGGGGCCCCGGCTCCGGGCGTGCCCGCTCCCGCGGCCGCCGCGGCGGGAGCGGCCGGAGGCCAAGGCGCGCCGGCGCCCCCGGCGCCCACGGGCACGGCGATCTACAAATCCACCGACGAAGGCCTGACTTGGAAGGAGATCACCGGCGGCGGCCTGCCGACGCTCGCCGGCCGCACCGGCGTCGCCGTCGCGGCGAACACGAATGCCCAGCGGATGTTCCTGATCGGCACCTTCGGCCTTTACAGGTCGGACGACGGCGGCGCGACCTGGCATCAGATGGACGCCGCGGACCGGCGCATCGCCGGCAGCGGCTATATTTGCGATGTCTACGTCGACCCCAAGAATCCCGACATCGTCTACACCCTGAATACCTCGAGCTACCGCTCCCTCGACGGCGGGCAGACCTTCGCCGCGTTCAAGGGCGCGCCGGGCGGTGACGATCCGCACGTCCTGTGGATCGATCCGACCGACGGCCAGCGGCTGTTCCTCGGCGTCGATCAGGGCGCGACGATCTCTCTCGACGGCGGGCTGACCTGGAGCTCGTGGTACAACCAGTCGACGGCCCAGCTCTACCGCATCTCGGCCGACAACCAGTATCCCTACTGGGTCTATGCCTCGATGCAGGACAGCGGCTCTATCGCCGTCCGCAGCCGCGGCGACATGGGGGCCGTCGGCCCGTTCGACTGGTTCCCGACGCAAGGCTACGAGTTCGGGACCGTCGTGGCCGACCCGCTCAACCCCCAGATCGTCTACGCCGGCGGGCCGGCGAGCGGCATCGTGAAGATCACGGGCTCCAACGGCCAGTGGATCAACGTCAGCCCCAACATCGACGCGAGCGAGGCGCTGCGCAAGGTCGGCAACCAGCCGATGCTGTTCTCTCCGTTCAACCCGCACGAGCTCCTTGTGGGATTCCAGTACGTGATGGCCACGACCGACGGCGCGATGCATTGGAAGAAGCTCAGCCCGGACCTCGGCTATCCGAAAGGGCAGTCGCCTCCGCCGCCGGGCGCAGCTCCGGCCGCCCCGGCCGCGGGGGCCCCGGCGGGAGCGCGAGGCGGGCAGGGCGGCCCGGGCGGCGGTTCGATCGAGTCGATGTCGCCTTCCACGATCGCCCAGGGCGTGATCTGGGTGGGGACGAACAACGGCCTGATCAAGCTGACGAAGGACCACGGCGCAACGTGGGAGGACGTCACCATCCCCGGCCTGCCCAACCCGACGCGCGCCGACATATCGGCCATCGACGCCTCTCACCTCGATCCGGCTACGGCCTATGCGGCGATCGACTATCATACCACGGGCGACTACAAGCCCTATTTCTACCGGACCCACGACTACGGAAAGACCTGGACCGCCATCGTGGCCGGCATGCCGACCGACCAGCCGAACGGCAGCTTCGCCCGCGTCATCCGAGTCGATACGAAGAAGGCGGGCCTGCTGTTCGCGGGCACGGAAAGCTCGGTCTACGTCTCCTTCGACGACGGGGACAATTGGCAATCTCTGATGCTGAACCTGCCCAACACGTCGTACCGCGACATGGTGATCAAGGACAACGACCTCGTCGTCGGCACGTACGGACGCGGGATCTGGATCCTCGACGACTATTCGCCGCTGCGGCAGGTCACGGTGGCCGTGGCGTCCGAACCGGCGCATCTGTTCAAGCCCGGCGATGCCGTCCGGGTGCGGCGCAACGTCAACGGCGACACGCCCTTCCCGCCGGAAGTGCCGCACATGCCCAACCCGCCGCTCGGGGCGGTCATCTATTATTCGCTCGGCGCGAAGCCGGCGGACGTCGTCACTCTGGACATCATGGACGCGGCCGGCAAGGTCGTGCGCCGCATGTCGAGCGCGCCGATCCCGCCGCTGCCGGATCCGCCCCCCGCCGTGCCCGACTACTGGCTCGAAAAGCCCAAGCCCATGCCCGTCGAGATCGGCACGAACCGGATCAACTGGAACATCCGCTACGACAGCCCGCCCGCCTTCAGCCACAACTACGCCCAGGTGATGGGCGCCATGGCGGGCGACACGCCGGCGTCGCCGGAAGGGCCGCTGGCGCTTCCCGGCGTTTACACCCTCAAGCTCGCGGTGGACGGCAAAGCGTACACCCAGACGCTGACCGTGAAGAACGACCCTCGCTCCCCCGCGAGCGCGGGGGACCTGCGCGCCCAGCACGAGCTCCAGATGAAGCTCTATGACGGCATCAAGACGGCCTGGGACGGCTACAACCAGGTCGCCGCCGTGAAGGCCGCCGTCGCGGAGATCACGCGTTCGAACCCGCCCGCCGACCTGGCGAAAGCGGCCACCGACTTCGACGCCAAGCTGACCGGCGCCGGCGGCGCGGCGGGCGGCGGCCGCCGCGGCGGCTTCCCCGGTGCGGGCGGCGCGGCCGCGGCCCCGAATTTCGCGGGGCTGAGCGGGACCCTCCTCCGCCAGCTCGACACGCTCGACTACGGCGACATGGCGCCCAACGAGCCGATGACCAAGGTCTTCGCGACGGCCTGCGCCCAGCTGACGACGGCGATCGCCAATTGGAAGGCCCTCGTCACCCAGGACCTGGCCGCGTTCAACGCGCTCCTGGCGAAGAGCGGCCTCAAGCCGATCTCCGCGCCGGCGGCGGCCCTGGCCAATCCGATGTGCGGCCCCGCCCCGGCAGGCCGCGGAGGCAAATAGCCGCGATCCCTGCCAGCCGGGACGATGCGCGGGAAAGGCGTTGGGCCGGAAGGGGATACGTCTTGAAAAAAGCCGCTCCATGCCTCGCCGCGATCGCCCTGGCCCTGGCCGGCGTTCTGATCGGACAAGTCCGTACCGCGCCCAGCTTCCGGTTCCTCCGCGAAAATCAGGCTGCGCCGAAGGACAAGGCCGTCCTGGGTGAGCTGAAGCGATATACGGTCCGGCCCACGCGGGAGCAGGAGTCGGAGATCCTGAAATCGCTGGTCCGCCAGAAGATCAAGCCGACGTTCTTCCTGTCCGTGGCGAGGCATTTCGCCGATGCGTTCGACGGGGATCTGAGGACGGAGTACAACCGGCGGATCAAAGCCGATCTGGATGACGATGAGTTCAAGATCTACGAAGTCGATGAGGGCGGGGGCAAGATCGATTTCCCCACGGATGAAACGGAGGAGGATCCTCGCTCCTCGGCCTACGCCTTCCGGTGCCTCGATTTCGACGGCGACAAGAAGATCGATCTGATCGTCTTCAATCAGGTCTATTTCGGGCCTTCGCCGGGATTGGTGTTTTTCGGGCGGACCGGTGACGAATACGTCTATCTTTTCGACTGTTCGGGCTCCGTCGCCCGGATCGAGCGGACCGGCGACAAGCTCTATTTCCGCTACGTCGTCACAATCATCGATCTCCCGGAGACGGAAATCCTGGCCTCGATCGCCTACGATTTCAAAACCAAGACGTGCTTCCTGGATTCGAAGCTCTACTATGCCCAGCAGACGCGGTTCCCGAAGCCCGCGGCCGCCCCCGAGCCGTTCGAGGTCGAGGACAAGGCCATCCTGCGCGTCAGCCCCGCGGTCGACGACGCTCCGAATCGGAAGGACGCGAACGGCTATGAGGATTTCAAGGTGACACGGACCCTTTACGGCAACGCCGTCGCCGAGTTCCCGAAATCGGCCGGCGGCTACATCGTCGCCCGCGAAAAGGAATGGGCCTTCGTCGCCTTCGATACGAGGATCCCGCCCACGGACGTCAGCCTGCGCCATGGGTTGGAGCCCGGGCAGTATGACAAGACGACCGAGACTTGGACGCCGATCTACGTTCCGAACCAGTATTTTTGCGGCTAGATCGAGGCTAAAGGAATCGCCGCGAAGAAATAGCTTGCGGGCGCGCGAAGGCCCCCGGCGCTCAAAAGAGGGTGCTTTTGAAGCCGTGGCAGTAGAGGTACTGCTTGAACGTCATGGCCTGGATGTTCATGAGCACCTGGTGCTTGACCAACGAGCCGGCGGCCTCGCTTCCTGCGACGGCGCGGTTTGCCGTCGCGGGCGGGGCGTCTGCTGCGCCGGCCTCGCCGCTCGCCGGAGCGGCGATCTTCCCTATTTCGGCGCGGATATTCGCCTGGTCGGCCTGACTGCCGAAGCTCAGCACGGATCGGAGCGAGACCCACAACCCCGGTGTGGAGGCCACTTGGCCGCGCGCTTCGGCGCCGAGTCCGGGCCAGGCCTCGACGAGGCGGGCCTTGATCTCGGCGGTACGCCCGGCCGGGACCTGGTCGGGCCGGGCGTCCGGAGCTTGGGCGAGCAGCTCGGAATAGGCATACATCTCGCTGTAGGCGTCGGCGGCCATGGCGGTCAACGGCGGGGTCCCGGCGATCAGGATCTTCCCTTTCTCGTCGAGCTTCGACCGGATCGCGGCGACGGCAGGGTCTTCGGCGTGGGAACCGGCCAGCCAATCGCGGATGGTCTTTTCGAGCTGCCGGCGGACATCTTCCAGCGCCCCGGCGTCCGACGCCTTGATGATCGCCTCGGCGAGCTTCGGGTAGGAGTCGAATATTCGAAGCTCCGCTTCGGACCGGGCCGCCCAGCCTTTCCGGAGTTCGTCCATGATGATCTCCTCCTGCGCGCCGGTGAAGGGAGCGCCGAGGGCGAACTCGAGCGTGAACATGAAGGCGCGGACGTTCCGATCCACGCGGTCGGACGCGGAAAGTTCCTGTTCCGCGGACGACAGCCGGGACGGGATCAGGACCAGGATGATCACGATCGAGGTCAGGACGGCGCGATGAAAATGTCTCATGGTCATCTCTCCGCAGGAGTATAGCACAGTCGAGTTTCGATTCTGTTCAAAGGCTCCCTAAACTCAAGACGAGAGATTTGTTATAATCCCATACTCCCGGTCATGCCGGGGTGGCGGAACTGGCAGACGCAAGGGACTTAAAATCCCTCGCCCCGCAAGGGGTATACGGGTTCGACTCCCGTCCCCGGCATTCAATTAAAATTGCTTGTTAGCGTCCGTAGACCAACAGGCGGAACGTCCCGGGCACCGCGACCGGATTCGAGCGTGGCCGGTCCGGCGTGGGGGCCGGGGCGGGATTGAAATCCGACGTGGTCAGGAAGAGGTTGTGGGTCTTGGGATCGAGGGCCATGGTCTTGGCCCCGACCTCGGTCTTGACCGTCTGGACCTCGCTGTATTTGTCGGGCGAGTCCTCGTGGAAGATATGGATCATGCCCTCCCGCGTCGAGGCGAAAATAAGACCCGTTTCCGGCTCGAAGATGGTCGCATCCACGCCGCCGCTGATCGGGAACGACTGGATGACCTTGCCGTTGTCGGCGTTCATGACCACGAGGAACTGCGGGTTGCGGCCCGCGGAGAACAGCCGCCGGTGCGCCGCGTCCATCGCGATGGCCGTGGGGCCTCCGGCCGGGGCGACCGGCCACCGGGCCTTGATCGCGAGTGTTCCGGAATCGATCACGACGACTTCGTTCGTCTCTTCGTTGTTGTTGTAGACCGTTCCCTTGCCGTCGGCGACGGCGTTTTCGGGGCCGCCGCCGAGGGGAATCGTCTTGATCGCAATCCCTTTAACGGGATCGATCACCGTCGCGTTCTTGGCGTTTCCGTTGAACGAGAGTACGCGCTTGGACGCCGGATCGTAAACGACGGCGTCGGCATCGGGCTCGGCCTTGACTTCGCCCGTGATTTTCAACGTCGCGAGGTCGACGATGAACACTTTGCCCAGGCTCCCGTCCGTGACGAATCCCTTGCCGAGATCCTTGACCAGGGCGATCCCGTGGCACCGTTCCAAGCCGGAAATCGTGCCCACGACGGCATAGCTGTCGGCATCGAGCACCTTGAATTCCGTGCCGTGCGAAAGGTAAAGCCGGCGCGCCGCGGTGTCCATCGTGAGATAGTCAAAGTACTCCCTCCCGCCAGGCGCGGCGCCGAGAGGGACCTTCTTGATCAGGCGATAATTGACCGTCGGCTGGCCGGTCAGAGCCAGCGTGCCAAGCAACAGAATCGACATGCCTATGGCGATACGGCGTGAATTGGAAATACTCATAACAATTCTCCTTTTAGCAGAGGCTCATTCAGGGTCGATCGGAAATCGGAGAACCCGTGTAAGGGACCGGCGGCGGGAAGACCTCTTTCCCGCCGCTGAAGAACTCCAACCCCCGGATCGCCACGAAGCCGCTGTCGCCGGCCTGGAAAGAGAGCCTCCATTTTTGGACGGTGGCGGAGGGGTTCTGGGGCGCCTCGCCGACCGGCCGGAGGACTTGAGTTCCCCCCTTGGGCGGATTTGCCTGTCCGGCGGCCGAGGGGAGAATCCCGAAGATCAGGGCCGCGATCGCAAGGGATAAAATCACGATGGAAGATTTTGAAACCCTTGCCACCCGGTTGTGCATTTTAGCGCCTTCTTTCGGCTATTTCTTGGGATAGCCGACGGCTTGGCCGTAGAGGACGCGCTGGGTGGGGCGCAGATTCAGGGCTTTGGCCAGTTCATCGCGGTTCGTGCCATAGAACCAGGCGTTCAAGCCCGAGGATGCGCAGAACAGGTAGACGTTCTGGCCGATGAAGCCGGTATCGACTTCCCCCGACGTGGCTTGGGGCGCGGCGGCCTGCGGCTTCGCGGCCGGAGGTATTCCCGCGGGAGGAGGCGTGCCCGAGGGCGGCGTCTCGGCAGCCGGGGGCTTGGCCGGGGGAGCGGTCCTCTTGCCCAGGTCCTCGACATAGATGAAACAGAGCGCCGCGGTCCCCGCGGCCGCGTTGCGATTGGTCAGCGCGCGGACGTCCTTGGCGATGACGGGCGCGAGCCTGTGCGTGACGGGTTCGTAAAGATAGACGCCTTCGGGGAATGCAACGTAGAGATCGATGTCCTGCAGGTTCATGGCCGAAGGGGCGGTCCGTCCCGGCTTGGGAGCGCGCCCGGCCATCTCCGCGCGGTTCACGCCGAACGCCGCCCAAAGGAGGTTCGAGAGCGTTTGGAGCGGGAGCTTGTCCGCGCCGAATTCGCGCGTCGTCTTCCGCGCGCTCAGGGCGTCCATCAGGGGCAGGCCGCCCGTCATCTGCGGCTTGGGCAGGTCGATGGGCTTCAGGTCCTGGGCCAGCGAGACCAGGGGAGCGGTCAGCAGGGCGATGATCGCCAGAGTCCGCAGGGGTGAAGGACATGCGCGTTGCATGATGCCCTCCTTCCGTCACGGCTTGGCCGGGCGGCCGACCTTGGCGATGAACAGGGAGATGACGAACAGAAGGCCGGCCATCGCCGCGGCGATGACCAGGCTGCCCTGGACCGAGTGCCCCACGCTCACGTTGCCGATGATCTTGGGCACGAACGTCCCGCCGAGCAGCCCGAGGGCGAAGATGATCCCGAAGATGCTGCCGTAGAGATTCGGGGTGAATTTGGAGAAGGTCACGCCGGTGATCGTCGGGAAGATCGGCGCGAACGCCAGGCCCGTGACGACGATGGCGGCGATGGCCAGCACCGGGCTCTGGGTCAGGATCATCGCCACGATCGCCAGGACGGCCAGCAGGGACATCAGAATCAGGACCGTGCCGCCCTTGGCGGTCAGGTTCTTCATGGTCGAGGCCAGGAACCGGCCGATCATCATCGCCACGCCGAAAACGCTGAGGACCAATCCTGCGTTGTTGACGGCATGGGCGTTCTGGGACTTGGTGAAGAGCTCGGTCATGAGGGGCTTGATCCAGGTCGCCATGGTGATCTCCAGGGCCATGTAGCAGAACAAGGCCAGGGCGGCCACCAGCACCGCCGCCTTGCCCAGGAGCTTGACGGCCATCGAGAACTTGTAGCCGGTCGCCACCTGGGGAAAGGTCGTGGCGAGGGCGAAGAACAGGAAGATCAGCATGAGCGCCGCGAAGATGGACAGCGAGGCGCTGTAGCTCAGGGCGAGGGTTTCGCGGAAGAAGAGGAACAGCAGCGGCGTCAGGACGTAGCCGAGCCCAAAGAAGGCGTTGCCCAGGTTGCTGGCCCGGGCCGGATCCTGGCCGTTGAACAGCACCACGGGGAGCAGCGTGTTGCCCACCGTGTTCAGGCTCATGGCCCCGACCCCGAGCAGGATGCAGGCCAGCATGGCCACGGAATAGCTGGTCGCGAAGGCCAGGAGGAACAGGCTGCCGCACGTCACCAGGAATCCGATGATCGCCACCGGCTTGTAGCCGAACTTGTCGACGGAGGGCCCGATGAAGAGCTGCACGATGCAGCTCGTCAGGAAGAGGGCCATGACGAGGGTCCCGAAGCGGCCCTCGTCGATCGCCAGGGACTTCATGAGCTCGATCGAGACGGTGCCGAGAATGATGAAACAGATGGCGATCGAAAAAACCGACATGAGCGCCGCGACGGCCGTCATTTTCTTCATGGTTGTCTCTCCCTTGTCACTCCGGATGGCTCGAGGGCCCTATTGATTTTTTATCCCACATCGTTCCGCCCTGTCAACATTTGACTTCACCGCGGAACAGGGTTATTTTCTTGGCGCATCGCAATAAAGCACGAAGGGTCATGAAAAGTCCCCATCGTCATCCCGGCCCTCTCTGAAGGAAATCCCCATGCCCGAAACCCTCCTCCGCGTCACCGTCTGGAACGAGTTCATCCACGAGCGGACCGCCGCCCGGCCCCGGGAGATCTATCCCGAAGGCATCCATGCCGTCCTCGCCGCCGCCCTGCGGGACCGGCTCGGCCCGTCGGCGGACGTCCGCACGGCCACGCTCGACGAGCCCGAGCATGGCCTGTCGGCCGAAGTCCTTTCCCGGACCGACGTCCTCACCTGGTGGGGCCATGCCGCCCATGACCGGGTGGCCGATGCGGTCGTCGAGCGCGTCCACCGGCGCGTGCTGGAGGGCATGGGCCTCCTGATCCTCCATTCGGGGCATGCGTCCAAGATCTTCCGGCGTCTGATGGGGACGAGCTGCATGCTCCGTTGGCGCGAGGCCGCCGAGAAGGAGCGCGTTTGGACGATCGATCCGTCCCATCCCATCGCCGACGGCCTCGACGGGGAGTTCTTCGAGCTGCCGCACACCGAGATGTACGGGGAATATTTCGACATCCCGCGGCCCGACGAAATCGTCTTCCTCAGCTGGTACGAGGGCGGAGAGGTGTTCCGCTCGGGCTGCACGTTCCGCCGCGGCAAGGGGAAGATCTTCTATTTCGGCCCGGGCCACGAGACGTTTCCCATCTACCACGATGAGCGTGTCCGGCGGATCATCGCCAACGGCGTTCGCTGGGCGGCACCGGCCGGTTCGACCTACTTCGGGGAAGGGAGGCGGATCGAACCGTCCCTGAGCCCCATCGCCGCCAAGCACGACGTCGACGAATCGCTGCACCGCGGGGAGCGGGGAAAGTGAGACGCGCCATGAAAGCATGCAAGGCGGCGACGATCGTGATCCTTGCCCTGCTGGCGGCGGGCTCGTCCGGTCCGGCTCAGGAGAAAGCAGCCAAGGGCAAGCTCCCCACCGGCCCGGTCGAGATCGCCGTATCGGGCGATTCGCGCGGCAACCTCATCGGGACGGTTTCCAAGAATCTGGGCACATTGGGGCTCGCGGGCGAGCGAGTGGCGATTTCGGGGACAACCTGGAA
>Ga0182019_10001501_pt1 | contig 11909 bp, 14 predicted proteins | sample 812E2MmetaG_FD_120483 | JGI IMG/M metagenome (GOLD analysis project Ga0182019, IMG submission 120483) | Permafrost microbial communities from Stordalen Mire, Sweden - 812E2M metaG | ecosystem: Environmental > Terrestrial > Soil > Wetlands > Permafrost | place: Sweden: Stordalen | collected...
ATTCGGGAAACGCTCTTTGAGCGAAAAACGCTGATAGATATACTCACTCTCAGGCCGGAAAGGCTCCTTACCGCCCATGAACAAGGACTGCAAGGGTCACTATTTTAACCGGACAGTAGTGATGCAATATAATTAATTTAGAAATATTGCGAGCTGGGAAATAGGTGCCGTTCTTCTCGTATGCCGTTCATGGCCTGATACATATCATTTACGTGACGAAGGAGTGACGAAATTACGAGAGTGATTCTTGAGCATGCTCTTACGGAGATTGAGAAGCGGAGTAGCGAGGCAGTAACGATGCGTACAATATGAGAATTTGCATATCAGTAATCATGCGGCAAAAGGAGCCAGAAGATGAAAAGATTAATGACAGTTTTAACGGTTCTGTTAGTTTTTAGTATTTCAGCATTTGCCGAGACAGGCAGCGGTCAAGGTGGCAATATGATGGGCAACGGGCAAGGTGGTGGCATGATGGGTGGTGGTTGGGGTTGGGGAATGAACTCCGGATGGCTTTTAATGATCATTATCGCAATTCTCGTTATTGTTGGTATCGTCTATATGATAAAACGCAGGTAAATGTCTCGACAATTCACTTATAAGAGGCAGAAAGTTTGCACATATTTCGCCTCCTGAGTATCGCGCCCAGTAACAGGAACAAACAGCCAGAGTGAGTCACCAGTGGTGTTTATTACTTGATGGACTTTTGAGTCGATCCCCGATTATTTCGCTCGAAATATTTGATTCAATCAGGTGTATCAATGTTGGAGACTTCTGTGAGCAGGCATTAAGCATCGAGAAATTTCCCGATGCAAGGTTAGAAGTCGAAATCGACGATGGTAAATATCGTCCAAATCAATAACTTCTGCACGAAGCCTTTTCCAAGTCGGCTTTTTATTGCCAATAGTTTCCAAGAGAATCTTCCACTCACGACAGAAAAATGACAGAGATTATAGCATGTCGAAGTCATTGAAGCAGCCTTATCGAGGCTGCTGAATTGGTGCTACTGAAACTATCGATTTTACCGGTACCGTGAATTTAGTGATTTCCTAAAAAAACTTTCATGGCCGCAATGTATAACAAGTTTGATGAAAAGTAGCCTTTCCTGCCGAACTGTATAGTTCTTACATCTGCCCTTTTTGTCTTCAGATAAGATTCCGCTTACAATTGCAGTCGTACCTCTCATGTTTTGGACGCAGGCGATTTCGAGAGGTACATCCTCAAGCTGTTCCATAATGGTGACGACGACTTTTCCCCCAATGTATGCTCATAATTTACCACTCCGCTCTATCGCTGCCGCAACCATGCATTCGCTCAGACACCTGCTCGTCTGCAGGCGGATTCATATCCTGTGTCACTATCGGTCAAGTATCGCTAGGGTCGAGACACTCGTACCGACAAGAAACAATGCAACATAAGGCGGAACAGCCAGCGTGGCGAGGCCAACAAGTAATAGCGCACCCCCGCCGATCACATGCAGTTGCGACCGAACGTTCGGCACTGCCCACAGATACCAGCCTTGGGCAGCCAGGAAGAGAATCGGCCCTCCGCCCAGCAGCAAGCTTAGCTCAAGCGAGGTGTGTCCACGCGGGTGCGCAATCACCTCTTTATTCGCGACCGCCACGGCGATGAGTCCCGCGACCATTACCATTAGCGCGTTTACCGCATGGCGACTGGCGCGAATGGGGTCACTCGTCTTCTCCAAATGCCGAAGGATGATCCGATGGGAACGACCGAAGCTCAGCGCCCACAGGGCTACTGTTCCCACAAGCGCGAACGTTCCTGTTGCCAAGGTCATCATGGGTAGGGAGGATTCGGAAATGGCCATGCCCGTAGTGACCACCGTTTCCCCAAGCGCAATGAGCAGGAACATGTGACAGCGTTCCAACATATGCCCCGCGTCGAACTCTACGTTCTCCGATCGCAGCCGCCTCCCGGGAATGGGATGCGCCAACCACCTACCGATTTGATCGATCCCGGCGGCCAGCGCCCACCACAGCAGGCGGGCTTCCGCATTTACGGTAGCGCCCGATATCCACAAGGGCGTCGTGGCGATCACCCAGAGAAGCGTCCGGTAGTAATGGTCTCGGAGCACCACATTGGTTGAATTTATGAGCGTCCACACGGTGCGCCCCAGTTGGATCAGCAGCAGAGGAATGACGAAGGCCCAGCCAGAGGTGGTGAAGGCCATGGTCACCGAAGCGTTCATGAACAGGCCTACCAGCATCACCGCCAGAACCAACCAGCGGGTCCGGGATTGATCGGCCCGAATCATGGTGGCCGACCAGCTTGTAGTAAACCATGCCGCGAATATTGCCAGCAGCATCACCAGCGTCTCGGACGCACCTCGCCATGAGGGGTGAGTTAAGAGATGTTGCGAGAGCTCCGATAGTGCGAATGCGAACACGAGGTCGAAGAGCAGCTCCAATGGAGTGACCTCATATTTTTGTTCAGGGATGTCGTGAATACGATGGACAGTCATTTATTTGCATCTGCCTTGCGCGGAACCATTGTACAAATCATTGGCTGTCACCCTCCATGCTTACCCGCCAGACCATTCGAGCTGGTACTCAATTCCCGGCCCTTTGTCACTCTGTAGTCGAACTCGCGAACAAAGTAGCGCGGACAGCTCGTGTAACGGGCGATCCATAAGGGGCAAGCGTCCACAGTATCGAAACCTGCCGCGAGGATCAGCTCAGCGATCACTCTGCTTCATTTATGCATCTTATTGCATTTAATGTTCTTGGATATCCCACATAAGGCAATAATTGAGTAACAGTGCTGAGTAATACTTCCTTATCATTTCCAACGTTTAAATTGCCTTGTATATGCCCTTTTAACTGTGGCTCACATCCACCCAAAGATAAGATCATGGAAAACGTTAAAAGCTCTCTTGTTTTTATGTCCAATCCTTTTCTGGTTAAATAATCACCAAAACAATTTGCAGATAAATATTTTTGAATATGAAGCTGATTTGCCGGGGAATCCTTATACATTTTATCAATCATTTCTCCAAAAATTGATTTTTGTAATTCGAATCCTTTTTCGAATCGTGTTTCCGATGAAGTAGTAGATTGTCCTTCTAATGGCAGCTTTATTCCCCTGCTTTCCAATATTTCGTTTGTGGCATGGATGAAATCAAATACTTTTGCAATTCCAACATAAGGCACAGCCTGATATACAATTTCTTTCACTTCAATTGGAGTTACTCCTACATTCAGTGCACCATCGAGCATCACTTTATACTCGGCTAAAGCTTGGCTTGCGATCATTGATCCCAAAATAACCATTAACCTTGTCCTGGTATCTAGGATTCCATAACTAAGCACTTCGTCAAAAGCAAAATTGTCAAAGATTTCTACCAGTTCCGGATCTGTTACCTTTAACGTTGATTTGTGATTTGGGAACAGTTCCTCATGGTTTTTGTTTGCTGTTTCACTTACACTCATGGTTAACCCCTTTTTTCATTAAATTATTGTCCATGTGTATTTTGCTAATGCCGCTCCATTAAATACTTGAGATTTGTCCTATCCTGCGGCAACAGCGCTGCCTGTACCTTTGAAACCGGATATGGCAACAATAGCCAGCGCAATGGCACTTGTCTTCAGAAAATTGCGACGTGAGATTTTCCCTTCCATGTTTTTCTCCTTTCGATCAGAGGCCTTTTCAAAGGGGTAAGATCACCTACGGTATTGCTCGTCGCTGACCTTTTCCATCCAGTCTGCACTCTTGCCGTCGAGCTGTTCCACAATGGAGATGTGCGTCATGGCCGCAGTTGCCGTGGCGCCATGCCAGTGTTTCAGTCCCGGCGGGATCCGTACCACGTCACCAGGCCGAATTTCCTCAATCGGTCCACCCCAGCGTTGGATCAAGCTGGTTCCCGCCGTCACAATCAGGACCTGACCGAACGGGTGGCTGTGCCATGCTGTGCGAGCGCCGGGCTCGAAGGTGACACTAGCGCCGGATGTGCGTGATGGAGCGATCGCCTGGAACAAGGGATCAATGCGCACCGTGCCGACAAAATACTCGGCCGATCCCTTAGAAGAGGGTTGTGAACCGTTTCGAGCGATCTTCAAATCGGAGGTCGAAGTCGCGGGGAAATCAGACGCCCAAAGATAAGATGTGCATAAAACCAGAAAACTGACCACTAGCCCTTTCCAGAAAATGATCCCTTTCCTCATTCTTTTTCTCCTTCTAAAAAATGAACTACTTAAACAGCGTCGACCTTGAGGCGCTTGAGCGAAGCCTCGGCGACAGCTTTGATATGTGCCGGCTAGCTGTTCAGACCTCCCCGCCGCTGAGCTGTCTCCGGATCGAGGTCGAAGCCGAACTTGGTGGCGATCACTACCTCCCTCTGAAGGGCGCGAGCGCCTCGCCAACCAGTTCCTCATTGACGAACGGACCGTAGACCTCGGCAGTATCGAAAAACGTGACGCCACGGTCAACGGCCGCCCTGATTAGGCCGATCATATCCCGCTTGTCCGCAGGTGGGCCATAATTGGCGCTCATGCCCATGCAGCCGAGCCCGAGGGCCGATACTTCCAGGTTACTCTTTCCAAGTTTGCTCTTTTGCATTGTTACCTCCTCTGAGTGTCACGCCGGTTGCTCAGATTTGAGAGACGCCATGTCGACGGAGAAGCGGTACTTCACATCAGACTTTACCATTCTCTCGTAGGCTTCGTTGATCTTCTGGATTGGGATGATTTCCACATCGGCGGTGATGTTGTGCTGGCCGCAGAAGTCGAGCATCTCCTGAGTCTCGGCGATGCCACCGATGAGCGATCCGGAGAGGCTGCGGCGTCCGAACAGTAAAGCGAAGGCAGAGACCGCGAAAGGCTTCTCCGACGCCCCCACGAGCGTTAGGTTACTGTCGCGACCGAGCATATTGATGTAGGCGTTGATGTCGTGCTCGGCGGCTATGGTATCGAGGATGAAGTCGAACGTGCCGGCGTGTTTCTGCATATCTTCAGCGTTGGTGGAAATGATGACCTCATCGGCTCCTAGACGGAGCGCATCCTTTTTCTTGCTGGGTGAGGTGGTGAAGACAACGACGTGGGCTCCGAAGGCACGGGCAAACTTGACCCCCATGTGGCCCAGTCCCCCGAGACCGACCACGCCAACTTTCTTGCCCTTGGTAACGCCAAAGCGGCGCATCGGAGAGTATGTGGTGATCCCGGCGCAAAGCAGTGGTGCGACCCCGGCAAGATCGAGGTTGACGGGGACGCGCAGAACGAAGTATTCATCGACGACAATACTTTCAGAGTATCCACCGTAGGTGACGCCACCCAGATGTTTGTCCGGGGAGTTGAAGGTGAGGGTCTGGTTCGGGCATAATTGTTCTAGGCCATCCCGGCAATTGGGGCAGGTGTGGTCTGAATCGACCAGGCAGCCGACGCCCACAAGGTCGCCCGGCTTGAACTTCGTGACGCCGGAACCGACCTTGGTGACCCGGCCGACGATCTCATGGCCCGGGACACAGGGATAGACCGTAGGCATGATGCTGCTCCACTCGTTGCGGACCGTGTGAAGGTCGGAGTGACAGATGCCGCAGAAAAGGATTTCGATCTGCACGTCGTGTTCTGTCGTATCGCGTCTCTGGATCGTGGTGGAAGCCAGCGGCGATGTCTCACTGGCAGCGGAGTAAGCTTTGGCTTTGAACATGGATTAATCCTCCTGTTGGTTTTGTTTTTGTGCTGAATCAGCTTTTATATTGTTCGTCGCTGACATGTTCCATCCAGTCAGCACTCTTGCCGTCGAGCTGTTCCACAATGGCAATATGCGTCATAGCTGTGGTTGCCGCCGCGCCGTGCCAATGCTTTTCACCAGGTGCGATCCAGACCACGTCGCCGGGCCGGATTTCCTGGATCGGGCCACCCCAGCGCTGTACCAAGCCGCAGCCGGACGTCACGATCAGGGTCTGTCCCAGCGGGTGGCTGTGCCATGCTGTACGAGCGCCAGGCTCGAAAGTGACAGTGGCGCCGAGCGCGCGTGCCGGATCGTTTGCCTGAAATAGTGGGTCAACACGTACAGTGCCGGTGAAATACTCGGCAGGTCCTTTGCTGGAAGGTTGTGAGCCACTTCTTTTGATTTCCATATTTTGAACTCCTCAAACGATTGACTTCTTATTTGGTCAGCTATTGTCAGGCGGAGTTTACATCTCCTGACGCGTGGGCCGGAACAGTATCTCGTTCACATCCATCTCCACCGGCTTGATTCCTCCTTGCAATGACGACCGCTCATAGACCGGTCCTTTTTTCCAAGGCTTCGGGGTACCGATCCCCTTGTATCGTGATCTTTGAGGCAGTGCTATCGATATCATGAAGATCGCCGGATGTCAGTTCGACTGCAACTGCTCCGATGTTCTCTTCCAGGCGTGAAAGCTTTGTGGTGCCCGGGATTGGAATGATCCACGGCTTCTGCGCGAGCAGCCAAGCGAGAGCGATCTGAGCGGGTGTTGCCTTCTTCCGTTCTGCGATCGTGCGCAGAAGATCGACCAGGGCCTGGTTCGCTTTCAGAGCTTCCGGCGTGAAGCGCGGAACGATGTTGCGGAAGTCGGACTTATCGAACTTCGTCTTCTCGTCGATCTTCCCCGTGAGGAACCCTTTCCCAAGAGGGCTGAATGGAACGAGCCCGATCCCGAGTTCCTCGAGCGTCGATAATAATTCTTCTTCAGGCCGTCTCCACCACATCGAGTATTCGCTTTCAACCGCAGTAACTGGCTGGACGGCGTGTGCGCGGCGGATCGTTTTCACTCCTGGTTCAGAGAGGCCGAAGTGCTTAACCTTGCCCGCCTGAATCAAATCCTTCACCGCTCCTGCGACGTCTTCGATCGGCACATTCGGGTCAACACGGTGTTGATAGTAGAGGTCAATGGCATCGACCCTGAGCCGCTTAAGTGAGCCCTCGAGACTCTGCCTGATCCGCTCGGGCCGACTGTCTTGGACCTGTTGCCCGCTTGGATCGAGCTTTATCCCGAACTTGGTGGCGATCACCACTTTCCCGCGGAACGGAGCAAGGGCTTCGCCCACGAGTTCTTCATTTGTGTAGGGGCCGTAAAGTTCGGCCGTATCAAAGAATGTGATACCGCGTTCGACGGCTTTGCCTATAAGAGCAATCATCTCGTGCTTGTCTGCAGGCGGACCGTAGGCAATGCTCATTCCCATGCATCCGAGTCCAAGAGCCGAAACTTCCAGACCGCTTTTCCCTAATTTTCGTTTTTCCATTGTTTCTCCTTTCACCATTCAGGACGAATTATTTATAGTTTACTCACATCTTGTTTGCTGCCCTGTGATGATTCCATTATAATTCCGAAAGAACAAGTCGGGTAGACCAATCCTGCTAATTTATTGCCTAATCCTACTAACTCATATATAAATAGGGTGTAAGGCTGATTGGCATCTGGTAGTATTGATTAGGAGGTATAAATGAATAAGCTGGATGTCAATAGGTCATTTGAGAATAACAGCATGAAAGGTACGCTTGGAGCTTTGGGAAAGAGCATTGCCCGATGGACCGATAAAGGCGACCAGGTCACGACCGCTGTCCCAAGCTTATCACTCTATCGAAGGGAGGAACCGACCCTGCCGGCGATCATACTGTACGAACCCGGCATTTGCGTGATCGCACAAGGTGCAAAACGTGTACTGCTCGGGGACGACACGTATGAGTACGACACTCACCATTTCCTGATCACTTCAGTTGATTTGCCCACCGTTGTGCAGGTTATCAAAGCAAGCCGTGAGAAGCCTTACTTGGGGCTCATATTGAAACTGGATCAGCGAGAAATCTCTCAACTAATGGTTGACAGCAGTCTTCCGGCACCGCCTGCCCAGCAATCAAGCCGTGGAATGGCTACCGGTGAGGTCACGTTACCGCTGCTCACAGCCTTTCAACGGTTGGTTGATTTACTTGATGAACAGAAGGACATTCCGATCCTTGCACCAATCATCAAAAGGGAGATATTTTACCGTTTACTTGTAAGTGATCAAGGGTTCCGTTTGCGTCAGATGGCGTCGGCTGGAAGTCAGAGCCAACAAATAGCGCGCGCAATCGATTGGTTGAAGGGTAACTTCAAACAGCCGTTGCGTATCGATGACCTTGCGACACAATTAAATATGAGCACATCGACTTTCCACCATCATTTCCGATCTCTGACGGCCATGAGCCCGCTGCAGTACCAAAAATGGCTCCGGTTAAACGAAGCAAGGAGGTTGATGCTCACTGAACGTCTGGATGCAACGACCGCATCATTTCAGGTCGGCTATGAAAGCCCATCCCAATTCAGTCGCGAGTACAATCGTTTGTTTGGCGACTCGCCGTTGCGCGACATCATGAATTTACGTCAAACGACCGCGGCTGAAATCGCCTAGTCATCATTCCCACTTACTGCCATAAGGTGCGACTGCTCGCGTCAAGGCATTCGCGTATTCGGGTTGAGGATTTGCGGTCATAACCTGCATAATTTCATAACAGGTTCGTGTGCGGACTTCAGGAAGTTCTCATAAAAAGTTGACTGAGCTATCTAGGAGCTGATTTCGACTGGCTAGACGTCAAATTTCTGGCAACGAGCGAGGGCACAACCAGCAAGCAGGATACTGCAGGCAATTTATAAATCAAGCATAGTAGAAATCAACGATAATAAATAAGCGTACAAATCTATAGTTTCAGGGTGCAGTTTTGATCGACCTTCGATGATTATCGATCCTAAGCTTGACTATATTGGGGATACCCTTCAGAAATAATTTCTGTGAGCAGGTGAGTGTGATCACGATATTTCTAGATGAATGACTTCTGCACGTAAGCAATATGAAGACGTTTTTCAGCGACAATAATTTCCAAAAGAATATCTTACCTATGACAAAAAACCGACAGGATCTGTTACTGTGAGGATCTGTTGCCGTAATGACATAACCCGATAGCAACGCCTCAGCCACCTTGCTGAATGTATTGCTACCGCGCTACTATCCTATATTTTAGTAAGCCATCCTCTCCCTTGCATTTGAATCCCCTTTTTCATGGAATTGAGGAATAAGGATCGAAGCAGATCGCTCATAAGGGTCTTTTTCACCGAGGAGAGCTTTAAGAAACCTCCAAGAAAGCCACGCATGAATTGTTGAGTTATGCTATCAGGATTATCAAATATTTGATTTTGTAGAGTCCCTCTTTCAAGGCATTGAAGAATAACTCTCTCAAAGGTAGTCTCCGGATGGATGACCCTTTTCTCGCGCTTGATCAGCTTGCGGGCACCCGACGCGCATTCAAATGCACACACTCCGCACCCAAGACAAAAAGATATATCTGTCATCGGCTTTTTCTCATGTAATTTCACATTTTCCGTAGGCTCCATTTTAATTGCATTCGTCGGGCAGGCTTTTGCACATTTACCACAACCCTTGCATAAATGATCGGCAGTCTCTGCGATAAAGCTGGATGTTACTACGGTATTGGCATACCCAAATTTATTTATCCCTGACAGCAAATTGCAACAACATTTGCAACAGTGGCACATAAAGGTGATGTTCTTCTGCACATTATCGGCATTGAGTACAAGTCTCATCTCTTTTGAACGGGCAAGGTTTTCCAGCATCTGCGTTTTTGAAACCTCTTTTGCAAAATTGTGCCTAATCACATATGCAGCGATTCTTCCAAATGATGAACACGTATTCAACGGCACATCACATTTCTTTTCGCCAACATGATATTTTTCATGACGACAGGAGCATAGCCCGATGCCGAATTTATTAGAGTCTTCAATGAGGGCCACAGCCTTTTCATAATCCAGAACTTCAACATAGTCAGACTTTTTTATCGCCTCTTCATGTGGCAGTGTCCTGGCAAAACTAATTTGTTCCCCATGTTTGAAATTTGCCGCCCAGAAGGAATCATCGCCTTGCCAATACTCATGCAAAAGCGCAGCCCACTTCTTGGTATCGAGGTTGTCCCCTGTTCTCATCATTGTCAACTCAAATATCCCGATAGCCATAGGCGAAGGCATATAGTAATACTCTTCTTTGATCCAAAAATCCATGACAAGTCCTTTTGAACACAAATCATAAAGGATTTTTTGCAGTTGAGAACTTTCGTATTTAGTGACTTTTTGTAATCGAGCAAGGTTAGAGAGACCATAGGGCATTCTCACAATCACATCGGCTTCGTTCGTAGTGTAAAGTTCACTCAAAATAGCATGAAGTGCTTTATTCCAAGGGCTCCTGCATGTAAGATTATCAATCTTATCTCCCAGCCTTCTATAAAAATCCGTTCCGTTTACGTGACCCATAAATATCACCCTTTCTTGATTTCGTTACAAGGGCCGTCTGCTTGCCATGCTCAGCTTGACGGCCAAAGAATTGCAAGTGGATACTCCAAGAACATAGAATGCACAAATCAATACCAAAGCAATCTCTAAATACCTGAGTCGACCATATCCTTCCAAGGTTGCCTTCTTTTCTTAAATGCCTTTAAACGGTGATATACACTGACTTTACAGCCTAGTAGTTAATGTACCCAGCGGCTATTACCCGCCCCTCTATACTCAAACTATAGCATGCCTAGCACAGTTTGAAAAAAAGTGATCCGCCACGCGGAAAGCCATGGGGCATCTTGAGCGCATTTTCACTTGTGCACCTTATATATTTATCGACAATTTGCCGAGTCACACGGTCTTCGACAGTTCTGGCGAAATATCCATCCTCCCACAACTTCCCACCCCACAAGCGTTGCTTGATACGAGGGAACTCACAAAACATTTCCCGTGATGGTTTCTATGAAGGTCTTAGTAACTACTGAAAATCACGTGTGCCCACAATAAGCTTGGATCGATGATTACCGGGAAAAACGATGAACCTCAAGACCACCGACTATTAATATTAAAAGTATAACTCGCAACCAAGTCTTTCAGCTCATCTGGGTCACGGTTTCGTCCTATTCTCGCCAACCATTCGTTCGACGGCATATTCGGTTACTTTCGAGCGGCGCTGCATCCCATTCCTTAATCAGAGAATCTGCGGGCATATACCCTGGCACGACCCTGCCATCCGGGAATATGATTGCGGGTGTGCCCTGGATGCCAGGCTTGCCCGCCAAAGCTATATTATTGTCCATCACCTGCGTATTGCACTTCGCCGGTGGTATCTCTTTATTTTCAAAAGCGTCATCGAGAAACTTGAATGACTTCTCACATACAATGGTCTTTGCCTTTTCATAGGAACCTTTGTGCATGGCAAGGGGGTACATTTTTATAAAAAAACGACGTCTTTTCTCTTTTCTATAACCTGCTTCATCTCCTGATGAAGTTTTACGCAGGATGGTCACTCCGGTTCATCGAAAACAATCAGCTTGTGAGGAGCGCTCTTATCGCCCATAACTAATGCGTCATCCAAGGGAATGGACGAAACGTCAACCTTGTTGATCTCCGTCATCCATTCCTGCGTCAGGTTCTTTTTATCCTTTGTGTCTAGCAGATCGCCTAATATGATGTAATGTTTCGAGCAGTCTATATATGCTAGCACTCGTTTTGCCCCGGTATTAACAGTTACTTCCCAAATACCTTCTGCAGAGCTAGTTCGAACATCTATGGCGCTCAAATTAGGGTCCAATGTCTTCACAATCGCAGTTGCTTCGTCCTTAGTCAGAGTCTCGCATTTAGTGTCGGCGCCGCGAGCATATGCCATAGGGAATAATAGAAAGAAACCGACAAGGGAAACAGAATCTTTTTCAACTAAACCACCTCCTGAACTTCATACACATACAACATACCATAAAGATGAGCATGGCGTTAGTTAATAAGTGATACGCCCTGCGGTCTCTGCCGCAGGGTCTTTTAGTGCGCCCAGCATGGGCGTGATCTTGGAGGTGGAAGTCCTCCTGCGAGCTGACCACAGCGAGCAAAGGGAAGTACAACTGCGTGAGGGTGA
>Ga0182019_10001502_pt1 | contig 11900 bp, 14 predicted proteins | sample 812E2MmetaG_FD_120483 | JGI IMG/M metagenome (GOLD analysis project Ga0182019, IMG submission 120483) | Permafrost microbial communities from Stordalen Mire, Sweden - 812E2M metaG | ecosystem: Environmental > Terrestrial > Soil > Wetlands > Permafrost | place: Sweden: Stordalen | collected...
CATGATTTTTTAACCCCCTATTGCTCCAAAGTAATGAATTGAAGATCGGGATAGGCTTTTAATCGTCTTTCTTATTTTTACGTCCCAGAAAATTGAAGAAGATGAAATAGAATACAAGCATCAGTGCGACAAACCCCAAAAACCGGAACTCCATCAAGCGAGTGAGAAGTTTGTCCTGTCGATGTCAAAGAAGCTCTCAACGATTTTGATGCACTCGACTTTAGGAAATCCAATGTGTTCGTTGAGCTTATTAACAATTTCGATTTTGGTCAGTGTCATAATGTTTTATCCTCCAAGATTATTCGAATAATATAATAGCAATAAGCTCAAGGTCTTTATCTCCGACATTTTCAATAGAATGAGCCTCTCCATTGCCAGTACGAACCACATCACCTTTTCTTACCGTTACTCTACGACCATTGTCATTTATGATACCTTCTCCTTCGAGAATATAGTATAGCTCAAAATCCCCCACGTGTTTATGATATCCTATTGAATATCCAGGTCCTATAACCTCTCTTACACAGAGCCGTCCCTTCCCCGATAGCTCATCTTTTTCAAGCAGATGGAACAACTTTATATCTCCTTTCCCTCCTTTCATTTTATGCATCTGTTCTTCTCTCATCTCATTTTTCCTTCTAATCATTTTTGCGTCACCTCTCTCTATTGAATTATTCACCATTCTGATTCCTTTTTTCGATCGGATATAAATATTTTTCTAAGCTTTGATATTTCATCCATCGATAGAATTGCTTTCTGTCGGGAAATAAATGTGTTCACATATCCTATATTAATGACCGTCACTCCCTTTACTGTTTCTCGAACTTCTACAAAAGCATTTGAAAAGCAGAGTATCGGTTTTACAAGCCAATCATTACCTGTGCGCTGTTTCAGAAGGTTTTTTACGTGAAAGGTTTGACTCCAAACCTGGTTGGTAAAGTTTTTTACCGTGGGCTTACCATTTAGAAACAGCGACTCCCCTTCGCTGGTTATCTTCCCTTTATGGCTCTTCGTTTCTATTACAAATACTCCGGCCGGACCAATGATCAGATGGTCAATGTTAAATCCTTCGAATACGAGGTCATGAAAACTAATATATCCTTCTAACGAAGATAGTTTCTCCTCAACTCGTTCTTCCGCGCGTGCACCCCGCTCTGCATCTTTGATCCGTTTCTTTATATGTATTCCTGTTTTTTCTAGATCGTTGAAGGCAACCCACAAGCCAATCACTAATATGATTGTCGCCGGTAACCCTAGCTTTATCAATGTCCCTATATTATTCGCCCATAACCAAATAATCAGGAACATAAAAGCAACGATGCCGAGATATATTATTCCCCGCTTAGATGCCATTTTTCGAACACTATGTCCGGCTTTCCCGTATTTCTGTGTCATCGTATCATTTAGAGCGAAGAGATGTCCCCCTCTATTAAACCGATCCCTTTATGATTATATGTATTTTTTTAAAATACTGTTTATCTGAGTGAATTTAACGTTTTCTTAAATATAATCGTTTTGTCATAAACATTTGATTCTGTGCGTTATACCTACAAAGCGATAGTTTTTGATTTGGAATAAGAGTGAGGATTACAAGTTGAATTTTGGTGCCTGATAGTGATTCTGAATCCGTGGTACTGCACCATTAGCTCTCCTTTGTTCAGTATGTGGGAGCACAAGTTGCCCAGCCATTCCAAGGCGGGGCGACGAGGAACATGCCCTTGCTGCCGTAGAAACAGTCGCCCGTCGCGAGGATATGGGCGTGGGAATTGAATCCGAGGAAATCGCCGCGACGAACCGTTGCGCCCAGGGCCACCAAAGGGTCTACCCGCTCCCGTCACGAATGCCCGCATCTCATCCTTCCGTTCGTCAGGTGAAAGATACGGCTGTCTTGACGGCCCGGTTCGCTGATTTGCGCATGTTGACTTCGATCATGTCCTGATATCGCGTGAGCGGAAACGTGTGCGTTACCATCTCGTGGAGGTGCACCCGGCCCGCGGCGGCAAACCGGAGGGCCGTCTCGAAGACATGTTCGCAACGGCCGTCGACGAGATTGACACCGTGCGCATAGACCCCCTTGATCGTCTGGAGCTTCAGCCACAGCGGCGTCAGATCCAGTTTGACCTCGTCCCCTATGCCCACGATGCTCAGCGTTCCGCCTCCGGCCATGGCCCGCATCGCCGCCCGCAGCGTGTCCGTATGTCCGACACAGTCGAAGATCTTCGTAAAACCACCCATGAGGATGTTTTTCCCCAAGAGCGGTTTATAAGATTCGGCACCAGTGACCTGTCGGGCAGCGCCGGGGATATCGCCGTCCGTCACGACATAGTTGGCACCAGCCTTGGCCGCCAGCTCCGCATGAAACCGCGAGGGCTCGGCCATGGTAATGGAACAGGGGATCTCGAACGCACGGATCGATTGAACGATCAGGTTGCCGATAACCCCGCCGCCGATGACGAGTACTTTGTCATCGGCCACCGGCCGGTTATCCATGACGGCCTGAAGCGTCACGCCCAGGGGCTCCATCATGGACCCTGTTTCGATAGACATCCCTTCCGGCATCGTGTAGATTTGGCTTGCGTGTGCCACGAGATACGGGGCAAACCCGCCACCTATGTCCTTGCAGATTCCTGTGAACATGCCTGAGGCAAGGCGGCCCTTGGCCGTGTTTTCACAACTGCCGGGCCGGCCGGCCCGGCAGCTCGGACAGGCTGGATCGATCCCACGGGCCGTGCACGTCAGGCCGGGCGACATCGTAACACGATCCCCGACTCTGCGATCTGTCACCCCCTTGCCAACCTCGACGATCTCTCCGCACAACTCATGCCCGAGCACACAAGGAAAGGAGGTAAAGGGTGAGGCGGTAGGGGAGTCCTTGAGGAAAATTAGACTCTGATCAGAGCCACAGAACCCACACATCAGCGTCCGGAGCTTCACCCAGTCCGGCCCCGGTAGGGTGGGTTCCGGGATATCGACAAACTTAACCGTCGCCAGCGGCCCTTTGTAGAACAGGGACGGAAACAGCGCCCCCAGGGGTTTGAGAACAATGAACTTCGCCGCAGATGCGGAAAATTGCAGTGCTTTCATGGAACCTCCAGTATTTTGTGGTCAAAATTCAATTGACACACAAGGATGTACTTTATTTACTCCCACCGTGAAAAAGAAATACCTTATCAATAATTTACTCCATCTTGAGCGCCTGGTAGAAGATCACCGACGCCGGGCTCATCACGGTCGGATCGGTCATCACATTGACGCAGGCCGGCTTTCCGGATTCCAGCGCTCGTTTTATCGCCGGGATGATCTCCTCGTCCTTAGTGACGAACTCGCCATGACCCCCGAGTCCCTCCACCATTTTATCGTAGCGCCGAAGGTCCAGCTCTGTGCACTGGAGCCTGTCCTTGCCGATCGACAACTCCTGCCCGTGCTTGACCATGCCCCAAGCGCAGTCGTTGTTTATGACGCAGACAACCGGTATGTTGTGGCGGATCATGGTGTCGAACTCCATCGCATTGAAGCCAAATGAGCCATCTCCGTTGAGCAGTATCACTTTTTTGTCCGGGTGGGCGAGCTTCGCCGCCATGGCGAAGGGGATGCCGGTGCCAAGGCAGCCAAGAAGCCCTCCAGATGTGGCCACAACACCGGCCTTCCATTTCGACGTGAAATGCACGAGTCCGAAGTAGGCGGTGTCACCGCCGTCAGCGACGTAGTATGCGTCATCGCCCATGACCTTCTGTATCTGGGCGGCCAGTCGTATGGGATGGATAGGATCGGACGGCGTCTCCCGCGCCTTCAGCTCGGAATCTATAAATGCGCCCGATGCGGCGCGCAGCGTTTTGAGCCAGGCGCTGTGATCGTTTTTCTTCACAAGGGGAAGGATCTGGTTGAGCACCGAGTTGACGTCCCCCACGAGCCCTGCGTCGGCCTCACGGTTGCGGTCTATCTCGTGCGGATCGATGTCGATCCTTACGACCTTTACCGTCGCTGGAATGGCGGCCCCTGACTGCAGGAGCCAGTTGAGACGCAGGCCCGCGATGACAATCAGATCGGCCTGCGCCAGCGTCACCATCATCCCGATATTGCCGACGTCCCAGATGGACTGCGGATGGTTGTCGGGAAGCTCGCCCCGGCCGTAATTCATCAGGATGAAGGGGATTCCCGTCTTCTCAACGAACTGTTTCAGCGCGTCACTGCAGCAGCTTAATCCCACGCCGCTTCCTCCAAGGAACAGCGGCTGTTTGGCGCTGTTGATGAGATCGGCTGCCTGTTTCAGGTCGGCATCGTCAGGGTGTACCGTGTATTTCCGCGTGGGGTGCTTCGGCATGGGTGCCGACTCCTCCGGAATGCTGATATTGAGGATATCGGGCGGCAGCTCGAGGAACACGGGCCCCGGCCTGCCCATGGTGGCGTATCGGAACGCCATCGCAAGATATTCGGGAATGCGCTTCGTCTCGTAACAGGTGGCGGCCCATTTCGTGATGGGCTTTACCATGTCGATCTGGTTCATCTCCTGGAGCGCTCCCTTGAGGTCCTCCTTAAGAGGGTGCTTGCCGCAGAGAACCACCAGTGGCGCGTTATCGAGATAGGCGTTCGCGATGCCAGTGAGCGCGTTGGTGAAGCCCGGGCCGGCCGTGACCAGGCACACACCCGTCTGCCCCGCATAGACCGACCACGCGTGCGCCATCATCGCCGCCGCCTGTTCGTGCCTGACATCAACGGCGCGAATTTTGTATTCGGTAAAACCGTCGAGTATCGCCTCGATATGTCCGCCCGAAAGGCCGAACACCGTATCCACCCCTTCGACTTCTTTGATGTATTTCGCGACAAGATGACCGCCATTAATTTGTGCCATTGGATTCCTCCTTAATTATTATCCTTTTTCCGTTTATAAATACCCCAGGAACCGAAAAACCTCCCCCATAGAGCGCCGGTGCAGCCAGACTGCATCATCCCATTACCAGCTTCACGCCGTCGGTAAACCACTGAAGATAGGGAACCATGCCTTCAACGCGCACTTTTCCTTCGGCGGCCGCCTTAAAGGTGTCGGCATCACCGGTTTTTGACGTCATCACCCTGAACGCCGTCCCCGCGTCTGCCCAGATGAGTGCGACGTCGCTTTGATGATGCGTGCCGCTCACCGAAGAGAAAGCGCCCTTGTCAAAGCTAAAGAGACGGCCCTTGTTGCCGTCTGCCGTTTTAATAAGAACCCTGACCTGCATGATGCCCAGATGCTTTCTGTAGGTAGTGTTTTTTTTCGCGGCAGCTTTCAGTTTTTGTGCAAGAACGAAAAGAAGCATTGTAAACTTCATCGAAACCTCCCTGAACGTCGTGTGCGCCTGTTGCTGCGGCGCTGTCTATTGTTTCAAGTACACTTCCTTTACCCACTTACCTATTCTTTTCATCGCCTCCTCGTAGGGCACCTTTGTCTTCCAGCCAAGCTGCTTCCGCGTAAGGGCGGTATCCACATCATAGTCCCGCCCCATAATATACACGCCGAAGCGCGACAGCGGCGGACGCAGGCCCAGCGGAGTGCAGACCATGTCGCACACCCAGGCAATCGCGAACACCAGCCGGAAGGGAATACTGCCCGATGGCTTTTTTCCGACAAACGAGCCAAGATCATTGAGATACTGTTTCCAGCTTGCATTCCAGTCATCGCGAAAGTGATATATATTCCCCTTCGCGATGTCCTTTGTGCCGGCGAGGATAATACCGTCCACGAGGTTGTCGATATAGACGAAACTGCTGCTGTTCGCGCCCCCGCCGACGATTGGGAGAAATCCCTTCATTTTGTCGAGTACATCCCGCACCCACACGCTCCCCGGACCGGTCACATTGGCGGGTCGCACGATGGTACAAGCGATCCTGCCGGAGTCGTGGCAGCTCTTCACCAGCTTCTCCGTATCGAGCTTCGCGTCGTTGTAAGGTATACCCGATTTCTGAGGCTGGTCGGTTTCCTTCACCCCCTTCAGGTCGCGGTTGCATCCCAGTGCCGCGCTAGAGCTTATATAAACAAACCGCGCTGCATTGCCTGATGCCTCTTCAATGAGGTTCTTTGTCGCGGTGTAAATTGCGTTATAGAACTGTTTTTTCGTGCCCCAGTCGGTGACCCGCGCCGCAAGATGAAACACCACGTCAATGCCGTTGCAGATGCCGCGCAGGCTCTCCCGTTCCGAGAGGTCGCCGCGCCATACGGTCACGCCCTGTGCCTCAAGCGCCGACACGTCTTCGCCGGGCAGAACAAGCGCTCTCACCGAATGTTTTTCTCGGACAAGCTCTTTCACGAGGTACAAGCCGATGAAACCGGTAGCCCCCGTAACCAGTGCGTTCATAATGCTTCCTGTAAAGGTATGAGATCGATATCGCCGGTGAGGCGGGCGACGTGCATCATGAAATTGTTATGAAAGACCGGTATCCCCACGAGTTTACTCTCGATGATCTCGGAGATGATCCCGCAGGTCGAAACCGTGTCCATGTATGCGTACTTCGTCACGGCGCCCCCGACGGTTTTGATGACGCCGGATTGTATCACCCCGATCCCCGCCGCCTTCATCTGCTCGAGCTTCTTATCGAACCCCCTGACCATGGCGCCGATATGGTGCAGGCCCCCGCCCTGTTTTTTCATGATATCTGAATAAATGCATTCCCTGTCTGTCAGCATCTGTATGAGCTCGATTTCCACGCCGCCGCTGAAGGCGAGGGCTATGTCCAGCTCGAGGGAAAAGGATTCTCCCTTGAAAGTGGCATCATTTGATATTGTTTTCGACCTGAACCATGGTTTGATATTAAGAAACTTTGAATAATAGCGCACCGCCTTCCCAATGTCCGGCACCACGATGCCGATCTGACTGACCTTCGGGAGCTTCACTCCCTTAATGTTCTTCAAGCCCTCTACGCTCATGGAGCCCTCCCTGATATTTTTAACTTTTTGCGGAATGGAACTGTCATCCAGAATGCAGGTGAGGAATCTTATTTCCCAGGGCGCCTCTAACAGAGGGTGCGATTTGCGATCACGACCTTATCCAATACTTCGCGCTTGATCATATCCCTGGCTGTGAAACTGCCTTTGTTTGATAAGGTATTGCTTTAGATGGATGGAAGTATAGGGGGGCTGTTTTTGCTTGTCAAAGGATATCTTGCATCGAAAAGCAGTGGCTGGCGATGCAATTGGGAAAGGGAGGTGGAGCGGCGGCGGCCCTTTTGAGAAATCAGATCACCTTTTGGTCGAGTCACCCGTCAAGAGGGCATTTTTTAGCACAATTCAGGTAGGCCTCTCCTGCACGCTTTTTTGATGAGGCGTTATGCATGAATATAGGCATTCCAAGAGAAGTCGTGGTCTCGATAGAGGTGATCATTGCCATCCGAAACAAGGAACTTTATTTGATTTCGGCTGATTACTGCTTTCAGGAAGAAAAAGTTGTTTATAATTCCTAAATATAGAAATTCAATAAAATGACCACTTTTTGTATATGTGAATAATTTGCGTTCTACCCCTTCGTGGCAAACCTGTCCCATGCACCCTCGGTGAGGTCCTTCTTGGCCTGAATAAGCAAGATTTTCTTTACCTTCTGCGTGGGTGTTTTTGGAAGGCTGTCGATGTATTCAACGTAGCGGGGGACCTTAAACTTGGCGAGGCGCTCCAGGCACCAGGCTACAATAACCGCTGGTGGCACCGTCTCAGATGTCTCCCCCGCCTTCAGGACAATGTAGACTTTCACCTCCTCGTCCCGGATTGGATCGGGTACGGGAATCGCCGCCGCTTCGGCAATCCCAGGGTGGCTCATGAGGCAATTCTCCACTTCGGCAGCGGCGATATTTTCACCGCTCCGGCGGATGATATCCTTCTTACGGCCAGCAAAGAAGAGGAACCCATCGCCGTCAAGATAGCCCATATCTCCCGTGAAAACCCAGCCGTTCTTGTAGGTCTTTGCTGTTTCCTCCGGATTGTTCCAGTAACCCAGGGTCATACTCGGCCCGTTGACAACGATCTCACCGATCTGTTTCAAGGGCAGGCCCTTGCCCCCATCATCAACGATCCGGATCTCGTGACCAGGCAGTGGTAAGCCACAAGAGCCGATCCGCTTACCCTTAACAGGATTACATGTGCCGCCAACTTCTGTCATGCCATACAGCTCGATCATACTGAGCTTCCAGCGTTTTTCGAACTCCTCGATCATGTTGGGGTCAGCTTGGGCGCCGCAGGCATAGCGAACGGTATTGTTCTCCTCTTCTGAGGTAACGGGCATCTTGGCTAGAAAGGGGAGCATCAGACCAAGGTAATTGAAAATTGTCGCCCCGTAGCGCTTGATCATTGGCCAGAATGTGACGGGGTTGAAGCCATTGACCAGCACGAGGCTCGCTCCAGCACTCAAGGAATCCATGGCAGAAATGGTCTGAGCGTTCATGTGAAACAATGGCAGGATTGTCAGGAGACGGTCATTCTGCGTCAAGCTCAGCCATTGTGCTGCAGCATAACCAATTGTGGCATAGTAGCGGTGGGGGCACATAACTCCCTTGGGGAGTCCTGTGGTGCCAGAGGTGTAAAGAATGGCTGCTAATTCTTCCTCGGGCCAGTGGATCGTATCAACATGGGCCTTATGGGTCAGGAATTCATCGAAGGACAGAATCTTAGCGTCGCTACTCTTACCGCGTAAGGCAATCCATTCCACTGTGGGGGATTCGCTGGCAGCTGGCGAGACGATGCTCTCTAGGAAGAAGCCATCCACAATGATCCCGCGGCACCCTGCGTTCTGAAGAATGAAGGCCATTTCATGACTTCGGAAGCCCGTGTTGATGGGTACCATGATGGCGCCGATCTTATTCAGGCCGAACCATGCATAGAGGAATTCTGGGCAGTTCAGGAGATACAGAGCCACCCGGTCCCCCTTGCCGATCCCCAAGGTTCGCAAATGTTGAGAGGCGCTGTTGACCCGTTCATGGAACTGCCGGTAGGTCACTTCTTCCCCTTCGAAGTATAGGTACGTTTTATCCGGCTGCACGGCGACCCATTTCTCCAGGAGCTCGTTGGCCTGCTTGGCTTTGCTGAAATCCACCTCCATCACTTTCCCTCCCTATGGTTGCTTAATTTCCCGGGAATCCCTCGATTAAATCTTACCCAATGATCACCTCGTAAAACTGAGGAGTCGGATGACCGTCAAGTAACGGTCCAACCCGCTTGCCTGCTTCATCATGGGCAGGACTAGTGTGCATAGCCATAAAGGTCTCATAACTCTCGTGTTCTACGACAGCGGCGTAGGAACCGCCTTTCAGGGGTTTCAAAAGCCGCCGGCCGATAAAGCCTTTATGCTTTGCAAACTCTTTATTTGACCAGGAAAACCATTCCTGAAACTCAGCATCCTTTCCTGCCTTGATCGGTGGGAAATTGATAATAACGATAAACATGACAGACACCTCCCCCTTTAGTCTTTCTGATACATTGATAGGCTTCACATGCCTTTGAGTCGATTAGACCGGTTCCTCCCGATCCTGCAGGTTGAGTTATTTTCCGTTAGACGTCGGCTTTCCCGGCAGTGCCGCATTATTTCAAACATGCATCCGTTGGTTCCAAGCCTTCGCATGACCGGTTATAAATAGCATAATTAACGCGGAAAGAACATTATTGATGATGATTTGAAATCCAGTATCTTCAGCGAGGTTGACGATTTATGTATTTCAGGAAGTACAGATCGTCGATGCCGCATTCAATCCAGCCCTTCCTTTGAAAATGGTCATGGTTTATGTATTGATTAAACGGGTAAACGCTGTTAATTTATTGATCATGAGAGATAACCGAGAGCAAGATTAAATTACAGAAAGGAGCGCACTATGAAAACAGATGATTTCATGTGGGACTATCGAAATCCATACGACTGGATGGATCGGACCCTGAGGGGGAAATTTCCTCCCCTGATCATCACTTGCGCCGTTACGGGCGGCGTTCAGGGAAAGGAATATAATGAGAACCTTCCCGAAACTGCGGAAGAACAGGCAGACCAGGTATATGAAGCTTACAAAGCTGGGGCGGTCTCTGTTCATGTCCATGCCAGAGCACCGGAGAACTTGTCGTTGACCACGTCAAATCCGGAGGATTACTCGCGGGTGAACCGGTTGATTCGTGAACGCTGTCCCGATATTATCATCAACAATACGACCGGCGGCGGCCCTTGGCTGACGACCGAACAGCGCATGTGCTGCCTCTTTGCCGATCCCGCGCCGGATATGGCCAGTCTGAACCTGGGTCCCTTTGTGCTTAAAATGCCGCTGAAGGACCGTAAAGCGCCGCTTCCCAATCCCCGGGATGGATTCATGTTTGATGCCTGTATCCCCACCACCTATGCGGATGTTCATCTGTACGCCAAAACCATGAAGGAGCGGGGAATCAAACCGGAGATCGAGATCTATCACCCCGGTCAATATTGGGTCCTCCAGGATCTCATGATGGGTGGTGTCATCGATCCTCCTCATATCGTCCAGTTCGTTATGGGATTCCAGACCTCTTCGTTTCCGACACCGGCCAACGTGCTCTCAATGATCAATGAGTTGCCTCCCCATTCCATGTTTGCTGTAATCGGTGTCGGCGCTTTCCAGAATGCCATGAATGTCATGGGGATTATTATGGGTGGCCATGTCCGGGTCGGTATGGAAGACAATATTTATTACAGGAAAGGGGAGAAGGTAAAAAACAACGCCCAAGTCGTGGCCCGTGTCAAGCGTATCGCCGAAGAACTAAATCGTGAGATCGCCACAGTTGCCCAGGCGCGGGAGATGTTAGGACTTTCCCGGAAACCTAAAGCATAAAGAAATTACTTAGAAAGGAAATAGAGATTCTATGGATGTAAAAAACGTAAAAAAGGTTGTCATTGTCGGTGCTGGGATCATGGGGCATTCCATTGCTCAAGTCTTTGCCTAATCGGAAATTGAAGTAAGGCTGGTAGATATGAAGGAAGATTTGCTGGAAAGGGCTGTCCGCCTTATAAAAGCGAACCTGAAGACTCTGAGTGGAAGCGGTCTGGTCAAAGAAGAGGAGATTCCAAAGATTCTGGCTCGATTGCATCCAACAACGGATCTTGCCAAAGCAGCAAAGGGTGTCGACTTTGTCTTGGAGGCCGTCGTGGAGGTCACGGAAGTTAAGAAGGAAATCTTTCAACAACTGGAACGATTCTGTACAGAAGAGACGGTTCTGGCCAGCAACACCTCCTCGTTGGATATCTTCAGTATCGCCGGTGAATTGAAGAGACGTGACCGAATTGTCGTTGCCCACTGGTTTGCTCCACCCCATATTATTCCCTTGGTAGAGGTGGTTCCCGGGCCGGAAACATCCCCATCGGTTCTGAGTTTTACAGCCCAATTAATGGTGAGGCTTGGTAAACGTCCGGTCGTCATGAAGACATTTGTCCCCAGTTTCATCGTTAACCGGATCCAGCAATATATCGGGATGGCTGCATTAGAGATCATCACAAAAGGATGGGCGTCACCGGAGGACGTTGATCTAGCGGTTAAAACAAGCCTGGGGATAAGACTTCCCATTGTTGGAGTTGTGCAGACGCTTGATTTCACAGGGCTGGACTTGGTCAGCCATGTATTGAAGGGGTCGTTGGGACAAGTGCCGCCTTTCATTGCCGAGCGTGTCGAAAAAGGTCACCTTGGTGTCAAGACTTCTAAGGATATCTACGACTACAACGGACGAAGTGAAGAGGAAATCCTGCAAAAACGGGATGAACTGTATCTGGCGATGCTTGCTCAATTGGAGAAGATGAATGCCTTTAACCCGATTTAAAGGGGATGTTTATAAATAGCTTTGGATGTCATCCATACAATCATCTGCGCAGATAATCAAGGGCAGAGTCAGAGATGGCTCTACCCGCTTTTGTTCGACCATAACGATTTCCGATTGAAATGTTGTA
>Ga0182019_10001503_pt1 | contig 11898 bp, 8 predicted proteins | sample 812E2MmetaG_FD_120483 | JGI IMG/M metagenome (GOLD analysis project Ga0182019, IMG submission 120483) | Permafrost microbial communities from Stordalen Mire, Sweden - 812E2M metaG | ecosystem: Environmental > Terrestrial > Soil > Wetlands > Permafrost | place: Sweden: Stordalen | collected...
CGGGAAGAGGCGCAATTGTTCTGAGCCGAGCTCCACGTACGGAATCCCGGCCTTCTCGCAAGCGCGGCGAGTAGCGTCCGTCGCGTCGTCGTCCGCGGCGACGATCGCGCCGGGGCGAACGCCGCCAATGGGCTGCGTAGCCTCCTGCGGCGACGAGACGAGACTCACGTCTTCCACGTACCTGATGTTTTCGAGGAAGAATCGCCGCTCCGCCTCGGGGAAGTCCGGCTTGCGGCCGGCAGCCGATTCGATGAGCTCGTCGGTCCAGAGTCGGACGTGCACCTTCCCGATACGGGCCGCTTCCTCGAGCAGTCGAACGTCGACCGAGCGAAGAGTCTGGAAGCCGGCGCAGACGACGACGGGACCCCTGGCATTCGGATCCGCTGACCGAATTGTCATCTCAGGCTCGCACGCTGACCTGGAATGACCCGGGGACATCCTCCTCCGACACCACGATGAGGTATCCGCCGCCGCAGCCGGAGTACATCGCACCCGGATACGCGGACTGATATGCCAGAAGGATCTTCTTGAGGTCGATCGTGATGGTCGGGTGGGCGACGATGTTGGGAAGAATCGCTTCCCACGCCTGCGAGCACTCGCTCATCGATGCGCTCAGGGCGGCGACGTCGCGATCCACGATGGCCTGGTAGCAGGCCTGGCCGCTTCGCCCGAGACGGCGGACCCATTCCGGATCCAGCCTCCTTGTGACCAGCGGGTCGTATCCCGGCGGGCGTTGGCCCACGGGAATGAGGTGCAAGACGCGCTCGATCCACTGCACCGTCTGTGGATCCGAGGTCGACTCGATGTGGCTGGGGAACCGGCCGCCGTTCACGTTCGCGTCGTAGTCGAGGCGGCTGATTCCGGGAAAGATCAGACCGGCCATGTCCTGCGATCCGGATGGGGCATCGCTATCCCCGTTCTCCGCTTCGAACAGCTCGCGCATCAGCTCGGCCGGGTCCCTGTCGGGAAGCGTATCTCCCCATAGAGCCTGGGCCACATACCGGGTGCCCGTCGCCATCCCGCATCGATCCATGAATCGAATCGTCGGGTGCAGCGAAACCACGACCATCGAGCCCGGAGGTTCGGGATTGAGCGTGGAGACGAAGGGCTGGTCTATCCAGCCGCCGGCGAGGGCGACGCGGTACGGCAGTCCGCCGATCGCGTCGCGCAGGGTCGGCCCGTCCGGCTGCAGCCGACGCGGGAAGGAGACCGCGTCGGACACAGCCAGGGACGGGCTATGCGGAGAGGAGGCAGGGTCCATTGCTCAACCGACCGCCACAGTCTTGCCGGCCTTCCGCGCCGCGTACTCTCCGGCGATCCACTTGTAAGTGGCCGCCATGCCATCGCGGAGCGGAGTGCGCGGCTCCCAACCGAGCACCTTCTCGATGAAGGTGTTGTCGCTGTTGCGACCGGCCACGCCCTTGGGCGCGTCGAGCTGGTAGTGCCGCTGGAGCTTGATGCCGGCGATCTCCTCGACGATGGACACGAGCTCGTTGATCGAGACCAGCTCACTCGAGCCGAGGTTGATCGGCGTGGCGATCAGGTCCGCGGAGTGCATGATCTTGTCGATGCCGAGGACGCAATCGTTGATGTAGCAGAAGCTTCGCGTCTGCGTGCCGTCGCCCCAGATGTCGATGTCGAGGACGCCCTTATCGATGGCCTCGATGGCCTTGCGGCACATCGCCGCGGGGGCCTTCTCGCGGCCGCCATCCCAGGTCCCGTTGGGGCCGTAGATGTTGTGGAAGCGCGCGATGTGGGTTTCGAGACCACGCTCGGCCCAGTACTCCTGGCAGAACATCTCGGAGATCAGCTTCTCCCAACCGTAGCCGCGCTCGGCCATGGCCGGATAGGCGTCGGATTCCTTGAGGGCGATGACCTCGGGGCTCTTCTGCAGGTCCGTGTTGTAGGCGCAGGCCGAGGAACTGAAGAAGTAGCGGCGGGCGCCGGCGTTGTAGGCGGCCTCGATCATGTTGGTGTTGATCAAGACGCTCCGCAGGCAGGCAACTCGGAAGCGCTCGATGAAACCCATACCGCCCATGTCGGCGGCCAGGTTGTATACCTCGGTCGCGCCCTCGACGGCATGGATCGCGTTGGGCTCTTTGCTGAGGTCCATCGAGATGCACTCGACGCCGGGAATTCGCTGGTACCACTCTGGCAACGGCTTGCGATCGATGGCTCGGATCCGCCGATAACCCAGGTTGTGGAAGTAGCGCACCAGTGACCCGGCGATGAAGCCGCCGGCGCCGGCGATCACGATCAGGTCGTCGGGCTTGGTGTCCCGGGCAACGTCCGCTCCAAGAATCGCACCAGCGAGATCGGCCATGTTCAGGTACCGCCTTTCGTTACACCGCGAGACCGGCCCCGGGGTCACGCACCTCCTCGTCCATGTCCGAGGTTGGAGGTTCGGCCGGCGCGGTTCGCAACAAGAGAAACGTTTCCGGCGACGTCGCATGATGTACGCATGCCGGACTCTGGGACTGGTGTCGCTATCTATGGTAACGATACCACGTATTGCCAAGATTAGCAGAGGCCGCCGCCCGAGGCAAGCGCCTCGTGGAAGGACTTGCAGCGACGACGGGAGGGCGGGCCGGACGGCATCGCGGCGGCGGTTCTCCGGCGGACCACCGACGGTGGCGTCGTTATCGGCATTCCCTGATCCGGCAAGATGGGTACCATCTCGGCGACACACAATGAAACCTCGCTTCAGGCCGGGGACACCACATTCGGCGAGCTGCCGCCCGGCACGCGGAACCTCACGCCTGTCGACTTGAACTGGACACTGAGCAATGGCAACGATCATCGAAGTCGCGCGGCGGGCCGGCGTGTCGGCCATGACCGTCTCCCGGGTCGTCAACCGATCCGGCTACGCGAGCGCGGCGACTCGGGCGAAGGTCGAAGAGGCGATCGCCGAGCTTGGCTACGTTCCAAACGCCGTTGCCCGCCAGCTGCGATCCAAGCGAAGCCACACGATCGCGCTGGTCGTGTCGGACATAACCAACCCATTCTTCACGACCATCGCCCGCGGCGTGGAAGATGCCGCAGCCACGCGCGGTTACGCCGTGATGTTTGCCAACACGGATGAGTCCGAAGTCGAGGAGATCGAATACATTCGGATGCTCGCGCAGCGTCAGATCGACGGTGTCCTCCTTGTCCCGGCAGGGAATTCGGCCGCGCCGTTCCGGTTTCTCGAGAGCCAGGAGATACCGGTGGTCGTGATCGACCGCCGCGTGGTTTCCCGCAAGGTCGATGAGGTTCGCTGCGACTCGGAGGCGGGCGCCTACGAGCTGGTGCGCCACCTGATCGGCCTCGGACACACTCGCATCGCCGTCATCACCGGTCGACGGAACATCTCGACATCAACGGACCGGGTCGTCGGATACGAGCGGGCGCTCCGGGAGGCCGGGTTGCCGGTGTCGCCCGAGCTTGAAGCGTACGACAGCTTCAGCCTCGAGGGTGGCTACAGACAGGTCAACCAGATCCTGGCCAACGGCCTCAAGCCGACGGCGATCTTCGCCACGAACAACTTCCTCGCCTTCGGCGCCCTGCGCGCCCTGCGCGAAGCGGGCATGCGCATACCCGACGATGTCTCGCTCGTGACTTTCGACGACCTGCCGGTCGAGTGGCACGACGACCCGTTCATAACCGTCCTGGCCCAGCCCGCGTACGAGCTGGGGCGCCGGGCAACCGAGTTGTTGCTGGCTCGCCTCGATGGCGGGGCCGCGACCAAGCGGCAGGTCATCGTGCTGCCCGGCGAGCTCATCGTCCGGAGATCCAGCGGGCCGGTGCCCACCGATCGGGTCTGATCGTCCGGGCGGCCGGGCGGGCGTCACGGGCGACCGGGCAGCCGGGCCGATATCACGAGCCGGCCCCGCCCCTTCCACGAGCTCGACGGCAGCCCTTCTTGCAGGACTCCGCGCTGCGCCGCCCCGGGCAATTGAGGCGCCAAGAGCCGCCGCAAACGGTCGCAGAGGTAACGATACCATTTCCCTCTTGACAGTCCGCAGACCAGATCCCTACTCTGCTGTCGAAACGTTTCGCGAGCCCTGGTACAAGCCCGGGCCAAGATGACCATCTACCTAGATCAATCTCCGGGGAGAAGACCGCCGACGTCGGCGGATTGGATGGGCAGTGTTGGAATCCGCCCTTGCTCAAGGTCGCCCCGAATCGCGCCCCCGTATCGAGATCCATAGGGAGGAGCACACGTTGAACAAGTCCGTCAGAGTCCTCGTGTCTTTGACAACCGCGGCGCTCGTGGCCGCGTGCAGTTCTTCAGCGACGCCGTCCGCTGCTGCGCCGACCGTCGGAACGTCCACCGCCCCGGCACCTTCGGTTGCCGCGACTCCGGTCAAGCAGAACGTGACCATCGAGGTCATGGCCAGCCAGGACTGGATCAAGCCTTCCGAGCAGGTCCTTGCCGGCAAGTTTGAGGCCCAGACGGGCATCCATCTCGACTTCCAGATCATTCCGTCCGCCAACTACTTCAACGTTCTCCAGACGAAGCTCAATTCCGGGCAGGGCGTCGACCTCTTCCTCGGCCAGGCCGGGAAGTCGGACATGCAGCTGACCTACAACGCCACCCAGAATGCAGTCGACCTCACCAACGAGGCGTGGGCCAAGACGATCGATCCAGTCGTCGCCGACCAGTCGAGCTTGGGTGGCAAGCTCTACGGCGCGGAAGTCTGGGACGTCGTCGGCGCCAACTACTGGGTTATGTCCTACAACATGGACGTCTTCAAGGCCAACAACCTGACCGTTCCGAAGACGTTCGACGACTTCGAAAAGGCCTGCGACACCCTCAAGGCAGCGGGCATCACCCCGATCTACGAGCCGATCTCTGACGGCTGGCATCAGGTCCTCTGGTTCCCCACCGCGGGCGCCCAGATGAACGTCCTGGAGCCCGGCCTGGACGACAATTTCAACGCCAACAAGACGACCTTCGCCGCCGACGCAGTCGCGCTCAAGTCGATGACTCAGTTCGGCGACCTGTATACGAAGGGCTACTTCGGCACGAACGCCCTGTCCGCCAAGGAAGCCGATACCTCCAAGGCTATGGCCAGCGGCAAGTTCGCCATGACCCTCTCCGAGATCTCCCGCGGTACCCAGATCGAAGCCGACTCCGCCGGTACTCTCAAGGCCAGCAGCATCGGCTACTTCCCGGTTCCGCTCCTCGACAACCAGCTCCAGCCGGCGCACCCGGCCGGCCCGACCTGGATGATCTCCACCAAGAGCAAGAACATTGACGCGGCCAAGGCATGGCTCGCCTACATGACGCAGCCGGACACCCTCCAGTGGCTGATCAACAACACCTCCGACTTCCAGACTCTCCCATTCGCCAGCCTTAATCTCAAGGCCAAGTGGGACGCCAACCAGACCGCATTCTTCAGCACGTACGCACTGCCGAAGACTGTCGTCACTCAGGACGCCGTCACGTACTTCAACCCGCAGTGGATGGACATCGGCAAGGACGAGGTCTCGATGTTCACTGGCAAGATGAAGCCCGTTGACGTTCTGAAGGCCATCGACACCCGTCGAACCCAGGCCGCAAAGACCGCCAAGGATCCGGCCTGGCCGTAACAGCCAGCTAATACCAGCGACTGGTAAGGACCGGGGCGAGTCCACCGACTCGCCCCGGTCTTCCGTCACTGCATCTAGTCGAGGGACTGGGCACGAGCTTCGATGAAGAACAGAGCCTATCCAACTTGGTTCGCCGGTGGCGCGCTGCTCCTATACGGCGTATTCGTCCTGCTCCCGAGCTTGCTTGGGCTCGGGTACTCGTTCACCGACTGGAACAGCTACTCGAATGACGTCCATTGGGTCGGCCTGGACAACTTCGCCACGATCTTCGACCCGAGTTCCAGCTACGTCAGCGCGATCCAGAACACCGTGATCTTCACGGTCGCGACCATCTTCCTCAAGACCGTCTTCGCCCTGGCTCTCGCGGTCCTCCTTACCGCCGGTGTCCGCCGCCTCTCATATGTATACCGGGCGATCATCTTCCTGCCGGCCGTCCTACCGATCCTCGTCGTCGGCATCGTCTTCCGGTCGATCCTCGATCCCGAGGTCGGCCTCCTCAACTCGACGCTGCAGTTGATCGGTCTGGGCGGCCTCGCCCAGCAGTGGCTGACCGACACATCGCTGGCCATCTGGAGTGTGATCGGCGTCGACACGTGGCGCGGCGTCGGCTACATCATGGTCATCCTGATTGCCGGGCTCCATGCCATTCCGCGGGATTACTACGAGGCCGCTTCGCTCGACGGAGCGTCCCGCCGGCAGGTCTTCCAGTTCATCACCCTGCCGCTCCTGATGCCGGTCCTGGCGGTCACTACCGTCCTCAACCTCCTCTACGGCCTGAGGGTCTTCGACATCGTCCTTGTCCTGACAAACGGCGGGCCGGGTTATGTCACCCAGACGACCTACCTCTCGATCTTCGACGACTTCGGGCGCGGCCGGTATGGAGTCGCAACGGCGATGTCGACAGTGTTCTTCGTCGTGATGCTCGGCCTCAGCTTCTTGACGATCAAGATCATGACCCGCAAAGAGGTGGCGTGACCGTGTACACCATGCGAACTCTCCGCTCCGCGGTCAGCCACTTCATGGCTAGCGGCGTCGGCATTCTCGCCCTGGCGCCCCTCTACATAATCGTCGTCAACGCGCTCAAGACGCCCTACGACGCGAGCTCCATGGGCGTCGGATTGCCGGTCAACCCTCAGTTCGGCAACTTCGGCACCGTCATCGATCAGGGCAAGCTGGTCAGTGCGTTTATGAACAGCGTGATCTACTCGGTCGGTGGGACGGTGCTCGCCGTAGTGACTTCGGCCATGGCAGCGTACGTTCTGGCCCGCCATCGGCGCCGGAGCCACCAGGTCATCTACTTGCTGCTGATCGCCGGCATCGCGATCCCGACCAACTTCGTCACGCTCACGAAAGTGATGCAGATGACGGGTCTGATCGACACGCAGCTCGGGATCATCTTGCTGTATGCCGCCACGCAGATCCCCTTCAGCGTCTTCTTGATGTACGCGTTCATCAACACGCTGCCGCAGGAACTCGATGAGGCGGCATTCATCGACGGCTGCGGACCGGTCCGAACCTTCGTTTCGATAATCCTGCCGCTTTTGACGCCGGTGCTCGCCACCTGCGCCATTCTCGACATGCTCAACCTCTGGAACGAATTCCTGATGCCGCTGTACTTCTTGAACAGCACTGCCAACTGGCCTATGACTCTCGCGGTTTACAACTTCTTCGGCCAGTTCCAGTCGAGTTGGAACCTCGTCTCCGCCGACGTCCTCCTCACGATCCTGCCCATGATTGCGATCTACCTGATCGCGCAGCGCTGGATCCTGTCCGGTGTGTCGGCCGGTTCGGTCAAGGGCTGACCTTCGACAGGCCGACTCTGCACCTCCAGCCGTTGCCGGCGCTGATTGGCGACCTCTACAAGCCACCTCTCAGCGCCGACGCCGGTTGACCAGGAAAGACACGTTTACGCCCGAGCTCCTCTGGAGCCGGCGCGTTTCACGAGGATGGATGGATAGATGGCGTCTGAGCTACTCGCGGCGGATCTCGTCTTCATCGGGCACATGTGCCTGGACGAGATATTGCCGTTCGAAGGATCGCCCCGCGTGGCTCCGGGCAGCGCCGTCCTATGCGGGGCCCTGGCCGCCGCAAGGATCGGGACGGGCGTGGCAGTCGTAACGAGAATGGCCCCCGGCGACGAGGAGATGCTCTCGCCACTACGGCAGAGTGGCGTCGTCGTGCACGTCATCCCGAGCGAAACCACCACATATATGCGAGTGGTGCACCCCAGTTCCAACGTGGATGAGCGGGAGATGTACCAGCTCAAGAATGCCGGTCCATTCCAGGTCTCGGAGATACCCGCTCTCGAGGCCCGCCTGGTCCACCTGGCCGGCATCACCGACCAGGAGTTCGACCTGGAGTTCGTCGCGGCCATGAAGTCGCGGGGGTACCGGCTGGGTGCCGACATGCAGAGTTTCGTGCGCCAGGTGGACCCCGCGACTCGACGCGTCTCGTTCGGCGACGTGGCCGACAAAGCCGAACTGGCCGGACTGCTTGACGTTGTCAAGCTCGACGTAGTCGAAGCCCAGGTTCTCACCCGCAGTGACGATCTGGAGCACGCGGCAAAGACGTTCGAGAAGTGGGGTTGCCCGGAGACGGTGATCACCCGCGCCGACGGTGTGCTGGCGCGCGTAAACGGCCGAACGTTCTGGAAGCCGTTCTCGAATCGCAGCGTTGTCGGCCGGACGGGGCGCGGCGACACCACTTTCGCGGCCTACGCCTCACGCCGCCTCGACCATGACCCCGAGGAGTCCCTGGCGTTCGCGGCCGCTCTCGTGTCCATAAAGATGGAGAAAGCCGGGCCTTTCAGAGGAACCCTCGCCGACGTGCTGGAGCGCATGAACGCAACCCCAATCCATTCCTGAATTCCCTCCTTCCCGCTTCTCGCGGCGGGAAGGCCAAGTTCTGTTGCCACTCAACTGATTTGCCGGAGCCGGACCGATGCATTTGCCGAAAACGCCCATCAACTACTTCCGCGGCGATCCATGGACGATCGTCGAGGAGGGGTTCGACCCCGCCTACCAGAGAGTCTCGGAGTCCGTGTTCTCCGTTGCCAACGAGTTCATGGGCGTTCGCGGCTACTTCGAAGAGGGCTACAGCGGCGACCATCTTCTCGGCAGCTACTTCAACCACCTGTACGAACTCATGGACATCCAGCACGACCAGGTGTTCAAGGGCTTCGTCACCAAGGGCGCGGCCATGGTCAACGCCGTGGACTGGCTCTATACACGCTTGCGTGTAGACGGCGAGCAGCTGGACCTCGCCAAATCGGCCTTTTCCGCGTTCACGCGACGACTCGACATGCGGACCGGCGTGCTCACCCGCGACTTCGTCTGGCAGACGGCTTCCGGCAAGCACTTGAGGTTGACCTTTTCGCGCTTCACCGACATGCAGTCGACTCGCGTCGGTTGCCAGCGCATAGTCCTGCAGCCGCTGGACTTCTCGGGGACGGTCGAGATCACGGCCGGACTGGACTTCAACACCCACTACGAGATCGGGGCCGGCTGGGACCAGACCGGCGAAGAGAACCGGCCCGGCAAGGACGAGATCATCAACTTCTGGCAGTGCCATAGGAAGAGCGCTGTGGACGGCGGCTGGGCGATCGAGGCCGAAACGCTGCGCAGCGGCCACCAGTTGTTCTCCGGCTTCCGACTGCAGACCGACCAGGCCATCGAAACCTCCCCCGTGGAGGACGTCAAGTTCATCGGCGTCGACTTCAAACTCGACGTCAAGCAGGGCCGGCCGGCAACAGTCGACAGGATCGCCGTCAACGATTGGGCCAAGACACCAGACGCCGAGGCCGTGTGGGGCACGGGGCTGGAGCTGATGCAGCGTTTTGCCGGGGCCACCTACGACAGCCTCCTGGCCGAGCATGTGGCCTTCTGGCAGAGCACCTGGGATGTCCTCGACATAGACATCGAGGGCGACCCCGACGTGCTTCAGGGCCTGCGCTTCTCGAGCTTCCAAACGTACCAGTCCTACCACGGCGAGGACGCCGACCTCAACGCGCTGTGCAAGGGCATGACCGGCGAGGTCTACTTTGGCTGGGCGTTCTGGGACAGCGAGATCTACTCGCACCGCCTGATGATGTTCGTCAATCCGGACGTCGCCAAGAACCTTCTTCTGTACCGGTACCACCGCCTCGCTCAGGCGATGGAGAGGGCCCGCCAGCTGGATGTCGAGGGCGCGCGATTCCCGTTCGCCACGATCACCGGAACCGAAGACTCCGGCACCTGGCAGCACGTGGACATCGAGATCCATTCCGATCTGGCGGTCGCATATGCGATCTGGCATCACGACGTAATCCTGCAGGACAAGGAGTTCCTGTACCGCGAAGGCATCGAGATGCTGCTGCAGATCTGCCGCTTCCTGGCGAGCTGGGGCGGGTGGAGCCCGTCGAAGGGTGACTTCGGGTTCTACGGCGTCATGGGCCCGGACGAGTTCCACATGATGGTGAACCACAACTGCTACACGAACGTTCTGGGCAAGAAGACGTTCGAGTTCACGCTCGCCGTTCTCGACGAGATGCGCGCGGCCGCCCCGGACCTGTACCAGGATGTACTCGCCAAGGTAAATCTGACGCCCGAGGAACCGCCGCGCTGGTCGGAGATGGCCGCCAAGATGCGCATTCCGAAGGACGAGGAAACGGGCGTCCTGGAGCAGCACGCCGGCTATTTCGATCTCCCGCACGTCGATCTTGCCCATTTCCCGCCGGACCAGATCCCGGTCTACAAGAACTGGGCCTACGTCAAGATCTTCCGCTACGACATGGTCAAGCAGCCCGACGTGCTGAATCTCATGTACTTCTTCAGCCAGGACTACACGCTGGCCGAGAAGCGCGCCAACTACGACTTCTACGAGGCCAGGACGATCCACGAGTCGTCGCTGTCGCCCTCGCTGCATGCAATTCTCGCGGTCGAACTGGGCAAGCTCGACGACGCCTACACGTTCTTCGCTTACGGCGCGAGGATGGACCTGGACAACTACAACCGGAACACCGAGCAGGGACTTCACGTCACGTCCGCCGCCGGCGTTTGGGCGAGCATGATCTTCGGCTACGGCGGAATGCGCACGGACGCCGACATCCTCATTCTGGCGCCCACACTCCCGACTCAGTGGCAGTCATTCCGATTCCGGGTCCGCTATCGCGGCGCCCTGCTCGAAGTGCGTGCGGGCTCCGGCGAGGTTCAAGTTCGGGCGATCGACGGCGGCCCGGTCGTGGTGAGGCTGTACGGAAGCGACTGCGAGGTCGATTCCGAGGGCGTCACCGTCCCACTCAAGCAGCGTGGCGACCAGGCGCTCAACTATGCTGGGGTCGGCCGGCCGAGGATCGCCGGTTCCACGGTGGTTCGGGAACTTGAGGAGCGTTGACATGGCAGCCCTGGCGTCAGTGACCGGCGGGGACAGCAGCAGCCTTCCGCGAATCGGCATCAGGCCCGCAATCGACGGTCGTCGCAACGGGGTCCGTGAATCGCTCGAGGACCAGACCATGGGTCTGGCGCGAAGCGTGGCCGCGTTCCTCTCCGCCAACCTCCGCCACTCCACCGGCGAGCCCGTCGAATGCGTCCTCGCCGACACCTGCATCGGCGGCGTCGCGGAATCCGCCCGGGCCGCCGAGAAGTTCGCACGGGCGGGCGTCGGGGTCACGATCACCGTCACGCCGTGCTGGTGCTACGGCTCGGAAACGATGGACATGGATCCGCTGACGCCGAAGGCGGTGTGGGGTTTCAACGGGACCGAACGGCCGGGCGCCGTGTATCTGGCCGCGGTCCTCGCGGCCCATACGCAGAAGGGCCTGCCTGCCTTCGGCATCTACGGGCGCGATGTCCAGGATGCGTCGGACGCGACCATTCCCGCCGACGTTCAGGAGAAGCTACTCAGGTTCGCCCGAGCCGGCCTGGCTGCGGCCCGGATGCGCGGCCGCTCGTACCTGTCCATCGGTGGAACCTCGATGGGCATCGCCGGTTCGATCGTCGATCCCGCGTTCTTCGAGCGCTACCTGGGAATGCGCGTCGAGAGCGTCGACATGTCCGAGATCGACCGGCGGATCGACGAGGGCATCTTCGATCCGGCCGAGTTCGAACGGGCGCTGGCATGGACCCGCGCCAACTGCCCGGAGGGCGAGGATGCCAACCCGGCATCTCGCCGACGCAGCCGCGCCCAGAAGGATCGCGACTGGGAAACGGTCGTCAAGATGGCGATGATCGGCCGCGACCTGATGGCGGGCAACCCGGCTCTGGCCGACGTTGGCTTCGCCGAAGAGGCGCTGGGGCACAACGCCATCCTGGCCGGCTTCCAGGGCCAGAGGCAGTGGACGGATCACTA
>Ga0182019_10001504_pt1 | contig 11897 bp, 10 predicted proteins | sample 812E2MmetaG_FD_120483 | JGI IMG/M metagenome (GOLD analysis project Ga0182019, IMG submission 120483) | Permafrost microbial communities from Stordalen Mire, Sweden - 812E2M metaG | ecosystem: Environmental > Terrestrial > Soil > Wetlands > Permafrost | place: Sweden: Stordalen | collected...
ATCCGGACGTCGTTGTAGAACATGGCCGGGTAGTCCGGGTTGGCGGGCTGGAGGCGGACGCGGCCCTGTTCCTTGAAGAACTGCTTGAGGGTGACCGCGTTCTCTTCAACCTGGGCGACGACGATGTCTCCGTCTCGGGCCGTTTGCTGCGGCCGGATCAGGACAAAGTCCCCATCCTGGATGTGGGCGTTGATCATGGAATCGCCGCGGACGCGCAGGACATAAGCATCTCCCGAGGGAGCGAGCAGGTCCGGGACCGCCATGCTCTCCGACGCGTCCTGATATGCCTCGATCGGACCGCCGGCCGCGATCTCGCCGATGATCGGCAGCATGTGCGCTTCCGGAGCTGTGGACTGGGGCATCAGTTCGCCCGAGAGACCCAGGCGCAGTGCGGCGAAAGGTGTGAGGCGCAGGGCGCGCGACTGGGCAGCGCCGCGCTCGAGGTAGCCCTCTCGCTCGAGCATCTGGAGGTGGTGATGAACTGCCGACGTGGACGCCAGATCGACAGCCACGGCAATCTCTCGGACGGAGGGCGGGTAGCCGCGCGTCCTCAAGGTGGCCGCGATGAAGTCCAGGATCTTGCGCTTACGTTCGGCGTCGTGCTTCGTCACGGGCGCCTCCTTTCCCTTGCGCGGAGCATACAGAACGCCCGTTCGCTTGTCAAGCGGACGTCCGGCTGCCGACGGTACGCGGATCGGTTTCAGGATTGCTTAAGCTCGGGCGTGTGATATTGGCGTTGTGGACGCCGGAACCACATCTCAATTGATGCCCCGGCTCCCCGGCCGAGCGGCGGTCGGCGATGAAAGGCAAATGAAATGAAGACCCCGACTTCTCGTCTCGCAATTCTCGTACCGGCCTTCGTGTTGGTGCTCATAGGTGTGGCTTCGGTGGCATTCGCATGGGGCGCCAGCTCGGGCGGCCATCCCGCCGGGCCGCCGGCGATGCCCGCCGCCGTACAGTCGGGCGCCCCTCAGGCCAACTCGAGCACGGCGCCCGGCAATCCGAGATTCGGTGGACCCGTCGGCCAGGCGCCGGTGGTCGGGACCGTCGCGAGCAAGACCGACACCGCGATCGTGGTGACGACTACGGCCGGCAAGACGGTCACTGTCAACGTGTCGGCAGCCACGACTTACTCGGTGCGCGGCATCGCCGCCGCCACTCTGGCGAACATCGCCGTCGGCGACCGAATCGCGGCTCAGGGCACGCTCAACACCGATGGATCGCTCAACGCCACGGTCGTGCAGTCGGTCAACGGACTCGTCGGCCCGGGCGGTGGCCGGCGCGGGTTCGGTGGCGGAAACGGCGGCCGGGGCGGCCAACCGGTGCCCTCGCCTTCGGGCCCGAGCGTCTAGGACTCAAGCTCAGCCCCATCTGTCGCGCCAATTGTTCGTTCCGGAGTCGCGCGCGCTTGCTCACAGCTCCCCGGTGGGTCATGATGCCAAAGGTCGGCCCGACTTCTTACCCAGGGCCATCTTCGGTCAAGAGGTCTAGTTTCATACCCTGACGACCGGAGTCGCGGCGCTCACGGGGGGTGCCGGCACAGGGAGCTGAGCAGATGGGCATCCTTTCCTTCACAGCGCGAGGTATTGGGCGGAGCGACCTCCGACCCATGCGCCGTGGCAGGATGTCGCGTCGCTTCGCCATCATCTTGGTGGCGTTCGCGGTCAGCATCGGGGCAACCTTCGTCCAGCCGACCCATTCGGCCACGGCGGCGTCGGGCAGCGCCTGGGTGCCTTTTGGCCCAACCCGGTTCGTGGACTCACGGATAGGGCAAGGCGTCGCCGGGCCCATTCATCCGCATGCTCCGGTGACGTTCGAAATCGCGGGCATAAACGGCCTGCCGATCGACGTCGTTGCGGTCACGGGCAACCTCACGGTCGTCAATCAGACCGACAACGGCTGGGTCGCGGTCACATCTTCGCCACTCACCGACCCGGCGACATCGACGATCAACATCCCCGTGGGCGACACCCGCGCAAACGGCGTGTTCGCGCCATTGAGTTCCGCCGGGACTCTGTCGATCACGGCCCAGATGCAGACGAACATCATCTTTGACGTGACTGGGTACTTCACCCCCGGCGTCGGCGCCACCTGGACGCCACTGGGCCCGACGCGCTTCCTCGACACGCGGACCAGCAATTCCCCGTTCGTGTCACACGTTCCGCGCTCGCTACAAATTGCCGGCGTGAACGGCGTACCTTCGAACGCCGTCGGCGTCACGGCGAACGTGACCGCCGTGAATCAAACTACGGGCGGCTACCTGGCCGTCACGCGAATTCCGACGGCAACGCCCACCACCTCGACTCTCAACTTCCCCACCGGCGACATCCGACCTAACAACCTGGCGACACCGCTCGCGGCCGATGGCTCGCTCTCGATCGTCTTCGTCGGTGCAGGCCCGTCGGCGACCACCCACGTCGTCCTCGATGTCACCGGCTACTTCCTCAACGACGTGACCGGAGCTCGCTACTATCCGATCGCGCCCGTCCGGGCCGCCGATTCACGTTTCGATGCCGGCCTAAACGGTCCGATCTCCTCGCACGAGCCGGTCACGATCCAGATAACCGGCGGCCAGACCCCCGTGCCCGCCGAAGCTCAGGCCATCTCGGGCAATGTGGCGATGGTCGGCCAGCAAGTTGGAGGCTACGTCTCGATCGTGCCCTCGGCCGTGATCGCCGGGACCTCCACCCTCAACGCTCCTGCGAACGACATCCGGGCCAATGGATTTGTCGTCGCCCTCAACAGCGGCACAATCGGCCTGAGTTTCATCGCGGAAGGAACGGCCAACTTCGTGGTCGACGTAACCGGCTACTTCGCAGGCGGATCGTTTCCGGCGCCGGCCATTCCGGCATTCACGGGAATGTCCATGTATCGCAGTTCGGCCTGGAGCAAGCAGGCCACGAACGTCTGGTGCATAGGCGCATCAACGCAGATGATGCTCAATCTCGTCACGGGAGCCTCCGACCACACCGCGGCCAATCAAAGCGCGTACATGAGCTACGCGTACACCCATAGCCTCTACGTCGCCAGGATCGGCGCCGAGGCCGACGGCTGGGCGAACGCCGCAACGGCATACGGTTCCGGTTTCTACAGCATCGTCTCTTACTCGTCGTTCGACGCCGCGATCAAGGCGGCCGCCACGCGCATGAGGATCACGGGCAAGCCCGTCGGCCTGATAGTGATGGAGGGCCATCACGCTTGGGTCATGGCCGGATTCACATCTACGGGCGACGATCCCGCCGTGAGCCAGGCGTTCAGCGTCACGAGCCTGACGATCATGGCACCGTTCTACGGCCCGCTGGCTTACGACCCGGCCCCGGGCTACGTGGCTTCGATGGACTACATGCGCTCGAGGCTCACGCCCTACACCGACGACTACCCGACGATATGGGACGGCGGCTACGTCCTCATCCAGCCCTGATCGCGGTCGGTCAGCGCGCGAGTCCGCTGCCGCGATCGAGGACCAGCTTGGCCAGGGCGATCAGTTGCGTTCGCGCGGTCGGACCGGTGGGGACGTCGATGTCGAACGTCATCGCCCCTTTCTGGACCCCGATTGCGGCCATGCCACCGGCGCCGTTGACCACCGTCCCAAAGGCGTCCACCCCCGGTAAGTCGCCCGACGTGTCGGCTACGAGTGAACCGTTGGCGACTATCTGCTGGTAGCTCGACACGGGGTCGCCGGTGAAGATGTCGAACTCGATGCCGCCCGTCGCGCCGGAGACGCCCGAGTACACGCAGTACGCGTCCGCGGGGCCGTCGCTGTTCTTGGTCGGTGTGTGCGCACCACTCACGCCCACGGCGGCGAAGTCGCCCGGCCCGAGGAGGGCGCAAAAGTTGCCGCCGGCGGCTACCGGGCCGCCCAGCGCGCCTGTGTCCAGCGCGCCAATCGTGGGGCTATCCGACGCGGCCGGAGTCGGGCTGGGGGCGGTGGTCGGGCTTGCGGCCGCGATCGGGCTGCTCGTAGCCAGGTTCGGAATCGGGGCCGTGGTGGCCGCGGCGGACGTGCAGGCGCTCAGAGAGACGATGAGGGTAGAGGCGGCCACGAGGTAGCGCGCAGTTCGGAACATCAGATTCCTCCAGCTGACCAGGGTCGCGACTACTGCCGCCGTGTGCCTGGAAACCTACGTCCGCGACCTGCCCGATGAGGTGGTCGACCTCCTGAGGCCCGGCAGACGAGACCCGAGACCCAGTGTGAGTGGTCCAGTCTTGTTGCGCAGGGCGACCGTTGCGGAGCGTATCATTCACCTGCCTCGGCAGCGGTGCGCGCAGAGGATTTCTCCTGCTAGGCGTCCCAGCCATGCAATCCGTCACGACCAGCCACGGCCGGGACTTCGTGTGTCCGGGCTACCGTCCCTTGGAGGACTGCCGAAAATGAGACGTCGCGCGCTCGCGCTCGGGGCCGCCCTGTTGGTGCTCGGTCTGATGCCGGGATCCACCCTGGCCAAACCGTTGTCCACCACGCTCAACCAGTGGAACTACGCCGAGTCGGGCCACGGTGCTTGGATGGGGCCCATCGCTCAGACCTTTACCCCCAGCAAGTCCGGCTTGCTCAGCCGTGTCGGGTTGTCCCTTCAAGCAACAGAAGTCGACGCGCCAGTCTCCGTCTCGATCGAGAACGTCGACGGGACCGGCGCGCCCGATAACAGCTCGGTGCTCCGGACGGCGGGCGCCGTTGTTGGTCGCGGTATTGACGGCTGGGTCTACTTCTCAATTCTGTCTCCGGTCCCGGTGACCGCGGGAACGAAGTACGCGATCGTTGCGTCGAGCGAGTACGGCCTCTACGCCTACGGATCGGCGGACAACTACGCCGGTGGCCAGGCGTTTTCCGCAGACGGGCCGTGGTACCCGGACACGAATACGGACCTGGCGTTTGAAGCCTATATCGATACCGTAACCACGCAGCTCGGGTGGGACAAGGCGAGCATCACCGCCGGGGCGAGCACGACGCTCACTCTCACCGCCACCATGAAGTTTGCCAATGGCGCAGAGGCGTCGCACTACTCGGCCGTCCTGCCGACTCTGCCGGCCTGGTTCAGCGTCACAGGTCTGGCGTGCTCCGCTCAGGTCGCCTCGGCCGATTGCGTCACGACGAAGTTTCCAGGCCTTCCCGCCCCGATTCTCATCGATCCCATTGACAACGGCGCCACGGTGACGTTCACCATCAGCGGCACGGCGACTCCCGCCCTCGCCGCCGGCGGGACCAGTGCCACGGCAGCTGCGGAGGCCTGCCTCGTGTATCCGCAGCAACAACCGAACGTCGTCCGCCCGAACGCACCCGGCGACCCGGGCTGCGCCGATGCCAGCGCCGCGGTGCAAGTGGCGGCGCCCGCGCCGGTCCCCACTCCCACACCGTCATCGCCCGCACCCACGGCGTCGCCCAGCCCCACGCCCACGCCCACGCCGACGCCGACGCCGACGCCGACGCCCATCGTCACGCTCCCGCCGACAAGCGCCGCGGGTCCGGCGTCGGGCGTGACCGATGGCTCACTCTTGTTCCTGCCGATCGGTCTGCTGGCCTTCGCCGTCGCCGCGTTCGCGCTCGTCATTCGACGCCGGCGGCTTGCCTGACGCTCAACCCCTGAACAATGACGGGGCCGCGGGACTCACTCGCGGCCCCGTTTCGATTCCGGCCGCGGCCCGCCTCAGATGGCGTCGGTCGTCGGAGACTCGGATTCGACGAGGCGGAGCATGTCAATCGTGTCGGACAGGTTGCCGTTGAAGATGCGGCGGGCGCTGTCCAGCAACTCGAAGAGTTGGGCGTCGCGGACGCGATAGATGATCGTGGTGCCGCGCCGTTCGGTGACCACGATGCCGCGGCTGCGCAGGACGGCAAGCTGCTGCGAGATCGACGACTCGGGTGCGCCGACCGTCTCGGCGAGCTTGCCAACGCTGCACGGCCCGCCCCGCAGGATCTCGAGAATCAGGATGCGCATGGGGTGGCCGAGGGCCTTGAAGAACTCTGCTTTGAACCGGCGTAGTCCCTCGAGATCGTCCGGGCGCTGGTTGCGGATCATCGTCCGTTATCCGTGCCGGCGGAGAAGCCGCTCCCGGCTCCGGCGGGCTGCGTGGCCTCGCGCTCGGCAAAGCGACGGGTCTCGAGGGCCAGCAGCATGCCGTCGATGATCGCCTCCGGACGGGGCGGGCAACCCGGCACGAACACGTCAACGGGGAGAATCGCTGCGGCACCGTCGCGCGATTCGGGCGAGCCGGCAAAGACTCCGCCACTGATCGCGCAAGCGCCGACGGCTACAACGAGTCGCGGTTCCGGCATGGCCTCGTATGTCCGGAGCGCGGCCTCTTCCAGATTGCGCGTCACCACGCCCGTCACGAGCAGCAGATCGGCGTGGCGCGGTGAGGCGACGAAGTCGATGCCCAGACGCTGGACGTCGTGGTACGGGTTGAGCAGGGCCGCGATCTCCCAGTCACAGCCGTTGCACGAGCCCGCATCCAGGTGGCGGACATGGAGCGAGCGTCCCAGAGCGCCGAGCACTCGGGCACGGGCGCGGTCGGCGGCCATCAGTTCCTGAGTGGCGCTGACCACGCTCAACGGGCGCTCGACCAGATCGGATCGCCTCGGCCGCGCCAGCTCGATGCGAGAGGTCATCGAGATTGCGCCCGTGGGGCAGGCGGTCACGCAGGCGGCGCAGAAGATGCACTTGCCCGAATCGATCGATGGTACCGGTGGGGCCCCGCGGGCGACCGGCGGCCGACTGGCGGCGTATTCGAGGGCGGCCGTTCGGTTCGCCAGGGCGACCGATTCATCGAGCAGCCCGCCGCCGAGAGTGATCATGCCCTCGAGCGGCCGAGCCGGCGCGTCGCCGCCGAGAACGAACTCGATCGCGTTCGTCGGGCAGATCTCGATGCAGGCCGCGTTCCGGTCGCAGCGGGCCGGATCGATCGCCGGCAAGCCGCGGGTGGCGGTCTGGAGCAGTGGCTCGGCTTTCGGGTAGCGGGACGTGGGGACGCCGTTTCGCAAAGGTCGGAGCAAGCGGCGGACGAGGTCAAGCGGCATGTCAGCGATCCGTGCAGGCGTAACAGAGCTCAAAGCTCTTGTTGATGATCGGGAAGTCGGGAACGATGTTGCCCGGGACGACCGCGGCCACAACGGGCCAGTTGGCGAACGACGCCGAGCGCAGATGGAGCCTCGCGACTCGGCCGCCCGGCCCCGCCATGAGCCACAGCCACGAGGCGCCGCGCGGGCCCTCGGCGCCGGTCAGGGCCACGTCCCCGGAACGGGCTTCGCCGGCGAGCGGTGCGGCGATCGGTCCGTCCGGCAGGCGTCCGGCCAGATCCGCGATCAGGGCCGCCGAAACTCCGACTTCCTGCGCCCGAACGTGGAACCGGGCCGCGGCGTCGCCCGCCGACGCGCCGATCACCGAGACGGCCACGTCGCCGTAGCCGTCGGCCGGGCGATCGCGGCGCAGGTCGTAATCCAGGCCGCTGGCCCGGGCCGCCACGCCCACCGCGCCCAGGCGCCGGGCTTCCTTCGCGGAGAGGATTCCAGTGGTTTGGAGGCGGCTCATGAATCCCTCGGAACGGACGAGGAGGCGGACGATCGATCGGACCTCGTGCTCTACCTCGGTCACGACAGCGCCCAGGGTGGCGAGGCCGCTTTGGTCGAGGCCGAGCCGAAGACCGCCCGGGGCGACGACGCCCATAAGGTATCGATGGCCGGTCAGGCGCTCGTTCAGTCGGAGCAGGCGTTCCTTCTGCCAGCCCAGCTGAGACACGCCGAAGTTGAACCCGGCACCGGCGCATATGTTGCCGAGGTCGCCGACGTGGTTGTACAGCCGCTCCATCTCAGCAAGTACGACTCGGGCCATCCGTGCCCGCGGCGGTGGAACCGTGCCGGTCAGCGTTTCCACGGCCCGGCTGTAGACCGTGGCATGGGTCACGGTGCAAACGCCGCAGGCCCGCTCCACGATCGGCAACGCCTCGGTCATGGTCTTGCCTTCGACAAGCTTCTCCAGACCACGATTGGTGTAGAAGAGCCGCGCGTCCAGGTAGAGCACGGACTCGCCCACGGCCGAGAAGCGGAAGTGGCCGGGCTCGATGATGCCGGCGTGGATGGGGCCGACGGGTAGCTGGTACACGCCCTCGCCGTGGGCCACGAACGAACGGTACGGGAGCGCCCCCGGGACGCCCGGGGCCGTGGCCGAAGTCGCGGCGGGCCGGGCGGCAGCGGGCCGAGTGGCCGCGGCGCGAGCAGCCGCGGACCGACTGACCGTCGCCGACGCAGCCGGTTGGGCCGGCTCGTGATGGACCAGCGGGCGTGGATCGGGGTGCCCGACGGGCACCACGCCATGCAGATCGTGGGCCTCACGTTCATCCCATTGCGCAGCCGGCACGAGCGGGGTGATCGAAGGGTAACTCGGGTCGTCGGCCGGCAGCTCGACGCGAAGACGCAGGATCGGTCCGTTCGGGACGGCCAGCACTTCCTCCACGGAGAGGCCGGTGCGGCGGCGAACGTTGTGCCCGTCGAAAGCGACGAGCATGACGTGCCGGGCGCCGAGGCCCTGGAGGGCGGCGATTGCGGGGTTCAAATCCTCTAGTCCGAGGTTGATGAGCAGGTCGTCGGCGGCGGAACCCGCACCGGGATCTGCGCCCAGGCCCAAGGTCGGTTCGTCCAGGGTCGGCCGAGGCGTGGCCGGCAAGACGGCGACTCGGTGGCCCAGGCCCAGGTTGAGCGCGTCGCTGATGTTTCGGGTCGACACGGCGACCGCCGGAGTCACGTCAGGCACCGATCACCGCCATCACTGCCCGCACGGACTCCAAGGCCGAGGTCAGTGGGCCGGGCGTCCACAGACCCAGGATTGCAACCGCAACCAGCGGCAGTGACAACCGCAAGACCATCGACCAATCGATCTCCCGGGCCGCGTCCACCGGCCCCGAGTGGCCCCACACGATTCGGCTGCCGTGGACCGCCAGCGCCACGAAGCACAGCGCCAGCAGCAGGGCCGCGAGCGCCGCCGCCAATACGTAGCCACGCGCGACGCCACCGACGATGATCGCGAACTCTGTGACGAAGATGCCGCTCGGCGGTAGGCCTCCGAGCAGGACGATGCCACTCCCCAGCGCGCCGCCGGCCACGGGCGATGCCGTCAGTGTTCCTCGGATGGCGGAGAGCCGCCGGCTCCCGTACTGGTGCACGAGCTCACCGGCCGAGATGAAGAGCGTGGCCTTGGTGAGGGCGTGAAGCCCGACGTGGGCGATCACGCCGAGCAGAGCGATGGGCCCACCGAAGCCGAGGCCGAGCGCCAGCACACCCATGTGTTCGACGCTCGAGTAAGCCAGCAGACGTTTGACGTCCTCCTGCCGAATCAGGAATGGCAGGGCGACGGCGATACTGAGAAGGCCGAAGAAGATGAGCAAGTTCGAGGAAAAGGCGGTGCCGAGCCCGGCCGCGGTGACGAGGTGGAACCGGACCAGGGCATAGAAGGCAGAGATCAGAGACACGCCGGACAGAAGCGCGCTGATTGGGCTGGGGGCCTGGCTATGGGCGTCGGGCAGCCAGGTGTGGAACGGCGCCAGACCCATCTTCGTTCCGTAGCCGGCCAGGGCAAAGACGAAACTCAGCCGGAGAAGGTTGGGGTTCAGCTGGGGAGCGATCGTTATCAGCGTCGTCCAATTGAGTGCGTCCGATGTATCGCCCAGCACCCGCACCGACGACGCGTAGGCGAGCAGCGTGGCCAGCAGCGCAAAGCCGACGCCGATCGTGCCCAGGATCAGGTACTTCCAGGCCGCCTCGATGGCATCGGGCGAGCGGTTGATGCCCACGAGCAGGGCCGAAACGACGGTCGTGGCCTCGATGGCCACCCACAGCAGGCCCAGGTTGTCCACGAGCGGCACGACCACGAGCGTGGCCACGAACCACAGGAAGAGGGCGTAGTAGTGGCCTTCGTCGCGCGGCCTGAGTTTGCCGGCAGCGAATTCGTGGCTGATGTAGTGGGGCGAAGCGGCAAGCGCCATCGCGCCCACGAGCACCGTCAGGATCAGCAGGTACGCGCCCAGGGCATCGACCGAAACGACGCCACCGAACGCCGTCAGCCGGCCCGCTTGCAGGACTGCCACGCCCAAACCCAAGCCGGCCGAACACGTGACATACATCGAGGCGATGGAGACGACTTCCACGGCACGGCCGCGCAGGAACCAGGCCGCGATGCCGCCTACGAACGGAGCCAGGACCAGGGCGCCGACGATCCAGTCGTTCATCCGCGAAGGTTCCTCAACTGGTCGGTGGACAGCGATCCGAAGACGGTCAGCATCCGGCGGGCGTAGACGCCGACTGCGACCAGGACCAGCAGCAAGTCGAAGGTTGCCCCGAGCTCAACCACGAAGGGCATGCCGTAGGTCAGGCTGAAGGCCGTGAGGGCCAGGCCATTCTCGAAGATGAGCAGCCCGACCACGATCGACAGGCCCTTGCGCCGGGTCATTGCGATCAACAGCCCGGTCAGGACTTCCGCAACGGATGCCGGCAGGGCTCGCGCGGCGTTTATCGAGCCGCCCGGCGAACCCCCGAGCGCGGCGCTGTCAACGGCGAGAGTGGCCGCAAAGACAATGGCAATGGCAACCACCAGTGAGGTCCGCGGCCCGAGATACGGGTTTCGTTCCACCCGGACCGGGCTGGCGCGGAGGATGCGGCCGAGGATCAGCGGCACGGCGATGCCGCGACTCGCCAGGGTCAGCAGGCCGCCGAGCACCAGGTGCACGGAGCCGGTGGCCACGCCTACGCCGACGACGGCCGCGGAGAGCAGTACCGCCTGCGCCGCCACGAGCCAGATCGCCCGGCCCATGGAACGCGTTCCGGCGATCAGGACGCCGAACAAGACGACGCCGGCGGCGCACGCGTCGAGAAGCCGGGCGGCATCGGCGGGGGTGAACGTGACGGCGAAATTCATGGCAGCAGCATCTGCATGGCCAGGCCGGTAAGGGCCAGGAGTGTTGCCAGACCGAGCAGGTCGGGAACGCGGAGCAGCCGGAACTTGGCCACGGAGCCGTCGAGCAGGGCCAGGGCCTGGCCGATCACGAGCATCTTGGCGAGGCCGACCAGCAGTCCGAGGACGATCGGCCCGACGGCCATCTCAGTCGCCGTTCCGAACGGGAAGAAGACGGCCGAGAAGATGGCGGCCATGACGACTAGCTTGAGTTCGGAGGCAAACACGAGCGTGGCGAGCGACCGGCCGGAAGCCTCGAGGAGCATGCCCTCGTGGACCATTGTCAGTTCGAGATGCGTGTCGGGGTTGTCGACGGGGTAGTGGCCCGTCTCGGCGACGACGATCAGGGCAAACGCCGCGGCAGCGAGCAGATGCGCCGGACCGAGGAGACCTGCGCCCTGCGTGACGCCGAAGGCGCTCATGGCCCCGAGGTCGCTCGAGTTGGCGGCAATCGCGGCTCCGGCGAGAGCCAGGACGAACCCCGGCTCGGCCAGGGCGGAGATCGCCACATCGCGGCTGCTGCCCATGCCGCCGAATGCGCCGCCGGCGTCGAGGGCGGCAAGGGCGAGGGCGAAGCGCGCTGCCGCGAGCAGCCCCACGACCACGAGCATGTCGCCCCATCCGAGAAGCGGGGCACGGCTGGCGACGCAGGGAACCAGCAGGGCGGCCGAGACGACCGCGCCCAGGACGACGGCCGGGGCATACCGCGAGACCGGCCCGGAGGCGTTGCTCTCGAGCGGCTGCTTACCCCACCACTTGATGAGGTCACGGTAGGGCTGGAGGAGGCCGGGACCGCGCCGGCCTTGCAGCAAGGCCTTGGTGCGACGGATCGTGGCCGCCAGGAATGGGGCAAAGGCCAGGAATGCGGCCAGCTGAATGGCCGTGAGGATGGCAGTCGTTGCGACGGCGTTCAGGTCCATCTTGCCCACAGCAACAGCAGCAGGACGGCGACGACGCTATAGG
>Ga0182019_10001505_pt1 | contig 11894 bp, 7 predicted proteins | sample 812E2MmetaG_FD_120483 | JGI IMG/M metagenome (GOLD analysis project Ga0182019, IMG submission 120483) | Permafrost microbial communities from Stordalen Mire, Sweden - 812E2M metaG | ecosystem: Environmental > Terrestrial > Soil > Wetlands > Permafrost | place: Sweden: Stordalen | collected...
TATTTCGCCCTCTTCCTGCTGCTGGACACGGGGATGATGGGCGTGTTCGTCTCGCTCGACTTCTTCCTCTTCTACGTCTTCTGGGAAGTGATGCTCCTCCCGATGTATTTCCTCATCGGCGTGTGGGGCGGGCCGCGGCGTGAATACGCGGCAATCAAGTTCTTCCTCTACACGCTCCTGGGGAGCGTGCTGATGCTGCTGGCGATGATCGCCCTCTACTTCAGCGTCAACGTCTACATCGACCCCGCGGGGGGGCTCCACTCGCTCGCGGAGGCCGCGCGGGGGATGGGGCAGGGATGGGAGAAAATTTACACGTTCAACATGATCGCGATGATGGACCCGGGGAACTTCGTGCCGGGGTCTCTCCTTGCCGGCCTGGATACCTCGATGCGCTATCTGGCCTACGGCGCCCTCTTCATCGCGTTCGCGATCAAGGTGCCGATATTCCCGTTTCACACGTGGCTCCCCGACGCGCACGTCGAAGCGCCGACCCCGATCAGCGTCATTCTCGCCGGCGTTCTCCTGAAGATGGGGACGTACGGACTCCTGCGCATCAGCTTCCCGATATTCCCGGACGCGATGCGCCACTTCGCCTGGGAGCTCGCGCTCCTGGGGGTCATCAGCATGGTGTACGGTGCGCTCGTGGCGATGGCGCAGACCGACTTCAAGAAGCTCATCGCCTACTCGAGCGTCAGCCACATGGGGATCGTCGTGCTCGGGATGTCTTCGATGAACACACAGGGGCTGACCGGCGCGGTGTTCCAGATGTTCAACCACGGGACGATCACCGCGATGCTCTTCCTTATCGTCGGGGTGATTTACGACCGTGCCCACACCCGCGGGCTGAACGAGTTCGGCGGACTCATGAACCAGATGCCCAGGTATGCCGGGGCGATGACGGTCGCCTTCTTCGCGGCCCTGGGGCTGCCGGGCCTGAGCGGGTTCATCAGCGAGATGTTCTCGCTCCTCGGAGCATTCCAGACGTTCCGGACGCTCACGATCATCGGCGCGGCCACGATCGTCCTGACCGCGGCCTACATGCTCTGGGTCCTCCAGCGCGTCTTCCTCGGGCCTCTCCCGGAGAAGTGGAAAGACCTCACGGACATGAACGGCAGGGAGACGTTCATGCTTGCCACGCTCGGCGTCATCGTAGTGTTTTTCGGCATCTACCCTGCACCCATCCTGAATCTCATGAACAGCTCGCTGAACACGCTCGCGGCCCTGCTCCAGCACGGGGCCCCCGCGGCGATGACGGGCGGGATGTAACGGGAGACGCACATGAGCGACCGCATGCTGAACGACCTTTCCCTGTTCGCGCCCGAAACGGCGATCACCCTGACGCTGATCGCCGCGATTCTGGCCGACCTGATATTCCGCCGGAAGCCCATTCTGGTTTCCGCAATCGTGCTCGCGGGCTTCATCGTCACGGGTCTCCTCCTGCTGAGGCAGGCGGGGGTCAACGCATCGATATTCAGCGGCATGGTGGCGGTGGATTCCTTTGCGGTCTTTTTCAAGACCATCGTCATCCTGGCGGGGATACTCGTCGTCGTCTTTTCCATGGAATCCGGGGAACTCAATTCGCCGGGACGGAAGCTCGGGGAGTACTACGCGCTCCTCTGCGCCGCCGCTCTCGGGATGATGCTGATGGCGGGGGCGAGCAATCTGCTGATGATGTATATCGCCATCGAGCTCTCCTCGCTCAGCTCCTACCTCCTGAGCGGGTACACCCGGGAGGCGCCTGACTCGAGCGAGGCCTCGCTCAAATATCTGATCTACGGCGCGGTCTCCTCCGGCCTCATGCTCTACGGGATCTCGCTCCTGTACGGCCTCAGCGGGTCGCTCGACCTCGCGACGATCAACCGCGCCCTGCCGCAGGTGCTCGCCGGCGGGAGCGCCGCATCCTTCACGCTCCTTATTGCCGGCGTCCTGGCCCTGGCCGGGTTCGGCTACAAGATCTCCGCGGTCCCCTTCCACTTCTGGACCCCCGACGTCTACGAAGGGGCTCCGATCACGATCACCGCGTTCCTCTCGGTCGCGTCGAAAGCGGGAGGCTTTGCGATGATGATACGGTTCTTCAAGGTGACGTTTATCGATGCGGGTGCGGCGGCGCTGCCGGCGGGGACCTGGGCGACGCTACAGGGATTCCACTGGGTCGACCTTGTCGCGATACTCGCCGTCCTTTCGATGACGATCGGCAACCTGGTGGCGGTGTGGCAGAACAACCTGAAGCGGCTTCTTGCGTACTCGAGCATCGCGCACGCCGGGTACATGCTGACGGGCGTGGTGGTCCTGAGCAATGAAGGGCTGGCCGCGATCATGGTCTACTTCGGCGTTTACCTGTTCATGAACCTCGGGGCGTTCTACTGCGTGATGCTGATCGCGGACAAGACGGGGAGCGAAGACATCGACGAGTACAGGGGGATAGGCGCGCGCTCACCGTTCCTGGCGGTCGCGCTGGCGGTGTTCCTTGTGTCTCTCACCGGACTTCCACCCACGGCGGGATTTGTCGGCAAGCTCTACATCTTCGCGGCGCTGATCAACGGCGGCTGGACCTGGCTGGCCATCGTGGCCGCGTTGAACAGCGTCATCGCGCTGTACTACTACGTGCGGATATTCAGAAACATGTTCCTCCGGGCGGCGGAGCCGTCTTCAGCGCGCATCACGCTCAGCGGCGTCCAGAACGCGGCACTTCTCGTGCTCCTGGTGCCGACGCTCCTGCTCGGCATCTACTTCTCCCCCCTCGTCCAGCTCGCGCAGGCATCTGTCAGGCTCTTCGGGACCCCCTGAACCAACCCTGTCATTGCGAAGCGCGCTCTGTGCGTCCCTGCGTCTCGGGCGCCGCAGCCGGGGCAATCCGGCCAACGGATTGTCATTGCGAGCGAAGCGAAGCAATCTTTATTACCCCGTATTCCTCTTCACCCTCTCGTAGATCAGCCGGACCCCGTCAAGCACGAGCGAAGGCTCACATGCCTGGATGACCTTCGTGTGCGCGGCGATGATGCCGGAAAGCCCCCCCGTCGCTATCACCTTCGGTTTTTCCCCCAGTTCGGCGGCGATGCGCCGGATTATCCCCTCGACCGCGTCGACGGTGCCGAACATCACGCCGGACTGCATGCTGGCCTCCGTCTCTTTCCCGATGACCGAAGGCGGGAACCGGAGCTCGATTTTCGGGAGCTTCGCCGCGCGGCGGTGGAGCTCGGATGCCGTGGAGTCGAGCCCGAGCGTGATGACCCCCCCCAGGTAATCCCCGGAAGCGGCAATTACGTCGAACGTCGTCGCGGTGCCGAAATCGATAACGACGAGCGGGCCGCCGTATTTCCTGAACCCTGCGATCGCGTTGCAGAGACGGTCCGCGCCCACCGCGGCCGGATCGGTATAGAGCACCCTCATACCGAGATCGAGCGACGCGGTGACAGTGACCGGCTCCGCTTTGAAATACTTGCGCGCCAGCGATTCGAACACATCGGTGAGATCCGGGACGACCGACGATATGCCGACCCCGTCGATCTCCGCAAGAGGGATACTCGCGTCGGAGCAAAAGCTCTTGATCGTGAGCCAGTTCTCGTCCACGGTCCGGTGGGTCAGGCTTGCCATGCGCCAGTCGGCGACAAGCCGCTCTCCGTTGTAGATTCCCAGGACCGTGTGCGTGTTTCCGACATCGATGGCGAGAAGCATGGACGCTTTCAGGATGCGAGTATCGTGACGTCGCCTGCAAACAGTGTCTTTTCCGTCCCCCCCGCATCCAGTATCAGCGCCCCCTCGGGGCTGAGCCCTTTGACAATCCCGGATATCACTGTCCCATCCTGCGACACCGAAATTTCCTTATTGAGCATCGTTGTGCGCGAGAGCCAGAGGGGGATGAGGTTGTGGAACCCCTTCTTCATTATCGAGGTGTAGCGGGTTTCCAGCGTCTTCAGGATTTCACGGAGCAGGAGTATTCTGTCGATATCCCTCCCTGCCTCCGCCTTGAGAGACGTTGCCCTCGGGGAGATATCGTCCGGGAAAGAGGTCTGGTTGACGTTGACTCCGATTCCGAGGACGACGTAGTCGAGCCCTTCTTCTTTCAGCGACCCCTCCAGGAGTATCCCGGCGCTCTTCTTCCCGCCGATCAGGAGGTCGTTCGGCCATTTGCATTCCACAGAGAGTCCCGTCTCATGCTCTATGGCTTCCGCAACTGCCACCGCAGCGTACAGGGGGAGGAGGTTGAGGGCTACCGGTGGGAGCGTCGGCCTCAGAACAAGCGAAAAAGTCAGGTTTTCGTACGGATTGGCGAGCCAGCTCCGCCCGAGCCTCCCCTTCCCCGCGGTCTGCCGTTCGGCGAAGACGAGGGTTCCCTCTTCCGCCCAACACCCCGCCAGAGCCCTGGCGCAGTTGTTTGTGGAATCAATCGTATCAAAAGCGAAGACCTTCGAACCGAACTTGCGCCCGTTGAGGTTCTTCTTAAGCGCAGCCGTGTCGAGGAGCGGAGAGATGGAGTTCACGGTGGAGTCTTCCGGGAAGAACCTTCGATGATACCCAATCAGGGGGCCAAAGTCAACGGTTGGTGGATTCTGCTGACATTCTGCCAGTGGGGCACTGACTTCATGAAACAAAGGCAGATAAGAATGCCAACATGTCGCATTGCGCCGGTCGTCTTCCGGCGCAGGTTTTCGGGACTCCTCCAAGTCGTTATTTTAAACGTGATTACGAGCCGATCCGATTTGCCCGTTTGTGGCATGTGAATTGGATCTTCTTTCGGAAGAATTGATTCACTCATGTGACTATCACAAGGAGAATGACGAAATGGGTAAGATCATCGGAATAGATCTGGGGACGACGAACTCAGTTGTCGCTGTTATGGAGGGGAGTGATCCTGTCGTGATCGCAAACAGCGAAGGGGGACGAACGACCCCCTCGGTCGTGGCCTTTGCCAAGAACGGAGAGCGCCTCGTGGGCCAGGCGGCGAAGCGTCAGGCGGTCACGAACTCTCAGAACACCGTCTCCTCGATCAAGCGGTTTATGGGGAGGTTCTATAATGAGGTGAACGAGGAGATGAAGCTTGTCCCATACAAAGTGGTGCAGGGGGACAATAATACAGCGCGCGTTGAAGTGGGGGACCGGGTCTATTCCCCTCCCGAGATCAGCGCGATGATCCTTCAGAAAATGAAACAGACTGCGGAAGACTATCTCGGTCAGAAGGTCACCGAGGCGGTCATTACCGTGCCGGCGTATTTTAATGACGCCCAGAGGCAGGCAACGAAAGAGGCGGGGGAAGTCGCGGGGCTCCAGGTCAAGCGCATCATCAATGAGCCGACCGCCGCCGCGCTTGCGTACGGACTCGACAAGAAAAACAAGGATCTCAAGGTCGCCATTTACGATCTCGGCGGCGGGACGTTCGATGTCTCGATCCTCGAGCTCGGCGACGGGGTGTTCGAAGTGAAATCGACGAACGGCGACACGCACCTCGGTGGAGACAATTTTGACCAGCGGGTGCTCGATTTTGTCGCCGATGAATTCAAGAAAACGGAAGGGATCGATATCCGGAAGGACCCGATGGCTCTGCAGAGGGTCCGCGAAGCGGCCGAAAAGGCCAAGATGGAGCTCTCCACGCTCATGCAGACCGAGATCAACCTGCCGTTCATCACCGCGACGGCGGACGGTCCGAAGCACCTGAATATGACGCTCACGCGGACGAAGTTCGAGCAGCTCGTCGACGATCTGATCAAGAGGACGCTCGGGCCGACCGAACGGGCGTTGAAGGACGCGGGACTTTCCCCCTCGCAGATCGACGAGGTGATACTCGTCGGCGGAATGACGCGCGTTCCGCGCGTGCAGCAGCTCGTGAAGGATGTCTTCGGCAGGGAGCCGCACAAAGGCGTGAACCCTGACGAGGTGGTGGCGATCGGCGCGGCGATCCAGGGGGGCGTGCTTTCGGGAGATGTGACGGACGTCCTTCTTCTCGACGTGACTCCGCTGGCGCTCGGCATCGAGACGCTGGGCGGGGTGATGACGCGGCTGATCGAGTCGAATACGACTATCCCCACACGGAAGAGCGAGATCTTCTCCACGGCATCGGAAAGCCAGCCGTCGGTCGAGATCCACATCTTGCAGGGTGAACGCCAGATGGCGCCGGACAACCGGACGCTCGGCAGGTTCCATCTCGACGGGATACCGCCGGCTCCCCGGGGAGTGCCGCAGATCGAAGTGACATTCGACATCGACGCCAACGGGATGCTTCACGTCTCCGCGAAAGACAAGGGGACGAATAAGGAGCAGTCGATCCGGATCACGTCTTCCAGCGGCCTGAGCAAGGAAGAGGTCGAGAAAATGAAGACGGACGCTTCGACGCACGCCCAGGAGGACAAGAAGAAGAGGGAAGATATCGACATGAAGAACCAGGCGGACAGCCTGGTCTTCCAGACCGAAAAACAGCTCAAGGAGTTCGGTGCGAAGGTTAGCGCGGAGGCGCGCGCCAAAGTGGAAAGTGCGAACGAAAAACTGCGGGAAGCCCTGAAGAGCGACAACACCGCGGCCATCAAGAGCACGATGGAGGCGCTGAACGCCGCGTGGAACGAAGCTTCGACCCAGATGTACCAGCAGGCCACGCAGGCGAGTGATCAGCCGGGGGCGGGACCCCAGGGCGGCCCGGCGGGTGGTGCGCAGCAGGGCGCCGGGGAGAAGAAGGTCGAAGACGCACAGTACGAAGTGGTGGACGACAAAGGGAAAGAGAAAAAATAACAAGTAACGGGAAGCTGAGGTCAACATGCGAAAGGCGAGGAGACCCCTCGCCTTTTGCACACCCGCGAGGTAAGCGTGGTGGACCGGATCATTCGCAGCACGCCGTCGAGATGATTATCGAGCAGAAGGCGGGGAAGAGGCTGGAGGAGCAATCTACCGGAGAAGGAAAAAGAGATGAACCTCAACAAATTCACAGTCAAGTCACAGGAGGCCCTGCAGAATGCGCAGGAGATCGCTTCCAGTTACGGGAACCAGATTCTCGAGCCCGAGCACATGCTCGCCGCGCTCATCCAGGATCCGAAGGGGACTGTCGTGCCGGTGCTGGAGAAGCTCGGTGTGAACCCGGGCTTTCTCAAGATCAAGGTGAATGATCTCCTCGGCCGTCTGCCGAAGGTGAGCGGCGTGAGCATTGCCAGCCAGTCGCTCTCCCCCGCACTCGGGCGGTTGATCGAGGCGGCGCAAAAACAGGCGGACGACCTTCACGATGAGTACCTGAGCACGGAGCACCTGCTCCTGGCCATCGTCGCGTCGCGGGAGGGAGCGGCGGGGAAGCTCCTCCGCGATCAGGGTGTGACCGCGGAGTCGGTCCTCACCGTGCTGAAGGAGATCCGGGGAACGCAGCGGGTCACCGACCAGAACCCCGAAGAGAAGTACCAGGCCCTTGCGCGCTACGGGCGCGATCTGAACGACATGGCCCGGAAGGGGAAAATAGACCCGGTGATCGGGCGGGACGAGGAGATTCGCCGGGTCCTTCAGGTGCTCTCGCGGCGGACCAAGAACAACCCCGTCCTCATCGGGGAGCCCGGCGTCGGCAAGACCGCGATCGCCGAGGGGATCGCCCAGCGGATCGTCAAGGGTGATGTCCCCGAGACGCTCAAAACAAAGAGGATCGTGGCGCTCGACATGGGCTCGCTCGTCGCGGGGACAAGTTTCCGGGGGCAGTTCGAGGAGCGCCTGAAAGCCCTCCTGAAAGAGGTGGAGGACTCCGCCGGAGAGATTATTCTGTTCATTGACGAATTGCACACGCTCGTCGGGGCCGGGGCCGCGCAGGGTTCGGTGGATGCCGCCAACATGCTCAAGCCCGCACTCGCGAAGGGAGAGCTCCGTGCGATCGGCGCGACGACGATCGACGAATACAGGAAGTACATCGAAAAGGACCCGGCCCTCGAACGGAGGTTCCAGCCGGTCATGGTCGAGGAACCGAGCGTCGGGGACACGATCTCGATACTGCGGGGACTCAAGGAGCGGTACGAGGTGCATCACGGCGTCCGGATCACCGACGGGGCCATCGTGGCCGCCGCACAGCTGAGCGCCAGGTACATTGCGGACCGGTTCCTGCCGGACAAGGCCATCGATCTGGTGGACGAAGCGGCCTCGAAGCTCCGGATTGAGATCGATTCACTCCCGGAGGAACTCGATTCTGTCGAGCGGAAGATCAAGCAGCTCGAGATAGAGAGGGAGGCCATCCGGAGGGAGAACGATCAGGATTCCAGAGACCGCCTTGCCGCCCTGGAGGCGGAGGTCGCGGATCTCCGGCAGACACACACCGCCCTGAGCGCGCACTGGAACGTGGAGAAAGGCCTGATACAATCGATCAGGACGATGAAGGGGGAAGTGGAGAATGCCAGGACCGAAGCGGAGAAGAAGGAGCGGGAAGGGGACCTGGCACGCGTGGCGGAGCTGCGGTACGGTCTGATCGCGGACCTCGGAAAAAAGATAGCCGCGGCGTCCGGAAGGCTCGCAGAGGTCCAGAAGGACCAGAAAATGCTCAAGGAAGAGGTCGACGCCGAAGACATCGCAGAGATCGTTGCGCGGTGGACCGGCATCCCTGTCTCACGGATGCTGGAGAGCGACAGGCACAAGCTCCTCCACCTCGAAGACCGGCTGGAAGAGCGCGTCATCGCACAGCCTGAGGCGGTGAGGGCGGTCAGCGATGCCATCCGCCGCTCGCGCGCCGGGCTGCAGGACGCGAAGAAACCGATCGGCTCGTTCATATTCCTCGGGAGCACCGGGGTCGGGAAGACCGAGCTTGCCCGCGCGCTCGCGGAGTTCCTGTTCAACGATGAGAACGCGCTCGTTCGCATCGACATGAGCGAGTACATGGAGAAGTTTTCCGTTTCACGGCTCATCGGGGCCCCGCCCGGATATGTGGGTTACGAGGAGGGGGGGCAGCTGACAGAGGCGGTCCGGCGGAAGCCCTATTCCGTGGTCCTCCTCGACGAGATCGAGAAGGCGCACCCCGAGGTGTTCAACCTCCTTCTGCAGGTGCTGGACGAAGGAAGGCTCACTGACAGCAAGGGGAAGACCGTCGACTTCAGGAACACGATCATCATCATGACCTCAAACCTCGGCTCGCAGCTCATCAGCCAGAAGATTGACTCAGACTTCTCGTCCGGCGACCGGTGGGAAGAAGTGTTTGCGGAGCTTCGCAACGAGCTCTTCCAGTTGTTGAAGGCGACGATACGCCCCGAGTTCCTGAACCGGGTGGACGAAATCATCATATTCCGCCCCCTGGCACAGGCGGACATACGGCGGATCATCACGCTTCAGCTCAAACACGTCCAGCAGACTGTCGCGGCCAGGGAGATCACGCTTGAAGTGACAGACGAGGCGAAGGACTGGCTTGCGAAGCTCGGATACGATCCGACATACGGCGCCCGGCCTCTGAAGAGGGTGATACAGAAACAAATCGTCAATCCGCTCTCAGGGAAGATCCTTGCCGGGGAATTCGGACCGGGCGACACTGTCGAAGTCGGACTCGACAAACAGGGCCTCATCGAATTCAGGAAGCGCGCGGAGGTCCATGCGGCCGGCTGATTTGCGCAACGGACGGCATTTTCGTACTTTGTGATAACAGATAATTCCGGCCAGATATGAAGCGGCAGAACCCGGTCTCGCTCATCGTTCACGGCGGGGCCTGGAATATCCCCGACGATCAGGCGGACGCTCACCGCGCAGGCGTTCTGAGCGCACTGAAGGCAGGATGGGAGATCCTGAAGGACGGCGGCACGGCGGTCGATGCCGTCGAGCGTTCGATCATCGTCATGGAAAATGACGACACGTTCAATGCGGGACACGGGTCGGTGCTGGATGCTGCGGGGGAGATCGAGCTCGACGCCTCCATCATGGAAGGGGGGACGCTCCGCGCAGGGGCGGTCGCCGCCCTCCAGAACGTCGCGAATCCGATATCCGCGGCGCGCGCGATCATGGAGGAGAGCGACAGCGTGCTTCTGGTGGGGCTGGGTGCGATGCGGTTTGCAAAGGAACACGGGATCGCCACATGCGGCCAGGATGCCCTGATCACCGGACGGGAGATCGCGCGCTGGCGTGAGGCCCAGGCATCCGGCACAGGAACGGCGGCGCGCCGGAAGGGAGCCCCGGGGCGGTCTTCTCCGGGAGACAGCGTGGGGGCGGTCGCGCTTGACGCGAAGGGGACCATCGCAGCGGGCACTTCGACGGGGGGGACCCCCAACAAGCACCAGGGGCGCGTGGGCGATTCGGCGTTGATCGGGTGCGGAACCTATGCGGACAACGCGGTCGGGGGAGTTTCTTCGACGGGCTGGGGGGAAGCCCTCATCAGAGTGGTGATGGCGAAGAGCGTTATCGACATGATGCAGTCGAACGGGGATGACCCGGAACGGGCGGCGAAAGATGCGATCGCGGCCCTGAAGAAAAGGACGGGGGGCCATGGGGGTGTAGTTGTCCTCGGCGCCTCCGGCGGGGTGGGAATCGCTTTCAACACGCCGCGGATGGCCCGCGCGTACATCACCTCATCGATCAAGGGTCCCATTGCCGCAGTCTGATCCGCTCCTCTCCTGTCTCCTTCTGTGAAGACCGCTTCTCTTATCGGTCATGTTGTCGAGGTCCTCGATTTCGTCCTTGCCGGACGACGGCCGGCGGACGCGGTGGTCCGGGAGTTCTTCCGTGCAAGGCACTACCTGGGGTCGAGCGACAGGCGGTTCATCGCGGAGCGCACGTTCGACATACTCCGGCACCACAGGCTCCTGACGCTCCGTTGCCGGAGGGTGCTCGAGATCCTCCCCGGGGCGCCGGTCACGCCGGTGCTCCCGACGGTGATGCTTGTTGCCGCGCACGAGGTCACGTGCGCCGGGGGGAAGAGCAACGAACTTGAGTCCGATATCGGCCCGCTCTGGGGGGCTTCGGTCCGTGAAACCGATTGTGCCCTGTTCATCGCGGGGCTCGCGTGCGTGGAACTCCCGGCGGAAATCCTCCGCGACGGGATGAGGATGATCGCGGTCCGCCACTCCATGCCGGATTTCGTCGTCGTGGAATGGCTGGAGAGATTCGGTGCCGAAGAGACCGAGGCCCTGTGCGCCGCTTCCAATGGCAATCCGCCGGTCTCGATACGCGCCAACGCGCTGAAAGGGGGAGTCGGGGAGTGCCGCGAGGCGCTCGCGAAGGAAGGGATCGACGCGGTGCCGGGCACGCTCTCTCCGGTGGCGCTGGTATTTCCGAAGCGGATCAACGCTCAAGGGCTCCGCTCATTCCGCCAGGGTCTCTTTGAGATGCAGGATGAGGGGAGCCAGATTCTCTCCATGCTGCTGGAAGTGCGTCCGGGCATGACGGTGCTCGACGCGTGTGCGGGTGCAGGGGGAAAGAGCCTGCACATTGCGGCGATGATGGAGAACAGGGGAAAGATCATTGCGCTGGATGTGGACGCGAAGAAACTGGAGAACCTTCTTGTGCGCAGCCGGCGTGCGGGTGTCACGATCGCGGTGGAGGAGGTCGTCGCGGAGGAGGCCGTTTTCCGGGCCGTCCCTCCGGCAGACGCGGTGCTCATCGACGCCCCCTGCTCGGGAGTGGGGACATTCCGGCGCAACCCGGGGGCGAAGCTTCTTTGCACGGAGGAGTATTCAATTTCCCTTTCCCGGCGGCAGAGCGGGCTTCTTGAGCGCTACGCCCCCTCCGTCAGGAGCGGTGGACGCCTTGTCTATTCTACATGCACGCTCCTGCGCCGGGAGAACCAGGAGGTGGTCGGGGAGTTCCTTACCCTCCATCCGGATTTCTCGCTCCTTTCCGCCGGCGACATACTCCTCCGGCAGGAGGTCAGTTGCCCCGGGCAGGAGACCTATCTCGAGCTGTTTCCGCACCGGACCGGGACTGACGGCTATTTCGCCGCAGTGATGGTACGATCATAATACAGCGTTCGGGAACAA